>Ga0136846_1241344_pt1 | contig 11529 bp, 10 predicted proteins | sample HopSoiMetagenom2_FD_96841 | JGI IMG/M metagenome (GOLD analysis project Ga0136846, IMG submission 96841) | Grasslands soil microbial communities from Hopland, California, USA - 2 Assembly 2016 (version 4) | ecosystem: Environmental > Terrestrial > Soil > Grasslands | place: USA: Hopland... | reverse complement strand
GATGGGAGCCGCCAGCCCCGAGCGGATTCCCTCGGCCCGAACGGCGTCGGGCATCCCCGCGGCCGCTGGATCGTCGGTGTCGAAGCGCGCGGCCTGTCCCGCGCTCTGCACCGACGCGACGACGTAACCGGGTTCGGGCTCGAAGCGGGTGCCGGGGGCCCGCCGGGCCCGATGCGCGCCCATCACCGTCGCCCACCCGTCCGCCTCGAACCTCACGATCGCAGCGGTGTCGCAGCCCATGAGCGCACCCACCTCATCGGCCACCGCGCGGAAGACCGAGTCCGGCCCGGTCCCGCGTGCGACCAGGGTCGCCACGCGCCGCAAGGCCGCCTGCTCCTGAGCCAGCCGCGTCACCTCGGCTCGCGTGTCGCTGTTCGCAATCGCCGTCGCGACGAGGTCGGCGAAATTGCGCAGGCGGGACTCCGTGTCGGCCGCAAGCGGCGCGCGCCGCGTGGAGTGGACGGCGAGGCCGCCCCACACCTCGCCTACGACGATGATCGAGCAGCCCACGGACGAGCGCGCACCGATGTGGTGACGGATCATCTCCGCGAGCGGTCCCGGGATCGCCGCCCAATCGTCCACACGGGCGGGCTCGCCCGTTCCCGTGATCATCGTCATGGGGTCGCCGGGCTCGATCGCCCATCGCTCCGGGACCGGTGGATGCTCGCCCGTCGCGGCCCACGTCGCCATCGTGGCGGCGGTGCGATCGTCATCGAAGCGCAGCATTCCCCCGAAGTCGGCGCCCATGAGCGCGCCCGCCTCGCGCACCACGGCCGCGCACAGCTCACTCAGAGCGACGTCTTGGGCCACGAGCGTAGCCACGCGCCGCAGGGCCGCCTGCTCGTCCGCCAGCCGGTCTCCTCTCGCGCGCGACTCCGCGTTGGCGATCGCGGTCGCCGTCAGCTCGGTGAACTCCGCAAGCCGCGTCTCGGTGTCGGCGGGCAGGCGATCGACGCGCTGCGAGCCGACCGTGATGGCGCCCCAGAGCCGTTCCGCGACCATGATGGGCGCTGCGACGACCGAGCGGATCCCGACCCGGCGCGCGGTCTCCCCGAGCGCGCCGGTCGCCGTGTCCGGTACGTCGTCGATGCGTGCCGGCTGCCGGGTCCGGAGCACTGCCGACGTCGCGTTGGCGCCGCCCACCGGCTGGCGCGCACCGAGCGGCAGCTGGTCCTCGTCGCCGCGCGCGGCGACGACGACGGCCTCGCGATCCTCCTCGTAGCGGAAGATCCGCACGTCCTCGGTCCCGAGTAACTGCGCGATCTCGTCCGCGATCGCCTCGAGGAGCTCGGGCTCGGGCGCAGCGCGTGCGACGAGCAAAGCGATTCGGCGCAGGGCCGACAGTTCGCTGCCGAGACGTTCCGCCTCGGCATCGGCCGGGCGGCCCTGCTCCACATCGCGGGCGTCCCGCGGCCGGATTCGCGAGCGGCTGTGCGCCACCCGCCCATTCTGCTCCGTCGCCATGGTGAGGGAAAGGCGTTCATCCGAGAACAATCGCCGGCGGCACCGGCTGGACGGTGCCCGGGCCTGGAGGCGAGGAAGCCGGCGGGGCGGGCGCTGTTTCCGGCGGAGCGGTCGGGTCCGCGGGTGGTGACAGCGGGGGCGATGCCGGCGGCGCCGGGGGGTTCGACGGGGGAGGTAGCGACGTCGGTGGCGGTGCTGGCGGCTGCATCGTCGGCGCTGGTTGCGGCGCCTGCGGTGGCGGCGGCGCCGTCGGCGCTGTCGGCGTCGGCAATGCGGGCGGCGGAGCGTTCGGATCCGGCGGCGCCGGAGCGTCGACGCGGCGCCCCGGCTCGCGGTCGTGCGGCGCAGCCTCGACGTCCACGCGCGGCGCGTGCCGCGGTGGCCCGACGTACGGCGTCCTCGAGAACGGGCTCGGATCGCGTCGACCGATCCGGCACGGGCCGCGGCGACGCGCCGGAGGTGCCGCGATCGGCGCTGAGAGCGCGACGGTTCGCGCCGCGAGCGGATGCGTCCGGACGACGAGGTCTCGGGTGGGCGGGGAGACGGCGGACTGCCGGGGCGTGCTCGCCCGGGCCGCGCGGCCGGCGCGCCGGGTTCGCCGCTTGGCGTGGAACGCCCAGAGCGCCACGCGCCGCTCCGGCGCCGGCTGGATGACGGAGTACGAGGCGCCCTCCGGCGTGCCTGCCGACCGGTCGATCTTGACGGAGTACGAGCCGGCGGCGACCGCGGCGGCGAGCGCGAGACCGCCTGCTTGGCGCATGATCGTCATCTGGCGCCGCGCGACTTCCGAAGGGAGCGTCGACGCGAGCCCTCCGGCGGATCGCCGGAGGGCTCGTGGGTGTCGAGGGCGCGTCTCACCCGACCCGGTGATCGGGGGAGGCATGCTTGCTGTGGCCGCGCGTCGGCTTCTTGCGGTGCGAGCGCTTCTTCGCGGCGTGCTTCTTGTGCTTCTTCGAGGACTTGTGCTTCGTCGCGGGCTTGCGCTTCGTCGATCCGCCGGGCTTCGGAGCCCCGACGACGCCGCCCGCGCTCGGGACCGGAAACGGGAACGCGGTCGGGAACGGGTACGGCACGTAGATCGTCTGCGCGCCTCCGGGCGCACCGGCGGGCGGTGCGGACCCGGACGATGGCGGCGGAACCGGCTGGCCGTCGGCGGGCGGCGGCTGGTCGGTCTCGTCGATAGGGGCGCCGAGGCCGGTGCCGTCGAGGCCGCCGAGCGGCGTGTCGTCGAGGCCGCCGTCCGGATCACCGGCGGGCGGCGGGGACGGCGTCGAGCATGTGGTGGGGGTGCCGGCCGTCGTCCCGGTGGACGGCGTGTCGTCGATCGGGCCGCCGAGGCCGCCCGTGTCCAGCCCGCCGGCCGGCGTGTCGTCCAGGCCGCCGTCGGTATCGCAGACCGGCTGGTCCGCGGGCGGAGACGGCGCCGGGGTGCCGCCTGCGGGTGGCGTCTCGTCGACCGGCGCGTCGACACCGGTCTGATCGAGGCCGCCCGCGGGCGTGTCGTCCAGGCCGGCGTCGGGGTCCGGGGCAGGCGCCGGGTCGGCGGGAGCCGGGTCTGCGGGAGCGTCGACCGCCGCGGGCGGGTCCGCGGGAGTCGCATCGACCGGGACAGGGGCCTCAGCGGCAGGGTTCGCGGGCGCCGGGTCGGCGGGCGCCGCGTCCGCGGGCGCCGGATCGGCGGCAGCCGCGTCGGCCGGGGCCGGGTCAGCGGGCGCATCGGCGTCGATCGGACCGTCCGCCGGCGCAGCTCCCGCGGCGTCCACCGGTCCGCCGAGCCCGGCCTGGTCGAGGGCACCGACGGCCGAGTCGTCCATCCCGGAGTCGGCATCGGCCGGGACGGCGGCGGCAGAGGTCGCCGCGCGGGCGGGCGCGACGCCGGCGAGCCCGCCCAGATGGGTTGAGGGCGCGAAGGTCAGCGCCGTCGCGCCGAGCGACACCACCGCGGTTACGAGCAGTCGTTTCGTCATCAGGTTCTCCGTTCGGGGGACGAGCGGCGCCACCTTAGGCGCGGCGGGCAGGACCGCCGATCGCCGCTCGCTCTCGGGCGATAGCGACTCGCCGGGCCAACGGCCGGGCATCCCTCACCCTCCGGTCGAAGGTGATGCTCGGGGCGAATTTCCGCGGCCATTTCCGCCGCCGGCTGCGGTTTCCGTGCGGTCTCGATTCCGCGCGGACTCCAGTCCGCAGCCGACGCGCGGTTCCGCCGGCCCGCGCCCGGGGCCGCGCACCTCCAGGCCCCTGGGGGGCCTCGGGAGCGCCCGGCGGAGCAGTCCGGCAGACATACCGTCGCGCGCGTGAACTCATGGCCGAACGACCGATGGAGCCGCGCAGCGCTACGCCTGACCGCGGTGGGCCTCGTGCTCGGCGGGTTCGCTGCCTCGCCCGGTCCCGCGAGCGCCCAACCGGTGCAGCGGGCGGGCCCGTACGTCCCGGGCGAGCTCATCGTCCGCTACCGGCCCGGCACGCGCGGCGTGGCGGAGGCGCTGAGCCGGGCCGGCACGGCCCGTCGGCTGCCGGGCGGCGCGATGCGACTGCGCGTCGCCGGCCGCGGGTCCGTGCACGAGGCTCTGGACCGGTTTCGACGCGACCGCGACGTCGCATACGCGGTTCGCAACCCCACGGCCCGGGCGAGCGGCTTCTACCCGAACGATCCCGGCTTCGCCCTGCAGTGGAACCTTGCGGGGCCGTACGGCATCAACATGCCGGACGCCTGGGCACTCGCGAGCGCGCGAAGCGCTCCGGGCGGACGCGGGGTCGTGGTCGCGGTCCTCGACACGGGAGTCGCGTACCGGGCACGCGGCCGACTGCGCCGGGCGCCGGACCTGCACTCGTTCGTGCGCGGCTACGACTTCGTCGATGACGACCCGTATCCGCTCGACCTCAACGGCCACGGCACGCACGTGGCGGGGACGATCGCCGAGGCGACGAACAACGGGATCGGAGCGGCCGGCGTCGCCTACGGCGCGCGGATCATGCCGGTGCGGACGCTCGACGCCTCCGGCGACGGCGACGCCGTGACGATCACCCGCGGGATCCGGTACGCGGTTCGCCATGGCGCGGAGGTGATCAACCTCTCGCTCGAGTTCCCGCCGTCAGTCGGCGCCGCGCAGGTACCGGAGGTGCTCGACGCGATCCGGGAGGCGCGAGCGCGCGGCGTAGTGATCACCACCGTCGCCGGGAACGAGGGCAGGAGCTCCGACCTACCGTTCCCCGGGCGCTCGAGCGGCGTCATCGCGGTCGCCGCCACGACGTCCCACGGCTGCAAGGGCAGCTATTCGAACACCGGTCCCGAGGTCGACGTCGCCGCGCCCGGCGGCGGCCCGGATGCAGCGCTCTCCGACGACGCGTGGGACGCCGCGCACTGCCGTCCGGGCGGCGCGGGGCGCTCGATCTACCAGCAGACGCTCGAGCCCGGCCTGCTCCGCTTCGCGCTCCCGGCCGGCTACTACGGGACCTCGATGGCGGCGCCGCACGTTGCGGGTCTCGCGGCGCTGATCATCGCGTCGGGCAAGCTCGGCCCGCATCCGGCCCCGGTCGCCGTGCAGCGGCTCATCGAGCAGACCGCGCGCGACATCGGCCCGCCGGGGTACGACGCGCGGTACGGCTACGGCCTCGTCGATGCCGCCGCCGCGCTGCGCTGAAGCCGATCCGGCGGCCGGATCGGACCGTCGGAAGCGTGGTGGAGCGGCGGACGAGCGCCGGGGTCGAGCGCGACCGCAACGTCCGACGCGACCCCGACGACCCGCGCCGCTGGACGACCAGCTCGCCTTGCGTCAGCGCTGGCGAGCTGCCCGACGACGAGCGCAAGGTCGTCGCCATGCGCCGCGTCGCCGGCGTCCGGCCGGCCGAGCGCGCCGGCGCCTCGCCGTAGGCGCTCGGCCTCCGAGCCGGGCGGCGCTCGGCTATCGAATGAGGACCGGCGTCCCGACCGGCGTGAGCGCGTAGAGGCGCTCGATGTCCCTGTTGCGCAGGCGCACGCAGCCGTGCGACGGGCGGCCGGGGACGAGGCCGGGCCGGGAGGTGCCGTGCAGGCCGATGATGCCGCCCCCCGGCCAGTCGGTCAGCGCGTTGGAGTAGGCCGCGGTCCCGAGTGCTCTGGTGCCGTACAGGGGCTTGCCCTTGACGCGGAACTTCTCGCGCACCCAGAACGATCCGGCCGGCGTGGGGGTGCTCGGCTTGCCGATGCCGACCGGCGCGCGGAACACCCGCCACCCGCGGTCGTAGAGCGTCAGGAAGAGCGTGCGGCGGTTGACGACGAGCTTCGTGTGGACGACGCGGAGGTCGCTCAGCGCAGCGCGCACGACCCAGCCGGTCGTGTTGTTGGGGCGTTGCGGGAGCCGGACGCGCATCCACGCCGTGCCGTGGGCGTCGCGGAACTGGGCGAGCACCAGGTAGACCTCGGGGAAGCCGTCCTCGGTGGCGAAGCGCAGCCGGCCGATCCGGCGAGCGTGAGAGGACGGCGCCGCGTATGCGCGCCCGCGCGCGACGGCCGTCGCCCAGCGGGTGATCGTGGCCTCGTCGGACAACCGCGTCTGCCCCGGCGGGTTCGCCGGGGCAGACGGGGACGACGGCGCCGCGCTCGCCACGGTCACGGAGACCGCGGCGAGCGCCGACGCTGCGAGAGTTGCCGCCGTAGCGGCGAGCCTGCCACTCACCCGGTGAACTGCGGGCGCGCGGGCCGCTGGCGCACGATCCGGAAGGCGAGCGTCTTGTGCGTGCCGCGCTCGAACGTCGCGACGGCCCGGCCCCGGTGGGTTCCGACCGACAGTCGCGAGCAGCTCATCGAGAACGAGAACTCGCCGTTGTCCGAGGTGTTCCGGGTGGCCACCTTGTGGTCGTCGACGAAGAACGAGACGGACGCGATGGACGTCCCGCTCACCGAGGCCTTGGCACGGCCCGACGCGCAGCCGCGCGAGACGTGGAGCGTCGCGCTCGGCGACGCGTCCGGGCTGGACGGTGCCGGGGTCGGGGTCGGCGTCGGGGTGGGGGTCGGCGCGGGAGTCGGCGCCGGGGTGGGAACCGGCGCCGGCGTCGGATCGGGGTCCTCGCCGGCAAACGCGGGTGAGACGGCGAGGGCCAGTGCGGCCAGGGCCATGGTCATGAACAGCAGGGCGCGACGGAGCATCGCAGGTGAACCTCCGGGTCAGGGATAGGGCGTGATGCAGACTTCCGGCTTGCCTCCCGGCTGCAAGAAGCGCTTGCGCTCGCCTGAGCCGCGTCGTCGATCAACGGCTGAGGGATGCGAAACGCGCGCGACGGGAGAGATGGGAGCGGCCGGCACGAGTCCGGCCGCTCCCCGGGGCGACCGCCCGCGGGCGGTCGCCGGGATCAGCCCTCCGCGGGGGCGGGCGGCCAGAACTGGTTGACGAGCGCCTCGATCTGCGTATCGGCGGCGATCGCGCTGGTCAGGATCGCCTTGACGTCGGCCGGAGTGTCGGCGTCCTGGCTCGCTGACTTCATCTGCTGGAGCTCGTCGTCCAGCAGCACGGTCAGGCCGGGCATCACGGCGTCGAACTCGCCCGCGACCGCCTGGCTCGTGTGCGCGTGCACGCGGCCCGCCTCGGCGGGCGCCGGCGGCGCGGCCGTGTGGACCACCTTCACGAGCCGGTTGCGCAGGACGATCGCGGTGTTCAGCGCCGTCTTCACCTTCGACAGCAGGGTGCCCTTCGTGTCCGGGGCGATGCCGACGGCTGCGGTGGCGGCGTCGTACTGACTCGTCAGGACGTTGAAGACGGCGGTCGGCGCGTCGGCGATCACCGGTCCCGCCGGGCCGTCGTCGCTGGCGCGCGCGTGGATCCACCCGGCATTGCCGGCGGCGCGCCGGTGCGACGCCCGGACCGCTGTGCGAGCGAGCCGGAGGAACTTCTGCGTCCGGACGCTCCCGGCCTCGGCGGCCGGCGGCGGCGCGTTGGCGATCAGGTACTTGGCGCCGGCGTACGAGCGAAGCAGGTATCGACGAGATGCCGTCAGGGGCCCGGCGGCGGCGGCGCCGTTGCCGGCGTCGATCGCGTCGGCCGCGGCGGCGAGCGCCGCGTCTGTGCGCTGGATCGGAACGCCGACGATCGCGGGATTGATCGGGGCGGCGTCGCTGCCGGCGGCGTGGGCCTGCGGCCCCGTGGCATCCGCGTGGGCGGCGCCGGCCGGCACGGCGAACGCCAGCGTGGTCGCGAGCGCGACCCATCGCGTTCGTGTGGTGAGAACCATCGTTCGTGCTTCCCCTTCCAGGGTGGCTTTGTAGGACACTCGAGCGGCCGTGACGGCCGCTGCGCGCCCAAGCTAGGTGCGCCGACCCGCGGCGCCGGGCACCTCCGGGAGCCCTTGGAGCACCTGCCCCACCCTTCGTGCGAGAGCCCGCACGTAGCCTCGACCGACCGTTGATCCGAAGTTGCCCCGAGGAGCGGTTCGAGACATGAAGAGAGTGCTCATCTGGCGCGTGCTGCCGGTCGTCGTCGCGCTCGGCGCGTCCGCCGTCGCGCTCGTGATGGCGGGCCGTACGGCGAGCGCCGCCGATGGGGCCGCGCGGCTGCCCGACCTCGTGCAGCAGGTCCCGCGCGACCTCGTGATCACGCGCGCGGGCTCGGGCCCGAAGGCGCCATACGCGCTCGGCTTCCGCTCGGCGGTGAGCAACGTCGGCGACGGGCCGCTCGTCATCGAGGGTCATCGCCCCGGCGGGCAGGTCGGCACGATGGCCGCCGACCAGGTCGTGGACCGCGACGGCTCGCCGAAGGCCATCGTCGCGGGGGTCGGCCGGTTGCGCTACGTCTTGTCGCCCGACCACCGCCACTGGCACCTGCTCGGCTTCGACCGCTACGAGCTTCGCCGGGCGGGGCAGCGCGTCGCTGCCGTCCGTGACCGGAAGACCGGCTTCTGCCTCGGCGACCGATACATCGAAAGCGCCCACGCCTTGCGGTCGGCCGCGGCGCCCGCGCCGGTGTTCTCGAGCGGATGTGGCCTCGGCGAGCCCCAGCTGCTGGGCGTCAGCGAGGGGATCTCCGTCGGGTACGGCGACAACTACGCGGCGAACCTCGAGGGCCAGTACCTGCGTCTGAGCGGCTTGTCGTCCGGGCGCTATGTCCTCGTGCACCAGGTCAACGCCGACCGTCGCCTGCACGAGACCGACTACGGCAACGACGCCGCCTCGCTGCTCCTGCAGCTGCGGTGGCGGATGGGGCAGCCCCTCGTCCGCATCCTGCGGCGGTGCCCCGGCACGGACCGCTGCGACCGTCCGGTGGTCTAGAAGCGATCGGGCGAGAAGCGGTGCCTCTCGATCGGGCACCGGGCCTCCGTACGGTCCCGGCGGCCGATGGCAGACCACGCGAAGCCACGAGTCCTCCGCGTCTTCGTCGGGGACAGGACGACTGCGCCGCGGCCGGGCGCCGACACCGACGACGGGATCCGCGCCGCGGTCACCGTCAGCGATGCGATCGACACGTTCCTCGCGGCGGTCGACGACCGGTCCGCCCGCGATCGGCGGGGGCGGCCCTACGACCGCCGGACGGCGCGCGACCTGCGCTGGTGCCTGGCCGGTCACGTGCGCGAGGCCCTTGGGGCGAAGCCCGTCGATGCTGTCCGCCGCGGCCATGTCGAGGCGCTCCTCGCGGAGCTGGGCGACGACGGTGTCTCTGAACGTCGCTGTCGCGCCGTCGCCGCGGCCGTGCGTGCGCTGTACGACGACGCAGTGGTGCGCGGGCTCGCCCACGGGAACCCAGCGAGCGGCGTCGGGCTCGAAGAGGACGCAGCCACCCCGCCGGCCGTGGGGCGCGGATCCGAGCGGGCGATCTCGCTCGTGCTCCGTGGCGCCACAGTCGGCTTTCTGCTTCTCGCCCTCGTCTTTCTCACGGAGTCGCTATGACCGCTGATGACACGAGCGCGATCAGTCGCGCGTACCCCAACGCGAGCGAGCTCGAGATGATCCGCGGCACGCGTGCGGTCGTGGATCTCGTCGCGAGCAAGTGGAGCGTCGACGTCCTCTATCTGCTGGCCAGCGGGACGCGGCGCTACAGCGAGGTCTTCTACGAGGTCGGCGAGATCTCGAAGAAGACGCTGACCCAGACCTTGCGCGCGCTCGAGCGCGACGGGCTGATCGCGCGCCGTGTCTACGCCGAGGTCCCGCCGAAGGTCGAGTACTCGCTGACGCCCCTCGGGTGGAGCCTCACCGGGCCGTTGATGGCGATGTACGAGTGGGCGGCCGAGCATCTCGACGACGTGGAGGCCTCGCGCATGGCCGAGGTTGGCGCGGCGCCGGCGCCCGCCGCGCTGGCGGCCGCGTGAGCCCGATGACCGGGTTCCGGATCCTGGCCCTCGTCGCGGTCGTGGCCGCCGTCGTGGCCGTCGCGGCGCGTGGCACGACGTGGGCCGCGGCGGTTTCGCACGACGTCGCGTCCGGCGCGAGCGCCGGGCTCGGTTCGCTGTTCGGCTCGGAGGACGAGCCGGACGAGGACGATCCGGGCGATGGTCCGGAGCGCCGGCCGGCGCCGTCGCCGTCGCCGGTGATCCCGGTGGTCACCGCAGTGATCTCCGCGGCGGTAGGCGCGCTCGCCGGTGGCTTCGTCGCCCTCCGCGTCCGTCGCGTCTGGGTGCGCCTGCGCGAGCGCTTCACGGTTCGATAGCGGATTCCGATCGCCCGTTTGCGCGCCGGTGTCAAGCGGAGCGCCGAGCGCCCTACGGTGACGACGGTGCCCAGTCGTGTCGCGAGGACGGTCGGCCGCTACGAGGTCCTCGACGAGCTCGGGCGGGGCGGCATGGCCACCGTGTACCTCGCGCGGCAGATCGACCTCGAACGCCTGGTCGCGCTGAAGGAGCTCAGCGCGCTGCGGCAGTCGGACCCGACGTTCGCGCGGCGGTTCCTGCGCGAGTCGCGTCTCGCCGGCTCGCTCAGCCACCCGAACATCGTCACGGTCTACGACTACCTCGAGCGCGACGGCGTGCCGTACATCGCGATGGAGTACGTCGCCGGCGGCTCGTTGCGGCCCCACATCGGTCGCCTGTCGCTCACCCAGATCGGCGGAGTTCTCGAGGGGGTCCTGTCGGCGCTCGACCACGCCCACAGCCGGCACGTCGTGCATCGCGACCTGAAGCCCGAGAACGTCATGGTGACGGCTGACGGCGGCGTCAAGCTCACCGATTTCGGGATCGCGAAGGCGACCGGGGCGGCGCAAACGAGCAGCTTCGTGACGCAGGTCGGCACGACTGTCGGCACGCCGAGCTACATGGCGCCCGAGCAGGCTATGGGACAGGAGATCGGGCCGTGGACCGACCTGTACTCCGTCGGCGTGATGGCCTTCGAGCTCGTCGTGGGCCGCGTGCCGTTCCATGACACCGAGGATCCGATGTCCATCCTGCTGCGGCAGGTGAGCGATCCGATCCCGCCGGCGGACTCCGTCGACCCCGGCGTGGACCCCGGCATCTCGAGCTGGATCGAGGCGCTGCTCGTCAAGGAGCCGACGGACCGCCTCGGCTCGGCGAGCGAGGCCCGGGGCGAGCTCGAGGAGATCCTGCTCGGCCTCGTCGGCCCGCGGTGGCGACGCGCGGCCCCGCTCGCGGTCGCGTCGGGCGCGGCGGACGTCGTGACGCCACCGACGACGCCGGTCGGACGGGCGCGGACCGCTTCGACGGCGTCAGAGGCGCCGACGCGCCGCGTCGCGGACGGCGACGGCGCCGCGTTCGCGGCGACCGCGGTGCCCCGTCGACCCCCCGACAACGTCGACGCCGCGCGGCGGCGCGGGGGCCGGCGCCGCGGCGCCATGCTGCGCCGCTTCGCGCTGCTCGCCCTCGCGGTGCTCGCTGTCGTCGCCGCCGTGGCCAACCGGGGCGGGACCTCCGATCCGACGAGCGCGACGGACGGCCCGCCGTCGGCGCGCGGCCCGGCCGGCTCCGGCGCGCGGGTGACGGCACGCCCCGTGCCCGGCGCGACCCCGGTGCGCGGATCCCGACCCGTGAACGGCCCGGAGCTGGCCGTACGCGTGCCGCCGGGCTGGGCCCGCGTCGCGCGCGCCGCCGGCGTCGGCCTGCCCTTGTCCGACGCCGTCTCCGTCGCTCCGGGCGGTCGGCCTTCCGGATCGACCG
>Ga0136846_1227571_pt1 | contig 11530 bp, 6 predicted proteins | sample HopSoiMetagenom2_FD_96841 | JGI IMG/M metagenome (GOLD analysis project Ga0136846, IMG submission 96841) | Grasslands soil microbial communities from Hopland, California, USA - 2 Assembly 2016 (version 4) | ecosystem: Environmental > Terrestrial > Soil > Grasslands | place: USA: Hopland... | reverse complement strand
TAGCTGAGTGGTAACTGACACCTACCACCGGGCATGCGGGGACCACGGAGGAGGACACGTGAGCGCGACCGCGGACCACGCGGACGGCAAGGGCGGAGTGCCGAACATGGCCTCCCGGCTCGGCCTGGAGGCCGGCTGGGTCGTGCAGGAGATCGGGTACGACGACGACTGCGACGACGACCTGCGTGATGCGATCCGGGCCATCACCGGCGAGGAGTTCGTCGGCGACGACACCGACGAGGTCGTGGACGCTGTCCTGCTCTGGTTCCGGGACGAGGACGGCGACCTGGTCGACGCGTTCTTCGACATCCTGACCGACCTGAAGGCCGGTGGTGTCGTGTGGCTGCTGACCCCGAAGGTCGGTCGTGACGGGTATGTCGAGACCAGCGAGATCGCCGAGGCGGCGCCGGTTGCCGGCCTGGCCACCACGAGCACCCTGAGCGTCACCGACGACTGGTCGGCCACCAAGCTGGTGGTACCGAAGTCCGGTCGCCGCGGGTGACGGTCCCGGCTGCCGGCAGCCGGGCCCCCGACTTCAGCACCCGGAACCAGTACGGCGAACCGGTCCGGCTGAGCGATTACGCCGGCCGCCGGAACGTCGTACTGGTTTTCTATCCGTACGCGTTCAGCCGGGTCTGCACGAGTGAGCTGGCCGAACTGCGGGATCGGCCGGACCTGCTCGCGGCCGCGGAGTTCCTGGCCATCTCGTGCGATCCGATGTTCACCCTGCGCGCATACGCCGAGGCCCAGCGGCTGGAGTTCGGCTTGCTGACCGATTTCTGGCCGCACGGTGCGATCGCCTCGGCGTACGGCGTCTTCGACGCGGAGCGTGGATGTGCTGTGCGCGGCACCTTCGTGGTGGACCGGGCCGGCCTGATCCGCTGGTCCGTGGTCAACCCGATGCCCGAGGCCCGCAACCCCGACGACTACGCCGAGGCGTTGGCAAGTCTGGGCGCAGACCTCAGGTAGACTCCTCCGGTCGTTTGATCCGGGCGAATAGCTCAGCGGTAGAGCGCTTCCCTTACAAGGAAGATGTCGGGGGTTCGATCCCCTCTTCGCCCACTCACTCGCGGCGAGCCGTGCCCGCGCAACGTGGGCCGGGCTCGCTTGTCGTCCCGTGGGGGACGACCTCGGCTAGGAATGGCGGACGATGATGTTGCCGCCGTGGCTGCGGGCGCGGACCTTGACGCTGCGGTCGGACTGCTCGGGTGCCTCGAGGTAGTTGAGGACCCGGCCCGCCGTGGTGTTGGCGTCCAGCCGTACGGCGGTGTGCTGCGGTACGCCGATTTCGACCTCACCGATGGCGGTGTAGAGGTCGACCGCACCGGTACCGACCTCACGGACACAGACGTCGCCGCTGGCGGTCCGGGCGTCGACGTCCGCCCTTGCCACATCGACCGTGATGTGGCCGTTGGCCGAGCTCACCCGGAGGTCGCCACCGACCGCACCGACCCAGCTGTCACCGCCGATGTTCTTCACCGCCGCGCCGCCATCGACCTGGCGGATTCGGATGTCCCGGTTCGCTCGGACCTCAGCCTGGCCGGTCACGTGGTCGACGGTCACCTTGCCGCCGGTGGTCCTGAGCTCGACGCTGGCGGCCCTCTCGACGCGGATGTCTCCGGTCGGGGTCTTCAGCCGGCACGAGCCGACCGCACCGCTGACGACGTACCCGCCCCGCGCGGTGTTGCCCTGCACGTCGGAGCCGGTCGGCAGCGCGACTAGCACCTCGACCGCGCCGTACTTGCTGCTGAGCAGGTTGCGCAGCTTCGGGTGCTTGACCTGCAGCTTGCCGTCGGTGAACTCGACGACGGCCTGTTCGGCGGCCTTGACGTCCAGCTCCCACGTCGGGTCGACCGGACGGACCTCGACCACGGTGTCCGTGCGGTCGCCGGCGGTGAAGGTGATGTCGCCGAAGACGATGTCGACGGTCACGGAGATCGGTGCGGGCGTGTTGAACGTGGTCATGGCGTGGCCTTCCTGAGCGGTCCGTGTGCTGATCACGAGAACCACGATCACCGGCCGTCCTGACACCGCCCCGCCACGGAGCTGACGGGCCGGTCACCGGGGCTGTCGCCGTGTCTGCGGCGTGTCAGGGAGGTGTCAGGACCGCCCACGACGGTTGAGCCATGACAAACCTGGCGATCACGGCCTCCGGACTCCGGAAGGCTTACAAGGACAAGGTCGTGCTGGACGGCGTCGACCTGAACGTCCGGGCGGGGACGATCTTCTCGCTGCTCGGTCCGAACGGGGCCGGCAAGACCACGACGGTGAACATCCTGACCACGTTGGCGCAGGCCGACGGCGGAACGGCGCAGGTCGCCGGACACGACATCACATCGGAAACCAAGGCCGTCCGTGCGGCGATCGGCGTCACCGGTCAGTTCGCCGCGGTGGACGAACTGCTGACCGGGCACGAAAACCTGCAGTTGATGGTGGACCTGAACCGGATCCCGGCGGCCGAGGGCAAGCGGATCGTCGCTGACCTGCTGGCGCGCTTCGACCTGGTGGAGGCGGCACCGAAGCCGGTTTCGACGTACTCCGGCGGCATGCGGCGCAAGCTCGACCTGGCGATGACGCTGGTCGGCAACCCGCGGATCATCTTCCTGGACGAGCCGACGACGGGTCTGGACCCGCGCAGCCGGCGCACGATGTGGTCGATCATCCGGGGCCTGGTGGCCGACGGCGTGACCATCTTCCTGACCACGCAGTACCTCGACGAGGCCGATCAGCTTGCCGACCACGTCGCCGTACTCGACCAGGGCCGGTTGGTTGCCCAGGGCACCCCGGACGAGCTCAAGCGGCTGATCCCCGGCACCCACGTGCAACTCCGGTTCGGGAGCGCCGCCGAGCTGGAAGCGGCCGCGCTGGTCATCCCTGACTCCACCCCGGACGAGGACGCCCTGACCCTGCGTGTCCCCGGCGACGGCGGGACGAAGTCGGTACGGGCGTTGCTCGACCGGCTCGACGAGCACTCGCTGAGCGCCGAAGAGTTCTCCGTCCACACCCCCGACCTTGACGATGTCTTCCTCGCCCTGACGGGCCACAGCACTGAGGCGGTTGCGAAATGAACTCCCACTCGATCGTGATGCTGCGCCGCAACTTCAAGCACATCGCCCGGAACCCGACGTCGGTGTTCAACGCGGTCCTGATGCCGGTCGTGGTGATGCTGATGTTCGTGTACATGCTCGGCGACGCCTTCAGCGTCGGTGTCGACTACGTCGACTACGCGACCCCGGGCCTGCTCCTGCTGGCCGTCTGCTACGGACTGGGGTCGGTGGCGACCTCGGTGAACTCCGACATGACCAAGGGCATCATCAACCGCTTCAAGGTGATGGACGTCCCGCGCAGCGCGGTGCTGACCGGGCACGTCATCGCCAGCCTGCTGACCAACGTGATCGCGGTCGCGGCGGTCATCGGCGTCGCGTTCCTGCTCGGCTTCGACCCATCGGCGAGCTTCCTCGACTGGCTCGGTGTGATCGGCGTCGTCGTACTGCTAGGGTTCGCGACCGGCTGGCTGACGGTTGCCCTCGGGATGTCGGCGAAGTCGCCCGAGACGGCCGGCCTGGCCTCGGTGCCGCTGGTGATGCTCCCGTTCTTCAGCAGCGCCATCGTGCCGGCCGACAAGATGGGCCCCGGTGTGCGGCAGTTCGCGGAATACCAGCCGTTCACGCCGATCATCGAGACGCTGCGCGGCCTGCTCAACGGCGCGCCCGCCGCGAGTCACGTGATCCCGGCGCTCGCATGGCTGGTCGGGATCGCGCTCGTCGGCTACCTGTGGGCGTTCTCGACGTTCAACAAGCGAGCGTGACCTCGGCCAGCTCGCGCCAGTCCGCCTGCTTCCCTTCCTGCGTCGCCTCGGTGAACCGGGTGTCACCGAGGCGGCGCCGCGTTTCCTGCTCGATCCGGGCCACGTCCGGCTGCGTCTGGTCCCGCACACCGCGGACGGCGGCGCTCGCCGCGAGCAGCCGCGCGGCCTGCTCGAGCTCGTCCTGCCGCAGCGCCAAGTCCGCGAGCCCGACGAGGACCCCGGCGATGAGGGGTGCGGGACCCGTCTCGATCGCTGCGGCGTACGCCGCAGCGTGGTGCTCGCGAGCAGTGGCCAGATCCTCGGCGAGGTAGCCGAGCGTGCCGTGGGTCATCGCGCGGACGCCGGCTCGCTCGGCGTGGTTGGACAGCATGGCCAGCGCGACCTCGAGCTGTCGCCTTGCCTCCTCCGTGTCGCGGCTCCAGCGTGCGAGCTCCGACTCCGCAAGCGCCAGCTCGGCCAGCGCCTCCGGCCACGCGACCTGTCCCGCATAGCGCCGGGCCTCGGCCAGGGCGTCGGCGCTCGCCTCCAGGCCACCTGCCAGCCAGTACAGCTGGGCCTGGCGCGGCCGCATCCGGACGACGTCCTCGATGGCACCGACTTCGGTGACAACCGCGATCGCCTGCTCGTAGTACTCGCACGCACGGGCGAACTCGCCGCGGACGGCGATCCACTCGGCCAGCTCGGTCAGAGCGAACGAGATTCCCCACCGCTCGCCGATCGCTCGGAACTCGGTAAGGGCCAGCTCGAGGTCCGCGTCCACCTCTGGCCCGCCGAGGCCGACCATGACCCGCATCTTGCCCAGTTGCAGGCGTGCCAGCGCGCGGACCCACGGATCATCGTCGGCGAGCAGCGGCTCCCACGCGGGCTGGAACGCGTCCGGTGTTTGTAGGAGACGTACCCAGGGCTCGGCAAACTTGGGCGCTGGATGCAGGTTGTCGACGTCGCGAGCGACCTCGTAGGTCTTGTGGATCCATTCCGCACCGTCGAACTGGTCACTGCGCCCGGACGTCATGAAGTTCACGACGTACGCGTAGACGACGGCCTTGATCTCGTCGGGTACGTCGCCCGGTACGGCCGTGGCGGCCATGATCAGCTCGCTGCCCTCGACCTTGTGGCCGGCGAGCCACCAGTACCAGCCGGCGGCTGCCGCGAGTCGCATGGCGCCGAGCGCGTCGTCGACCGCGAGTGCGGCGCGCAACGCGGCGGCGATGTTGTCGTGTTCAGGCTCCAGGACGGCCAGCCAGTCCAGTTGTTCGCCGCGGCGAAGATGTGGATCGGCGGTCTCGGTCAGCTCGGTGAAGTACGCGAGGTGTGCACGTCGTACCAGCTCCGACTCGTCCGCCTCGGCGAGCCGGTCGTCGGCGTACTCCTTGATCGTGCCGAGCAGCCGGTACCGCGGCGCGTCATTGCCCTCGGCAACCACCAGCGACTTCTCGGTCAGGGCCGTCAGCAGCTCGAGCACCTGCCACGTTTCGACCCCGTCACCCGCGCAGACCTGCTCGGCCGCTTCCAGACTCGCGCCGCCGAAGAACACCGCGAGCCTGCGCAGCACGATCCGTTCGGCGTCGCTGAGCAGCTCCCAGCTCCAGTCGATGACCGCGCGCAGCGTCCGGTGCCGCGGCAACGCCGTACGGCTGCCACCGGTCAGCAGGCGGAACCGGTCGTCGAGCCGGTTGGCGAGCTGCTCGAGTGTCATGGTGCGCAATCGGGCCGCGGCGAGCTCGATGGCCAACGGCATCCCGTCGAGGGCTCGGCAGATGCGTGCCATGGTCGCGAGCGTGCGGGCGTCGCTCGTGAGGTCCTTGCGCACCGCAACGGCCCGGTCCAGGAGCAACCGGATGGCCGGAGCGGACTCGATCTCCGCCGGAGCGGCGTCCTCTGCGGGCAGCACGAGCGGCGAGACCGGCCAGAGCGCCTCGCCGATGATGCCGAGAGGCTCCCGGCTGGTCGCGAGGATTCGCAGCTGCCGGCACTCGCCGAGCACCCGATGCGCGAACGTCGCCGCGGAATCGATGACGTGCTCGCAGTTGTCCAGGATCAGCAGCATCGCCCGGTCGCGGATCGCGGCGATGACCCGATCCGTCGGCTCCGCGTCGGGTACGTCGCCGACCAGCGCATCCCGTAGCTTCAGCGCGGCCAGAGTCGCCTGTGCGACATCACCGTCGGCGCCGATCGGTGCGAGCTCGACCAGCCAGACGCCGTCCGGCAGATCACCGAGCATCGTCCGCGCGGTCTCGTTGGCCAGTCTCGTTTTCCCGGAGCCGCCCGGTCCGACCAGCGTGGTGAGTCGATGCTCGGCGATGAGGTCCCGGACCTTCGCGACATCGGCGTCCTTGCCGATATAGGTGGTCAGCTCGGCGCGCACGTTGGTCTTCGGGGTGACCTCACGCCGCCCCAGCTCGCCGCGCAGCAGCGCCACGTGCACCGCGGACAGTTCTGGCGAAGGGTCGACGCCCAGCTCGTCGGCGAGCGTCTCGCGCGTGCGCTCGTAAACCAGCAGCGCCTCGGTGTCGCGGCCAGTCGCGACGAGGGCTCGCATCAGCGCGGCGACCAGCCGTTCGCGCACCGGGTGCGCGGCCACCAGGTCGGTCAGTTCGGTGATCAGCTCGGCACCGTTGCCGAGGGTGATCTCGGCGTCGAACCGATCCTCCAAGGCAGTGAGGCGGAGCCCCTCCAGTCGGGTGATCGCCGCCTCGAAGGCTTCGCTGTCCTGTAGCCCGACATCCTGCAGGGCCGGGCCGCGCCACAGCGCGAGTGCTTCGCGCAGGCGACGTACCCCCTGTGGATCGTCGCCGCTGCGGGCCTGGGCGAGGAGGCGTTCGAACCGCACGGCGTCGACCGCGTCCGCGTCGATGCGTAACCGGTAGCCGTCCGTCTGGCCCTCGACCGTTCCTGCCGGGAGCAGCTTCCGCAGTCGGGAGACCAGGCGTTGCAGTGCGTTGGCCGCATCGGACGGCGGCTGCTCGCCCCAGATCCAGTCGACCAGCGTTGCCTTCGGGACCACGCGACCAGGTTCGAGGGCAAGCGCGACCAGCAGTCCGCGCAGCCGCGCACCCGGCACGTCGACGAGGACGCCGTCGTCGGTGCGAACCTCGAACGGTCCCAGCATCCCGATCTGCACCCAGGGGATTCTGCCACGGGTACCGTCTGGCTCCTGACGGCCTCGAGATCGGCCTGCTGTGGTCGTCCGTTCGGTGACCGTTCGTCTTCGCCGGAGGGGCGTATCGGAACCGGCGGTCACTCGTTGGAATCGTGTCGGTCGGTCGCAAGATTCTTAACCATCGGCTGCTGAGAACGGACTCCTCCAGGCCGGGGTGTGGCTGGTAGGGTTCACGGCTGTTGGTCGGCGCGATGACTGACCGGGTCCGCCCGGTCGCGGCATTGCTCCGGCCGGCGAAGCGGGGCTTCTGTAGGTGTGAAGTGAGGCGGGTCTGCCCTGAACCCGGCTCCGTCCAGTTGGGGAGGCGCGTGTCCGTGGGTCGCCAACCGGCCGGCGTCTCGGTGAGCCCGCAGACATCCCGGCTCGTGCATCCGCGTCACGCCGTACCCGCTCCTGCTTCACTGGTGGTGGCATCGGCGTGAGAAGTGGTGCGGACCGGCCGGCGATCTCCGCCGGGCCGGCACTGATGATTCCCGCGGGCTATCCGCGTGACCTGCCGAGTGCACTCTTCCGGGCCGCGCGCGACTTCAGCGGCGCCGGAGTGGTCGAGATCGGGCCGGACGGTCGTGAGACCAAGCTCGACTTTCCGACGTTGCTCGAGCTTGCCGCCCGGATACTGGCGGGCTTGCGTGCGAACGGCGTACGCGCCGGTGATCCCGCGGTTGTGCACTGCACCGAACCGGTTGGGTTCTTCGCCGCGTTCTGGGCCTGCACACTCGGCGGCATCCGCCCGCTGCTGGTCGCACCGCATCCCGGTGGCGACCGGACCGAGGAGGGCCGCGAGCGGCTCCGCAAGATCACCGACCTACTCGAGTGGACCGTCCTGATCGGACGGCCCTCGGACCTGCCGAACGACCTCGGTCTGCCGGTGCTCGACCCCGACGCGATGGCGGGTCACGAACCGACCTCGGACTTCCACCGGCCGGCCGCCGACGACATCGCCGTACTGATGATGTCCTCGGGTACGACGGGTGCGCCGAAGATCGTCCAACTGACGCATCGCGGGCTGGTCGAGTTCGCAGCCGGGACGCCGGCGATGCTGCCCGTACGGCCCGGGCAGACGACGTTGAACTGGCTGCCGCTGGACCACAGCGGCGCCTTCCTGCTGTACCACGTGCTGCCGGTGTTCACCGGGTGCACGAACATCCACGTGAACACCGACTGGGTGCTTGCCAACCCGTTGCGCTGGCTCGACCTGATGGACCAGCACCGCGTCAACCACTCGTGGTCGCCGAACTTCGGCTACCGGCTTGCGACGCAGGCGATCGCCGGGGAGCCGGACCGGCACTGGGACCTGTCCGCGCTGCGGAGTCTCGTGAGTGGTGGCGAGCAGATCACCGTGCCGGTGATGTCCGAGTTCCTGCGAGTCACCAACCGGTTCGGGGTGGTGCCGGAGACGTTCGTCGCTGCGTGGGGGATGACCGAGACGGTCACCGGGATCACGTTCGCGAGGCCGGGGCTGACGCCGAACGTGCATCGCGTCCGGATCCCGCCGACCGGAATCGTCGAGTGGGTCGACCAGCGGCCGTCGTCGGGGAAGGTCGCGGTGGCGCGGCCGGGCAAGACGCGGACCGAGATCCCGGGCGTGCTGAGCCTGGTGTCGGTGGGTGCACCAGCACCGGGTACGACGGTACGCATCGTGGCGCCCAACGGAGCTGTCCTGCCGGAAGGCCGGATCGGTCAACTGCAGGTCGCGTCCGCTCGCGTGACGCCTGGGTACCTGGGCAACCTCGAGGCCGATCGCGCCGCGTTCCCGGTCGGGAACTGGTCGGCGCGCAAATGGCTGGCGACCGGTGACCAGGGATTCATCACCGGTGGCCAGGTCGTCATCACCGGGCGGGACAGCGAGCGGATCATCTTGTCCGGGAAGCTGCACTACGCCCACGACATCGAGGCCGTGGCTGCGACTGTCATGGGTGCCGAGCATGGCCTGGTCGCCGCCTGCGGGATCGCCGACGAGGACACCGGAACCGACCGGTTGGTCGTCTTCTACGCCCTCACACCGGACTCCATCCCCGGCATGGACCAGGCCATCCGAAGCCTGATCCAGGCGCGCCTCGGTCTGATCGCCGAAGTCGTCGGCGTCCCGCGCCGCGACTTCCCCACCACCCCCGGCGGCAAGATCCTCCGCCCCTTGCTGAAACAACGCTGGATCGACGGCACCCTCCAGCCCGCCACCGCCCCCCACATAGAACCCGCCGGCGCCACCCCCCACTCAGGCCCCACCGGCCAAGGCCCAGCCGAGCGCGCTGCCACCGACGAGAACGGGTCCAAGCGCCCTAACGCCGACACGAACCCGTCCAAGGACTCATACGCCGACGGGGACGCGTCCGAGGACTCGTACGCCGACGGGGACCCGTCCGAGGACTCGTACGCCGACGAGGACCCGTCCGAGCGCACGACCGAGCTCCCAGTCGTCCGCCTGGCCTGGACACGCGAGCTCCAGCAGTCCATCCCCACACCCCCCGAACGCCCGACCCTAGGCGCACCCCACCCCACCCTGAACGACGGCGCCGACTTCAACAACACCGCCTCCACCCACGAGCCGGCCTCCACCGAGCCCCCCACCCCCTCCACACCCACCGAGCCTCAGCCACCGCTCGCCCAAGAGAACCCCCAGCACAAGGCGACAGACCCGGGGCCCCCCGAAGCAACCGACATCAACGGGCCCGAGCCGCAGACCGCCACCCAAGTGACGGAGCCAGCCGACCCAACGGACTCAACTGAGTCAACTGAGTCAACTGAGTCAACTGAGTCAACCGCGCCGTCATCTTCAGATGCGACCGCGCCGACGAGCGCCGAAGCCGACGCACCTGACGCGTCGCATCCTGACTTCGAGCCCGCAACCGAGCCGGAGTCGATCGATCCGACCGCGCCGACGAACACCGAAGCCGACGCACCTGACGCGTCGCATCCTGACGTCGAGCCCGCAACCGAGCCGGAGTCGATCGATCCGAGCGCGCCGACGGGCGCTCAAGCCGACGCAGCTGACGCGTCGCATCCGGCGGCCGAGCCCGCAACCGAGCCGGAGTCGTTCGAGGCGAGCGCGGCGACGACTGCTGAAGCCGACGTACCTGACGCGTGGCATCTGGAGGCCGAGGCTGCTGCCGAGCCAGAGTCGCCCGACGCGACCGCGCCGACGAGCGCTGCAGTCGACGCGCCTGACGCGTCGCTTCCCGCAACCGAGGCCACCGGGCCGGAGACGATCGACGCGACTCTGCCGGCGAGTGCTCAGGGCGACGCATCGGATGCCTCAGGCGCGGCTACCGAGGCCGCGGTTGAGCCGAAGCCGTTTGACGAGCTCGCGCCCATAGGTGCCGACGTCGACGCACCTGACGTCTCGCTTCCCGAGGCCGAGCCAGCAACCGAGTCGGAGTCGGTCGAGGCGAGCGCGGCGACGAACGCTGAAGCCGACGTACCTGACGCGCTGCGTGCGGACGCCGAGGCTGTTGCCGAGCCCGAGCCGGTTGACCAGCTTGAGCCGACGGATACCGCAGCCGACGTATCTGACGCCGTGCATCCGGCAAACGAAGGCGCAGACTCCGCGCATGACGGTGCAGATGACGAGCAGGCCGGGCACACACAGTCCGAGCACGTCGAGAACGACGACCTCCGGGCCGACGCCGATGCATCCGACGTACGTCCGCACGAAGCTGCCACAGTCGAAGCAGCCGCGGCCGCGGCGGCAACTGCGGGCGACGACTCCGCACACGAGCAGTCCGTGGGCGAGCTACTTGAGCCGGAGAAGCCAGCCGACGCGCAGGCGCCTGCAGTTGCTGCCGAGGCCGCCGATGCCACGGCGTCCGACAACGAGCCGACGGTCGAGGGTGCCGAATCCGAGGCCGACAGCGAACCGGTGGTCGCGGACGCGGGCACTGAATCCGACACCGACGACGAGCCCGTGGAGGTCGCTGGCCCCGACACGCACCGCGAGTCCAACACCGGGCCCGTGCTCGCGGAGGCAGACGCCGAATCCGACGCGGACGGCAAGCCGGTAGTCGCCGGCGCCGACAGCGAGCCGGTGGTCGGGGGAGCCGACGCCGAGCCTGTGGTTTACAGCGAGCCGATGGTTGCCGGGGCCGACGCGCCTGATCTGGCGACCCCTCTCGCCGACACGCACCCGATGGAGCCTGAGGCTGCGGAACCAAAGTCCGAGGCGAGTGAGTCCGCAGAACCTGAGTCTCTTGTGGGCAAGTCGGCTGAGGTGGAGCGGAATGAGTCCGCGGAGTCTGAGCCCGAAGCCGCGCAGGTACGTCGTGAAACCGCCGATGCCGCGCCTGAGGTAACTGAAGTGGCGTCCGAGGTCGACGCTGCTGAGGTATCGGAGCCAGAGGCTTCGGCGGTTGAGCCCACCCGGACAGCGGACGACGTACCTCCTGGCGACGGGATGCACGCGGCGGAGGACGACGAACCGGCAACAGAGAGCCAGATCGCCAAGACCAGCGCGACCACCATGAGCGGCGCGGATGGCGGGGGTGTCGCGGACGCGACCGCGGACGCTGCGCCGAGCGGAGACGGTGAGGCCGGCGCGCACGCTGTGGCGAGCGAGGACGCGGAAACTG
>Ga0136846_1225041_pt1 | contig 11532 bp, 15 predicted proteins | sample HopSoiMetagenom2_FD_96841 | JGI IMG/M metagenome (GOLD analysis project Ga0136846, IMG submission 96841) | Grasslands soil microbial communities from Hopland, California, USA - 2 Assembly 2016 (version 4) | ecosystem: Environmental > Terrestrial > Soil > Grasslands | place: USA: Hopland... | reverse complement strand
GTCGCGCCCGCGTCGACCGCCTTCTTCACGACCGCGTCGACGTCCTCGACGTAGAGGAAGACGCCCGCGCTCGTGCCGCCGAGCTCCTTCGGGGATCGCGTCGAGCCCTGCGGAAACTCGTCGGAGAGCATCACGAGCGAGTCTCCGATCTCGAGCTCGGCGTGGCCGACCTTGCCGTCCGGTGTGTCCATGCGCACGCGCTCCTTCGCGCCGAACGCCTTCTCGTAGTACGCGATCGCGGCGGCCGCATCGTCGAGGGTCAGATACGGGGTAGCGGTGTGATACCCGTCGGGAATCGGCTTCACTGCCATGGGTCTTCGCCTCCATTTTCGTGTTTGCCGATGCGGACCCTAGCGAGCATTCCCGCCATCTTCTGTCGCCTTTCTGCAATAGGCTCGGAGGATGCGCGCAAGCCGTCTCGTCTCGTTGCTGCTGGTGCTCCAGACCGAGGGTCAGCTGACGGCGCCCGAGCTCGCCGGACGCCTCGGGATCTCCGAGCGCACCGTGCAACGGGACGCGCACGCACTTGCGTTGGCGGGCGTCCCGATCGTCTCGGTTCGGGGAGCCGCCGGCGGCTACCGCCTGGAGCGCGGTTACCGGACGAGGCTGACCGGGCTGGACGCCGGCGAGGCGGAAGCGCTCTTCGTCGGGCCGGCTGCGGAGCTCGGGCTCGGCCGCGAGCTGGCGGCGGCGCGCCTGAAGCTCCTGGCTGCCCTTCCGGCCGAGCTCCAGGAGCGGGCGGGACGAGCGTCGCGGCTCTTCCACGTCGACATGCGCGGGTGGTTTCGCGAAGAGGACCGCGTCCCGCACCTGCCGGAGCTCGCGGGTGCGCTGTGGCGCGGCCGCCGCATCGACATCCGCTACCGCGAAGGCGGCGCCGTCGTCTCGCGCCGACTCGACCCCCTCGGGCTCGTGCTCAAAGCGGGCGTCTGGTATCTGCTCGCGCAGCGCCGCGGAGAGGAGCGCGTCTATCGCGTATCGCGGATCGTCTCCGCCCGCGAGCGCCCCGAGCCGTCAGTTCGCGCGCCCGGCTTCGACCTTGCCGACGCGTGGGCCCGCCGCTCCCAGTCCTTCGAACGGAGCCGCACCCCGATCGAGGTCACGGTGCGGGTCGCCCGCAGCCAGGTGCGCTACCTGCGCGCGGCACGCATCGTCGAGCCCGGCGAGCGACCGACGGTGGTCGCGCAGTTCGAAGGACTCGACCACGCTGTTCACGTGCTGCTCGCGTACGGAGCGCAAGCGGAAGTGCTCGCCCCGCCGGCGCTGCGCGACCGGATCGCGGCTGCCGCCGCTGAGACCGCGGCGCTCTACGCAGACAGTCGCGCGTGATCGTCCTGCGAGGAGGGATCGAGCTCGACAATGGCCTCGAGCTGGCGCTCGGGTTCCTCGCCGCGTACTCAGGATCGGAGAACGACGAGCCGTCGAGACCGGCGTCGTTCGACGAAAGCGACCTGAGGCTCGCCAACCGCGGCGGCGCGCGTATCTCGGCCGCCGAGATCGCAACGATCCTCGGTCGTCGCGACAGGATCGAAGGCGCATTGCGCGAGATACCGGCCGAGGCATCGCTGACGGCGGCGCAGAGCTCGATCCCCTGGGATCAGCTGACGTTGCTCTTCGACGCGTTCGCGGGCATCCGTGGGGTCGGCTTCTCGAAGATGACGAAGGCGCTGCACAAGAAGCGGCCGGCGCTGATCCCGATGCTCGACAGCGTCGTGCAGGAGTACCTCGCAACGGATGCGCCGGGGTCGTTCGGCGGGCAGGCGACCGAGCTCGTCCGCGGCTACAAGCAAGACGTGGATCGCAACCGCGCGGCCCTGCGCGCGCTCAAACGAGAGCTCGCGAGCCGCGACTACCGGCTCACGGAGGTGCGAATCCTCGACCTGCTGATCTGGTCCGTGTCGACAGCGGGCTGAGACCCAGCCAGGATGTGCGACCCTTCGCCGGATGCGGATCTGCCTGATGCTCGAAGGTCAGGAGGGGATCGAGTGGGAGCAGTGGCGGGCTCTCGCGGCCGCGGCCGAGGAGGCAGGGCTCGACGGCTTCTTCCGCTCCGACCATTACCGCTCGATCCTGCGTGGCGAACCGGCGGGATCGCTCGACGCGTGGGCGACGCTGGCGGCGCTCGGCGCCTCGACGACACGGATCAGGCTCGGCACGCTCGTCTCGCCGGTCACGTTCCGCCCGCCGTCGGTGCTCGCGAAGAACGCAGTCACCGTCGATCACATCTCGGGCGGTCGCGTCGAGCTCGGCGTCGGCGCGGGCTGGTACGAGGCGGAGCACGAGACCTACGGCTTCCCGTTCCCGTCGACGCGCGAGCGTTTCGACGAGCTCGAGCGCCAGCTGGCCGAGATTCACCGCCAGTGGGCCGAGGGCAGCGACGCGTGGCCGAAACCGCTCCAGCAGCCGCGGCCGCCGATCATCCTCGGCGGCAGCGCAAAGCCGCGCGGAGTGTCTCTCGCGATCCGCTTCGCCGACGAGTACAACACCACGTTCGCCACCGTCGACCAGGCACGTGAAAGGCGTCGCGCCCTCGACAGCGCGGCGCAGGACGCCCGGCGCGAGCCGCTGACGTTCTCGATCATGACCGGTTGCGTCGTCGGCCGCGACGCCGCCGAGGCCGGCGAACGACTCGCACGATGGCGGCAGATCACGCACCAGGAGGGGAAGCCGACGTTCAGCGGAACCGTCGACGAAGTCGTCGAGGACCTGCGTGCCTACGAGCGCGTCGGCGTCGAGCGGGCGATGCTGCAGCACCTCGACCACGAAGACGTCGAGATGGTCGTCCTGCTCGGCGAGCTCGCCGCAGCGCTCGCAGCGTGAGCAGCTACGGCCGGTACCGGAGCCCGTCGAGCGCGAGGTCGACCAGTCGGTCCTTCTGCTCGGCGTCCTCGGTCGGGACCATCGCGATGCCGGCGACCATTCGCACGACGTCGGAGAAATTCGTATCGGGGCGGATCACCCCGGCGCTCTGCGCGCGCTCGATCAGTCCCGTCCCGGCGCCCGTGAGCGCCGTCCGGCACGTGAGCAGGACGTTCGAGTCGGGCGCCGTCTCCACCAGCGCCTCGTTCAGCGCACGCTTGGTCGCTGCGAACCCGACGTACTGGTGCAGCCAGAGCGACAGCGCCTCCCAGGGCGGCAGCCCGGACAGCTCGTCCGCCGCCCGGGCCATCGCCTCGACCTCGTCGACGTAGACGGCCTCGAGGAGCGCCTGGCGCGTCGGGAAGTGCCGGTAGAGCGTCCCGATCCCGACTCCGGCGCGCTCGGCAACATCCTCGAGCGGCGCCGAGGTGCCGTCCTCGGTGAAGACGGCACGCGCCGCCGCCACGAGCTTCTCGTAGTTGCGGAGCGCGTCGGCGCGCTTCGGGCGCTGGAGCTGGATCTCGGTGTCGGTCATCGGCTTGACAAACGGAGGGTTCCTCCGTATAGTACCGGAGGCCACCTCCGGATGTTTTGGAGGCGACCTCCACTTTACCGCAACAAACGTACGGAAGGAGCCCGTTTGAGCATCTCAGCGCCCCTGCAGAACGCCGGGAAGTCCCGGCCCCGGCTGATCCTCGCCGTGCTCGCGCTCGGCGGCGCGGCGTACGCGCTGCTGCAGTCGCTCGTCGTGCCCGCCCTGCCGGTGCTGCAGCGCGACCTGCACACCTCGACCTCGGGCGTCGCCTGGGTCTTCACCGCCTACCTGCTCGCCGCCTCCGTGGTGACGCCGATCGCCGGCCGCCTCGGCGACATGTTCGGCAAGAAGCGCGTGCTCGTCATCGCGCTCGCGGGCCTCGCCGCCGGCAGCCTGCTCGCCGCGGTCGCCACGTCGCTGACCGTGATGATCGCCGCCCGCACGATCCAGGGCCTCGGCGGCGCGATCTTCCCGCTCGCCTTCGGGATCCTGCGCGACGAGTTCCCGCGCGAGCGCGTCGCCGGCGCGATCGCCCTCGTCTCCGGCATCCTCGGCATCGGCGGCGGGCTCGGGATCGTGCTCGCCGGCCCGATCCTGGACCACCTGTCGTACCACTGGCTGTTCTGGATCCCGCTCGCCGTGACGTCCGTTGCCGCGGTCGCAGCGATCCGTTTCATCCCCGAGTCGACGAGCCGGGCACCGGGCAACATCCACTGGCTCGGCGGTGCGCTGCTCTCGGCCTGGCTCGTCGCATTGCTCGTCGCCGTGAGCGAGGGGCCGACGTGGCACTGGGGATCGACGAAGACGCTCGGCCTCTTCGTCATCGCCGCCGTGCTCGCAGCGGCGTGGGTCAGGGCGGAGAGCCGCTCACGGCATCCGCTCGTCGACATGAAGATGATGCGGCTTCCCGCCGTCTGGACGACGAACGCGGCTGCACTGCTGCTCGGCTTCGGCATGTACAGCGCATTCGTCCTCATCCCGCAATTCGTGCAGACGCCGGAATCGACCGGTTACGGCTACGGCGCGTCGGTCAGCCAGGCGGGGTTGTTCCTCGTGCCGACGACGACCGCGCTGTTGATCACGAGCCCGATCGGCGGGCGGCTCTCGGTCGCCGTCGGCTCGAAGGTGCCGCTCGTGCTCGGGTCGATCCTGACGACCATCGCCTTCGTCATCCTCGCGACCGCAGGCGCGCAGTGGGAGATCTACCTCGCCGCGACGCTCGTCGGCGCCGGCGTCGGCTTCGCGTTCGCGTCGATGGCGAACCTGATCGTCGAGGCCGTCCCGGCGGAGCAGACCGGCGTCGCAACCGGCATGAACACGATCGTCCGCACGATCGGCGGCGCGATCGGCGCCGAGATCGCCGCCAGCGTTCTCGCCGGCCACCTGCTTGCGAGCGGCGAGCCCGCGAAGCAGGGCTACACGATCATGTTCTGGATCTGCGTCGCCGTGCTCGTCGCGGGAGTGCTCGCTTCGCTCGCCGTTCCGCGTCGGAGGCGAGACCCGGCACACAGCCTGCAGCTCGCGGAGCCGGGCTTCGCGGCCGAGGCGAGGGAAGCCGCCTAGGCGGTTTCCCGTCTCGGCCGCGCCCGCGGCCCCCGTAAGCGGGCTAGGCTGCTGCCGATGGCGCTGATCGGAGACCGCGACCGGGAGCAGGCTGCCGCCCGGCTCAAGGATCACTACCTCCGCGGGCGGCTCTCGCTCGAGGAGCTGACGGAGCGGTTGGACGTCGCGCTGACGGCGCGGCGCGGCGCGGACGTTCGCGTCGCGCTCAGCGGCCTCCCTGCCTTCAGGCTGCGGTCGGGGCTCGACGAAGCCTGGCGGGCAGCACGTCATACCGCGTTCGTGGTCGCCGTCTGGTCGCTCTGGTGGGCCGCGAGCCTCGTGTTGCTGATCGGCTACGTCGCGAGCCTCGTCACGCAGGGGTTGTCGCTGACGATCGCTGCCGTCTTCGCCGCGCTCTGGATCTCGGTCACGCTCGCCGCGAAACGCGTCGTTCGCCGCCGATGACTCTCGGCCGCTCGAGCGGTCCAGGTCTCTTCGACGGGTCCGAACGCTCGCTCGAGCTCGAGCACGTCGGCGTGCGGCAGTCGCCGCACGCCACGTTCATCGACTACCGCGTCAAGCGCGCCTGAAGGGGAAGCGGGCGCCGACCCGCGAAGATCGACGGGACCGAGGTCCTGGCGTCAACGAGGGACGGCGCCGACGGAGCGAACAGACGCGTCCATTGCCTCGGCTCGCTCGTGGCCGGCGAGACGGCGCGTGACGTATGCCTGGGCGAGCCCGAGCTGCGGGTCGGCCATGGCGAGCGAGCCGCCGAGGCCTCCCATGCCGAATCCGTCGTGGTCGACCCAGACGCCGAGGCCCCACGTGATCACGTGGCCGAGCAGGACGTCGCGCGCCGTCAGCTCGCCTCTCGTCATCGCTGCCACGGTCTCGGGCGAGACGAGCCGGACGCCGTCGAGCTCGCCTCCCGCGAGGAGGCCTGCGTAGAAGCGCGCGAGGGCGGCGGCCGTGCCGTGGCCGTTGACGGCGGGAATCTCAGCGGTGCGCCACGGTTCGCCGTTGACGACGGCGAGGTCCAGCAGCCCGGGCGGGTTCGCGAGCGCGAGACGATGCATCTCGTCGTCGCGGGTCGCCGGCTCACCCTCGAGATCGACCGTTCGCTCGAGCTCCTCCTCGGCGAGACCGATGTGGAAGTCGAGCCCCCACGGCACCGCCACCTCGTCCCGCCAGAACCGCCCGAGCGAGCGGCCGTCGGAGCGGCGGACGAGCTCGCCGCAGATGTGGCCGTAGAAGAGTGCGTGCTCGCCGTGTCCCGCGCCGGGCTCCCACCACGGCTCCTCGGCCGCGAGCAGCCGGCACGCGTGCTCCCAGTCGAGGATCGCGGCCGGCGGCTGCGGCTCTCGGACAGCGACGAGCCCGGCCTGGTGGCTCAGCGCCTGCCGAATCGTCACGCGTCCCTTTCCCGCCTGCGCGAACTCCGGCCACCAGCGCGCAACCGGATCGTCCAGCACGAGGACGCAGAACGCCGCCGTCGGCTTCGTCACCGAGTACACGTGCACGAGTGAGTCGCGCTCGAAGCCCTCGCCGCCCCACAGGTCGACGACCACGCGGCCGTCCACGATCGCGACGTAGCCGGCGCCCGTCTCGCCGAGCTCGTCGAAGCCGCGTGCGAATGCCTTGCGGACGTCGACGAATCCGTCCGCAACCTCGCCGTGGATCATGAGGCGGAACGTACCGAAGGCGACCGGTCGCCTTCCTAGACTCCCGCGAATGGAAGAAGCGCCGAGGCGGCGCGTCGAGCTCTACTTGCCGATGCGAACGCTGCTGATCGTGGCCGCAGCGATCGCCGTCATGGCCGCGTTCGTGTCGATCGGGGACACCTTCCTGATCGTCTTCGTCGGCATCTTCCTCGCGCTCGTATTCGAGTACCCGGTGCGGTTCGTGATGAGGAAGACACACCTGTCACGCGGGCTCGCCGCCACGCTGACCGTGATCGGCAGCGCAGTCGCCGTCACCGTGTTGTTCCTGCTCCTCCTCGTCCCGCTCGTCGCCAGCGTGCGGGACTTCCTGAAGCAGCTCCCCGACACGGTGCAGCAGCTCCGCGACTCGGGCGAGCTCTCGTGGCTCGGCGACTCCGGCGCCGCGAAGGACGTGCAGGAAGGCGCCGGGCATATCTCCGCGTCGATGCCGGACGCGATCTCGGCGGTGCTCGGGATCGCGGGCAGCTTCTTCGGCGTCTTCCTCGCTGCGTTCACGATCATCTTCATCTGCCTGTTCCTGCTCACCGACATCGCGCGGCTGAAGGCGGCACTCGGCAGCGTCCTGATGCCGGGCGAGGACGAGCGCTGGCTCGGCGTCTGGGAGCGCGTGACGGAGTCGGTCTCGCGCTGGGCGATCGGCGTCGTCGTGATCGCGACGATCGCGGGGACGATTCAGGGCGTCAGCGCGTGGCTGCTCGGCTCGAGCTTCGCGCTCGGCCTGGGCGTGATCGCCGGGCTCCTCGACATGATCCCGAACATCGGCGCGACCATCGCCGGCTTCGTCCTCGTGCCCGCTCTGTGGGCCGAGCAGGGATTGACGGCTGGGGTGATCATGCTCGTCGTCGTGCTCGTCTACCAGCAGCTCGAGAACAACATCCTCACCCCGAAGATCCAGGGCAAGGCGGTGAACCTCTCCGCCTTCTTCATCATCGTCGCGGTGACGCTCTTCGGCGCGCTGCTCGGCGTGCTCGGGGCGCTGACCGCAGTGCCGCTCGCCGCGACGATCCAGATCTTCGTGCAGGAGCTGACGAAGACGCGCCGCGAACGGGTCGCGGCGGCGAAGGCCGCCGCCGCAGCATCGACGAGCACCGCGTAGCCGCCTTCAGGCGCGCGGTGCTGCGCCGGCGCCGCTTGCTGCTTCCGCTCGAAGGTAGCCACATGCGCGCGCGTACTCCTCCGCCACGAACCGCGGCACCGCTCTCGACCACGCCTCCTCGACGAGGTCGCGCATCTCGCCGCGGTCGATCGCCTCGAGGTTGACGTGGATCCAGTTGAACCGCATGTCGGACTCGCTCGGCAGCGCGAACTTCCCCGGCTCCGCCTCGACCGCCGCCTGACGGAACTCCTTCGGGAAGCCGCAGCCCATCCGCGAGCCGTCGGGAGCGAGAGCGAGATAGACGATCTGGCCGATCCGGAACTTGACGCGGCCGTGGACGCGCGCCTCGTAGCTGCGGGGCAGCGACGCCGCGAGCGCCCGAACCTCGTCGACCGTCACCGGCACGTCTGAAGCTCACCACAGATCGAGGCCGTTGCCGCGATCGACACGGCGTGCGCGAGGCGGTGACCGCCGTGCGTGAGAGCGATCCGGCGGCCACCTCAACGACGAACGCAGCGGGCGACAGCAGCACGGCGGCAGAAGCCGCGACGAGACGTTGTCTGCGTGTCATTGCTCGCGGAGGACTGCCCGGAGCGGCAGTCGGCGAATCGCCGGTGCGGCCCTGCGGGACGGCAGCCTGCTCCCGGTCGGCAAGATTCGCTAGATGAACGCGATCCCTGAGAAGCTGCCGGAGCTGCATCTCGTCGACTGGCGGTCGACGAAGGACACGCTGCACCTCTATGCCCAGATCGTGGGCAAGATCCGCCTCGCCACGACGCCGCCGCGCAACCACTGGTGGAACGTCCCGCTGTACGTCGACGTTCGCGGGCTGACGACGCGGCGCCTGCACCACCACGACACGACGTTCGAGGTCGCTTTCGACTTCGTCGACCACGCGTTGCTCGTTCAGACCGCGGACGGTCGCAGCCGGTCGTTCGAGCTCGGCGAAGGCGTGCCCGTCGCCGACTTCGACGCGCGCCTCCATGCAACGCTTCGCGACCTCGGGATCGACGTCGAGATCCGGGAGGAGCCGTTCGGCCTCCCGATGAAGACGCCGTTCGCGGACGACGTCGAGCACGCATCGTGGGATCGCTCCGCGGTCGAGCGGTTCGGCCGCATCCTCGACTGGTCGGACTCCGTCTTCGAGGAGTTCAGCGGCTGGTTCAACGGCAAGACGAGCCCGGTGCACCTCTTCTGGCACAGCCTCGACATCGCCGTCACACGCTTCTCGGGCCGGCCGGCGCCGCCGGTCGACGCCGACCCGGTGACCCAGGAGGCGTACTCCCAGGAGCTCATCTCGTTCGGGTTCTGGGCCGGCGACGACACCGTCGGAGACGCCGCGTACTACTCCTACACCGCACCCGAGCCCGATGGGCTCCGCGAGCAGCCGGTGGCCGTCGGCGAGTGGATCGAGTTCGGGAGCGGCTCGCTCGCGATCCTCCGCTACGAGGCAGTCCGGACGGCACCCGATCCGCGCGGCACCCTCCTCGCCTTCTGCCAGGGCGCCTACGAGGCCGGCGCGCGACTCGCCGGCTGGGACACCGCAGGGTTCGAATCGAAGTGGTGTCCGGCGCCGGAGCAGCTCCGAGAGCTGAAAGCCACCGCCGCCGCCGAGCTCGGCCGGCCGGTCACGCCGCCGGCCGCGGTGTGAGCGAGATCGCTGCCGGTAACCGGCTGCTGCTGATTCCGCGTGCGAGCAGCTGATCGCCGGTGAGCGACGTCTCGGGCGCGACGGGGACGGAGCCGGACAGCGGCTGCTCGAGATGCTCGCCGCCCTCGAGCCAGGCAAAGGGAGAGACCGCCTTGCCGTCACCCGGGTGCAGCTCGAAGTGCAGGTGCGGATGCAGGCCGTCCGCATCGCCCGAGTCGCCGACGTAGCCGATCAGCTCGCCGGCGGCGACGCGATCTCCATCGTGGAGCCCGGGCGCGTATGCGACGCCCGGCACGCAGGTGCCCCGATTGTCGTTGCGGGCGGTCAGGTCGTTGTTCAGGTGGATGTACTGGTACGTCGTGCCGCTGCGCCCGTACAGGTAGAGCATGCAGCCGGCACTCGCAGAGGTCGTCCAGAAGACGATCCGCCCCGCCTCCACCGCGACGACCGGCGCGTGACGCTCGGCCAGGATGTCGTTACCGGCGTGGACGCCGCCGGGACGCGGCTCACCGAAGTCGTCGCTGTAGGCGACGGGGCCGATCACCGGGAAGATGATCTGTGGGGGCGGCGTGCGCCGGGCGGCCGCGGGCGCCGCCAGTACTGCCGAGGCGAAGACGACGAGGAAGATCGTTCGGGCTGTCGGCCGAGGCGCGAGCATGGCGAAGGTCGGCGCGCGAAGTCGCCGAGCCTAACAGACGTTCCGGATCAGGCCGGAACGGCCAGCCGCAGGACCGAGTCGAGCAGCCCCGGGAAACGCTCGTCGAGCTCCGCGCGGTGGAGCCGGTTCAGGCGCAGATGGCCGTTGGGTCGCGTCTCGATCACCCTCGCCTCGCGCAGGACCTTGAAATGGTGCGAAAGCGTCGAATTCGAGACGCCGACGTGGAACGTGCGGCACGCCCGCGGCTCGGGCTCCGAGGGCCGCGAACTCGCGGACGATCGCCAGCCGCACCGGATCCCCAGCGCTGGAGCACGTCGGTGAGCTCACGTTCGATCACCGTCGAAATAACCCTAGGAGGCTCGTCGTTCATTCGATTGACGTCGAAATTCTGCAGAACGCCGTGCTGTTCGGCAACCTGATCCCGGTCACCACCTTCGCGATCGAGATCGTCCGGGGCTATCGACCCGGCGTCGTCGAGCTCGCCGGCGCAGGACTCACGATCAGCGCCCTCGTCGCGAACAACCTGCTCGGGCGCCGGCGTGCACAGCCGGCCAGGGGCCCACGGCCCGCGCCGCTCGAGCTGGACGTCGAGCCGGCGCGCGCCGCGTAGCGTCGGGCCGCAGCCCCGCGCTCGCGCTCCTCGTGGGCGCGCCGGAGACCACGTTCGCCCACAGGGGGCGGGTTGCCGTCCAGTCGGCGGCCTAACCTCATTCTCGACCGCCTCGACGCTTGCGGCGGCCGACCGCTGGTAGAGAGAAGGAGGAAGACCGATGGCAACGAGCCGCTGGAGCGGTTGGATCGGCTTCGCGGGCTGGCTGATGATCATGGTCGGCACCCTCGACTTCTTCGAGGGCCTGATCGCCATCATCAGAGGCAAGTACTACGTCTTGGCGCCGAGTCAGATCGTGATCTTCGACGTCAAGACCTGGGGTTGGCTCACGCTGCTCTGGGGGATCGTCGTCGCGCTCGCCGGATTCGGGCTGCTCGCACGGGCAGGCTGGGCGCGCTGGGCGACGATCGTCGTCGGCAGCCTGAACGTGCTGGCTCAGCTCGGGTTCGTCGGCAGCGCGCAGTACCCGCTCTGGGCGCTGACGATCGTCACCCTCAGCATCGTCGTGCTGTACGCGCTGATCGTGCACTGGGACGAGGCGCCGGAGGCGTTCTAACCGTCGCGAGGGCGCGCCGGCTGCACGGCGCGCCCTCGCACGTCTCACGCTTCGCGAGGCTCGTCTCCGCGCTCGCGCTCGTGATCGGCTGGGAGTCGATGATCGTGCTCGAGGACATCCGCGCCCTCAGCCCGGCGGAGGGGAAGAAGTCTGCGTCTGGGTGGCACGCACGCTGCTCGCGGCCGCGACGTAGCCCGCCGCATCACCCGGTGCGGATGATGCTTCGGCGCGCCGCAAACGTCATGCCACCACGAGGGCCGCGAGCGCCGACCCTTCTCGACGCGCTGCTGCCGGTCGCCGTGCT
>Ga0136846_1228793_pt1 | contig 11534 bp, 11 predicted proteins | sample HopSoiMetagenom2_FD_96841 | JGI IMG/M metagenome (GOLD analysis project Ga0136846, IMG submission 96841) | Grasslands soil microbial communities from Hopland, California, USA - 2 Assembly 2016 (version 4) | ecosystem: Environmental > Terrestrial > Soil > Grasslands | place: USA: Hopland... | reverse complement strand
TACATCGTCGCGGTCGGTTTGTCCGATTCGAGGCGGCCGGCGAGCTCGACCTCGAGCTTGCCGCGCAGCGTCACCGCTTCCGCGGTGTCGTCGAACTGCACGCCGATGCCGGCGGGACGGCCGCCCTGCGCGCCCGGCGGCGTCACCCACACCACGCGTCCCGAGACCGGGATGCGTTCGGCCGAACCCGGCAGCGTGACCAGCAGGAACACCGGATCACCGACGAAATGACGCTTGGTCGTGCGCACGAACAGGCCACCATTGCGCACGAACGGCATGTAGGCCTCGTAGACCTGGTCCTTGTCGGCCAATGGCAACGACACGATGGCCTGGCGTCCGCCCTGCGGTGTGCTCATGCGCGTCTTGCTCCTGTCCTGGATTCCTGTTGGCCGGCGCGCCATTCCAGCAGCAATCCGGCGATCGCGAGGTCCGCCCGGATCGTCGTGCGCAGCAAATCGCGCACGCGGTTGGCCTGGTCGAACCACCGCGCCAGCCTGCGTGTTTCCATCGGATCGGTCAAGCGGGCGGCACATTCGCGGGCGAAATCGGCGGCAAAACGCAGGCGCAATGCCGTTTCGCCATCGGCGGCCCAGCGCTGCGCCGTCTCCACCGCATTGCCGCCACCCCCTGCGATCGCGCGCAGGTCGGCATCGACCTGCCGGCGCACGGTCATGCCGTCGCTCTCCAGCCAGTGCAGGGCCTGTCCGGGATCGCCTTGCGCGGCCGCCAGCGCGGCTTCGGCATCGGCGCGCGGTTTTCCCTGATCGAGCAACCATTGCAGTGCAACCGCCTGGCCCGGCAGAGCCAATTCCAGTCGCTGGCAACGGCTGCGGATGGTTGCAGGCAGGCGATTCGGTTGCGCGCTGACCAGCCACAGATAACGATTCGGCAGCGGCTCTTCCAGTGTCTTCAACAACGCGTTGGCGGCCGCGGAATTCATCGCATCGGCAGGATCGACGATCACCACCTGGGGACCGCCGAGTTGCGAAGTCAACGCCAGCCATGCACCGACGTCGCGCGCCTGCTCGATCACGATCTCGCTGCGCAGGCGCGTGCCTTCCTTGTTCATCTCGAGGGTGACGATGCACAGGTCGGGATGCGCACCGGTCGGGAACAGCGTGCAGCTGCGGCAACGTCCGCAAGGTTCGCCAGCGGTATCGGGCGTCAGGCACAACACGCGCCTGGCGAGATGATCGACCAATGCGCGCTTGCCGATCCGCCCCGGACCGCACACCAGCAGCGCATGGCCGAGACGACCGTCGTCGAGGCTCGCGACCGCGCGCTCGTATGCCACTTGCTGCCAGGGCGAGAATCCTGCCGTCATCCCTGCGGCAAACCTTGCAGGTAATCATCGAGCGCCGCGACCGCATCCGCAGCGACGCGTTCCGCGGGCTGGCTGGCATCGATCATGCGGAAACGCCGTGGCTGCGCCGCTGCAAGATCGCGATAGGCACTGCGCACGCGCTCGAAGAACCCGTCGGCTTCCGCTTCGATGCGATCCGGCTGAACCGAATTGGAGCTGGCGCGGCCTTGCGCACGCGCGCGTCCGACCGCGACCGGCACGTCGAGCAACAACGTCAATCCCGGCTGCAGTCCGACGAAGCGCGATTCCAGCATCGCGATGGTCGTGCGATCGACCCCGCGTCCGCCACCTTGGTACGCATGGCTGGCATCGGTGAAGCGATCACTGAGCACCCAGGCGCCGCGCGCCAGCGCCGGCCGCACCACGCTGGCGACGTGTTGCGCGCGGGAGGCGAACATCAGCAGCAATTCGGTGTCCGCAGTCGGGGCGTCGGCGTTGTCGGGATGCAACAGCAATTCACGGATGCGTTCGGCCAACGGCGTGCCACCGGGTTCGCGCGTGGTCACCACTTCATAGCCCGGCGCACGCAACGCCTGCGCCAGGGCCGACAGCACGGTCGATTTGCCCGCGCCCTCGCCACCTTCCAGGGTGATCAGTCGCGGCGCGATGTCGAGCGCGTTCACGGCTTCCCCGCTCCGGCCGGAGCCGGCGCAGGTGATGTGGCGGGATCGCTTTCATCCGCCGCCGTCGACGTGCCGGTCAGCGGCCCCTTGGCCAGACCCGCGCGGTAGCGCGCGAGATAGGCGCGCACATTGGCCTGATGCGCTTCGTAGGTCGAGGCGAACAGACTGCGGCCGCTGCCATCGCCGCTGGCGACGAAGTACAAGGCATCACCGCCATCCGGATGGGTGACCGCCTGCAACGCGGCCTTGCCCGGCATCGAGATCGGTGTCGGCGGCAATCCCGCGCGCAGATAGGTGTTGTAAGGCGTGTCGGTCTGCAGGTCCTTCTTGCGGACATTGCCGGCATAGGCCGCGCCCATGCCATAGATCACGGTGGGATCGGTTTCCAGGCGCATGCCCTTGCCGAGTCGGCGCAGGAATACACCGGCGACCTTCGGGCGATCATCGGCGACACCGCTTTCCTTCTCGACGATCGACGCCAGGATCAGCGCCTCCTCCGGCGTCTTCAGCGGAAGGTCCTGCGCGCGCGACGACCACGCCGCGGCCAGCGCCTTGTCCATCGCCGCATGCGCCTGTTTCAGTACGTCGATATCGCTGCCACCGACGTTGTATTGGTAAGTCTCGGGGAGGAAGCGTCCTTCCGGATGCTGCCCGGCATGACCGAGCGCCGCCATCAATTGCGCGTCGCTCATGGCGTCGATGGTGTGCTTCATCGGTTCGGCCCTGGCCAGCGCCTTGCGCAGGTCGCGGATGTTCCAGCCGTCGATCAGGGTGAATCGATAACTCACCACCTTGCCGTCGCGGATGTTGCGCAACAGTTCGGATGGCGTCATCCCGTTCTTCAGGGCGTAATCGCCAACCTGGAGCTTGCCGGCGGCACCCAGCTGGCGCGCCAGCACCTGCCATTCCAGATCGAAACCCTGTTCGACGCCGGCCACGCGCAATTTGCGCAGGAGTTGCGGCAGCGCACTGCCCTTGCCAACGCTGACCTGCTGGCCATCGCGCAATGCGTGCATCGGCTGGGCGATGAAGACGGTGTAATGCCGCCACGCCACGGCAAGCACGGCCAGCAGCAGGATCAGCAACAGCCCCTTGAAACCGCCTTTCTTATTCTTCGCGCGTTTCGCCATCGTCCATTTCCGTCAGGCCAGGCCCGGATGGGCATCGGCGAGTTGGCGCTGCAGGTCGCGAATCTCCGTGCTTGCCGGCCATTCGCGCGCATCGAGGCGGCGCACCGGCAGGATACCGCGCACGGCATTGCAGAGGAATATGGCGGATGAACGCAGCACGGTGTCGCGACCCAGCACGGTTTCCCGCGCCGGCGCATGACGCAGCAGCCAGTCGCGGCAGACGCCGGCCACGCCCGAGCGATCGACCTCCGGCGTGAGCCAACCGTCCCCATCGTGGATGAAGAGATTGGCCGAGGTCGCCGAAACCACGTTGCCCGGGGCATCGCACATCAGGCCTTCATCGGCATTCGCGGCAGCCACTTCGCGTCGCGCCAGCACCTGCTCGAGGCGATTGCAGTGCTTGATGCCCGCCAGCATCGGCTGGTCGGCGAGCGTGGTCTTGCACCAGGCGACATCGATCTCCTGCATCGGCAACGGCGCATCATGCAGCGACAGCAGCCATGTCGGTTCGGAATGCGCGGAAGGCGCGTAACCGCGTCCACCCGTGCCGCGAGTGACGATCAGTTTCAGCACGGCCGCATCCCTGCCGATACACATCGTCGCGATTTCCGTCCGCAACAATCCTTCTTCCGGCAGTTCAATCGCCAACCGCGCCGCGCCGCGCTGCAAGCGCAGCAGGTGTGCATCCAGCCAGGGGATGCCGCCACGATGCACGCGCATCGTTTCGAACAGGCCATCGCCATAGGCCATGCCACGATCGCCTGGATCGATCCCCCCGGCACGCCGACCGCCACGGAAGATGCGCGTCTCCATCCTCAATCCTCCACGCCCAGCGCGCGCAGCAGGCCACGCGCCTTGGCCCGTGTTTCCGCGAGCTCATGCTCCGCGACCGACCGCAGCACGATGCCGGCGCCGGTGCGGAAATGCAGGGTGTCGCCCTCGACTTCGGCGGTGCGGATCAGGATGTTCAGGTCCATGTCGCCGTCGCGGTTGAGCCAGCCCATCGCGCCGGTGTAGGCGCCACGGCCGATGCCTTCCTGCGCGGCGATGATGCGCATGCAGCTGACCTTGGGGCAGCCTGTGATGGTGCCGCCGGGAAACACCGCGCGCAGCACGTCGACCGGACTGGCCGCGGGATCAAGCACGCCACGCACGTTGCTGACGATGTGATGGACATGGGCATAGCTTTCGACCGTCATCAATTCGTCGACCGCCACCGTGCCGCCGACGCAGACGCGACCAAGATCGTTGCGTTCGAGGTCGACCAGCATCACGTGCTCGGCGCGTTCCTTGGGATGGTCGATCAGCTCGCGGATGCGCGCGCCGTCGTCGTCACCGGCGACGCGCGGCCGCGTGCCGGCAATCGGGCGAGTGCTGGCGATATCGCCACGAATCGTCGCCAACCGCTCCGGCGAGGAGCTCGCCACCGCCCACTCTCCATGTACGAACAGCCCGGAAAACGGCGCCGGATTGGCCGTGCGCAGGCGTGCATGCAATGCGGCCGGATCGACCCGTTGCGCGAAGCGCGCCCACCAGCCGCGCGAGAGATTGGCCTGGTAGATGTCACCGTCGCGCAGGTGCCCGAGTACCGCGGCGAGGCCATCAAGAAAGCGTTGTGGCTCGTCTTCGCCGATCGCGACCGGCGGATGCCACGGTGGCACACCGTCATCCGCGGATGCTTGCAGATCGGCTTCGATGCGGTCGAGCCATTCCCCGTTGCCGGCTTCCGCGATCGCAATGCAGTCGCCAGTCGCGTGATCGCGCAGGATCGCCGCCGGACAACACAGGGCGACTCCACGCGGGCCCTGCCCTTCGGCGGCGGGGATCCGCAGGGTCGGCTCGACTTCCTCGGCGAGTTCGTAGGCACAGAACACCGCCCAGCCACCACGAAACGGCAGATCGCCATCTGCGGGATCGATCGCCACCCGCTGCGCCTGCCACTCGCGTTCGAGGCGATCGAGGAATCCGCCTTCCAGCACTGCACCATGCAGGTCACGCAAAACGCCATCGTGCGCACGAACGAAGCCGGCGCCATCGGTCGCCAACAACATGTCCCAATGCGCGTGCCGTCGCGCCGATGCATCCAGTGCATGCGCCGACGATTCCAGCAGCATCGGGTAACGCGCCGGATCGTGCCGATGCAGGCGCAACAGGTCGATCGTGCGCGGCAAGCGCCGTCGCATCGATCTCACACTCGACGCATCACCAGCGTGCCGTTCGTCCCGCCGAATCCGAACGAATTCGACATTGCGATCTCGACCTGCTCCTGGCGCGCGGTGTTCGGCACGTAGTCGAGATCGCAGCCTTCCGACGGATTGTCGAGGTTGATCGTCGGCGGGATCACGCCTTCGCGCAGCGCCATCAGCGAATACACCGCTTCCACGCCGCCGGCGGCGCCCAGCAGGTGGCCGGTCATCGACTTGGTCGACGACACCATCACCGACTTCGCGGCATCGCCCAGCGCCGACTTGATCGCCAGCGTTTCGCCAAGATCGCCGGCGGGCGTCGAAGTGCCGTGCGCATTGATGTAGCCGATGTCTTCCGGATTGATCCCGGCATCCTTCATCGCTGCGCGCATGCAACGCGCGGGACCGTCGCCGTTGTCGCTGGGAGCGGTCATGTGGAAGGCATCGCCGCTCATGCCGAAACCGATCAGTTCGGCATAGATTTTGGCGCCGCGCGCCTTCGCGTGTTCGTATTCCTCGATCACCAGCACGCCGGCGCCATCGCCCATCACGAAGCCATCGCGGTCCTTGTCCCAGGGCCGCGATGCACGCGTCGGATCGTCGTTGCGGGTCGAGAGCGCCTTCATCGCGCAGAAACCGCTGACCGCGGTCGGGGTGATGGCGTATTCGGCGCCACCGCAGATCATCGCGTCGGCTTCACCGTACTGGATCATGCGCATCGCCAGGCCGATGTTGTGGGTCGCCGTGGTGCAGGCGGTGACCGCGGCGATGTTCGGACCCTTGGCGCCGGTCATGATCGAGACCTGGCCGGAAATCATGTTGATGATGGTGCTCGGCACGTAGAACGGCGAGACCTTGCGCGGGCCGCCTTCGGCGAGCTTGAGCGTGGTTTCCTCGATGCCGTGCAGGCCGCCGATGCCGGCGCCGATCGCGACACCGATGCGTTCGGCCGCCTCGCCGGAAATCTCCAGTCCGGAATCGGCGATCGCCATTGCCGACGCCGCGACGCCGTAGTGGACGAAGGGGTCCATCTTCTTGACGTCCTTCGGCGCGACCCATTGCGCGGGATCGAAGCCGCGGACTTCACCGGCAATTCGCGCCGGATAGGCCGAGACATCGAAATGGGTGATCGGGCCGATGCCGGAACGGCCATGGGTGATGGCATCCCAGTTGGACGCAAGATCGAGGCCGAGCGGCGAAAGGATGCCGAGACCGGTGACGACGACGCGACGCTTGGACATTTTGACTCCGGGATCGTGTTCGATATCAGAAACAGTTTCGCTCAAACGCACGGGGCCGCGATGCGCGGCCCCATGGCGTGTGTTGCTGGCGCGATCAGGCCGTCTTGACGTGCGCCTTGATGTAATCGACCGCCTGCTGCACGGTCGTGATCTTCTCGGCTTCTTCGTCCGGGATCTCGCATTCGAACTCTTCCTCGAGCGCCATCACCAGCTCGACGGTATCAAGCGAGTCGGCGCCGAGATCGTCCACGAACGAGGCATTGATGCTGACATCTTCTTCCTTGACGCCAAGCTGTTCGACAACGATTTTCTTGACGCGTTCTTCGATGGTGCTCATGTTCTTGCTGCTCCAGAGGGAGGGAGGTTTCGGTTTCAGGCCGTAGTGTAGTGCATAAGTCGATTCTGCAAGCATCCGGCGGCGAATGGCACGCCGCCCGCCCGGGGTCACGGCATGTACATGCCACCGTTGACGTGCAAGGTATCACCGGTGATGTAGGCCGCGTCCGGGCCCGCCAGGAAGGCCACCGCGCGGGCGATGTCGGCCGGTTCACCGAGTCGGCCCAGCGCGATCTGCTGGAGCATCGCGGCCTTGGCATCTTCGGGCAGATCGCGGGTCATGTCGGTGGCGATGAAGCCCGGCGCGACCACGTTCACGGTGATGCCGCGGCTGCCGATCTCGCGCGCCAGCGACTTGCTGAACGCGATGATGCCGGCCTTGGCCGCCGCGTAATTGGCCTGCCCGGCATTGCCGGTGACGCCGATCACCGAGGCGATATTGATGATGCGGCCCTTGCGTGCCTTCATCATCCCGCGCATCACCGCCTTGCTGGTGCGATAGACGCTGGTGAGATTGGTATCGAGGATCGCCTGCCAGTCCTCGTCCTTCATCCGCATCAGCAGATTGTCGCGGGTGATTCCGGCGTTGTTGACGAGGATGCCGAGTCCGCCGAATTCCTTCTGGATATCGTCGATCAGCGTTTCGATCGCACCGGCTTCGGTGACGTTCAACACGCGACCATGGCCACCCATCGCCTTCAGGCGTTCACCGATCGCGGCAGCGCCCGATTCGCTCGTTGCGGTTCCGATCACCGTGGCGCCTCGTGCAGCGAGTTCGTCGGCGATCGCGGCACCGATGCCGCGCGACGCGCCGGTCACCAATGCGATTTCGTTTTCCAGCGGCTTGCTCATCGGGCGTTCCATTCTTCCAGTGCGGTTTCGAATTCCGGCACGCTGCCAAGGGCGCGTGCGTCGAGTGACTTGTCGATGCGCTTGGCCAGTCCGGCCAGCACCTTGCCCGGGCCGCATTCGCCGATGCGCGTCGCTCCCTTCGCGGCAAGTGCCTGCACGCATCCGGTCCAGCGCACCGGCTGGTACAACTGGCGCACCAGTGCATCACGAATGCCATCGACATCGTCGTGCACGGATGCGTCGACGTTCTGCACCACCGGCAACGACGGCGCGTGCCAGTGCAGACCGCGCATGGTTTCGGCGAGGCGATTGGCGGCCTCGCGCATGAGCGGCGTGTGCGAGGGCACGCTGACCGCGAGTTTCACCGTCTTGCGCACGCCCTTTTCCGCCAGCAACGCCAGCGCGCGATCGACCGCAGCGGCATCGCCACCGATCACGATCTGTCCCGGCGAGTTGTAATTGGCCGGCACCACGACCTGCGATTCCGACGCGGCCTTGCAGACTTCGGCGACCAGGTCATCGTCGGCGCCGATCACCGCCGCCATCGCGCCGGTTCCGGTCGGCGCGGCATCCTGCATCAACTGGCCGCGGATGCGCACCAGGTGTGCGCCATCCTTCAGCGACAACGCGCCTGCGGCGACCAGGGCGCTGTACTCGCCCAGGCTGTGGCCGGCCAGCAACGATGGCTGCGCCCCGCCCTTTTCCTGCCATGCCCGCCACACTGCGACACCGGCCGCCAGCAATGCCGGCTGGGTGTATTCGGTGCGATTGAGCATTTCCTCGGGGCCGGCCTGTGACAACGCCCACAGGTCGACGTCGGCGCCTTCGGACGCTTCGTCGAAGGTGCTGCGGATGACGGGGTGCAGTTCGGAGAGTTCCGCCAGCATGCCGAGGCTCTGCGAGCCCTGGCCGGGGAACACGAAGGCGAGTGCGGTCACGGATGACTCTTCACGGGATGGCTGCACATGGTAGCCGCTGGGGCCGACCATGCGCGCCGGAATGGTGCGCCGCTCAGTAGCGCAGCAGCACCGAGCCCCAGGTGAAACCGCCGCCGAAGGCTTCCAGCAACAGCAGCTGGCCGCGCTGGACCTTGCCGGATTGCACCGCGGCGTCCAGCGCCAGCGGCACCGAGCCCGACGAGGTGTTGCCGTGCTTGTCGACGGTGACGATGACGCGATCCATCGGCATGTCGAGGCGCCTGGCCGTCGCCTCGATGATGCGCAGGTTGGCCTGGTGCGGGATCAGCCAGTCGATGTCGTGGCGGTCGAGGCCGTTGGCATCCAGAGTCTCGTCAACCAGCCCGTCGAGGGCCTTGACCGCGTGCTTGAACACTTCATTGCCGGTCATCAGGACCTTCACGCCGGCGTTGGGTTCTTCCGGCTTGAAGCCGACGGACACGCCAACCGGATTCCACAGCAATTCCTTCTTGGCGCCGTCGGCATGCAGATGGGTGCTGAGGATGCCGGTCTCGCTGTCGGGCTTGAGCACCACGGCGCCGGCACCATCGCCGAACAGCACGCAGGTGCCGCGATCGTTCCAGTCGACCATGCGGGTCAGGGTTTCCGAACCGACCACCAGCGCGCACTTGGCGCTGCCGCTGCGGACAAACTTGTCGGCGACCGAGATTGCATAGATGAAGCCCGAGCAAGCCGCATTGACATCGAAGGCAGGGCAGCCGGCGATCCCCAGGCGCGCCTGCATCAGGCAGGCCGAGGACGGGAAGATCAGGTCCGGCGTGGTGGTGCCGAAGACGATCAGGTCGATGTCGTCTGCAGTGACGCCGGCCGCGGCCATCGCCTTGCGCGCGGCTTCCTCGCCGAGGCTGACCGTGGTCTCGCCTTCGCCCGCGACGTGGCGCTGGCGGATGCCGGTACGGGTCGCGATCCATTCGTCGCTGGTGTCGACGCGCTTGGCCAGGTCGTCATTGGTGACCACCTGTTTCGGCAGCGCACTGCCGGTGCCGGCGATGCGGGCGAACACACCGGCAGGAGCCGGGCGGGAGGAAGCAACATCAGCCATCGATCGAACTCCTTGGATCCGGATGGGAGGTTTCCGGAAACGCGACAAGGACGACGCCGCAACGCGGCATCGTCCCGTCAGGTTACGTCAGCAGACCACAGAAGGCAGAGTCAGGCATCTGCGGGTCGGCTAGGGAATGATTCCGCCAGGGCGGAATCAATCTTCCTCGACCGCCTTGGTCTTGGACGGAAGCACCTTCTTGCCGCGGTAGTAGCCGTCGGCGGTGACGTGGTGGCGGATGTGGGTCTCGCCGCTGGTCGGGTCGGTGGACAGCTGCTTCGCCGTCAGCGAATCGTGCGCGCGGCGCATGCCACGCTTGGACGGGGAAACGCGGGATTTCTGGACAGCCATGGGACAAACTCCTGGGTGAATCAGTGTCCGTTGGAACGGACGTCTAGTGTCATTCCTTCTGGTCGCGCCGGAGCGCTGCCAGCGCCGCAAACGGACTGGCCGCCGCGGCTTCTTCCTCGTCGGGCGACCATTCGGCCTCCATGGCCTCGGTCCCCGGCTTGACCGGTATCACCGGCACCGCGAGGATCAACTCGTCCTCGATCAGGTCCCGTGGCGAGATCGAATCGCTCGCATCCACCAGCCACGCTTCGTAGCCCGGCGGCAGCGCCGCTTCCTCGGCCTCGTCGCGGATGAACGCGATGCGCTGGCTCACCTGCACCGGAAGCTCGAATCGCTCGAAACTGCGCTGGCATTCCAGCGGCAAGGCGGCATCGATTTCCAATGCGGCATGGGCGATCTGCAGGGCGTCGCGGTCGAATGCGATGCGGTAGGCAACGGAGCCTTGCGCATCGATCAGGAGACCGGCCAGCCGTGGCAGTTCCGCCAACTCCAGCCTGCCCTCGAACTCGCGCCGCGCCGACACCATGCGCCATGGATCGACCTGGTCGGGCAATATCGAGGACATAAGCCGATGAATGTTAAGGATGAACGGGGGGGCTGTCAAACGTTCCGATGACCCTGGGGTCGTGACTTTCCACGGATTGCGCCGGCGCCGGGCAATCGACACACTGCTGTTCAGGATCCACGCCCAAGGCTGCCATTGAACCCGATCGTCTTTCTCGTCGCCATTCTGGCGGTGGTCGCGCTCGCCGTCGCCATCTACATGGCACAACGCCTGCACATGCGCAGACGCTGGAGCCTGCTCCGCGAAGTGATGGACAGCGCCGACGCGCTGGAATTGCAGCTGACCCGGACACGCCGCCAACTGGACGGCATCGCCAGCGCCGGCCAGGCCGATGCCGCCCTGCGTGACGTCCTCCACGACCTGCTGCGCCAGCGCATGTGGCTGCAGCAGCATGGCATGGACGCCCGCATCACCGAACTGGAAGCCGTGCGCAGTCGCCTCGATGCCGGCCGCCAGCGCCTGGATGCGCAAACCACCGCCTGACCCACGAACCACCGGAGCCAGCCCCCGATGCGCACCGCCACCCCGCCCCGTCCGCTTGCCGAGCACCAGGCGGCCGCCCTCGAAGCCGCCCAGCAGCAGGTCAACCAGCTGGTCCTGGGCAAGCCGCTGGAAGTGCGCCTCGCCTTCGTCGCCCTGCTGGCCGATGGCCACCTGTTGATCGAAGACCTGCCCGGTCTCGGCAAGACCACGCTTGCCCATGCGTTGGCGGCGACCCTCGGGCTCGATTTCCAGCGCATCCAGTTCACTTCCGATCTGCTGCCCGCCGACGTGATCGGCGTCTCCATCTTCGATCGCGACAGCTCGACGTTTCGCTTCCATCCCGGCCCGATCTTCGCGCAGATCATCCTCGCCGACGAGATCAACC
>Ga0136846_1231429_pt1 | contig 11535 bp, 10 predicted proteins | sample HopSoiMetagenom2_FD_96841 | JGI IMG/M metagenome (GOLD analysis project Ga0136846, IMG submission 96841) | Grasslands soil microbial communities from Hopland, California, USA - 2 Assembly 2016 (version 4) | ecosystem: Environmental > Terrestrial > Soil > Grasslands | place: USA: Hopland... | reverse complement strand
GGCTCATCCAGATGGAAGCTGGAAGAACCGATGACTAATCACCTAACGCGGATTTCGAACATCGATTGAGCCGATGTTCGCAGATTGCCTCCGTGCGCCCTGACGGCTCCGGCCGCACGTCTGGCTTCTCATCCTTTTTGTTTCGACTGCCCCGGGAAGCCACTAATGAGCGACGCTCATTGACCTCAAAAGAACTCGTCGAGTAGCTGGTAGTAGGCGAGCTTGTCCTCGTCGACGCGGTCGAGGCCATACCGCTCGAACAGCGGCTGCACCCACGCCGGCCCAAGGTTGTCCGCGACACTTCGGGCGCAGAGTGCGAGGTCCTGGTAGCGGTCGGCAATGCCGGCGTTTGCACAGTCCACGAAGCCGCTGACTCTGAATTCACCGGTCCTGTCCTCCGTCAGGACAACGTTAGGCAGGCAGTAGTCGCCGTGCGTGAACGTGCGGTCCTCCGACGAGGGCGATCGGGCGACCAGCTCCGAGTAGAGATCCACCGCGGTTCGTCCCTGACGCGTCGTGTCGAAGTCCTCCTCTCGCACCAGCCCGGCTCGTACGAGGGCCTCGGCCGCCGCCACTCGGACGCGACGCGACTGGTCGAACGGGCACGCGCTGATGTTCGTCGCGTGCAGCGAACGTAGGCCGGCAGCGAGCGCCGTCACGATCGCGCCATGCTGCTCGGGCGGGCGCGATACCGATGCGTCCGACCCCGGGACCGCCGTGAGCAGCAGGTACTCGCCGCCCTTCCACTCGTGGTACTGGAGCACCGCCGGCACCGGCAACCCGACGGCATGCATCCAACTGAGGCGCTCGGCTTCGTCGAAAAGCTGCCGGCCACCCGGTGGGGTCCCGAAAGCGCGAGATTTGAGGTACACCGACGAGGCGCCGGATCGTTCGAACCGGATGACCCGCGACCCCGATTCACCCGTGGTGACCTCGGCCCGGGAATGCTTCCCGAGATCGGCGGCGAGGGGCGGTGGAAGGAGCAGAGAGGTTGCGGTCGCGGTTTGCACGTGGCGGCTCGCGAAAGAGGGGTCTCCGAATAGGACAGACGGCAACGCGGGCGGGTTGCTTCCAGCCGTCTCGTGGCCCAGCCGCGCCCGCGGTTTGATGTCCCTACGGCGCAAATCGTTCGCGGTGTCCGCGTAACACTGGCCTCGTCTCGCGGCACCGACGCAACTTTGCGCGATGAACAACTCCATTCGTGCCGGCGCGACCATCCAACGCAGACTGAGCCACGTTGCTTCGACCGCCCTGGTGGCCTGCGGGCTATTCGTCCCGGCGATGCGTCCACTCGGCGCTCAGGGTACGCCGGCCGACCTCCTCATTCGAAACGGTCGAGTCATCGACGGAACCGGCGCACCGGCCCGGAGCGCGGACGTGGCGATCACCGGGGACCGAATCACCTTCGTCGGCGATGCCACACGCGCCAACGTCCGGGCCAAACGGACAATCGACGCTCGCGGGCTCATCGTCACGCCGGGGTTCATCGACCCGCACACGCACACGCTCGAGGACCTGTCGAGCGACGACCCGAGGCGGCGTGCGAACACGGACTACCTGATGCAGGGCGTCACCACGGTGATCACCGGCAACGACGGCGGCGGTCCGTACGATGTCGCTCGCACGCTCGCGAAATGGAAAGCGGATGGCATCGGGTCCAACGGTGCGCTGCTCGTGGGGTACGGGAGCGTTCGGCAGGCCGTGATGGGGATGTCGGATGCGAGAGCTGAGGGGGCGCAACTGGACTCGATGCGGGCTCTCGTCGGCAAAGGGATGCGCGAAGGTGCGCTGGGCATGTCGACCGGGTTGTACTACGCGCCACAGAGCTACGCGACGACGGACGAAGTGATCGCTCTCGCGAAAGTGGCAGCGACGTACGGCGGCATCTACGACACGCACTTGCGCGACGAAAGCTCGTACACGGTTGGCTTGCTGGCGGCGATCCGCGAGGCGATCCGCATCGGGCACGAGGCCGGCCTGCCGTCGCACATCTCCCACATCAAGGCGTTAGGTACGGACGTGTGGGGCCGCGCCGACTCGGCGATCGCGATCATCGAGGCGGCAAGGAAAGCCGGAGACAAGGTCACCGCCAACCAGTATCCGTACACGGCATCCGGGTCGTCCGTGGGCGCATCGCTTCTGCCGCGCTGGGCGGAGGTTGGGGGCCGAGACTCGTTGCGCGCGCGCGTGGCCGACCCGGCGACGAAGGCGCGTCTCGTGACGGACATGACGGAGAACCTGCGACGGAGAGGCGGCGCGAAGTCGCTGCTCATCACGTCGACGCGCGACACGTCGATTCTCGGGCGGACCTTGGAGGACATCGCGAAGGCGCGTGACGTGAGCCCGGTCGAGGCGGCGATCCAGATCGTCGTCGCTGGCGACGCGTCGGTCGCTTCCTTCAACATGGACGAGAAGGACATCGTCGCGTTCATGCGCCAACCGTGGGTGATGACGGGATCGGACGGCTCGGCCGGTCACCCACGCAAGTACGGGACATTCCCGAAGAAGTGGGCCGAATATGTACGAGTGAAGCAGGTTCTCACGCCGGAGCAGTTCGTTAGGCAGTCCAGCGCGCTCACCGCGGAGACGTTCGGTATCAAGGACCGCGGCGTGCTGGCGAAGGGGAAGTACGCCGACGTCGCCGTGTTCGACGATGCGACGTTCAAGGACCGCTCGACGTACCAGAAGCCGACGGAGCTCGCCACGGGCGTGAGGTACGTCGTCGTGAACGGCAAACTGGCTGTGGACGCCGGGGCGTATACCGGGGTCGTAGCCGGCGTCGGGATCACGCGCTGACGGCAGCTAGTGGCTGGCTGCTCGTGCTGGCGGCTGGCTGACGCTGGCTGCCATAGTGGCCCGCACGATAGGTTCATCGCGTGCTCACCCACGAAGAACTCCGCCGGCTGCTCGCGAGTGGAGAGCAGTTCACAGCCGAATTTCTCGCTGAACGCGACGCGCCGCTGACCGACGAACAGTTGGTGGACGCGGTGGTGTGTCTCGCCAACGGCCACGGCGGAGTCGTGCTCGTTGGCGTCGGCGATGATGGCCGTGCGACCGGTGCGCACCACCGACACGGCACCTACACCGACGCGCATCGCGTCGCCCTCATGATCTCGGGCCGCACCGTGCCGAGCTGTCCGGTGGAGTGCAGCGTGATGCTGGTGGACGGGGTGGAGGTTCTCGTCATCGAGATCCCCGCGGGCCGACCCGTGACGTCCACGAGCGAGGGCGTCTACCGCCGTCGCGGGACTGACGCGCACGGCCGGCCGGTGTGCGTGCCATTTCTCGTGCACGAGATCCAGGGCCGCGAGGCAACGCGCGGCGCGCTCGACTACACGGCGCTCGTCGTTCCCGAGGCGAGGTGGGAAGATCTCGACCCGCTCGAGATCGAGCGCTTGCGCCGAACGATCGCGCTGAATCGCGGCCGGGCCGACTCCGCGCTGCTCGACCTGTCGGACGCGGAGATCGTGCGCGCGCTCGGGCTTGGCGAAGGAGGGAAGGAGCGAGGCGATCGCGTGGAACGAGTGCGGGTGGCGGCGCTGCTCATGGTCGGCCGCGAGGAGGCGATCAAGCGCTACGTGCCGAATCACGAAGTCGCATTCCAGGTGCTCCGCGGGACCCGCATTGCCGTGAACGAGTTCGTCCGATGGCCGCTCGTGCGAGCGGCGGAGGAGATCGGGCTCCGGTTCGACGCGCGCAACCACGAGGACGAGCTCGCGGTCGGGATGGTTCGTGTTGGCGTTCCGGCGCACAGCCCGTTGGGGTTTCGCGAGGCGCTCCACAACGCGCTCGTCCACCGCGACTACACCCGACTCGGCGCCGTTCATATCCAGATTCACGAATCGGGCGGGCCGAATGGCGAGGGCGACGAGATCGAGGTGTCGAATCCGGGTGGTTTCCCGGACCAGGTTCGGCTGGACAACATCCTGGTCGCTCCGCCCCGACCGCGAAATCCTGTTTTGGCGGACGCGTTCAAAAGAATCGGTCTGGTCGAGAGGACCGGACGTGGTATCGATACGATTTTCGAGGGGCAGCTGCGATACGGACGCCAACTGCCTGATTACTCGCGCTCTGGTGTCTCGACGGTGCAAGTCGTTTTGCACGACGGCCCCGCAAATTTTGGCGTGACGCGACTGGTGGCCGAGCGGGACGTTCCGGGTCGCCGGTTGTCGGTGCATGAGCTGCTGGTGCTCAACGAGATCGTTCGAACGCAGGAGCCGTTGGGTATCGGGCGGGCGGCGGGGATCGTTCAACGGATGGAGGGACCGACGCGCGCCGTGCTCGATCGATTGGCGGAGGCCGGTCTGCTCGACAGCTGGGATGATCGGCGGGAGCGGGTCTACTACTTCACGTCCCAGGTCGCGCGTTCGCTTGGCGTGGAGGACCTGGACGAGGGCGTGGCGGCCGAGCACGCCGGGGAGCGCGAGCGCAAGATATTGGATTATGTGGGGTTACATGGCCGAATCACCCGATCCACAGTGGCTGAACTGTGTGGGCTCGAGGGGCGTGAGGCGCGAACGGTCCTGGAGAAGCTCGTCCGTCGCGGCGAGCTGGTGGTGCGCGGTGAGAAGCGCGGCGCCTATTACGAGAGGGCGGGCGCGGGTGTTATGGACGAGCTCGGGGAGGCTGGTCCGAACGAGTGACGGGTTTTGGCGGAGGCGTCCAAAGTTTTGAACATTGTCCACAAGGTTTTGAACATTCGCCAAAACCGTCCGCCAAAACTCTCGACTGGGTTCAAGGGATTTCAAGGGGTCAGAGCCCTTGAACCAATCGGTTCAAGGGCTCTGACCCCTTGAAATCCCTTGAAACCGGCTAGTCGTCCTTACCGTCCATGCCGTCCACGAGCCTGGAGAGGCCGGTCGCGAGTGCATGGACTTCACGATCGCCCAGGTGAGCGGCGGCTCGAAGCAGTCGGGATGTTCCGGTTTCGGGGGCTCGTCGTAGAACTGCGCGACCCCGGGCCGTGAGCCCGAGCGAGAGACGGCGACGATCGTCGTCTGCGGATTTTCTAGCCACGAGGCCCTGTTCGACGAGTCGGCCCACGACGACGCTCACCGAGCTGATGTCGGTGTGAGTCCGTTCCGCGAGCTCGGTCAACGAGGTTGCCGGACTGTCGGACAGCCGACGCAGGGCGTGGAGCTGTGCCCCGTGCACGCCAACTCGCTGTTCGGCCTCCCGAGACGCGAGACGCAACTCACGAACGATCGAGCGAAGGGCGTCGAGAATGACTCCGACGTCATCGCCACGCTCACCGTTAGCCACTGCGTTGGTCAGTCGGGCCGAGACAGCCGAGTCAGAAGAGGTCTTCATCGGTCTCCTCCGTGAAGTTCCAGTAGAGTGCAGTAGGGCTGGCCGCACCCGACGCGGCAACGGCCCTGATGCGTATTCGACAACCACACGGCTTGCTTGCCGGACCATCCTTCGAGAGCAGCGTTGCCGGCCAATCCGAGACCATGCCGGGTGACAGGCTCCGCATCAACGCGGATCTGAATGCGCCGCGGTGCTCGAGCGGAACGCAGCTGATGAGCAGCTGCCCCGCCAGCCCGTTTCGACGCAGCCCGAGTAGTGTGCAGGCTGCGTGATTCGCGTAGCGAACACGGGTGTTCGGGGCCGTGACGACGTACGCTGCGGGCGCGAACTCGAAGAAGTCGCGGAACTGCGCGTATGCGTCCTCGACCTCCGTCCGCGCCGCGAACAGCGCGTCGTTCTGCAGGTGCAACTCCTCGACAGCGCGCTCAATGACATTGAGCGCGCTGTCGAGCGCCCGCGACACGTCGTTCAACTCGTCCGCCAAGGGCACCGGGTAGTGCGCCTTCGCCCGGTTCAGCGCGCGCCTAACGACTTGCTCACTCTGGAGGCGCTGCTTGCGGAGAGTGTCAGCGAAGTCGGCGAACTCGCTGAAATCAGGTTTCGGCTCGGCGCTCATGAGGAAGTGTTTAAGGCGGCTGGCCGGACTAGTCGTCGAAGTATGCATCGATACTCCACCTGACAATATCGTTCGTCAATGCTTGGGCGCCAAACCCTAACAATCCGTGGATACTGGTCGCCGCCTTGACGAGCACGAGCATTTGCTCCGGCGGCAGCCCATCAGCCTTCACGCGACGGGCGTAGGCCGTCGCGGCCGTACGCACCAGCGCCCGGTGGACACTCACTTCGTCGTCAGGCCTGTCGGCCGTACCGGCCGTGGAATAGCGGTCAACCGATCCTTTGGCATCACCGGCAAGCCACAGGCCGACAGCGCGGTCCGAGACCGTCGCTGCTCGAGCGAACGCAGCCTTGAGGTGTTCCCACGACCCCACCGTGATCTCAGGGCTGACGTTAGGCGAGGCGTCCGCTGTGGGGGAGTCACTCCCCGCGGTTGTGGAGATCGCTTTAGCCGTGGTACCGCGTCGATCGCTGGCGCCCATGTCGATCCGCTCCCCTTCACGGGCCAGTCTCTCGCCGAACGGACGTAATCATTTGGCGTCCAAACTATCTATAACCCAAATAATCGACCGAGGCAAGCGAAAGCGGCCAGCCAGCGAGGTCGTGATGTCGACCTCGCTGACGGCCCATCTGACCATGCGCTCAGCGCGCGTGCAGCTGGATACTTCCTCCGCCTAGTGTCGTGACTCCGCTCTCATCGAACGGCGCGCCGGGCCGGCTGTCGTACACGACCGTGCCACTTACGCGGTGCCAGATCCGAATCCGAACCGCACCGTCGGTCGACTGTCCGTCGAGCGCGATGAAAGCGAACGCGTAGTCGCCGGCGCCGTTCACGGTCCCGCGTCCCTGGATCTGTGCACTGGTCTCCGTGGCTACGAGCCAGTCGAGCGCCGTGCTGCGGAATTCCAGCTTACCAACGTTGAGGTTGAGCTCCGCCTTGCCAGTGGGAATGGTCGATCCCGGCTCGTACCGAGCGGTCAACGAGAACGTGAGTTTACCAGCCCCGGTCGGCGCAAACGCGACTGCCCCTGCCGGCGACGTGACCCAGCCCCCGGCTGTCAGCCGTCCGCCCGCCGGGTCGAAGACCACGATCGGCGCGCTCGCGGCCTTCGTGTCGCTGCCGCCGTCCTTGTCGCGAACCGTCAGCCGAATCGCGTAGATGCCGGGTGTCGAGAAGGAGCACGCGCTACTCGCCGTTTCGCCGACAACCTCGGACTGCGCGGTCACGCCGCTGCCGCAATCGAGTGCGGCGGTGTGTGTGTCGAGCGTACCGGGATCCGTGAAGCTCGACGAGATGGGAACGGTCACACCTGCTGGCGTTAGGGCGAGCGGTGTGGATGGAATGGAGAAGCTGCCGAGCGACGGGGCGACGTTCGAGATCGTCGCCGTGGTGCGGGCGGTGGCGGCACCGCCGCGGCCATCATCGACGGTCAGAACGATGTCGTACGCGCCATTGTCGGCGTACACGTGATTTGCCGGAGGAACAGAGCCAGTGCCCTTGGTCCCATCGCCCAAGTCCCAGGTGAACGTCAGCGCATCGCCATCGGCATCGGTGCTGCTGAGTGCGAGCGCCACGGCTGAACCTTCCTCACCGACGTACGGGCCGCCCGCCGACGCGACGGGGTCGGTGTTGGCGCTGGTCGCTCCCTTGTGACCGACGGCCACGTCATCGAGCAGCAGAGCACTACCCGATCCGCTGATGGAGAACTGAAAGCCCGTCAGGTACTCACCGGGCTTCGAGAGCGCTATCCCGAAAAAGCGCTGGCCGTCCGCGGCCAGCGGCACGTCAAGGTTGAACGAGTAGCCGCCGAGGTTCGTGCGAACGAGCAGCGTCACCGGAACCTTGTCCCCGATCAGCATGAGGTTCGCGCCGAAGAGCGTCGCGGGAACCGAGTCGGCAAACGTACCCGAAATGGGCGCGCCGAAGTCGGTCGAGATCGCGGCGCTCTGAATCCCAAGCTCGATCACGCGCCCGAGCACGACGTTGTTTGCCGAGGTGTAGGTGACGCCGCTCGCCGTCCATGGCGACTCCTGCGGGAAGAACAAGTCGTCGACATTGAAGTCGTCGAAACCGTTGAGGTAGTCGACGACACCGGCGCCATTGAGCTCCGAACGCGTGTCGAACGTCGAATAGCTCGGTGTCACCACGACGGACCGGTGAGCCGCGTTCAAGTCATCGGCGCGCGGCGCCATGAGGTCGTCGGAACCGCACGCGGCTGCCGCGAACGTCAGGCTCGCAACGAGCAGCGCGTGAACGCCACGCCGATCGGTGGACTCGCGCACGCGGCGGCGCTGTGAGGAAGCTGAGGAGGAGGCGTTGGCGATCATAGTCGTTCGACCCGTGAGTACCGCGTTAGGCCCCGATGCAGACAGGGGCGGGGTGCGCAGCGTTATGCTGTCGACCCATTCGTCGTACTCACAGTCGCCACTTTTCGCTTTGGGTGCGGTGATGAGTCCCACCGGCGAATTGTCAGCCGCGCACCGGGACGTTATGACCGCGGGGTGGACATTACGACTGAACGCCGACCAGCCGTTTTTCAAAGGGTTTTCAAGGGGTCAGAGCCCTTGAATGCGAGATCTCTGTCGAGCCGAGGTCACAAAATTTCAAGGGCTCTGACCCCTTGAAAACTGACCCCTCGAAAACACGGGGAACGGGCCGGCGTACACGTCCACGCGATGGGCACATCGATCACGGATGCGAGTTGACAGCGACTCCGCGGCCGCGTCGCCATCGACGATCGCGTAGACCGATGGCCCCCATGAGCTCTGGCCGACGCCTGGTGCGCCACACTCTCGCATCAGGCGAATGATCTCCGCGGACGGGCCAGGCGCGAACATTCCGCCCTGCGCGTGCGAGAACCAACGGCCATTGATCTCCTGCACTTCGCTGAGCGCCGCGCCGAACGTCTCGATGTCGCCTTCGATCACCGACGGCAGTAGCCCCAGGAGCACGAGTTGAGACACGCGCTCGACATCGCGCTCGTCAGGCAGCGGGAGCTCGGCGAACGCGCGAGCTTCCATGGCTCCGCTCACGCCGGGAGGCGCATCGGGCACGGCGAGCACACACCGCCACGACGACGGAAATGGCTGGCGGGCGAGCAGTGGGCCCACGTCATCATCGACGCCGATGCGGCGACCGCCCTCGACCACAAACCCACCGCCGGCAAACGTCCACGTCCCAACGGCCGACCGCTTCGCGCGACCCACCGCGCGTGCGAGCTCCACCGGCGTCGCGGTCACGCGATACAACTCGGCAAGTGCATTGGCGATGGAGAGGCCGAGCTGCGTTCCGGACCCGAGACCGGCGTGCGCAGGAATCGAGCGCTCGACCACGATGCGGGCACCGCCGCGGATGCGATGGTAGACGAGGAATCGCCGCGCGAAATCCGCCGCTCGCTCCGACTCGCTTCCCTCCGCCACGACGTCGCTCGCAGGCGAGACGGCCACGCGTACGGATACGCCGGGAGCGGGCGCGCCGACGCCGCCGAACCGCCGACCCATGCCACCCCGCAAATCCAGGAGGCCAAAGTGGAGACGGCCGGGAGCTTCGACGATGACCGTATCCATCACCTAACGAGTCCCAGCCTGCTCGGGCGCTGGCGCCGAGCGGATGTAATCCGACAACATCGCCATCGCTTCGTGCTCGTCGGGACCGGCGGTCTTGTCCACGATCACCTGCAAGCGCGCGAGCTCCGACTCGAGGAAATCACGCGCGAGCATGTGCACGCGCGTGGCGTAGATCGCCGTCTCGAGCACGGCGTGTCGTGCGCGATTGAATCCGATGAACTCGCGGCGAAAGCCATGGTGGACGATCTCGGTCTCGATGCGTGAGCGCGGCGGCGTGCTGTCGATCGACCGGACCTGAAGCTCGCGCCAGGAGCACGCGACCTCGAGGACAACGCCACGTACCACGCTGGCTGGCAGCACTGCGTATGACGGATTCGAAATGGCGGCTCGCGCGAAAACCCGCACGTCGTCGACCAGATTCACGACCGCGGCTCGTGTCGCAACGACGTTACGGTACGTCGACGTCGCGAGAAACGGCTTGAGCACCGGAGGCTCGTCGCCGCCGGTCCACTCGACGCCCATTGGCGCGACGTTCACCGCGCCGTCCGTGTCCAGCGTCGTGACGATGGTCTCGATGATCACGACGACGACCGCTGAGCGCGTTCCGACCGCTGCGTCAGGCGGACGTGCTCGGACTTCACATCATCCGGCGGGGTCAGATAGCCCCAGGAGAGCGACCCCTCCTGGCGATACGTCTTGCCGAGCGTGATCGCGAGCTTTGCCTTCGCGAGCTCCTTTCCGAGGTAGAACGCGTGTGTTGCTTCGGTCACGCCGAGCTGCGAGAAGATCTCCTGAATGTCGGTGCCGCGAACGAACCGGTCGCGGTTGAGCACCGTGATCACTTCGCGATCCGTGAAGATGCGGAAGTTCGGGTCCGTGATGCGGCGCTGCAGGTCGCGGAGCTCCTCCTCGGAGTACACGAGGATTGCCGGGCCTTTCACTGTGACGAGACGGTCGTCGATGTGCTTCGGGACCGTGCGCCCGCGCACGGCGTAGTGCATCAGCTGTCGAGCGATGACGACCTCGCGCACGGCACCGCTCGCCCAAGGAATCACTTCCGTGGTGAGCACGGTACGGATTCCGAGCTCCTGGCAGACCGCAACGAGGAGTGCGTTCACGCCTGTGGAGTCTGCCGCGGTCAGCTCCGTGATATTGCCGATCCCCATCATCATCTCTGCGTCGGGGTAACGGCGACGCACCTCCGCATAGCGCTCGAGCGACGCCATGAACCCGAAGCCGATGGGCTCGATCACAGGATCGATGAGATAACGCACGCCTGCGGCGTCGAGCGCGGCGAGGGTGCGATCCAGGCTTTCGAGTGACGCGCCCGCGTCAGGCACCACGACGGCGCGCGCGCCGGCAGCAGCCAGATCCGGGATGACGTCCAGATTGGAGCCGTTCACGCTTAGCACGAGCTCGGCCCCGGCGGCAACGGCGGTTCGGATCTCGCCGGCGTCGAAACTGTCGACGCTCACGCGCATGCCGGCCGACACGAGCTCGCGGACGACATCTCCCAGCGCAGGGAACGGGAGTCCGGGCGTGCAGCCCAAGTCGATCACGTCCGCGCCGGACTCGCGGAAGTAGTCGGCCATTCGGCGCGTCTCTTCTCGCGTGAGGCGTGGGACGTTGTTGATCTCCGCCACGACCTCGATGTCCCACGCGCCGTAGTCGCGCGGAACATTGCTGCCGAAATAGCGCGGGATCTCGCGGAGGTCCTTCGGGCCCTTCGCGACGCGGACGCCAACCTTCTCGCGAACGACCTCAGGGTCGCCCTCACACAGGCCGGGGATGAGCACCAGATCCGTGTCGGTGGAGGGCGCGGTCAGATGCTTGGCGATCCACGGCGTCGTCATGAGCGCCGCCACGGTGATGCCTAACACGGCGATATCGTACGCGAACGGTGGTGCCATGTCGGCGAGCACGCGGCGGAGCGCGGGTTCGGCGAGCTTGCCGGTCACGAACAGCACACGCTGCGGTGACTCGGTCACCGACGCTCGCCGCTCCGAACGAACTTGTTAGGCGTGCCGGCGAGCGCCCCGCCGG
>Ga0136846_1222698_pt1 | contig 11535 bp, 11 predicted proteins | sample HopSoiMetagenom2_FD_96841 | JGI IMG/M metagenome (GOLD analysis project Ga0136846, IMG submission 96841) | Grasslands soil microbial communities from Hopland, California, USA - 2 Assembly 2016 (version 4) | ecosystem: Environmental > Terrestrial > Soil > Grasslands | place: USA: Hopland... | reverse complement strand
CGCGGCGGCCCGGGAATGGCCTCGCCGCGCGTGAGCCGGTGGATGAGCATCGTCACCGCGCGCAGGTACGGCTCGTTGTCGGAATGCGCGGTGGCGCTGCGGGCGCACACCTCCACGAGCTTGATGGCGTGCTCGTCCTCGGTCTCGACCGCGGCCTCGATGCTCGCGCCCAGCGTCGGCACGGTCTGGTCGGCGGGCAGCGGCGGGGCCGAGCCGAAGCCGCCGAAGCGCCGGAGCACGTCGGCCGAGCCCCGCATGGCCCATGCGTAGTTCTCCGTGAGCTGGTCCTCGGGAAGCAGCGGCATGACGATGTCGACGGCCATCGGCACGGTCACCGCGTGGACGATCGGGATCGTGGGCGCCGGTGCCCGGTCGGCCAGGTACCGCGCCGCGACCGCGGTGCTCGTGATCAGCGTCTCGCGGGCGTCCCGCGCATCGGGCGTCAGCGCGGCGCCGCCCGCCATGACGCCGGAGTCCACCGGCGGCGGCTCCCAGAATCCGGCGGCCCAGAACGCCAGGCCCTGCGCGAATTCCGTGAGCTGCGCCGGGGTCGGCGCCGGGACGCGGTCCAGGCCGCGCACCGCGTGCGCGGTGCGGATCAGCCCGTGGCCGAGCTGCCCGGACAGGCCGGGCAGCAGCCGCGGCCACCACCGGGTGAGGACCTCGCGCCAGCCGAGGTCGGCGATTTCGCGCTCGAACATGGCCGCCCAGTCGGAGAACCGGCGCAGATCGCCGAGCGCCGCCCGCTGCCCGGCGCGGTCGGCCGGGTCCAGGCGGGTGTGGGCCGGCGGCGCGTCGGCGTAGTGCCGGACCAGCCGGTTGCGCTCGATCCAGCCCGGGATCTCGGCGGTGTGGCCGAGGGCGGCCAGGGCCTCGACCACCATCGGGGCGTGGAAGGCGAAGCCGGGGCCCCACACCGGGCCGAACCCGGTGAGGCGCTCCAGCGCGTCGTTGACCGCGTCGGCGTACCGGTGGTCGGCCGCGGCGGTGTCAGGGGACTGTGCGGAGTCGGCGGCATCGCGCCGACCGGCGCCGGTCCCGGGGTCCGGGGCCGTCGCCGGTCGTTCCTTCTCGGGCATGGTTCCTCCGTGTCGTGGGGGTTTCGACCAGCCCCCTACCCATCGAAGGGGACCGGCTGCACCCGGCCGAGCTGCGCCACCAGTCCCCATTCGTCGAAGGTGTTCCAGTCCTCCACCGCCAGCCCGTCCTGGACGCGCCACATCTGCACGCCGCGCGCCACGATCTGGCGTCCGCTCGGCGGCAGGCCGCGGTACTCGGCGGCGTGCACGCCGGCCGCCCGGTAGCGGGTGACGACCCAGGGGCCCTCGGCGATCTGCTGCTCGATCGTGACCGTCAGCGGATGGAACGCGGCCCGGATGTACCGGACGCTGCGCTGCGGGCCGGCCGGCCCGACCCGCTCACCGCCCAGGACGAACCCCGGCGCGAAGATCTCCGGGGCCACGTCCACGTTCCCGGCGCTCCAGCCCTCGTCGAACCAGCGGCGGGCCAGGGCCTTGTTGCGCTCCCGCACGTCGGCGCGGACGCCGGCGCCCAGCAGGTCCGGTGCGCTCATGAGGGCCCGAACCCGCCCGGCTCGGACACCCCGGTCAGGCCGCCGGTGCCGGCCGGCACCGGCGGCCGGGGACCGAGCCCGGGCGGGAACCGCATCGGCTCCAGCCCGACGACGTGGTGCCGCGCGGCGACCTCCTGGAACTTCTCCGGACTCGGCGGTCCGGCGGCGATCATGGCGGACAGGTCCTCGAAGAACCGCTCGTGGCCGCCGGGCGAGGCCACGATCAGCAGCCGGCTCGGGACGTCCAGGACGTTGACGAAGCGGTGCGCGCTGCCGCGCGGGCTGAAGGCCAGGGTGCCCGGCTCGGCGGTGACGACCGCGTTCTCGACCCGGACCTCGTAGCGGCCCTCGACCACGAACAGCGCCTCGTCGTGGTCCTCGTGCAGGTGCAGCGGCGGCCCGCCGCCGGGGGAGGTGGTGACCTCGAAGAACGAGAACGCCCCGCCGGTGTCCTCCCCGCGCAGCAGGAAGCGGCCCTTCTCGCCCAGCCACGGAACCGGGGAGACGTCGTCGCGGTAGACGATCTTTCCGGGCACGTGCGTCATGGCGGTGCCCTCCTTTCCATCGGGAGATCGGGAGCGGCGCGCCGGGCAGGACGCGCCGCACGACGGCCGCTCGCGCGGCTCAGACCACCTTCTGCCGCCGGATGCCCTTGCGCAGGCTGGCCCGCAGCAGGCCGGAGGCCAGGTCGTGGACCGTCGGCCGGCCGTTCTTGATCGACCAGCGCAGGAACCGGGCCAGGTCCAGCACCGACGGATTGATCCACTGGTTGTCCGGGTCCTTATAGCCCAGGGCGGCCGGCGGCAGATCGGACGCCGCCAGTTCGCGGTGCAGGATGTCCGCGGCCTCGTCATAGCCCATGGCGCCGGCCTCGGCCTTCAGGCAGGTCTCGACCATCAGGTCCCAGATCCGCTTCATCTCCGGCTCGTCCGGCCACCAGAACCCGGTGTTCTCCGCCTTCTCCAGATCGCGGAACACCTGGTCGTCCTTGGTCAGGTCGTACTGGAGCTCGGCGCGGGTCAGGCGCATGGCGCCGTAGTTGGAGCTGAAGCCCCAGATCCGGAAGATCGCGTCCCACAGGCGGAAGTTCGCGAACGAGATCAGGGAGCAGTTCGTCAGGTCGTCGTTGTAGTCGAGCAGTCCGCGCTCCAGCTTGCTGACGTACTCGAAGCGCTCCTCGGTGAAGTCGTCGGTCTTCAGCGCCTCCAGAACCCGCCAGGCCAGGGCGTCGATGACCTCGACGGTGTTGGAGATGCCGCGCGACCACAGCGGGTCGATGAACCCCGCCGCGTGCGACATCAGGCACCAGCGCGCGCCGGTGGACCGCGTCGAGGAGTACTGCATCCGGTCGGTGGAGACCCACTCGCGCGCCGCGCGGGCGCCCTCGAACTGCCGGGCCACGGCCGGGAACTTGGCGACGAACTCGAAGAACTCCTGCTCGGCCGTCTTGTCCCTCGGCTTGGGGTAGACCCGCTCGTCCAAGGTGAGGCCGACGCTGATCAGGTTGTTGGTGGAGTCCTTGTGGTTGTTGAACGGGATCACCCAGAACCAGCCGCGGTCGAAGACGTGGTGCATCGTGCCCTGATACCAGGGCGCCGGCGGCTGGTACCGGCGCGGGGTGTCCACGACGTCGTCGTAGCGCTTGACGTCGATCATGTGGGTGAACAGCGAGCGGGAGTGGTGCTTCACATGCGTGGGCTGCTCCCGCAGGCCGAGCTTGTCGGCGAGCACCGACCGGAAGCCGCCGGCGTCGACGAGGTAACGGCCGCGCAGGCGCTCGCCGGTCTGCCCGATCACGGTGACGCCGTCGTCGTCGATCTCGACGTCGGCGACCCGGAAGCCCTGGCGGGCGGTGGCGCCGTAGCGCACGGCGACCTGGAACAGGTAGGCGTCGGTGTCCTGGCGGAACAGGTGGCCGGCGCGGTAGAGGGTCTTGGGGATCGCGGCCTGGACGGACTGGCGGAAGTCGGGCTCGGCGCCCTCGCTGTGGATCTGGAAGCCGAAGTGCTTCTTGACGCCGTGCGAGGTGCCGATCTCCTTGGTCAGGGTCCTGATGTCCTGGAGGTGCGAGATCTCCGGGACGTCGTAGCGCACCGACAGGCCGTTGAGCCGGGCCAGCAGGTGCGGGACGGTCGACTCCCCGACCGCGAACCGCGGGTGCTGGGCCCCGTCCAGGATGAGCACGTCGGCGCCGTTGCGGGCCAGGATCGAGCCGAGGATGCCGCCGGCTATCCCGGACCCGATGATGATCACATCATGGTCGTGCATTGCGGGTCACACTCCTTTTATCGGGTGCCGGGCCGCGGGCGGCGGCCCCGGCGGCGGTCACAGCATCGACGTCCCGCCGTCGGCGACCAGGTAGGCGCCGGTGAGGTAGGAGGCCGCGTCGCCGGCCAGGAAGGCGACCGCCTCGGCGACGTCCTCGGCCCGGCCGTTGCGGCCCAGCGCCGACCGCTCGGCGACCATGGCCTTGAACGCCTCGGGCAGGAACTCGTTGGCCGGGGTCAGGATGAAGTTGGGCGCGACCGCGTTGACCCGCACCCCGCGCGGGCCGGCCTCCCGGGCCAGGGCGCGGACCCCGGCGTCGACCGCGGCGTGCGCCATCGAGATCGGCACCATCCCGGCGGCCGGCACCCGCGACAGCGTCGAGCCGACGACCACGATCGAGCCGCTCCCGCGCTCGTACATGCCCGGCAGCACCGCGGCCACCGGGAAGTGGAAGGCCTTCAGCCGGCGGCCCACGATGCGCTCGGCGCTCTCCCAGTCGGTGTCGGGGAACGGCACGACCGGGACGTCGTGCACGTACAGCCCGGAGGCCACGGCCACCAGGACGTCGACCGGGCCGAGTTCGGCGCCGACCCGGGCCACCAGGTCGCGGCACGCCGCGGCGTCGGTGACGTCGGCCTTGACCGCGACGGCCCGGGCGCCGTCGCCGATCAGCTCCTTGACGATGTTCTCGGCCTTGGCGTCGTCGCTGTGGTAGTTGACGGCCACGGCCGCCCCGGCGGCCGCCAGCCGCCGCGCGGTGGCCGCGCCGATGCCGTCGCTGCCGCCGGTGACCAGGGCCACCCGGCCTTCATAGCCGCCGTTCGGTGTCGTCATCATGTGCTCCTTGCCAGGAAGAGTTTCCGGTGTCGGGTCGGCGGGCGCCGTCACAGCAGGGCCGCGCCCACGATGGTGCTGACGAAGCCGGCGACCGCCAGCAGGGTCCGCACCCGGTTGGCCGCGGCCCAGCGCTCGCGCAAGCCCTGCCAGCCCGGCGGCAGGGCGGCCGGGTCCCAGGCCACGACGTGCTTGTTCATCCGCACGTTGAAGAACTCCGAGACCAGCGCGACGCCGACGGTGCCCAGCCCGCCCAGGGCGAACGCCGCCTTGGCTCCGATCCCGTGCGCCAGGATCACCAGGACCGCGCAGATCACCAGCGAGACCTTGTTGACGCTCGGCATCATCGGGTCGAACCGCTTGTCCAGCCGGGTGTGGACCTGGACCCAGCGCTCGCCGGGCAGGGACTTCAGGGTCGGCACGATGGCGACCTCGACCGTGAACAGCGTTCCGGCCAGGATGCCGGTGAGCAGCAGGAACACGGAGGCCAACAGGTGGACGGTCATCAGCGCCCCTCCCGGTCCCGGAAGCTGACGTCCATCATCAGCTTGAGGTTGGACTTCTGGCCGACGGTGCCGAAGAACACCTTCATGAAGCCGTGCAGCAGGGTCGACCGGAAGCCGTCCCGCCAGCGGCCCATCGCGCCGATGTTCCACGAGGTGCGCACCATGGCCATGGCGCGCTCGCGCCGTTGGAGTTCGTACGCCGCGATCGCCTCGGGCACGGTCGCGGCGCCGGTCAGGTGCCGGGTGAGGACGACGGCGTCCTCGATGGACTGGCCGGCGCCCTGGCTCAGGTTCAGCGTCATCGGGTGCGCGGCGTCGCCGGCCAGGACCACCCGGCCGTGGCCCCAGGGCGAGGTGCGGTGCGGCGGCCGGTCGACGATGTCGATGGACAAGATGGCGTCGTCGTCGGTGCCGGCGATCAGCTGCGGCACCGGTTCGGGCCAGTGCCGGTAGGCCTCGTGCAGGACTTCGCGCTTGGTGTGGCGCACCGTGTCGAAGGCCCCGCTGACGTGATCGCAGGTGATCGCGTCCCAGTACACCTCCTCCTCGTTGAGGCGGCAGTACAGGAACCGCAGGCCGCCCTTGCCCCACAGGTTGTAGAAGGTTCCGCTGCGCACGGCGTCCTCGCCGCGCAACCGGGTGATCGCCTGCCAGGCGGTGTAGCCGGAGTAGCGCGGCGGCAGGTCGTGGCCGCGCCGCAGGGTCGCGCGGACGGCCGAGCGCAGGCCGTCCGCGCCGATGAGCACGTCGCCGCGCTCGGTGCGGCCGTCGGCCAGCTCGACGGTCACGCCGCCGGCGTCCTGCCGGTAGCCGGTGACCGCGGCGCCCAGCCGGACGTCGTCGACGGCATCCATCAGGATCCTGTTGAGCTCCGAGCGGCGCAGCGCCACCGCCGGCGCGCCGATCCGCTCGGCGTTGCGGCCGACCTGCCAGGTGGCCAGGGTCCGGTCGCGGTCGGTGCGGAATTCGTGCAGGTCGATCTCCTGGCCGGCCGCGGCCACCGCCTCGTCCAGTTTCAGCTCGCGCAGCGCGAGGAAGGCGTTGTGCCACAGCATGAACCCGCCGCCGGTCAGCAGCTTGCCGGGTTCGTGCCGCCGCTCCAGCACCACCGCCTCGACGCCGGCCTGTTGCAGGGCCACGGCCGTGGTCAGGCCGGCGATGCCGGCCCCGGCGATGAGCACCCTGTCCAGTTCGGCCATGCGGATCCACGCTCCTGTTCCTCCTCGGCGGTCGTCTGTCCGCCGGGTCGTCAGTGGCTGTCGACGCGCACGCGGACCTGGAAGATCCGGCGCTCCTCGAAGGTGTCGGAGACATAAGGCAGCATCGGGGCCGCCATGGCCAGGTGGCTGGGGTCGTTCTCCCAGGCGAGGAACTTCTCCTCGCTCTCCCACTCGGCGTAGAGCACGTACAGCGAGTCGTCCTCGGCGTCGCGCAGCAGTTCGTCGCGCACGTGGCCGGGGGTCCCCTTGACGGTCTGGCTCACCTGCTCGAAGGCCTTCTCGAAGGCTTCGCGGTCGTCGGGCTTGGGGCGGGAGCGGACCATGACTCGGTAGGTCACGGGAGGGTCCTTTCTTCGAAGGGGACGCGGATCGGCGGCTGGGCCGATCTCAGGACGCGGAGACCGTCTCCACGACCTGGAGCACGGACTTGGTGGCGGACTCCCGCAGGGGGTCCAGGGTCTCGGACAGGGCGATCCGCTCCGGGCTGCGCTCGAAGGCGCGCAGCGCGTCCCGGCTCTCCCAGTCCGAGGCGATCACGAACAACCGGGGCTCGGTCTCGTCGCACGAGAGCGACTGGCCGAGGTTGCCGGGCCGGCGGGCGATCCGCTGCGCCGAGGCGTGCCAGGCCCGGCGGAACTCGTCCTGGCACCCGTCGCGCACCAGCATCGACAAGACGCTGCGAACCACGGCAGCCCCTCAGATCCCGCCGTCGGCGGCCAGGAAGGCGCCGGTGACGTACCGGGAGGCGTCGGAGAGCAGGAACAGCACCACGTCGGCGATGTCGCCGGGCTCGCCGAGCCGCTTCAGGGAGGTCATGCCGATGTAGATCGGCTTGGCCGCGTCGCCGAGCGGGCTGTGCTGCCCGGTGCCGTCGATGATCCCGGAGGTGATGGCGTTGACCCGGACGCCCTCGGGCCCCAGCTCCTTGCACATCGCCCGGGTGAAGCCCAGGATCGCGGCCTTGGACGTGACGTAGTGTGCCGAGTTCGGCATCCCCGCGAACGCCACGCCGGAGCTGATGTTCACCACGGACGCCGGCTTGGCGAACTTGCCCATCGCGGCCCGCACCGTGCGGTACTGGCCGCCGACGTTGGTGTCGATGACCCGGGTCCACTCCTCCGGCTCCAGCTCGCCCAGCGGGTGGTGGCTGATCACGCCGGCGTTGTTGACCAGGCCGTGCAGCGGCCCGAACGCCTCGTACGCCTCGTCGATCAGGCTCCGCACCTGTGCGGCGTCCCGGATGTCGGCCCGCACCAGCCGCACCGGCGCGTCCAGGGTCTTGATCTGCTCGGCCAGCGACTCGTAGTTCTCGTTCTCGCGGGTGTAGCAGGTCGTGACGCTCGCTCCCTGGTCCGCCAGCGCCAGGACGATGCCGCGGCCGATGCCGCTGGTCCCGCCGGTGACGACCACGTGCTTGCCCTTGAGCTCAAAATCCATGACCTCGACTCCTCGTCGCGTTGGGGGTTGGGTGGGCCGGATGGACCGGATGCCTGTGCTTTCAGGCTCGCCGACGGCGATAAACAGCTGATAATCCGGCGGAAAGGCCTATGCGTGCTCTGCCGCGAGCTTTGCCGCGCTCTGTTCCGCGCTCTGCACCACGTGTTCTGATCCGCCGCGGGCGAGCCGGCCGCGCAGCACCGCCCGGAGCTTGCGCTCGGCCGGGTGCTCGTAGCGCCGGTACAGCAGCGCCGACAAGCCGATGGCGATGACCAGGGCCAGCACCGCGTACCCGGTGTGGCTCCAGGCCGGTGCGACCGGGTGCAGGAAGAAGTCGGGCACGCCCTTGTCCGGGAACACCTTCGCGGCGATGGCGACCAGCACGGTGAACTGGAAGAGGTAGAACGCGTACGACCAGTTGCCGAGCCGCACCAGCGGCCGCGACGCCAGCCGTGACCGGCCGCCGCGCAGGTCGCGCTCGGCGACGGCGGCGATGAGCACGGCGAACAACGGGGCGCACACCTGGTCGACCGCGTCATAGGGAACCTGAGAACGCCACACGGCCTTGCGCACCAGCCACAGTGCGAACAGCCCGGCGGCCAGCAGCGCGTAGGCGCCCCGCACGGAGACCGGGAAGCGCCGCACGCGCCGCAGGACGAGTGCCGCGGCGATGCCGAGCACGAACTCGTTCAGGCGGGCGATCGGCGAGTAGGTGCCCAGTTCAAGGCCGCCGAGCTTCTTGAAGTCGTCGGCGGTGATGTCGGCCTTCGGCGGATACTTGATCCACATCCCGACCCGGATCGCCCACCCGGCCAGCACCAGCCCCAGCGCCGTCCACAGCAGGCCGCGCACCGCCCGCCGCGCCAACGGCTTGAGCAGGAACGGGAACAGCAGGTAGAAGAACGCCTCGCACGACAGGCTCCAGGTGACCGGGCTCGGGCCGTTGAGGATCCAGCCGGGCACCCAGGCCTGCACCAGCAGGACCGACAGCACGCCGATCACGACCAGGTGCCCCTTGTCCACCGGCGTGCCGACCTGCTTGGCGGTCAGCGCGAACACCAGCGGCAGCGCGACCGACAGGAACAGCAGCGGCCAGATACGGGCGAACCGGCGCGCGTAGAACCAGCCCTTGGTGTCGGCACCGGTGGCGGTCCAGGTCAGCACGAACCCCGACAGCACGAAGAAGAAGGTGACGCCGGTGACGCCGAGCCCGAACACCCCGCTGGTGTGCGGAATCGGCAGAAGCACGTCGACGTGGGCCAGGAAGACGGCGAACGCGGCCCACCAGCGCAGGCCGGTCAGCGACTCCAGGCGTACGGGCGCTGGTCGCGCGGCGGCGGTCCGTTCGGCCGCCGCCGGAACGCTGGTGACTGCCATATCGGCTCTCCCGGTGTTCGAGGTCTGATGTGGTCGGGGTGTTCACCTCAAGTCTCGTCACGGGGGTTAGAGCGGGATAAAGCGCTCGGAAAGGCGCCGGACACGGGCTTGGGGCGATCGGCGGTGCCCGCCGCCCGCGCCATCTGGCGGCGCCCATGAAAACGCCGGCCGCGGCACCGCCCGCTCCATGAGCGGACGCCGCCACGGCCGGCTACTCCGGCGCGCGAGAGGCGATCAGTTACCCGCTGCGGCCTCCTGCACCGCGCGCCGGCGCTTCGGCAGCAGGAACACCAGCGCACCCGCCGCGGCGAACACGCCCGCGTCCCAGGCCAGAGTCGTCTTCATCGACCCCGCGAAATCGTCGCGCACGGCCGCCGTCGCCGCCGTGGCCACCGCCTGCCGCGCCGCCGGCGGCAGCGCGGCCGGGTCGCCGGCGCAGCTGGCCGGCACCACCGTCGGATCCGTGGCTTTCGCCTGGTCGTGGAAGCAGGTCGCGGACGCCGCGGCCACCTTCGCGGCCTGATCGCCCGGCAGCCCGGCGGCGACCAGGTTCCGGGTCAGCGTCCCGGCGGTCTTCGCCGAAGCCGCGTCCGCGCCGTCGCCGATGCCGTTGAACAGGATCACCCCGAGCACCGCGACCCCGATGGCGCTGCCGGCCTGGATCATCGTGGACTGCAGTCCCGAGGCCGATCCGGCGCTCTCCGGCGGCGCGCCCTTGAGCACCAGGTCGTTGAGCGGGGCGACGAACAGCCCCAGCCCGATCCCGGTCACCAGCAGCGGCGCCACGATCGTCCAGCCGGACAGGTCGGAGGTGTGCCCGCCGACGACCGAGGCCAGCCACAGCACGCCCCCGATCGAGACCAGCGCCCCGACCTGGAGCACGGTGCGGCCAAGCTTCTGCGACAGGCCGATCGACAGCCCCGAGCCGACGATCAGCCCGAAGGCCAGCGGCACCAGCGCGACGCCGGCCCGGAAGGCGCTGTAGGAGAACCCGGACTGCAGGAACACCTCGACGGTGAACGCGATGGCGGTGACGCCGGCGAAGAACACCAGGGTGACCGCCAGGGCGGTGGCGAAGCTCCGGTCCCGGAACAGCGCCAGGTCCACCAGCGGCGATCCGTCCTTGCGGGTCTTGGCGCGCTCCACCGCGACGAACAGGGCCAGGACCGGCAGCGACGCGGCGAGCATCACCCACACCCACGCCGGCCAGCCGGCGTCGCGGCCCTGGATCACCGGGAAGACCACCAGGAACACCCCGGCCCCGCCGATGAGCGTCCCCACCGGGTCCAGGCTCAGCCGCCGCGGGGCGTGCGACTCGTCCACCAGCTTCAGGGCGGCGATCAGCGTGATCAGCCCGATCGGCACGTTGATCATGAAGATCGGCCGCCAGTGCTCGCCGAACAGGTTCGCGTTGATCAGCGAGCCGCCGATCAGCGGCGCGGTCAGGCCGCCGAGTCCGGAGACCGCGCCGACCAGGCCGAACGCCGCCTCCCGCTTCTCCTCCGGGAACCACACGCTGATGCTGGCCAGCACCTGCGGCAGCATCACGGCCGCGGTCAGGCCCTGCAGCACCCGCGCGGTGACCAGGACGTCGGGGTTCGGCGCCAGCGCGCACATCGCCGACGTGGCCATGAAGCCGATCAGTCCGGCCAGGAACATGCGGCGGCGGCCGAAGATGTCGCCGAGACGGCCGCCGGTCAGCAGCCCCACGGAGAACGCGAGCGCGTAGCCCGCCACGACCCACTGCACCTGCCCGTAGGAGGCGCCGAGGTCCTGCTGGATGGACGGGATGGCGACGTTCGCCATCGTCACGTCCATCAGCTCCATGAACGCCGCGACCAGCAGGACCAGCGTGGCCATCCAGACCCGGCGCGGGATCTGCACCGTGTCGGCGGGCTTGGGCGCCTTGGCCTTGCGGCCCCGGCGGCCGCTCTCGGTCGGTTGGGTGACAGCCATGAGATGTGCCTCCTTCCTCTTCCGATCGCGGGCTTCAGACGGTCCGGCGCTCGCCGGCCCAGGGGTTGGCCTCGACGTAGGCCCCGCGCCAAGCGGTCCGGTACAGCTCCTGCAGGTGCGGCGGGATGAACTGCAGGACGCCGGCCGTGCGCTCCTCGGTCGCGCCGTCGAGCAGCCAGGGCAGGTACTTGGACGCCTCGTCCAGGCCGACCCGGCTGCGCTGCTCGTCGCCGAAGCGCAGCCAGTCCTCGACCGGCAGCCGGCGGCCGACCAGCGGCAGCCCGTCGGTCTCCTCGTGGCTCAGGTGGGCGCCGAGCTGGTAGGCGAGCTCGTCGGTGACGGCGCCGAGCCGCTCGTGGCCGTG
>Ga0136846_1239903_pt1 | contig 11537 bp, 10 predicted proteins | sample HopSoiMetagenom2_FD_96841 | JGI IMG/M metagenome (GOLD analysis project Ga0136846, IMG submission 96841) | Grasslands soil microbial communities from Hopland, California, USA - 2 Assembly 2016 (version 4) | ecosystem: Environmental > Terrestrial > Soil > Grasslands | place: USA: Hopland... | reverse complement strand
GAGCCCGCCGCTTCAGCGAGTGCTCGACATTGTCAGGAAGGTGGCGAAGAGCAACACGACCGTGCTCATCCGCGGCGAAACGGGGACGGGCAAAGAGTTGATCGCCGGCGCCATCCACCACAATTCGCTCCGGACCGCCCGCAACTTCGTGAAGGTGAACTGCGCGGCGCTCCAGGAAAACCTCCTCGAATCCGAACTGTTCGGACACGAGAAGGGCGCGTTCACGGGCGCCGACAAGCAGCGCATCGGCCGTTTCGAGCAGGCCGACGGCGGCACGCTATTCCTCGATGAGATCGGGGACATGAGCGGCAGCACGCAGGCGAAGATCCTCCGCGTCCTGCAGGAGCACGAATTCGAACGGCTCGGCGGGACGCGCACCCTCAAGGTCGACGTCAGGCTCGTGGCCGCCACCAATCGCGATCTGTCGATGATGGTGCAGGCGGGACAGTTCCGCGAAGACTTGTACTACCGGCTCAACGTCGTGTCGATCGAGATGCCGCCGCTGCGCGAGCGCAAGGACGACATCGTCCCGCTTGCGAACACGTTCATCCGGAAGTTCGCCGGCGAGCTGAAGAAGAAGATGGACGGCCTCGAGCCGGACGCGCAGAAGCTGTTGATGCGCTACAACTGGCCGGGCAACATCCGCGAGCTCGAAAACACGATCGAGCGAGCGATGCTCCTCTGCGAAGGCCGCGCGATTGCGGGCGGCGACCTGCGGCTTGGCGAAGTGCCCACGGCGGGCAGCGGCCTGCCGCAGCCCGGATCGGTCGTCAGGATTCCCGTGACTGGGATCCCACTCGAGGACGTCGAGCGGCACGCGTTGATCGAAGCACTGAAGATGTCGAACTGGGTGCAGAAGGACGCGGCCGAACTGCTGGCCATCAGCCCCCGCGTCATGAACTACAAGATCAAGACGCTCGGCATCGAGTTCCCGCGCGGACGGCGGGCGGCGCCGCTCGAGCAGCCGGTCGCGGCCGCATCATAGTCGCGGCTCGTAGCTCGTAGCTCGCAGTCCGCAGCTCCTAGGTCCGTTCGAGCCACGACCCGAGCCACGCTTGAGAGCCACGAGTTACTGAGCCGGCGGCGTCCAGCAGGCGACGCACCGCGCCTCATATAGCTCGTCGGCGCCGACCTCTATTCGCCCCGCCGAACCCCCGATCTTCTGGGTCAGCCGCGCGTCCTGGCCGCACTGAAAGCAGTTGGCGGTGAATTTCTCCACGCGGTCTGCAAACGCGAGAAGGTTCGGCATGGGGCCGAACGGCTTTGCCCAGGCGTCCAGGTCGAGGCCGGCGGCATAGACCTCGAGGTTCCGCGTAATCTCGACGTCGCCGATGCGGCCGCCGGGCTGGTGCGCGATGAGATCCAGCACACGGCCGATCGCCTCGTCGAAGAATTGCGCTTCGTCGAGGCCCACGACGTCCGGGTCGAGCTCGCGGATGAGCGGGCCGAGATCCTGGGCGCTTTTGATGGGATACGCGGCCATCGACGCGTGTTTCTCGAACTTCTGCGCCGTGCGCTGCTTGCTGACGATCTCGCCGAGCGAGTGAAAACGGTCGTCGAGCTCCGGCTTCACGACGAGGACCTTACGATGCGCGCGCTCCTTGGACTGCAGGCGCGCCATCAACGCCTGCGTCTTGCCGGAGAACATCGGACCGGTGTAGACGGTGATCGAACCGTGCGACTCCATCACGCTCCTGCCTTCCCGGCCCGCCCGGCGCGTGGATGGCTCTTCTTGTAGACCTCGATCAGCTGCGCCGCGTTGACGTGAGTGTATCGCTGCGTCGTGCTGAGGCGCGCGTGGCCGAGCAATTCCTGAATCGCACGGAGATCGGCGCCGCGCTGGAGCAGGTGCGTCGCAAAGGAATGCCGCAGGGCGTGGGGGCTCACGCCGGGCCGCACTCCTGACGCGGCGGCGTATCGCCGCACGAGGCGGTCGATGCTCCGGACGGTCAGCCGCATGCCTCGATAGTTGACGAACAGCGGATCCGGTCCGTCCGACTCGCGCCGTGCCCCGCCAGCCACCGCGCGGGTGCCGTGCCGGCCGGTGTTTTTCCGGTCGTCGCGTCCGGCTTCAGCCGGACGTTCGCGACGCAGCTGCTCGCGATCCGGAAGATACGTGCGAATCGCCGTCGCGGTGCTCGTGTTGAAAGGCACGAGCCGCTGTTTGCCTCCCTTGCCCAGCGCTCGCACCATCAGGGCGCTGAGATTCACGTCATCGATGCCCAGGCCGGCGAGCTCGCTGAGGCGCAGGCCCGAGGCGTAGAACAGCTCGAGGATCGCGCGATCGCGCCGCGCCAGCGGTGTGTCGGATGGAGGCGCGGTCACCAGCCGCGTCATTTCCTGCTCCGAGAGGTGCACGGGCATGCGGACGTCGCGCTTCGGCGTGGGCACCATCGCGCCTGCGTCGTCATCCAACACGCCCTCGCGGCGCAGGTACCGGAGGAAGGTGCGGGCCGCGGCAAGTTTCCGGGCGGCCGACGCGCGCGACAACCCGCGCTTGTGGAGTTCGGCCATGAAACCCCGCAGCGACGCGCGATCGAGGTTCGCGGGCTCGAGGGCCGCGCGCGGGATGCCGGCCAGGACGGCGGCGTGCGCGAGAAACTGCGTCAGGTCGCTCTCATACGCGCGAACCGTGTGCGCCGATGCGCTCCGATTAAGTTTGAGAAACTGCAGGAAGGCTTTGAGATGTGCGTTCATGCATCCAGGTCCGGAGATCGGCCAGCGCGCGCTCGGAGATCGCCAGCTTGCGCGCCGCCTTCTGCTTCGGCGCGGCTTCGAGCGGCGGCATGATGCCGAAGGTGATGTTCGACGGCTCATAGTGCGCCGGGTTGGCGTGCGAAACGTAGTACGCCAGCGCGCCGATCGCGGTCGTGCGCGGAGGGGCGGACGGCTGGCCGCCCGACGCGAGCGCCGCCGCGTTCAGGCCGGCAATCAGCCCCGACGCGGCCGACTCGACATAGCCCTCGACACCTGACATCTGGCCCGCGCAGAACAGCGACGGCCTCCGCCGCACCTGCCACGTGTCGGCGAGCACCGTGGGCCCGTTGATATAGGTGTTCCGGTGCACCATGCCGAAGCGGACGAACTCCGCGTGCTCGAGGCCGGGAATCAGCCGGAGCACGCGTTCCTGGTCGCCCCACTTGATCTGCGTCTGGAAGCCCACGAGGCTGTAGTGATCGCCGGCGATGTTGTCCTGGCGCAGTTGGACGGCCGCGTATGGCACCCGACCCGTGGCCGGGTTCACCAGCCCGACCGGCTTCATGGGTCCGAAGCGCAGCGTGTCGCGGCCGCGATGCGCCATGACCTCGATCGGCAGGCAGCCTTCGAAGAAGACGGCCTTGTCGAAGTCGTGGACCGTGGCCGATTCGGCCTCGACGAGCGCATCGTAGAAGCATTCGTACTCGCCGCTGGTCATCGGACAGTTCAAGTAGTCCCCTTGACCATCGTCGACGCCGCAGGAAGGGCCGCTCTGAACGCCCGCGCTGCTCTCAGGCGTCGTGCGGGCCTTCAGGTCCGCCGTGTTGCGATCCCACCGCGACGCGCGAAACACTTTCGTCCGATCGATCGACTCGGCCAGCACGATCGGACTGATCGCATCATAAAAATACAGGTGCTCCTGGCCGACGAGCCGCGCCAGATCGGCCGAGAGCGCGTCGGAGGTCAACGGACCGGTTGCCAGGATGACCGGATGGCGATCGCTCGAGGCGGGAATCCCACGAATCTCGCTGCGAACGATTGTGATCAGCGGATGGCGTTCGAGCGATTCCGTGACCACGCGCGAGAACACGTCGCGGTCGACGGCGAGCGCGGCGCCGGCGGGCACCCGGCTCTCTTCCGCGGCGCGCATCACCAGCGAGCCTAGGCGGCGCATCTCCTCCTTGAGCAGGCCGACGGCGTTGTCCAGCTTGTCGCCCCGGAACGAGTTGCTGCAGACCAGTTCGGCCAGGTGATCGGTCCGGTGGACGGCCGTGGGCCGCACGGGCCGCATTTCGTGCAGCGTGACGGAGACGCCGTGCGACGCGGCCTGCCACGCCGCTTCGGAACCCGCCAGGCCGCCGCCGACAATCGTGCCGCTCATGAGCCGTTACGGCTCATTCTACGCCGCTGTTTCGGGAAGTTCCTCGGATCGCGCGTAATCGCAGTCTTCGTTGTTGCAGAGCAGCTGGCGGCCCAGCTTCTTCGTGATCTTCTCGACCAGGTACGGTGCGTTGCACTTCGGACACGGTTCGAGAATGGGCCGGTTCCACAGGACGAAGTCGCAATCCGGGTAATTCGAGCAGCCGAAGAACGATTTGCCGCGCTTCGACTTGCGTTCGACCACTTCGCCGCCCTTGTCCGCGTCCTTCGGGCACGCGAGACCCGTGGTCTTGTGCTTGATGTACTTGCACTCGGGGTACCGCGTGCAGGCGGTGAACTCGCCGAAGCGTCCCTGCTTTACGACCAGGTTCGCGTTGCACTTCGGGCACAGTTCGTCGAGCACCTGGTCCCGCTTCGCCGCGGTCAGCCCGCCCTGCTTGTTGGCAATGAGCTTCCGCGTCGTCTTGCACTCGGGGTAGCCCGAGCACGCGAGGAACGGCCCGAACCGGCCGCGCTTGACGGCCATCGGCTTGCCGCAGTTCTCGCACGGCTCGATCTCCTCCTCGCCGGACTCGGACTCGGGTTCCTGAGTCTCGACCTCGCGCGTGTTGGTGCACTCCGGATACGCGCTGCAGGCGATGAACGGACCGAACTTGCCGACCCGCTTCAGCATCGGGTGGCCGCACTTGTCGCACGCCTCGCCGATCTCGACGCCTTTCTTGAGATCGATCATCTCCTTGCCGGCGCGCGCGAGGTTTTTCTTGAACTTCTTGTAGAACGCCGTGAGCGTCTTGACGTAGTCGGTCTTGCCTTCCTCGATCTTGTCGAGATCTTCCTCGAGACTTCGCGTGTACTCGACGTCGATGATGTCGTCGAAGCTCTTGATGAGGATGTCGCTGATCATCACGCCGAGCGCCGACGGCTTGAACCGCCCCTCGATCTTGTTGACGTATTCGCGATCCTGCAGCACGCCGATGATCGACGCGTACGTGCTCGGCCTGCCAATCCCGTTTTCCTCGAGTTCCTTGACCAGCGTCGCCTCCGAGAACCGCGGAGGCGGCTGGGTGAACTTCTGCTCCGGCCGCAGCGCTTTCAGCTCGAGGCGATCGCCTTCGGCGAGCGGCGGCAGCACACCCGAGGCCGTATCGTCATCGTCGGACGTCTCGCCGGCGGCCGGGCCGCTGCCCTCTTTCTGCTCGGTCTCGCCGGGCGTCAGTCCATAGGTGGCCATCCAGCCCGGAAACTTCGGCACCGTGCCTTTGACACGGAACAGGTAGTCGCCCGCCGTGACGTCCACGGTCGTTTCGTCGAACGTGGCCGGCGGCATCTGCGACGCGACGAACCGGTTCCAGATCAACCGGTAAAGCGAGTACTGATCCGCCGTCAGGAAACTTTTCACGGCTTCCGGATCGTGTTGGAGCGAGGTGGGACGAATCGCTTCGTGCGCGTCCTGTGCGTCCGCCTTCGTCTTGTAAGCGTTGGGCTTCTCCGGCACGTAGTCGTCGCCGAACGCCCCGGCGATGTACTCGCGAACCTGGACGATCGCTTCGTCGGCCACACGGACCGAGTCCGTTCGCATGTAGGTGATGAGGCCGCCAGTCAGCCCGGGAATTTCGATGCCGCCCTCATACAGCTGCTGGGCCAGCATCATCGTCTTCTTGACGGGAAACCGCGCCGTCTGCTGCAGCTTGCTCGTGATGAACGGCGGGGCGGGATTGCGCTTGCGCTCTTTCGTGACGACGGATGTGACCGTCCATTCGGCGCGTTCGAGGCCGTCGAGCACGGCCTTCGACTCGGCCTCGCTCGACACCGTGATCGTCTCGCCGCTCTTCTTGAACAGCTTCGCCTCGAACTCGGGCGGCTGCGAGCCGGCGAGCCGCGCGAAGACGTGCCAGTACTCGACCGGGACGAACTGCTCGATGGCGCGCTCGCGGTCGCAGATGAGTTTCAGCGCGACCGACTGGACGCGGCCGGCGCTCAGCCCGCGGCGGACCTTGTCCCAGAGCAGCGGGCTGATCTTGTATCCCACGAGCCGGTCGAGCACGCGGCGCGCGCGCTGCGCCGCCACCATCTTCTCGTCGATCGCGCGCGGGTTGTTGAGCGCTTCCTGAACGGCCTTCTTCGTGATCTCGTTGAAGGTGAGCCGATGGAATTTCCGCTTCTTGCCCTTCAACTCCTGGATCACGTGCCAGCCGATCGCCTCTCCTTCGCGATCGGGGTCGGTCGCGACGTAGATCGCCGAGGCATCCTTCGCGGCGTCCTTGAGATCCTTGAGGACCTTCTTGCGCGATTCGAGCGAGACGTACTCCTCGGTGAAGTCGTCGTCGACGTCCACACCCAGCTTGCTCTTCGGCAGGTCGCGAATGTGGCCCATCGACGCGATCACTTTGAAGTCGCGCCCGAGATATTTGTTGATGGTCTTCGCTTTTGCGGGCGACTCGACCACGACGAGTGATTTGGCCATGTCCTCGTTTCACCCTAACACGAACTGTCAAACCCGGACGAATCGGCCGCCGCCCACCCGCCTGACCAGACCTTGCATTTCGAGCTCGAACAAGCGCGGCAGCAGTCGCGGCGGCGGCAGGCCCGTCCGATCCGAAATCATGTCCAGATCGCAGGGCTCGCCGGCTGGAACGTTGCGTAATACAAGGTCTTCCGGCCCGCTCACCCCGGCTGCGTCGGGCCGTCCCGGGACCCGCACGGACAGCTCCTCCAAGATATCGTCCGCAGACTCCACAATCTTTGCCCCGTCTCGTAACAGGGCATGACCGCCGCGATTGCGGCCGCTCAGCACATTCCCGGGAACCGCCAGTACTTCGAGTCCCTGCTCGAGCGCGCACCGTGCCGTGATGAGCGACCCGCTCTTCTCGCCGGCTTCGACAATCAGCACCGCGCGGCACAGTCCGCTGATCACGCGATTGCGCATCGGGAAGAATGGCTTTCGCGGCGGCGTGCCCGGCACGAGCTCGCTGAGCACCGCACCGTCGACTTCGATGCTGCGCGCCAGATCGCGATGTTCCGCCGGATAGATCACGTCGGCCGCCGAACCGAGCACGGCAAGCGTCGAGCCCTTCGCGGCGAGCGCGCCGCGATGCGCGGCCGAATCGATGCCGCGCGCCAACCCGCTGACGATCACGAGGCCGTGTCCGGCGAGATCGGCCGCGACACGCTCCGCAACGCTCAGCCCGTACGGCGAGCCCGCGCGAGAGCCGACGATCGCGACCGCCGGGCGGGAGAGCGCGGCGAGATTACCGCGGGCCCACAGCACGGGGGGCGGGTCCGCGATCGAGGCGAGCGCGACGGGATACGCCGCATCGCTCCACGGCACGCACACGATGCCGGACGCCGCCGCGCGTGCGAGCGCCGCGAGCGCCCCGGACCGGAGAGCGGCGGGCCGCGACGGTTCCGGCGCGCACTCGCGGCTGACACGCTCCAGGATCGCATCGGCTGGCACCTGCTGATGGAGCAGTGCGGCAACGCGCCTCCAGCAGCGGATCGGCAGGAGGGACAACGCGACGAGATCGACGTGTTCGGACGGCTGTGACATCACGCGCTCCTGGCAGAGCGCGAACGGGCCACCTCGGCAGCAGGCACTGGACGCGAGCCCAGAGACCCCGGGGCGCACCGCACGCGCGACGTGCAGGCCCCCGCCTCCGACATTTAGTATAGCGGCCGCTCGCGATTGGAGGACGGATCGTCACATTTCGTAAATCCGGAACCCGCCAGCTCAGGGAAACGGCGCGTAACGGACCGATTGTCGTGGCACGTTGATTGCTCTTCGCGCTATAGTGGAAACGACCGGACCTCCATGAAATGCGGTGCAGGCGCTTTGCTCGTTGCCGGAGCAGTGTTGCTCGCGGCTTCGCCCGTGTTCGCCGCCGATGCGCGTCAGCAAGCGAAGTCGCAGGTCGATTTCGGCGTGAACGTCGCACTCCGCGGCCTCTGGCGTGAGGCGATCTACCGCTGGGAAAAAGCGGTGGAGATCGACCCGACCTACGCAGCCGCGTTCAACGATCTTGCCGTCGCGTACGAACACGAAGGCCAGCTCGACAAAGCGCGCAAGGCGTACGAGAAAGCCATCGAGATCGAGCCAAACAATTCACAGATTCGTCAAAACTACGAGCTGTTCAAAGAAATCAATGACCGCGCCACACAAAAGGACAAGTAATCGCCTGAGGCTCGGCCTGTTCGCGGCCGCGTGCGCCGTTCTTGCGGTCGCGTGCGGCGGCGAGCTCTTCGAGGTGCCGATCGAAACCCCGATCAAAGCGAAGCTGGACGTATCGGCGTTCCAGCGCGTGCTGGTGGCGGGGTTTGTGGCCGGCGGGAACGACGAGCTCGACACGAACCAGGAAACCGTGCGCCTGCTGCGCAGCCAGCTGCGCTCGAAATCCTCGCTGCGCGTCATCGATGCCGACCCGCTGACGCTGACCGAGGTCGCGCAGGATCAGAACAAGGCGGCCAACGAAAGCGACGCGACCGCGGCTCGCGTCTCCGATCGCGAACTCTCCGACAAGGGCGCCAACCAGCCCACGTCGCTGCCGGCAAAAATCAAGGAACAGAAGGATATCGAGGCGTACGATCGCTTGTTCGCCAACACGGCCTACTGGAAGCGCCTCGGCGAGGAATACCAGAATCCGCTCATCGTGACGGGATCAGTACTCTTCGCGCCGCGCACCTCCGCCGGGTTCGTGACACGCGAGACCGAAGTCTACGACGGCCTCGGCCGGCGCAGCGTGGTCCCGACGCGGACGTACATGGAGCGGAAAGGATTCGTCCTGCGTCCGAAATTCGTCTTCATCGATGGACGGACCGGCGCCACGATTTCCTCGCTGTCGCGCAGTGAGGAAGTGCTGTACAACGCGCAGCAGAGCACGCCCGCGCTCTCCTCGTACTTCGAGCTGATGGACCGCATCGTGCCGGATTTCCTCGGCACCCTCAGCAGCCAGAAGATCAAGGGCACCCGCATCCTGTTGAAGTAGCCGACGCTGGCGGCCCTGGTGCCGTTTCGATCTAACTCGTTACGCCTGAGGCCTTTACACCTGAGGCGCAATCGGACTACAATTGTCGTTTTGCACGACTCACGAGAGGCCGACTATGTACGCAATCATCAGGGCTGGCGGACGTCAGATGCGCGTGACGCCCGGCGGCTTCGCAACCATCGACGGCACGGCGGGTGAACCTGGCGCGGAATTGACCCTGGGCGACGTCCTGCTGGTAGAAAAAGACGGCGGCGAGGTGCTCGCCGGCGCTCCGTTTGTGGCCAACGCCCGCGTTCGCGCCATCGTCGAAGGCGAAACCCGCGGGCCGAAAATTCGCGTCTTCAAGAAGAAGCGCCGCAAGGGCATGCGCCGGACGAAGGGACACCGCGCCGTGTTCACGCGCGTCGCCATCAAGGAAATCCTTCTGTAGAGGACCCCTGATCCCGAACCGCTAACTTCTAATTCTCTAACCTCTCCAGGATCGCAGTAATGGCTCATAAAAAAGGACAAGGCAGCTCACGCAACGGCCGCGATTCGAATTCGCAGCGCCTGGGCGTCAAGGCACACGACGGCAACCTCGTCAGCGGCGGCACGATCATCGTCCGTCAGCGCGGCCGCCGGTTCCGGCCCGGCTTGAATGCCGGCCGCGGCAAGGACGACACGATCTTCGCGAAGGTCGCGGGCCGCGTGCGGTTCGAGGACCACGGCGCGCAGGGCCGCGTCATCAGCATCATTCCGCCCGCGGAGTGAATCCGGTCATCTGATCGTCTGGTCTCTGGTCATGTGATCTGAACGGATGTTTGTTGACGAAGTCGACATCCACGTGACAGCGGGAAACGGTGGGCGAGGGTGCCTGGCGTTTCGCCGTGAGAAGTTCGTTCCACGCGGAGGCCCGAGCGGCGGGGACGGCGGCCACGGCGGCTCGGTGTTCATCGTCGCGAGCCCCCACACCAACACGCTCATCAACTACCGGTTTCACCCGGAGACGAGCGCCGGCCGCGGCGAGCACGGCCAGGGGTCCAACTGCACAGGCCAGAACGGCGAGAACCGAGAGCTCCCCGTTCCCATCGGCACGCTCGTCTACGAGAAGACGAACGACCCCGCCGAGCCTTTCCGCCTTCTTGCCGATCTCTCGAAGGAAGGCGACCGCGTCCTGGTCGCTCGCGGCGGCCGCGGCGGCATGGGCAACGCGCGGTTTGCAACCTCGACCAACCGCGCTCCACGAAAAGTCCAGCCGGGCGAGCCTGGCGAAGAAAAGGATCTGCGGCTCGAGTTGAAGCTGCTCGCGGATGTCGGGCTGGTAGGCTTTCCGAACGCCGGGAAGTCGACGCTCATCGCGCGTATCTCGGCGGCCAGACCCAAAATCGCGGATTACCCGTTCACGACGCTGACGCCGAATCTCGGCGTCGTGCGTTTGAGCGACGACCGCAGTTTCGCCGTGGCGGATGTGCCCGGGCTGATCGAAGGCGCACACCGCGGGCTCGGGCTCGGGCATCAATTTCTGCGCCATCTGGAGCGAACCAAGGTCCTCGTCCACGTGGTGGACGTGTCGGGTGCCGAGGGGCGCGACCCGGTCGACGATCTCGAGACACTGAGGCAGGAGTTGCGGCTGTTTCAACCGGCGCTGGCGGCCAAGCCGCAGATCGTGGCGGCAAACAAGATGGACGCGGTCGGTCCCGCCGAAGACGCCACCGCGGACGGCGTAACGCGTCTCGCCGCCCGCGCCGCGGCGCACGGCCTGGCGTTTTTCCGCATTTCGGCGGCGACCGGCGCCGGGATACCCGAGCTGCTCGAGTCGATGTGGGGGCACATCGCCTCCGAACGCGAATCGGCGCACGCCTCGGCGGGTCCCACGCCGGCATGAGCATCCGACGTATTGGCATTCTCGGCGGCACGTTCGATCCGATTCACTGGGGCCACCTCGAAGCCGCGTTCTCCGCGGAAACCACATTGAACCTCATGCGGGTGATGGTAGTGCCCGCCAGCCTCCCTCCCCACCGGCCGCAGCCGCACGCGTCGGGTTTTCACCGCTTCGCGATGGCGTCGCTGGCCGTCAGTGGCCGCGCCGGATGGCGCGTGTCGGATCTCGAGCTGCGCGACGAATCGCAGTCGTACACGTCGGCCACGCTGCAGAAATTTCACGACCGCGGATACAAGGCGTCCGAGCTGTATTTCGTGCTCGGCTCCGACGCATTCGCCGACATTGCCACCTGGATGAATTACCCGGCGATTCTCGACGCCGCCCACTTCGTCGTGATTTCCCGACCCGGACATCCGGTGGAGGACATTCCCCACCGGCTGCCGAACCTGGCGCATCGCATGGTGCGGCCGCCGCTCGACGCCATCAGCCATATCGATCCGATGATCGTCCTGATCGACGCGCCGACGGCGGACGTGTCATCCAGTGCGATCCGCGATCGGCGCGCCCGCGGCGAATCGATCGCGACGCTCGTTCCCGATCCAGTGCGTCAACATATTGAG
>Ga0136846_1214187_pt1 | contig 11537 bp, 15 predicted proteins | sample HopSoiMetagenom2_FD_96841 | JGI IMG/M metagenome (GOLD analysis project Ga0136846, IMG submission 96841) | Grasslands soil microbial communities from Hopland, California, USA - 2 Assembly 2016 (version 4) | ecosystem: Environmental > Terrestrial > Soil > Grasslands | place: USA: Hopland... | reverse complement strand
GCCGCCGGCCGGGCGAGGGGCGCGGGCGGCCGCACCGGGAAAGGGCGGCGAGAAAACGAGAAATGCCGCGACAGCAGAGGTCATTTTAAGATATAACTTGACACGCCATCGGCATGAGATACATCGTATTGCCTAAGCATAACATCAGACGATTTCGTGACGTGAGGAGGATGAGGTGGCACGCGGGACCACGGGGGCGCCCCGTTATGCGCCGGGTCAGGACACGGGGAAGTCGCCGGCTCCGGGGTCGGGGGACCCCGGAGCCGGCGGGAACCAGGCGCGATCAGGCGGAAGCCGCCTGATCGCGTTCGTGTGCGGCCGCCGGACCAAGTACATCGTGGTGGTGTTCTGGATCCTGGTGGTCGCGGCCCTCGGGGGCCTGGCCGGCAAGCTGCAGGGAGCGGAGAAGAACGACGCGTCGGCGTACCTGCCGTCGTCGGCGGAATCCACCCACGAGCTCAACGACCAGAACCTGTTCCAGTCCAAGGACCTGAACCCCGCGCTGGTCGTGTACGTACGCGGCAGCGGGGTGACCGCCGCGGACATGGCGAAGGCGGCCGCCGACGCGCGCTACTTCGCCTCGCTGCCCGCCGTGAACGGCCGGGTCGCGCCGCCGGCGGTGTCGAAGGACCATAAGGCCATCCAGACCGTCGTCGGCTCCGAACTCGGCTTCAATGCCGACATCGGCGGCTTCATCTCCAAGGTCAAGGGCCAGGCCACCAAGGACAGCACCGGGCTGAGCGTCTACGTCGGCGGCCCGGCGGCCAGCGCGGCCGACCAGATAAAGATCTTCAAGGGCATCGACTCGACCCTGTTGTACGCCACCTTGGCCGTGGTGATCGTGCTGCTCTTGCTGACGTACCGCAGCCCGATTCTGTGGCTGCTGCCGATCTTGTCGGCGGGCGTGGCGCTGACCGTCGCCCAGGCCGTGATCTACCTGCTCACCCAGCACGCCAACCTGACCGTCAACGGGCAGAGCGAGGGGATTCTCGTCGTCCTGGTGATCGGCGCGAGCACGGACTACGCGCTGCTGCTCATCGCCCGGTACCGGGAGGAGCTGCGCCGGCACACCGACCGGCACGAGGCGATGGCGGTGGCGCTGCGGCGGGCCGGGCCGGCCATCATCGCCAGCGGCCTGACCGTCGTGGCCGGCATGCTCTGCCTGCTCGCGGCGGAGTCCAACGACATCTCCGGGCTCGGCCCGGTCGCCGCGGTCGGGATCGCGGTCGGCCTGATCGCCATGATCACGCTGCTGCCCGCGGTCCTGGTGATCTTCGGCCGGTGGATCTTCTGGCCGGTCCGGCCGGGTTACGGGACGCCGGAGCCGACCAGCCGGGGGATCTGGTCCCGGGTCGGCCGGGGCATCAGCCGCCGCCCGCGGATGGTGTGGGTGGTCACCGCCCTGCTGCTGGCGGCCGGCGCGGCCGGGATGATCGGCTTCAAGTTCGGCACGCTCACCACGGCGCAGGCGTTCCGGGGCACTCCCCCGTCCATCTCCGCGCAGAACGTGCTGGCCAGGTACTTCCCGGCCGGCTCGGGCGAGCCGGTGCAGGTCGTCAGCACCGCGTCCACCGCGGGCCAGGTCAGGACGGCGCTGGCGGGCACCCCCGGGATCGCCTCGGTCACCCAGCCGGTGACCAAGGACGGCAAGTCCTTCCTCCAGGCCACGATGACGCCGGCGCCGGACAGCCCGGCGGCGTACACCCTGGTGGACAAGATCCGGACCACGGTGCACGCGATCCCGGGCGCCCAGGCCGAGGTCGGCGGCGGGACCGCGATCAACTCCGACGTCGAGAGCGCGGCGACCCACGACCGGAACCTGCTCATCCCGCTGATCCTGGTGGTGGTGTTCATCATCTTGGGCCTGCTGCTGCGGGCCCTGGTAGCGCCGCTCGTGCTCATCGGGACCGTGGTCCTGTCGTTCGGGTCCGCGCTGGGCCTGTCGGCGCTGTTCTTCAAGCACGCGTTCGGTTTCGCGGGCGCGGACACCGGCATGCCGCTGTTCGTCTTCGTGTTCCTGGTGGCCCTGGGCATCGACTACAACATCTTCCTGATGACCCGGGTGCGGGAGGAGTCGATCGGGTCCGGGACCCGGCGCGGCGCGCTCACCGGCCTGGCCGCGACCGGCGGCGTCATCACCTCGGCGGGCCTGGTGCTGGCCGGCACGTTCGCCAGCCTGGCCACGCTGCCACTGGTGGAGTTCACCGAGATCGGGTTCGCGGTCGCGCTGGGCGTCCTGCTCGACACGCTCATCGTCCGGTCGGTGCTCGTGACCTCGCTCACGCTGGATATCGGACGCCACATCTGGTGGCCGAGCGCCCTGGCGCGTTCCGGCAGGCCACAGGACCGCCCGGACGCGATCCCGGCGGAGGCTGGGGCCAACCCGGAAAGCAGGGCAGTCCGGGACGCCACCTAGAATTTGGGTTCGTGGCGGATGACCAAGTGACACAGATGACACGCGCGGCTGACATGGCAGAACGCAGGTGCTGAGCCGCCAGAGGTCTCGCGGGCATCTTGGGACCGGACGGCTCGCCGTCCGTACCGTCACCGTCCCCGACCCCGGGAACCTCCTCGAGCGCCTCCCCCAGCCCGCCGTGGTCGCCTGGGTGCACCACGGGGCCGGCCTGGCCGGCTGGGGCGAGGCGGTCCGGGTCACGCTGCCGGCCGGGGAGGACAGGTTCGCCGCCGGGGAGAAGTGGCTTCGCTCGGTGTTCGACGCCGCCGACGTCGACGACCAGGTCCGGCTGCGAGGCTCGGGCCCGGTCGCGTTCGGCACCTTTACCTTCGACGCGTCCTCCGACGGCTCGGTCCTCATCGTCCCGCGCGTGATCCTCGGGCGGGACGGCCGTGGCCTGGCCTGGCTCACCACGGTGACCGAGCCCGGCGAGACCCCGCCTTCCGGCTGGCCGGAGGGGGGAACCGCGCTGAGCGAGCCGGAGGCGCTCCAGTGGAGCGAGGGCAGCCTGCCGGGGCCGCGCTGGGAACAGGCGGTGGCCGACGCGGTGACGGCGATCAAGGCGGGCAGCCTGCGCAAGGTGGTGCTCGCCCGCGACGTGTTCGCCACCGCCGACGAGCCCATCGACGTGCGGGTCCTGCTGCAGCGGCTGGCCCGACGCTACCCGGACTGCTTCACGTTCGCCTGCGACGGCATGGTCGGCGCGACCCCCGAACTGCTCGTCAGGCGGGACGGGCGGCAGGTGAGCGCGCTGGTGCTCGGCGGCACGCTGCCGCGCGGCGCCGACCCGGCACAGGACCTCGCGCTGGGCGAGGAACTGCTGGCGTCGGCCAAGAACCACGAGGAACACGCCTACGCGGTCGTCTCGATCCGCGAGGCGCTCGAGCCGCTCTGCGAGACGCTGCACGTCGACGCCCGCCCGTCGCTGCTGAAGTTCCCCAACCTGCAGCACCTCGGCACGCACGTCCACGGCACCCTGGCCGCGACCGGGAACCAGGCCATCCTGAGGTCGGCGCTGGCCCTGGCGGCCGCCGTACACCCGCCGGCCGCCGTCTGCGGCACCCCGACCGCCGTCGCGCTCGACCTGATCCGCGAGCTCGAGCACATGGACCGGGAACGCTACGCCGGCCCGGTGGGCTGGGTCGACGCCGCCGGGAACGGCGAGTGGGGCATCGCCCTGCGCAGCGCGCAGCTGTCCGGGCGCACCGCGCGGCTCTTCGCGGGCTGCGGCATCGTGGCGGGCTCCGAGCCCGCGGCCGAGCTCGCGGAGACCCTGGTGAAACTCCAGCCCATGCGGGGCGCGCTGGAGGACGTGGACTGATACCCACCCGTTCGGCCGAAATGGGGCCAGATAAGAGATCTCTTAATCTGCGGTCGCCAGGGCCGGGCGCGGCGCCTACTCTCGGAAGCAGGCGAAGGAGGGCGGCAGCGGATGAGCGGCAACAGCGAAGAGGTCCTCGAGGTGCTCCGCGAGGTATGGAGCGCGCAGGGACAGGCCGCCGGGAATGTCGACGACGACTGCGGCCCCGTCAAGGCCTGCCAGCGGATGGCCGACGTCGGCTTCGACGGGCTGGCCGAGGAAACCGACGGCGACCTGCGGCTGGCCTGGCGGACCCAGCTGGCCCGCGAGGGCAAGCTGAACCAGGGCACGGGCAGCGTACGGGACCTGGTCCTCGGCCCTGAGTCCTAGCGGATGGCAGGCCCTGGCACCGTCGCCGAGCTGACCGAGACGCTCCGGCAGGGCGGTTACCTGGCCGACCGCGGGCTGGCGACCGCCCTGTTCGTCGGGCTGTCGCTGAACCGTCCGATCCTGCTCGAGGGCGAGGTCGGGGTAGGCAAGACCGAGGTCGCCAAGGTGATGGCGTCGGTATTCAGCCGCAGGCTGATCCGCCTGCAGTGCTACGAGGGCATCGACACCAACCAGGCCCTGTACGAGTGGGATTACGCCCGGCAGATGCTGCACATCCGGGCCCTGTCCGAGCACCAGCTGGCCGGTGCGGACGCGGTCGACAAGCTGTTCGGCCCGAAGTTCCTGCTGGAACGGCCGTTGCTGGAAGCGGTCCGGGCCGGGGACCAGGCGGTCCTGCTGATCGACGAGATCGACCGGGCCGACGACGAGTTCGAGGCCTTCCTGCTCGAGGTGCTGTCGGACTTCCAGATCAGCGTTCCCGAGATCGGCACGATCAAGGCGCCGCGCCCGCCGCTAGTGGTGCTCACCTCCAACCGGACCCGCGAGCTGCACGACGCGCTCAAGCGGCGCTGCCTGTACCACTGGATCGGCTATCCGGCCGCCGAGCGCGAGGCCGAGATCGTCCTGATCCGGGAGCCGGGCATACCCGCCGTGCTGGCCCGCAAGGTGGTCGCCGCCGTGCACCGGCTCCGCGAGCTCGACCTGGCCAAGCCGCCGGGGGTGGCGGAGACCATCGACTGGGCGCGGACCCTGGACTTCCTCGGCGAGACCGATCTGCAGGCCGATAGCGCGCTGGACACCCTCGGGGCCGTGATCAAGGACCGGGACGACCTGGACGTGGTCCGCGGCAACCTGGAGGAGATCACCTCCGGTGCCTGACGACAGGTTCACCGGGCTCCTGGTCGCCTTCGCCGGCGAGCTGCGGGCGGCCGGGCTCGCGGTGGGAACCGGGGACGTGCTGATCTACTGCTCGGCGGTGAGCACACTGGACCCCTCCGACCTGACCGACCTGTACTGGGCCGGCCGGTCCACGCTGGTGAGCAGGCACGACGACATCGCCCGGTACGACGAGGCGTTCCGCCGGTTCTTCCTTGGCGACGGGAGCCCGGATGAGGAGCTGACCCTCATGCTGCGCGCGTCGGCGCAGGGCCGCGGGGCGCTGGCCATCCCGTCGACCGAGCCGGGCGACTCCGACGAGGAAGACGAGGCCGTGCTCGGCTGGATGGCCTCCGATGTGGAGGCGCTGAAGCACAAGTCGTTCCCGGCCTGCACGCCCGAGGAACTCGCGGCGCTGCGCCGGATCATGGCCAGGATCCGGCTCACCCCGCCGCGCCGCCGGACCCGGCGCACCGCGGCCGCCCGGACCGGTAGCCGCCCCGACCCGCGCCGGACCGTCCGGGAATCCATGCGGATGCACGGCGAGCCGGCCCGGCTGTACTGGCGCCGGCGGCGGGTCCGGCTGCGCCCGGTGGTGCTGATCCTGGACATCTCCGGATCCATGGCCGACTACTCGCGCAGCCTGCTGCAGTTCGCGCACTCGGCGAAACGCTCCGCCGGACGCGTGGAGGTTTTCTGCTTCGGCACCACGCTGACCCGGGTGACCGGGGCGATGGAATGCCGGCGCCCGGACGAGGCGCTCGAGCGGGCCGCACGGGCGGCTTTCGACTGGGATGGCGGGACCAGGATCGGGGAGAGCCTGGACGCATTCGTCCGCGACTGGGGCCGGCGCGGCCTGTGCCGGGGCGGCATCGTGGTGATCTGCTCCGACGGGCTCGACCGCGGTGACCCGGAGGTGCTGGCCGCGGCGATGGAACGGCTGTCCCGGCAGTGTCACCGGCTGGTCTGGCTGAACCCGCACAAGGGCGACGACCCGGGCTTCCGGCCGAGCACGCTGGGGATGATGATCGCCGCCCCGCACGTCGACCTGCTGCTGTCCGGTCACGACCTGGCCAGCCTGGAGAAGTTCGCCGCGCTGCTGCCCGGGCTGAACTAGGCCGGCCCGCGCCCGGGACGAACGCGGGGACCGGGCGGCTGATGGCCCGGCACGCCGGTGCTTAACTAGGTTCGTGCTAGTGCGGAGCGTGCCATGAGGTGGAGCGTCGGGATCGAGGCCGAGGGCGACCGCGTCCTGACCCGCGAGGAGGTCGTCGAGCTGGCCGACGCGGTCGCGGCGAGCGGCGGCGTCGCCAGCGGGATCGGCACCAGCCGGTACGGCGCGCAGCTGATCGTGGAGGCGGCCAGCCGGGAGGCGGCGATCGAGAAGGCGACCGGGGAGTTCACCGCGGCCGCCGCCCGGGCCGGGCTCCCGGCCGCCCCGGTGGTGCGGACCGAGGCGATCAGCGAGGAGGAGGACGCCCGGCAATGATCAGGCTCGGCTCGCTGGCCGGATACCCGTTCGAGGGCCCGCGACTGCTGGCCGGGTGGACTCCCCCGGCCACGGCGGCGGTGTACGCGATCGCCTACAAGCCGGACCCGGAGGCCAAGCCGGACAAGTACGCGGTCATCTACGTGGGGCACTCCGACGACCTGGCCAAAGAACGCTTCCCGTTCCAGCATCCGCGCGCGCACTGCTGGATCAAGCGGGCCGGGTCGAAGTTCAGGGTCTACATCTGCACCTACGAGGCGCCCGGCGGCAACCGGTCCCACCGCGAGCAGATCGTCAGGGAACTGGCCGCGATCTACCAGCCGCGCTGCAACGACCAGCAGTTCGACCAGGCCTGGAAAGACGAGTGGATCGGCGGCACCACCGCCTCCTCCCCCGGCCTGGCCAAGGACCCTGCCCGCCCGGAAGGCACCTGAGGCCGGGCGGTACCGTGCCGTTATGGACCATGCCAGGCTGGGCCGGAGCGGCCTTCAGGTCTCCAGGCTGTGCCTGGGGACGATGACGTTCGGACTGCAATCTGACGAAAGCACGGCGGTCGCGATCCTCGACCGGGCGGCCGAGGGCGGCATCGACTTCCTCGACAGCTCGGACGCCTACCCGCTGGGCGGGGACCTGAGCACCCGCGGTGTCACCGAGGAGATCCTCGGCCGCTGGCTGCACGGCAAGCGCGACCGCTTCATCGTGGCCACCAAGTGCTTCGCCCCGACCGGGCCGGCCCCGTTCGACGGCGGCAATTCCCGCAAGCACATCATGTCGGCCGTGGAAGCCTCGCTGCGCCGGCTGCAGACCGACTACATCGACCTGTACCAGCTGCACGGGTACGACCGGAACACGCCGATCGACGAGACCCTGGGCGCGCTGGACGACCTGGTGCACCAGGGCAAGGTGCGGTATACCGGCTGCTCGAACTTCCTGACCTACCAGATCGTGCGGGCCGTCGGCCGCAGCGAGACGCTCGGGCTGGCCCGCTTCGACTCCGTGCAGCCCCGCTACAACCTGCTGTTCCGCCAGATCGAGCGGGAGATGCTGCCGTTCTGCGCCGAGGAAGGCGTCGGCGTCATCCCCTACAACCCGATCGCCGGCGGCCTGCTGTCCGGCAAGCACGAGCGCTCGGCACCGCCCGGTGAGGGCACCCGGTTCACCCTCGGCACGGCCGGCGGCATGTACCAGCAGCGCTACTGGCACGACAGCGAGTTCGACACCGTCGACCAGCTCGGTCAGCTGGCCAAGCAGGCCGGCCTGAGCCTGGTCACGATGGCGGTCGCCTGGGTGCTGGCCAACCCGGCCATCACGGCTCCCATCATCGGCGCCAGCCGCCCCGATCAGCTCGACGCCAGCCTGGCCGCCGCCGGCCTCACCCTCGACAACGACCTCAAGCAGCAGCTCGACGAGCTCACCCACCAGTACCGCATGGGCGACGCGCCTCGCTGAGCAGGCGATGGGCGCTGCTGCCGGGCCGGGCTTGACCAAGGGCATTGGTTAGAGGAAACTAACGGTTAGTGGATGCTAACCAAGATGCTGACCGGTGGGGCGCGCTGGCCGACGGCACGCGCCGTGCCATCGTGGCGTGCCTGGCGGACAGGCCTCAGGCGGTGGGGCAGCTGGCGGCCGGGCTGCCGGTGAGCCGGTCGGCGGTGTCCCAGCACCTGAAGATCCTCAAGGACGCCGGCCTGGTCGAGGACATGGCGGCGGGGACGCGCCGGATCTACCGGCTCAACCCGGTCGCGCTGGCGGCGTTGCGGGATCAGCTCGATACCTACTGGCAGCGGGCGCTGGCCGGGTATGCCGATGCCGCGGAAGCGCCGACGGAGGAGGAGTTATGGCCCAGGCCGAGGCCGCGGTGGTGCGCAGGCAGATCGTGGTGGACGCACCGGTCGAGCGTGCTTTCACGGTCTTCACCGAACGGTTCGGGGATTTCAAGCCGCCGGAGCACAACCTGCTCGGGGTGCCGATCGCCGAGACGGTGTTCGAGCCCCGGGTCGGCGGCAGCATCGTGGACCGGGCGGCGGACGGCAGGGAGTGCCGGTGGGCGCGGATCCTGGCCTTCGACCCGCCGGACCGGGTGGTGTTCAGCTGGGATATCAGTCCCCGGTGGGCAATCGAGACCGACCCGGCGCAGAGCAGCGAGGTCGAGGTGCGGTTCTACGCCGAGTCGCCGACCCGGACGCAGGTCGAGCTGGAGCACCGGCACATCGACCGGCACGGCCCCGGGTGGGAAGCCGTCACGGACGGCGTGGACAGCCCGCAGGGCTGGCCGCTGTACCTGGACCGCTACGCCACCCTGGTGAAGGAAAGCAGCTGACTCACGAGATCCGCCTTGATGCGGGGCGTGGTGTGGTGGTCAAGCGGTTCCGGTCATGGGACCGCCGCGAGCCTGTCCGCGAGTGGACTGCCCTGATCCTGCTGGCCGAGTCCGCGCCCGGCCTGGCCGGCCTGGGCGAGGCGGGGGCGAACGCATCAGAGCTGACGCGCCAGGTAGCCGCGATGCTGACCGCGCAGCTCGACCTGGACAGCTACGGGCTCGTGCGCCGGGCGTGGCAGGCGGGTGCGGACTGGTTCCGCGGCGGCCCGCTCGACCGCCTCGATGCCGGAGATCCCGTTCTGGGGCAGGGGGATTCCAACCTTGCCAACTTCTTGTGGGACGGCACTGAGGTCCGGATCGTTGACTTCGAGGATTCCGGGCCCAGCGATCGTGCTTTCGAGCTCGCGGATCTCGTCGAGCACATCTCGGCGTGGCCCGATGCCAGCCTGCCCGCGGACGTGGTGCTGGGATCGTTCGGCCTCACCGCAGCCAAGCAGGTCAGGGTGCGTGAGTACCGTCGCCTGTGCGCCCTGTTCTGGCTGGTGATGCTGCTGCCGGGCCGTCCCGGTCACGACCGCAATCCGGCGGGCACCCTGGAACGGCAGGCCGCCCGGCTGCTGCTCCCGCTCGGGCGCTAGACGGCTTAGGGCTCGGGACGGAAGCCGACCGCATCCAGGAGACGGGAACGGCGGGTGCCGGAGGCCGGGCGGGCCGGCTCGGGAACCGCGGGCTCCTCCGGCCGGGGGGTGACCCCGGTCACGATGCCCTCGGCCATCCCGTACAGCAGCGGCAGCGCGCCCGCCACTACCCCGCCGGTCTCGTTGATGTGCTCCACCCCGGGCCCGATGAGCTTGGCGTGACCCACGATGGTGCGCACGGTCTCGGCGCACTCTTCCAGGTTCCCGGCGATCCGGGTGAGCAGGGTGCCCACCCAGAACAGGTAGAACGCCAGGCCCGCGATCAGCAGCAGGACGTCGATGACCGTCCAGACGACGAGCCCTGTCATGACCGGACCTTTCCGAGCACGCGGCCGAGGAACAGGTGGTGCTGCAGGCCCTCGGCGAGGACGGCCTCGACGCCGTTGGCGACCTGCGGGATCAGCACGGTGTCGGCGGTGTTCGCGGCCGCCGCCTTGAGCGTGTCCCGGACGGCGACGACCCGGCGGTCGATGCGCTTGACCAGGTAGATGAGCAGGCTCAGCAGGGCGGCGACGGCGACCACCACGACCAGGCCGAGAATGTTCGCGATCGTCCAGAGGTTGTGCTCGGTCGACGACATAGCCAGGTGGTGCATTGCTAACCTCCCAGCCGGGCGCGGCCGCGCTGCAGCCCGCCGATGATGATCGTGGCGTGCTCGATGGTGGTGCGCAGCGCGCCGAGCGGAGCGGTGTTATCGACCGCCTCGGACAGCGCGTCGTTGATCTTCGGCGCCTCGTCGCCGATCGACCGGGCCAGCAGCAGGATCGGCACCACGAGCGCCACCACGACGAGCACGATGACGATGCCGATGGTGTAGCCCACCACCCAGCCGGTGGTGCTGGTGCCCGCGGCGGCCACCGCGAGGGTATGCGGTTCCATAGCCGTTCCTCCTAGACCGTTTCGCAGAAGTCGCGGACCGGCTTCAGGCTCGCGTTGACCGAGGTCAGACGTTCGGGCACCGTACTGGTCAGGCTGGCCACAGCCTGCACTCCCCCGGTGGTCGCGACCAGCGTCTTCCTGATCGCCCGGAGGTGGAAGATGACCCGGAGCAGGCCCACCGCGGTGATCGCGATGATCAGCGCGGCGACGACGAGAGTGAACCAGGCGGCAGCTGGCATGGCTGTTCTCCTTCCTGCTAACCGAGAAGCTTGGCGACGGAGCCGGCGTAGCGCACGGCGCCGACGGAGACTTCCTTGATGGTGGTATCGGTGACGGCCAGCGCGTCTGGCACGCCGTTGAGCTCGCCGATCAGGGCTACCCCGCCCGACAGGATGTCGTCGGTCGCGGCCCGGATCCGCTCCACCGCCGCGAGGACGCGGTTGAGCAGGAAGATCACCACCGGCAGCACGACCACCAGCAGGACCACGTTGCCTATCCACCACAAGACCATGACTGGCTCCTCAGCTCGCGGGCTGGTAGGGAAGGAAGAACCGGCGGAAGACCCGGGTCAGGGCCATCCGGGCGGCCCGCAGGCCCAGGGTCAGGCCGCTAGCGGGAGCGGCGGCGGACGCGGCCGCGATCTGCTCGGCGGACTCACCGCGCTCGAGCCGGACGATCCGGTCCTGCATGTTGGCCGAGAAGTCGCGCATCAGCACCGCGGTGACGTCGGAGATCATCCCGCGGCCGTACTGCGCCGCCGCCCCGGACAGCTGCAGGTCCTGGACCACGGCGACCTTGGTGCCCCGGCCCGCCGGGACCAGGGTCGCGGTCACCGTCATGGCGGCCTGGCCGCGGCCCTTCTCGTCCGCGCCGGCGGCGTGCACGACGATCCGCTTGGCGGCGTCGTCCCGTTCGGTGATGTCAGCGGTCCCGGCGAACTGCATCCGTACCGGGCCCATCCGGACCGCCACCGTACCCTTGTACTTGTCGTCGCCGAGGTCCTCGGTGAGCTTGGCGCCCGGCAGGCACGCCGCCACCTGGGGGATGTTGTCGAAGAACCGCCAGACCTTGTCGACCGGCTCAGTGACCTCGAACTCGTTCTTGATCAGCATCGGGTCTCTTTCTTCACG
>Ga0136846_1239268_pt1 | contig 11541 bp, 9 predicted proteins | sample HopSoiMetagenom2_FD_96841 | JGI IMG/M metagenome (GOLD analysis project Ga0136846, IMG submission 96841) | Grasslands soil microbial communities from Hopland, California, USA - 2 Assembly 2016 (version 4) | ecosystem: Environmental > Terrestrial > Soil > Grasslands | place: USA: Hopland... | reverse complement strand
TTCAGAAATCAGGACGTGCGCGAACCACTTGTGGTCCGCCGGGATCACGTACCAGGGCGCGTGATCGCGGCTCGTGGCGGCGAGCGCCTCGGAATAAGCCGACATGAACGCCTTCCACCTGGCGCGATCGTCCAGATCCCCGCTCGAGAACTTCCAGTTCTTCGACGGATCGTCGAGTCGCTCGAGCATGCGCCGCCGCTGCTCCGCGCGCGACACGTGCAGGAAGAACTTCCGGATGATGGTGCCGTTCCGGAACAGGTATCGTTCGAAGGCGTTGATGTCTTCGAACCGTTCGTCCCAGATCCGACGTGTCACGTGCTCCGGCGGCAGCCGCTCCGCCGCCAGCAGGCGCGGGTGCACGCGCACGGTCAGGACTTCCTCGTAGTGGGACCGGTTGAAGATCCCGATTCGTCCGCGCTCCGGCAGCACGCGGTTCACCCGCCAGAGATAGTCGTGATCGCGCTCTTCTTCTGAGGGCGCCTTGAATGCGTGCACGGTCGTGGACTGCGGGCTGACACCCGACAGCACGTGCTTGATCGCGCTGTCTTTCCCCGCGCCATCCATCCCCTGAAACACGAGCAGGAGGGCGTAGCGATCCTGCGCAAAGAGCAGCTCCTGGCGCTCGCGAAGAAGCTCGAGGCCGCGCCCCATCCGCTCGCGTGCGTCTTTCTTGCCGTGCATGCCCGGCGTCTCGCCGGGCTTGTGGTCGCGAAGGGCGTGCTCGTCCTTGTGACGGACGCGAAACCGCTCGACGTTCATCTGCCCATTGTGCAGCAGACGCGGCTACTTGCGCCGACGGGATCGGCTCCGCTCGACGATGATGATTGACCGGGCTTCGCAACGGAGGCGATGGTCGCGCCGCCACCCGCGGAGCTGGGTGCGCAGCCGCTTGAGCGCCGCCGCTTCCAGGCGTCCGACCGTCCGCTCGGCGAGTCGATCGTCGACGGCCAGCACCAGGTCGGACATGCCGCGGCCAGGTTCGAGTGCCAGGATGGCGCGGTCGGCGTGCAGCGGGAGAATGCTGACGCCCGGGAGCTCGAGGTTGGCAAACAACTTCCGCGGCACGACGATCAGCGATCGGGAGCCTCCGATGGCGACGAGCTCCGCCTCGTCCGAGGGAGGCGGGCTGATGGCCCGCCGCTTCGCTGCTTTCTCGAAGAGCCGGACGACGGCCCATGCCAGGTCGGCGTTGACCTGCCGGAGGCCGGCGACGACTTCCTCTGGCAGCGTGAGGGTGACGACCCGGCCACGACGGCCAAACTTGGGAGGCCGGCCCCGCTTGGCAGCGCCAGCGCGTGCGCTCATTCGCCGCTGATCAGAACCTGACGCCGATCCCGACGCCGACGCGGTTCATGTTGAGTCCCTCGCCCGATGTGAACACGCGGCCGTACCGGTATTGAAAGTCGACCACCAGCTTTTCCCAGACGGGCCAGGCCACTCCCGCGCCGAAGCTCAGCATCCCTTTGGTTTCCGAGCCGGACAGGTCGGTGCCGAGCACGACGCCGTACTGGGCGAGGTTGCTGGTGACGTCGCTGCCGCCGATGGTGAACGTGACGTCCTTCTTCACCTGTGCCACGCCGCCTGCCGCCAGCACGTAGGGCTCGAGCTTCGTGGTCGTCGCAAACGGAAAACGGAAACCAGCCACGCCGAACGTCACAGGCTGTTTGGCGGTGTACGCGACGTTGCTCTGGGTACGCGAGAGGTAATCGACAATCACCTGGGCACTGCTCCCCAGGCTCGCGGGCGCAGTGTCGCTGGTGAATCCGACCTCGCCGAAGATCTGCACCGAGGGGACGATCGACATGCCGAGTTCGACGCCGTACGACTGGCTGGTCACATTGCCGAACGCGGATTGCGCCACGCCCTCGACGTAGCCCTTGCTGAGGGTCTGCGCGTAGAGCGGGCCCGTAAGCGCCATCCACGCGAGGATGGCCGCGATCGAAATCTTCATGCGTTTCCTTCCGGAAATCACTCGACTCTCACCACGATGTCCCAGATCCCGTTGACGGACTGTTTGCCGCGCGCGGCGATATACACGTACTTGAGGCCGATGACCGCCTTTTCAGGCGGTGGATACCACAGGGCCTGCGTCGGATATCCGTTCTGGTTCAGCCAGTTGATGGCGCTGACCGGATCGAACCCGCGATCGAGAAGGTCGAAGAGCCGCAGCATTTCGATATCGGGGCTCTTGAAGAAGACGTTGCCGGGACCGTAGTAGAGCGTCTGCGGCGCCCACCCGGCGCCAAACGCGATGTCGTTGCCCATGGTCGCGTGTCCGACCGTACCGGTGGGCACCGTGCCGGGCCAGAGCGTAGCGCCGATCTGGGCGGCAACGAATTCGGCCTGCGACGGCTCGCTCGCGGTGAAACTCTGTACCGCGCTCGGCGTGCTCGACACGCCGTTGGCCGTATCGATCGCGGAGGCTCTCCAGAACAGCCCGATGCCGCTCGGCAGGTTGGTCGCGGGCACGAACCCGGTCTCGTTGACGCCCTCGGAATTGGTGCCGGTAATGAGGATCGACGAGAAGTTCGCGGCGTTGCTGATCTCGAACCGGTACGTCAACGGGCCGGCGGGGCCGGTCCTCCCGGCGTTCGCCACCCGGAATGCGGGACGAAGGCTGGTCTGCGTACCCGTCAGCGGCGCGATCGGCACGGGCGAGTTGATGACGATCGCCGCGCCCATCGTGAACTTGTAGGTCGGCCCGAACACGCCGGTCGTGCCGGCGCTCTGGGCGCGCACGTGCCAGTAGTAGTCCCGCGACGCGGCGAGCGCGTCGAGACGCACGCTGGTCTGGCCGCCGCCCTCCGCGACGTTTTCTTTCGTCTGCACCTTGCTCGCAAACGAGAGGTCCGTCGCCACTTCGAATGTATACGTCGTCCCGCCCGGCTGCGTCGCCACCGCGTTCTGCACCGTGAGCGTGACCGGCTGATCCTGATACTTCACGATCAGGTTGGTCGCCGGCGAGACGGGAGTGGGCGCCGCAATCGACGGCGTCGACGGCGAACTACTGCTGCACGCGGCGGTGAGCAGCAGCAAGGCGCAGGAATAGCGCCTCACGGTGAAATTCCTCAATATCATAGATGTGGTGTATCGTACCGACACGGCGAGATCGCTGTCAACAATTCTTTTGTACTAAATGTGTCAGTGTTCGATTAATTCCAAAACAATTCCAGCAGGGATGCCGTTGAGGGCTCGGATATCGCAGGCGGCCCCGGTGCGACGTGGACCGGCGCCGCGCGCGCTTCAAGAACCGCCGTTTCTCCGCGGAGCGCTGATCGGCGGCCCATTGTACCAGCATTGAAGTACTGACGAGTTCCGCGCTTGTCCGCCGGCAATTCTTTGTGTGAGACTCGGTGCGCGCTGGCTGCGCGCCCCACCACAACCCCATGACGCCGACTGCACCGACCGACCGCATTCAGATCGCCGTCGACGGACCGGGGCCGCGCTTTCTCGGCCTGTCGACCGCAGAGCGCAATCGGCGCGTCGCACACCGGGCGGAGGCGCGCGATGCACACCTGACCGGCATGCTGCGCCTCCCGGACGACATCGTGTTGACGGTGTCGCTGTTCGAGCACCTGCCCCCCGAAGGCACCTGGCACGTGGACTGGCATCCCGAACGCCCGCCGCTCGCCTGGCAAGGGGCAGGCGCGATCGGATTGCCGGTTCCGGTCTCGGTGCCCGATGGTTCGGCGCTCGACGTTTCCACGCGTGCCGCACGAAGGGTCTCGGCGTGGCGGCTCCTGCGGCAGTCGGGCAAGGCGACCGACGGCTGGATGGCACGCCACATCCACCGACGCATGAGCCGCGTCGTCAGTTACGCGCTGCTCCAGATCGGGCTGACCGCCGCGCACGCGATGGTGGTGCCGGCGGCCGTCGGACTCGCAAGTGCGTGGCTCATGGCACAGACGAGCCAGCAAACGCTGATCGCGGGATCGCTGCTCTTGTGGTTCTCGTCGGTGACCGGTGGGATCGACGGAGAAATGGCGCGGGTGTCGCTCAGCGACTCGTCCCACGGCCAGCAACTCGACACGCTGCTGTACCACGCGACGCGGCTGTTGTGCTACGCGGGCGTAATCGCGGGTTGGTGGCGGCAGGGGATGGGACTACGGGGCGCCGCGCTGGCGTTCGGCGTCGCGCTGGCGCTGCCCGCCACGCGCCTGCTCTCGATGCACATGGTGCGCAATGCCTCGGGCACACCGCACCTGCTCGTCGAAACCCGGCCGATTGAATTCGCGCTGCACGATGCCGCGCGCTCGACCGGATCGTGGATTCTCCGCCTGGCAGCGGCAATTTTCGTCCTGTTCCGCCGCGAGTCGTACCCGCTCGTGTTCGTCGCGGTGTCGCTCGTCACCGGCTCGCGCGCCGTGTTCGCGACGATCGTGGCCGCGGCCGTGTCGCTGGTGCTCCTGACCTTCCTCTTCTACGCCAGGCCGATCGAAGACAGGATGCGTCACCGCTTCGCGTCCTGAAGGCGCCCGTGCAGGACAACCTTGTCACCGCTCCCGCGCTCGACGTATCGTCTCACTCATGACGTCACGCATTGCCCCGCGGGTGTTGGTCTACGCGCTGGCGTTGACGGGATTGGCGGCAGGGCCGCCGGGATCCGTCCATGCCGCAGCCCAGGGCCATGAGAATCACGACGCGAAGCCCCTGGCGCTCGCCTCGCTGGTGACGCCGCCGTCGATGAACGTGTTCCGCCGGTTCACGGCAGACCGGGCCAGGATGATCGAGTTCTACGGCGACGTGCTCGCCCTGAAGCCGCTGGCGACGTTGGGCATGCCCGGCGGGAGCCAGATGTCGCGCTTCCAGGTGGGGACGAGCGAAATCAAGCTGACGGGTGCGGCTGCCGGCCGCAACGACAAATCCGGCGCGATTCGCGAGACGACCGGCCTCCGCGTGTTTACGTTCTTCTTCCCGGACGAGACGATGGTGCCGGCGCGGTTCACGGCGCACGGCTACGCCGCGCCGGCGTTCGGCGTGCGCGAGGGCGGCACGCGCGGCGCAATGGTTCGCGATCCCGACGGCCAATGGGTCGAGCTCGTGATCGCGCCGGGCGGGAGCGCCGATACCTACTCGCAACTCGAGATCGGCCTGACCGTGTCGGATCTCGACAAGAGCCGCGCATTCTACCGCGAGTTCGTCGGCCTCGACGAGCTGCCACCGGTCGAGTCGGTGCTGCTCGGCACGACGAAATATCCGTTCCGCCACGGGACCACGACGATCAATGTCTGGTCGTTCGGCAAGGGCCTGCCGGCGAATACCTACACCGCGGGCATTCAATACGTCGTCTCGGACGTCGCACTCGTGGACGAACGTGCCAGGGCTCACGGCGTGACGATCACGACTCCCCTCGGCAATTTCGGCGCGGGTCTCCGAACGGTCTGGCTCGGCGACCCCGACGGCATCACCAACTACTTCGCGCAGTTGATGCGCACCACGCAGGCCGCGGGAGCCCGGTAGACGGCACATCCATGCACAAAAAACACCATCTCCCCGTCCTCCTGTTTGTCGTCGCCGCGCTGCTGCCGGCCGGCATGGCGCGCGTCGGCGCCCAGCAGAAAGGCAAGCCGAAATTCGACACCTGGCGCCAGTATCTGGGCGGCTCCGATTCGTCGCAGTACTCGGCGCTGAAGCAGATCAATAAATCCAACGTCGCGAAACTCGAAGTCGCCTGGACCTTTCCCACCGGCGACATGCGGACGTACCGCTTCAACCCGATTGTCGTGGACGGCGTGATGTATCTGCTCGCCAGGAACCTGTCGATCGTGGCGGTCGACGCGGCGACCGGCAAAGAGATCTGGGTGCACGAGAACCAGGGCGCGATCGGCGACCGCGGCATCAACTATTGGGAGAGTGCGGACCGCAAGGATCGCCGCCTGCTCTATATCAACGCCGGCTATTTGACGGCGATCGACGCGTCCACCGGCAAGACCATCGAGTCGTTCGGCGACAAGGGCAAGGTTGACGTGCGGCTCGGCCTCGATCGGGACATCACGAGCATCCGGCCGCTGCAGACCGGCAACCCTGGACGGATCTTCGAGAACCTGATCATCGTCTCGCTGCCGGCCGGCGGCGCGCAGTACATCTCCAACCCCGGCGATACGCACGCCTATGACGTGCGCACCGGCAAGCTGGCGTGGACATTTCACAGCGTGCCCGAGAAGGGCGAATTCGGCGCGGACACGTGGCCCGAGGCCGCGCTCGCGAGCGGCGGCGGCGTGCATAACTGGAGCGAACTCACCATAGACGACGCGCGTGGGATCGCGTACATCCCCTTCGGCACCGCGCGATTCGATTTCTACGGCGGCAACCGCATCGGCGACAACCTCTTCGGCAACAGCCTGGTCGCGCTCGACGCGCGGACCGGCAGGCGGCTGTGGCACTTCCAGGCCGTGCACCACGATCTGTGGGACTACGACTTCCCGCAGGCGCCGAAGATCCTCACGGTGCGCCACGACGGCCGGAACGTCGACGTGATTGCGCAGGCGACCAAGCAGGGATTCCTGTATGTGCTCGATCGCGTGACGGGTAAGCCGCTCTGGCCGATCGAAGAACGGCCCGTGCCGCAGAGCGACGTGCCCGGCGAGAAGACGTCGCCCACGCAGCCGATTCCGACGCTGCCCCCGCCGTTCGCGCGCCAGTCGTTCACCGAAAAAGACATCAACCCGTACCTCACGCCCGACGAGCAGGCGTCGTTGCGCGAGCTGCTGAAGAACTCGCGCAACGAAGGCGTCTTCACGCCGCCGAGCCTTCGCGGATCCATCGAGATGCCCGGCCACAACGGAGGCGCGAACTGGGGCAGTTCGGCCATCGATCCGGCAAAAGGCACGTTCTACATCGTGTCGAAGGAGCTGCCCACCTACCTCAAGATCGTACTGCCCGGGACGCCCACGGGACGCGGGCGCGCGGGCGGACGAGCCGGTGCGCCAGGCCTCGGCGGGCCCGAAGGCGGACGTGCCGGCGGTGCCGCGCCGTCCGCGGGAGCTCCACCTCTGCCCGCGCCTCCTCCGCCGCCTGCCGCCCCGGTGGTCGTTCCCGGCGCGCCGCCAGGGTTCGTGGCGTACAACTCTCCGTACGATTTCATGAACACCTTCGCGAACGGCATGTCCGCGATCGGCCCACCGTGGTCGCAGCTGACGGCCTACGATCTCAATACCGGAAAGATACTGTGGCAGGTGCCGGACGGCGAGATGCCCGGGCTTCCGGGCGGCAAGACGGAGGCGGGCAGCTACGCGCCGCGCGGCGGCGTCACGGCGACAGCCGGCGGCCTGCTCTTCGTCGGCACATCATCCGATCGCAAACTGCGCGCATACGATCAGGATACCGGCAAGGTTCTCTGGTCGGTCGACGTTCCGTCCGCCATCGAAGGAGTGCCGACGGTCTACGAAGTGGGCGGCCGCGAGTATCTGGTGGTCTGCGTCGCCGGCGGCCGGGGCCTTTTCGCTCCGCGCGAGGGGACGGGCATCGCTGCGCCGCCTGGACCAGGCCAGTACATGGCGTTCGCGCTGCCGAAGCGGTGACCTGCCTCCAGCGATCTTCTTCACAAAACTAAGAAGAGCACGACGTCTCTTTGCGGCGAGAGAGTTCTTTGCGGCCTTCGTGACTTCGTGATGTACCCGCGGTGGCTAGTTGCGGGTCCGTTCCTCCGCGCGCGACCCGCTGAGCGCGTTCGGGAGGCCGTGGTTGCCTTCGTGGCAGGCGTACTCGAACATGCCGTAGTCCGGCATACGCGTGAGCGGAAACGCCACGGTCCACGGTGCCGTCCACGTATTCGGATCGGTGACCGTGGCCTCGTAGCGAATCGTATCCTTCGAGACGCGCGTGAAGCGCTCGGTGAGGCGCATCGCAAAGCTGTTCGGGGTCCCACCACCGCTCAAGCCCACGCCGATTTTCTCGGTAAAATTTGTCGTCTCGACGACGAGTGTGTCGCCTTCGAAGTGGCCGCGCGCATCGCCCATGTACTGCCTGATCCAGGATGAGAGATGCGGATGGCCGCCCGGTCCCCCGAGCGGGATGATGCGAATGTCGTGGACCATCTCGTACCGGATGGCCACGACGCCGGGTCCCTGCGTGATATCGATGCCGCTGTTATACAGCACCGGCAGCGTCGAGCCGAGCGCGCCGCGCGAGATGCAGCGCTCCCACATCGAGAAATCTTCGGGGCTGTCCAGCTGCGCACCAAACAGCGTGCCTTTGGGTGCGGCGGCGGTGCGCGCCTGGCCCGCGGGCGTCAGCGGCGGCGTCCGGCCGTCCACGGGATCGACCAGCAGCGACGTCTGGAGCTGCGACTTGCCCCATTCGACCCAGTGGCCCGGCGCGCCGGTAGCTCCGCCGGCGCCCTCTGCCGCCATCCGGGCGATCTGCTCCTGTTCCCGTTTTTCGACGGCTGCGTGCTCCTCGGCCGTCATGAACAAGCGCGTGCCGTATTGCGGGGCCCGCTGGACGGGCACCCGCACCATGTCGATGCTCGGCCAGATGCCGTTCAGATCGGGATCGCCCCACGGCGTCCGCGGAACGCTATAGCCGCGGGCTCTCGGCGCCACCTGCTCGGCGGCACTCTGAGCCTGGGCGTGGGCGGTGGCCGCTTCGCCCAACAGCAGCAGCGCGGCCGCCGCCGAGATCGCGCCGCGCCGCGTGAACACTTACTTCGTCTCGTCCATCACGATCTGCACGTTGGCCTTCAGCCGGGCCGCCGCTGGCGCTGCATAGCCCTTGTACTTCTCAGGAATCTTCCAGCTCGCGGCCACATCGTCGGCGCTCTTGCCGGCCTTCTTGGCCGCCTGGACATCCCTCATGAATTCCTTGTTGAACTCCGCGTACTCGGCCAGGTCGGCCATCGTCATCGTCGTGCTGTGGCCGGTGATGATGGTGTCGATGTTCTTCAGGGTCTTGGACGCCTTGGTGAGCGTGTCGCCGATCGCCACGCCGCTGCCGCCGTTGTTGGCGTCGAGCAGCGGGATGTTCTTGCCGGAGAAGATGTCCCCGGCGTGGGCGAGCCGCAGTGCGGGAAAGACCACCCAGGCGTCGCCGTTCGTGTGGCCGCGGCCAAAGTAGAACAGGTTGATCTGGTCGGCGCCCTTGCCGATGGTCATCTTGTCCTTGAACGTCTTGCTCGGCAGGCCCCGGCCGTTGTTGGCCTTGAAGATGTTGGTCGGCGGGCCGTTCTGCGCGATGCCCGTCGCGCCGCGCATCTCCTGCATGTTGGCCTTCGTGTTCTCCTGGACGATGACCTCGACCGTCGCGGGGAACTCGACGTTGCCGCTCACGTGATCGCCGTGCGTGTGGGTGTTGATGATCGTCGTGATCGGCTTGTCGCTGAGTTTCTTGATCTGATCGAGGATCGGCTGTCCCCATCCCGGGTTCTTCGTGTCCACGACGGTGATGCCGTCGCTGCGGACGAAGACCGCGGTGTTGCCGCCGCCGCCCTTCAGCATCCAGAGATTGTCGCGGAGCTTCTCGACCTCGACGACTTTCGGCGCCGCGGCGGCCGGCGGCTGCTGGAAGGCAGCGACGCCAAGCGACAGGGTGCCAACGCTCACGAGCGCTGCCAGGAAAATGATTCTTTTCATGGCGCGAATAATACTCGATCTCCCGCGGCTGCTGCTTGTGGAGTGCAGGCCGGAAGGCCTACTCCATCGAACTTCAGACAACGCCGCGCTTTGTGTGGAAGTTCGCCTCCTGCGGCCGTCGCTGGCCGTCATACGCGCGGACCGTGAAGGCGTGATTGCCGCGGTCAACGGCAACGGACGCACGCCACAAGACCCACGTCGTGTCGGACATGGGGTCGCGCAACTGCGCTGCCTGCCAGTCGCCATCGTCTGCGCGCACCTCGACTTTCGACACTCCCCGGCTGCCGGCGAAGGCGATCCCGCCCAGTTCGACAGCGGATTCCCCCGCGGCATGCGGGGCCGCGCGTATGACGTCGATTGCCGACGCGATCGCCACGTGTCCCTCGCGGTCCCACCCCCGAGACACCCAATAGCCAGGCTGCCAGCTGTCCACCGCATCGACGCCGACAATCCACTTCGGTTGCTTCATGCCGTACAAATCCGGGACGAAGAGTCGCAGAGGGAACCCGTGCTCCGACGGCAGCGGGACGCCGTCCCAGGCGTAGGCAAGCATGATCCGCTCGTCCTGCTGAATCGTCGCGATCGCTACAAATTCGAAGAAGCCGTCGGCGGAGGTCAGCCGCAGATGAGTCGCGCCGGCACTCAGTTCGAGTTCCGGCAACAGCCGCATCAGGCTGATGCCGGTCCACCTGATCGTGCTGATCAGATCGCCGCCGGGAGGGTTCGAGATGCACGACAAGGTGGCGAACTGATGCATCGGCTCATGCTGCCGAAGCTCATCGAGCGTAAACGACAGCGGGGTGTGCACCAGGCCGCCAACCCTCAGCCGCCAGCCGGCGCCGTCGATCCGGGGGGCGCGTGTGTTCGTGTCGACGCGGTAATGACGATCGAGCGGTGTGAACTCCGGACGTGTGCCGGCCAGCGGAGCGACGCGCGCACCGGCGTTCGGCAGCGGATGCGTGTCAGACCACCGGGCGCCGGTCAGGCTGTCGTTCTTGAGGGACAGCACGCCCGAGATCGTCGTCGTGAACGCTGCCAGGAACGTCGACCCTCCGAGCTGGATGAGGAAACGGCGCCGCCCGTCTCGAGCCATTCCGTGACGGGGAGAGCCGGTCGCACCGAGACGATCGTACGCCCAGCCGATAGAGACGCCCCACGCGAACACAGTCGCAAAGACCCACGGTCCGCTGAGCGCCGGACCGGTTCCGATCCGGTCCAATCGCTGCTCGATGATGAGCGCCATGCCGCCGAGGATTGCGCCAACGATGCCGGATGGAAGCAGCGGCGGTTCGCTGGTCAGGCGCAGGAGCGAAAACATCAGGACGCCGCCAGCCACTCCGGCAAGGAACAACCCCCCGACCGCCATCGCCTGCTCGATGGGTTTCGCTGCGGCATCGAGATTGGAGCCGCCGACGAGCCCGCTGAGAGCCACGATGGCGTCGACGGCGCGCGTGGCGACGGAGCCCGGAAGAACGCGGGCGATCCAGTCGAACAGATCGTATGGAAGGAACGGAAGGGACAGAACCGTCCATCCCACAAAGGACACGGCGACGAATGTCGCCGTCACCATCGCGCCGACCAGCGCGCCGTCCCGCGCCAGCGGTTTGGTCATTCCGGCGACGCGGGCTGGAGCGTCAATGTGGCCGGCATCTTCTGTCTCTGCGTCAACGACGCCATGTAGGTATAGACGACGGGAGTCAGGTAGAGCGTGATGAGCTGCGACACGATCAGGCCTCCGACAACCGCGAGTCCCAGCGGACGCCGCGCCTCCCCGCCCGCGCCGAACCCGAGCGCGATCGGCACCGCGCCGAGGAGCGCGGCGAGCGTCGTCATCATTATGGGCCGGAAGCGGATCAGGCAGCCTTCGTAGATGGCCTCCGACGGCGTCTTGCCTTGCTGCCGTTCGGCGTCGAGCGCGAAGTCGATCTGCATGATGGCGTTCTTCTTGACGATGCCGATGAGCATCATCAGC
>Ga0136846_1210061_pt1 | contig 11543 bp, 13 predicted proteins | sample HopSoiMetagenom2_FD_96841 | JGI IMG/M metagenome (GOLD analysis project Ga0136846, IMG submission 96841) | Grasslands soil microbial communities from Hopland, California, USA - 2 Assembly 2016 (version 4) | ecosystem: Environmental > Terrestrial > Soil > Grasslands | place: USA: Hopland... | reverse complement strand
GTCGGCGACGGCCACGCGGAGGCGAGGAGGGCGCGCGACCGCCTTCCCGAGGTCGTCAGGGGGTCACGCCGGCATGAGACGAAGGAGCATGCCGCCTCTCGACAACGTCCGCATCCTGATCCTCGATCGCTCCTCCCTCCGCAGCGGGCGCGCGCGCCAGCTCCTGGAGGGCTCCGGCGCCTCCGTCTCCCTCGCCGCCACCACCTCCGCCGCCTGCGCGGCCGCGCTCTCCTTCCAGCCGGAGCTGATCGTCACCGGGGAAGAGTTCTCGAGCGCGGAATGGCACCCCGTGCTGCGGCTCCTCGGCGACTCCGCGCCCGCGGTCGTGGTCTGGAAGGCGGCCTCGCCGGCCGAGGACGTCGCGGAACTGGCCCTGCGGCTCTATGCGGGGTCGCGGCGCTGAGGCCATCCTCGCCGGCGGGGATCGGATCGCCCGCGCCGCTGGGGGCGATCCCGTCGAGCTCACGCGGATGGCCTCCCTCCGCCTGCTGGCGGACGGATGGCATCGCGTGAAGAGCCGGAGCTTCGGCATCGAGCCCTACGGCTACGTGGCCGGCGCCCAGGAAGAGACGGCGACGGCGGACGAGAAGGGCAACGGCAACGGCAAGGGCAAGGGCGAGAAGAACGGCAAGTCCGCGAAGAAGAAGGACGTCGTCACTCCCGCCCACGTGGCCGAGAAGGGGCTCACCCCGATCATGGGCGCGCGCTGGACCAAGCCCAACGGCGAGGTCATTGCCTGCCCGGTCGGCTCCGTCCTCGCTCTGCGTCAAGCGCGGCGGCGCGTCGGCAAGGCCTGAGCCGGCAGCGGCGATGAAGCCGGCGGAGAGGGCCGCGAATGGCCCTCCCCGCCGCTCCGCGATCGATCAGCGATCGTAGTCGTGGTCGTCGTCGTCGCCGTTCCGACGCGCGGGGACGATCTCCCAGGTGACGTTGTCGCCGTGCTGTGCCGTGTAGAAGACCCGCCACCCGTCGCGGAACGGATGCGGTCGCTGGGTTCCGAGGAGGCCGGAGGTCGAGGCGTCGCCGTCCGAGACGTGGAAGCCGGTGATCTCGTTGTCCCCCTCGTTCTGGAAGCCGGGAGTCCCGAGCAGGCCGGAATCGATGGTCGCCGAGGGGTCCCGCCCTTCGGCGAGGATTCGCACCGGCCGCGCGCCCGGATCCGAGTAGTCACGGCGCACGTCGAACAGCCACGCGGAATCGAGGGCGTTGCCCTGGGCGTGCAGCGTGTCTCCGCGGTCCTCGGCGAACACGATGTGGTCCTCGTCCCAGAACGCGCAGTTGTCGAAGGCCGCGTGCTCGAGGTCCCCCTTGAAGAACAGGCTCAGGTTGCCCCGTGTCGAGGAAGGGTCGGACTGCACGAGCTTCAGGACGCCGCCATAGCCGCCGTGGTCGGCGTTGGCGGTGGAGGTGGACGAGGTGTCACCCGTCTCGTCGAAGAAGAACTCGCGAAAGCTCATCCCCGGACGGAACTGGCCGTTCTCCGGCCGCTTGAACGGCGTCGCGCTGCGCGCCTTGGCCAGGGCGTTGGCATTGAAGACGGCGAACCCGTCCACGTCGGTGTCGTGGAGCAGGGCGGACGGCGCGCTCACCCCTGTCTGCTTCGGGTTCGCATGGGCGACCGCGGTCAGCTCGTCCGCAGGGTCCGCCCACCCCGGAGAGCTCATCGGCAACGTGAAAAGGAAGGTAATGACGACGATCGGCCGGCGCGATGACGAGGACGCGGCGGCCGGTCAGCCGCCACCATGGTGCAGGAGGCTCAGGACGATCTCGAGCACGATGAGGACCACCACCGTGACCTCGAGGAGGACCAGCCGGCGGTCGCGGGACACGTCGAGGACGAGCTCCAGGGCTTCCTGCACGCCGCGCAGCTTCAGCTCGAGCGCGGTGAAGCGGTCGGACAGATCGAACTCGTCGCGCAGGTCCGCGTAGATCGCATCCATGGCGGGGTCGTCCCAGGCCGCATCCGGCTTGTCGAGGAGGTGAAGGACGGTGAGGACTTCGTTGCGCGTGCCCACGGCCTCGCCGATGAAGCGGTGAAGGGGCGCCGTGCGCAGCGGCGTGGTGCCCTTGCGCTCCAGGCGCTCCACGAGACGGTCCGTGCGCTCGAACATCGTGTCCACGATCCGCTCGTAGTACTCCATGGACGCGCTCTGGGCCACGGTCAGGGCGATCACCCCGGCCCGCGCCGGCGTCAGCCGGTCGATGACGAGCACGCTCGCCGCCATCCCGAGGGTCGCCCCGGCTTCCTCGCGCACGACGAGATCCTCGAGGGTGCCCGAGCCCGAGAAGCGCGGCTCCCGCGCCCGCAGCTCTTCGAGGCAGCGGGTGCGGACCTCAGGCTCGACGTCCGCGAATGCCACCGCCCCGAACGGATAGAGGAAGAGGGTCCCACCCTCCGGCCGGGCCACCCGGACCTCGGTCGCGGTGCGTTGAGCGTCGGGGAAGAGGCCAGCCAGGGCGCGCAGGGGCACGTTGTCGGGGAAGGCCACGGCCTGGAACGAATGCAGGTCAGGCATCGCCCCGAGTCTACTGTGCGGAATTCCGCGCACGCACCGGGTCCTGTAACACCGCTGTCGTGGCTGCGCCAGGTGGCGCCCTGATCTCCGCGGCGCGCTGGGCTGAGCGGAGCCGGGGGCCGGCCACGGTTACGCATTACGCGAAGCGCATGGCCTGACATAGGGTCATCACACGCGGACCGCGCGCGGGAAGAGGGAGCGTTTACTTCAGCGTCACATCGGCGTCATGAGCCGCCCCTAGCGTGAAGACGTTCCGCGTTCGTCATCAGAGGAGGACTGCGTGCATCGATTGAGGAATCGAAGGATGGACATCATCCGGGCGACGGTCGCGGCCGCCGCCATGGTCGTTGGCGGCGCGCGTTCCGGGCTGGCCCAGGTCACGCCTGCCGCCGGGCACACGCCGCCCGACGACACGCCGTCGGTGAAGGTGGGAACGACGATCTTCACGGACTTCACCTACCAGGACGAGCCGCTCGTCCAGGACGTGGACAAGAACAACGTCCATACCAGCGCCTTCAACGTGGCCCGGGCCTACATCAACGTCACCGGCAACCTCTCCCACCTGGTTGCCTTCCGCGTCACCTCCGACGTCACGCGCGAGACGAGCACGGGGCCGACGGTCAGTGGCAGCCTCGTCTATCGCCTGAAGTACGCGTTCGGACAGGTGAACCTCGACGATTGGATGACCCACGGCTCCTGGGCCCGGATCGGCCTGCAGCAGACGCCCTACGTGGACTTCATCGAGGGCATCTACCGCTATCGCTTCCAGGGGCAGACCTTCGAGGAGCGCGAGGGCCTGCTCAGCTCCTCCGATTTCGGCATCTCCGCCCACTACAACTTCCCCGGCAACTACGGCGACCTCCACGTAGGCGTCTACAACGGGGACACCTACACGCGCGCGGATCCCAACGACCAGAAGGCCTTCCAGATCCGCGGCACCCTGCGCCCGCTCCCCCTCGGCGGAAACCTCAAAGGCCTCCGCTTGACCGCGTTCTACGACGCCGACCACTACGCCAAGAACGACCCCCGGGACCGGTTCATCGGCAGCGCCACCTTCGAGCACAAGTGGGTCAATGCAGGGTTCGACTGGGTCACCGGCAAGGACCGGAGCGTCTTCACCGCTCCCGAGGTCAAGTCGGAGGGGTGGAATCTCTGGGCCACCCCGAAGTTCGTGCCCCTCGGGGAGTCCAAGTCCGGCTTCGAGGGCCTCGTGCGCTACGACAGCTTCAAGCCCAACAAGACCGTCGACGCCCGGCGCAACCGGCTCATCGTGGGCCTGAGCTACTGGTTCCCGTTCCTGCGCGGGCCCTCCGCGGCCCTGATGGCGGACATGGACCAGCAGAAGTTCGACGCCGCCCTCAAGACGCCGACCAACCGCAAGTTCGCGCTGCACGCCCTTTTCAACTTCTGACGAGGTGAATCGATGAACCGCCTGAGAGCCGCCGCCCTTCTCGCCGCCTGCGGCCTCGCCGCGAGCGCGACGGCCGCCCCCATCCAGATCAACGGGGCGGGCGCGACGTTCCCGAACCCGATCTACTCGAAATGGTTCTCCGAGTACAACAAGCTCCACCCCGACATCCTGATCAACTACCAGCCGATCGGGTCCGGCGGGGGCATCCGCCAGCTCACGAACCAGACGGTGTTCTTCGGTGCCACCGACGGGCCGATGACCAACGAGCAGATCCAGGCCGCGGGCGCGCGCGTGCTGCACCTGCCGACCGTGCTCGGCGCAGTGGTACCGGTCTACGAGATCCCCGGCCTCTCCGGCGAGCTCAAGTTCACGGGGGCGCTGCTGGCCGACATCTTCCTGGGCAAGGTCACGAAGTGGAACGACCCCGCGATCGCCAAGGAGAACGCGGGCGTCACCCTGCCCGCGGCGGAGATCACCGTGGTGCACCGCTCCGACGGGTCCGGGACCTCCTACATCTGGTGCGACTTCCTGGCCAAGTCCTCACCGGAATGGAGCAAGCGCGTGGGAGTGGCCACGTCCGTGAACTGGCCGGTGGGCGTGGGCGGAAAGGGCAACGAGGGCGTGGCCGGCCTGGTCAAGCAGACGCCGAACTCGATCGGCTACGTGGAGCTGATCTACGCCCTCCAGAACAAGATCCCCTACGGCTCGGTCAAGAACGCCTCCGGCGCCTACGTGCGCGCGAGCATCGACGCCGTAACCGCCGCCGCCGCGGCCACGGACGGCAAGATGCCGCCGGACTTCCGCGTCTCCATCACCAACGCGCCCGGCCCGCAGTCCTACCCGATCTCGTCGTTCACCTGGCTGCTCCTCTACGAGAGCGCGAAGGACAAGGCGCGCTCGCAGGCGATGGTGGACTTCGTGAAGTGGGCGCTCACGGACGGGCAGAAGTACACGAACGACCTCGGCTATGCCCCGCTGCCGGCCAGCGTGGTGAAGCTGGAGATGGAGGCGCTCAAGCGGATCAAGTGAGGGCCGTCCGAGAGTTAACGCACCGTTAACCATGGCGAAACGGCGCGTTAACTCCGAGGACGTAACTTTGGATCCATGGAGGCTCGCATGACCCCGGTGAAGGTGCGCGCGCTCGGAGCGCTGATCGCGGCGGCGCTGTTGTTCGGTTGCGGCGGAAGCGGGGAGCCCCCGGCGGCTGGACAGTCCAGCCCTGCGCTGCCCGGGCAGGGCGGGGCGCCATCTCTGGGCGGCGACGCCGGGCAGATCAACGGCGCGGGCGCGACCTTCCCCAACCCCATCTACTCGAAGTGGTTCTCCGAATACAGCAAGAGCCATCCCGACGTGCGGATCAACTATCAGCCGATCGGCTCCGGGGGCGGCATCCGCCAGCTCACGAACCAGACCGTCTTCTTCGGGGCCAGCGACGGGCCGATGACGGACGAGCAGCTCAAGACGGCGCCCGGCCCCATCCTCCACCTCCCGACCGTGCTCGGCGGCGTGGTCCCCGTCTACAACGTGCCCGGCCTCTCCGCCGACCTGAAGTTCTCGGGGCCGCTCCTGGCCGACATCTATCTCGGCAAGGTCAAGAAGTGGAACGACGCCGCCATCGCGAAGGAGAACCCGGGCGTGAAGCTGCCCGCGACGGACATCGCGGTCGCCCACCGCTCGGACGGGTCGGGCACGACCTACATCTTCGTGGACTACCTGTCGAAGGTCTCACCCGAGTTCAAGGACAAGGTCGGGGTGGCCACGTCGGTGAACTGGCCGGTGGGCGTGGGGGGCAAGGGCAACGAGGGAGTGGCCGGCGTCGTGAAGCAGACGCCGGGCGCCATCGGCTATGTCGAGCTGATCTACGCCCTCCAGAACAACATCGCCTACGGGGCGGTGAAGAACAAGGCGGGCAGCTACCTGAAGGCCTCGCTCGACTCCGTCACCGCTGCCGCCGCCGCGAGCTCGGCCAGCATGCCCGCCGATTTCCGCGTGTCGATCACGGACGCCGAGGGCAAGGACGCGTACCCGATCGCCTCCTACACGTGGATCCTCCTGTACCAGAACCCGCCGGACAAGGAGAAGAGCCGCCGCATGGTCGAATTCATGCGCTGGGCCATCACCGACGGCCAGGCTTTCACGAAGGAGCTCGGCTACGCGCCCCTGCCGGGGGCGGTCGTGAAGCTCGAGCAGGACGCGTTGGGAAAGATCCAGGTCCAGTAGATGGCCGAAGCACGGCCGGCTCGGCGCCGACGCGCGGGATGGGCGGACCCGCTCTTCCGCGGGGGGACGGCCGTGGTGGCCGCCCTCGTCATCGCGACCGTTCTCGGCGTCCTGGTCGTCCTGCTCAAAGACTCCATGCTGTCGGTCCGGAAGTTCGGCTTCTCGTTCTGGTCCACGCGGACCTGGGACCCGGTGGCGGGCGAGTTCGGTGCCCTGCCCTTCATCTGGGGCACACTCTACTCGTCTGTCCTCGCCCTCCTCCTGGCCACGCCGGTGGCGCTCGGGATCGCCATATTCCTGGCCGAGCTCTGCCCGGGCTGGCTGCGGCAGCCCCTGGCCTTCCTGACCGAGCTTCTGGCCGCGATCCCTTCGATCGTCTACGGACTCTGGGGGATCTTCGTGCTCGCGCCGGCCGTGCGCGTGCTGGAGGTGCACACGCCGGAGATCCTCCGCCGCACGGCCTTGTTCTCGGGGCCGCCGCTGGGGGTGGGCATGCTGGCGGCCGCGCTCGTCCTCGCCGTCATGGTCATCCCGTTCACCGCCACCGTGGCCCGGGAGATCCTGAAGGCGGTGCCCGTCGCGCAGCGCGAGGCCGCCTACGCGCTCGGGGCCACGCGCTGGGAGGCGATCCGCCTGGCCGTGCACTACGGCCGCGTCGGGATCACGGGCGCGGTGATGCTCGGCTTCGGGCGCGCGCTGGGGGAGACCATGGCCGTGACCATGGTCATCGGCAACAACCCGCAGGTCTCGCTCTCCCTGTTCGCGCCGCAGCACACGATGGCGGCGGTGATCGCCAACGAGTTCACGGAAGCGGCGGACGCCCTCTACCTCAACGCCCTGGTCGAGATCGGCCTCGTGCTCTTCATCATCACCGTCGTCATCAACGGCCTCTCGCGGCTCCTGATCTGGCGCATGGGGCGGACGAAGGCGCGCCCGATGGTGGCAACGCCGGAGGTGGCCCTTGCCGCCTGAGACCTTCGCCCGCCGCTATCGCGTGCGCAAGATGACCTCCGCGGTCATGACCGCGTTCTGCGCCGCCTCCGTGGTCCTGGCCCTGATCCCGCTCGCCCTGATCCTCTTCTTCGTCCTGCGGCAGGGCCTGCCCGCCCTGAACTGGGCCTTCTTCACCGAGATGCCGCGTCCGGTGGGGGAGGCGGGGGGCGGCATGGGCAACGCGATCGTGGGCACGGCCATCCTCATCGGCCTCGCCGCGCTGGTGGCCGTCCCCATCGGGATCACGTGCGGGGTGTACGTCACCGAGTTCCGGACGAGCCGCCTCGCTCCCGCCGTCCGCTTCTCGGCGGACATGCTCAACGGCGTGCCCTCCATCGTGATCGGCATCTTCGCCTACGCGGTGGCGGTGCTGCCCTTCAAGCGCTTCTCCGCGCTGGCGGGCGGTGTGGCCCTGGGCGTGATGATGATGCCGATCATCGTCCGCACCACCGAGGAGCTTCTCGCCCTCGTGCCCTCCACGCTGCGGGAGGGCGCGCTGGCCCTGGGGGCCACCCGCGGGCGGGCAGTGGTGACGGTCATCCTGCCCGCGGCCCTGCCCGGGATCGTGACCGGCGTCCTGGTGGCCCTGGCCCGGGTGGCGGGGGAGACGGCGCCGCTGCTCTTCACCGCGTTCAACAACCGGTTCTTCTCGAACCGGCTCGATCAACCGATCGCGTCATTGACCGTGCAGATCTTCACCTACGCCATCTCGCCGTACGAGGACTGGCACCGCCAGGCCTGGGCGGGAGCGACCGTGCTCATCGCGGCCGTGCTCCTCTTCTCCATCCTGGCCCGGGTGGTCACGCGGCGGCTGGAAAGGATGCACCGCGCATGAGCCGAGGGAGTGTCATGGACAACGAGGCCGTCGTGGAGCCGGGCATCCGGATCCAGACTGCGGTGCGCGCACAGGCGGCGCCGGAGGCGGAGCGGCAGGCGATCGTCATCCGCGAGGCGAACTTCTTCTACGGCGACAAGCAGGTCCTCTTCGACATCGGGATGGACATCGGCGAGAACCGGGTCACCGCCCTCATCGGGCCCTCCGGCTGCGGCAAGTCCACCCTCCTGCGCTGCCTGAACCGCATGAACGACCTCATCGAGGGGGCGCGGCTGGCCGGCCGGGTGGACGTCAAGGGCCGCGACATCTACGCCCCCGGGATCGACGTCATCGAGGTCCGGCGCCGCATCGGGATGGTGTTCCAGAAATCGAACCCCTTCCCCAAGTCCATCTACGACAACGTGGTCTACGGCCTCCGCATCGCGGGCGAGAGGAGCCGCCCCCGGCTCGACGAGGCGGCAGAGGCCAGCCTGCAGCGGGCCGCCCTCTGGGACGAGGTGAAGGAGCGGCTGCACGAGAGCGCGCTGAGCCTTTCCGGCGGCCAGCAGCAGCGCCTGTGCATCGCCCGCGCCATCGCGGTGGAGCCGGAGATCCTGCTCATGGACGAGCCCAGCTCCGCCCTCGATCCCCTGGCCGCGGTCAAGATCGAGGAGCTCATCTACAGCCTGAAGGACCGCTACACGATCGTCATCGTCACCCACAACCTGCAGCAAGCCGCGCGCGTCTCGGACAAGACGGCGTTCTTCTGGCTGGGTCGGCTCGTGGAGTACGGGGCGACGCCGCAGATGTTCACGAACCCCCGCCAGAAGCTCACCGAGGACTACATCACCGGCCGTTTCGGATGAGGTAATCGAGGATGGAACGGCATCACTTCGAGACCGACCTGCAGGCCCTCAAGAACCGGCTCCTCAACATGGGGGCGCTGGTCGAGGAGCGCGTGCACATGGCCGTGCAGGCCCTCATGGAGCGCAACCTGGAGGCGGCGGAGGCGATCGCGCGCGCGGACGAGGAGGTCAACGCGCTGCAGATCGAGATCGACGACCGCTGCCTGAAGCTGCTGGCCTTGCAGCAGCCCATGGCCTCCGACCTCCGCCTCATCACCTCCGCCATGAAGATCAACGCCGACCTCGAGCGCATCGGGGACCAGGCGGTGAACATCGCGGAGAACGCGAGCCGGATGCTGGCCCACCCGCCCCTCAAGCCGATCATCGACCTGCCGCGCATGGCGGAGATGGCGGAGCGGATGACGCGCGACGCCCTCGACAGCTTCGTACGGAGGGACAGCACCCTGGCCCGCGAGGTGCTCGCGCGCGACGACGAGGTGGACGGCCTCAAGGACACGATCTTCCGCGTCCTGCTGACCTACATGATGGCCGACCCCGGCACCATCGAGCGCGCGCTGGCCCTCATCCTGATCAGCCGCAACCTGGAGCGCATCGCCGACCACGCCACCAACATTGCCGAGGACGTGATCTTCCTGGTCGAGGCCCGCGACGTGCGGCACCGCCACGAGGAGCCGGCGGCCCCGTGAGGGCCCAGGAGATTGCCGCGGTGGCCAATCCCGGAAGCGGCCGACGGCGCGTGGTCCTCATCGAGGACGAGCCGGACATCGCCGAGGCCATCTCCTATCAGCTCCACAAGGCGGGGATGGAGGTGCGGGTGGCGCGCACGGGCGAGGAAGGCCTCCACGCCGTGCGCGCGGGGGCCGACCTCGTCCTGCTCGACCTGAACCTGCCGGGCATGGACGGGCTCGAGGTCTGCCGCATGATCCGCCGCCAGGCCACCACCGCCCACCTGCCGATCATCATCGTGTCCGCGCGCGCGGACGAAGTGGACCGCGTGCTCGGACTGGAGATGGGGGCCGACGACTACGTGGTGAAGCCGTTCAGCCTCAAGGAGCTCGCCGCCCGCTGCCGGGTGGCGCTGCGGCGCCGCGGACCGGAGGCGGAGCCGGCCCAGGGCTATCGCGACGGGAGCTTCGAGGTGGAGTTCGACGCCTACGTCGCCCGCTACCGCGGCGTGGACCTGCGCCTCACGGCCAAGGAGTTCGACCTCTTCCGCGCGCTCGTGGAGAGCGCCGGGCGCGTGCTCACGCGCGAGCGGCTGCTCGACCGCGTGTGGGGACACGACGCCGACGTGGACCTGCGCAGCGTGGACGCGCACGTGCGCCGGCTGCGCGCGAAGCTGGGCGCGGGACGACGGCACGTGGAGACGGTGGTCGGCCTCGGGTACCGCTTCGTCAAGGACTCGAGCGCGCCCGCCTGAGGGGTCAGGGTGAGCCCGCTCACCGGCGGCGCGGTCGTGTCGCGGCCGGCGCGTAGAATGGAACCATGCCGTCGCTGCTGCGCGTCGTCTGCGTCGTCGCGTGCGGCGCCGCCCTGGCCTGCGCGAGCACCCACGGCCTTCGCCCGCTGAGCGACTCCCTCCCCGCGGGCATCCCCAACGCTGCCGATCGCGCGGGCTGGGAGCGGATCGCGGGCGACTACGATACGGCCTCCGAGCACGTCCGCTACGCGCTGTTCGTGGACCCCGCGCTGCCCCTGCTGTTCCGCATCACCCAATACCGGGTCACGCCTCGGGGGCCGGCCGGCCGGCCGGGCGGCGGGGCGGCGGAGGGCTCGGAGATGGTCGTCTGGAATGCCACCCCCGGCCTCCGCGGTCCGCTGCGCTGTTTCACCGAAGGCAGCCGGTCCAAGGAGCCACGGACGGCGCAGCACACGCCGCTGTCCTGGCGAGACGTGAGCCCCACGACCGCCGAGTTCGTGGACAGCATGCACCGCGCGATGGAGATCTACGCGCGCGTGAACTCCGAGGGCCGGGCCGGGCCGCGCGTCGAGTAGTGCTCAGGCGGTGCGCGCGGGCTCCCGGCGCGTCAAGGGCAGCCGCACGGTGAACCGGGTGCCGCGTCCGGGCGCGCTGGCCACGGACACGCCGCCGCCCAGGCTCTCGCAGAGGTGCTTGACGATGGAGAGGCCCAGCCCGGTGCCTCCCATCTCGCGGCTGCGCGCCTTGTCCACGCGGTAGAAGCGCTCGAAGATGCGCGGCAGGTGCTCGGCGGCGATGCCGGGGCCATCGTCGGCGACCTCGAGCACGGCCGTCCCCTCCGGTGCCCGCGCGGAGACGGTCACGTGCCCGCCCGCCGGCGTGTACTTGAGCGCGTTCTCGACGAGGTTCTCGAGCACGCCGCGCAGCCGGTCGCGGTCGGTCTCCAGGGGTAGCGCCTCCACTTCCACCGCCACCTCGATCCGCTTGGCCGCGGCCAGCGCGGACAGGCCGGCCACCACCTCGTCCACCACCTCGTCGAGGGCGACGCGTTCCCAGTGCGGCGCACGCTCGCCCGACTCCAGGCGGGAGAGGTCGAGCAGGTCGGAGACGAGGACGGCCATGCGATCGGCATGGATGCGGATCTTCTCCAGGAAGCGGCGCGAGGTGGCGGCATCCTCGATGCCGCCGTCCTCCAGCGCCTCCACGAAGCCGCGGATCGACGTGAGCGGCGTGCGCAGCTCGTGGGAGGCATTGGCCAGCAGCATCTTGTGTGCATCGACCAGGCTCTCGATCCGCGCCGCGG
>Ga0136846_1233887_pt1 | contig 11544 bp, 12 predicted proteins | sample HopSoiMetagenom2_FD_96841 | JGI IMG/M metagenome (GOLD analysis project Ga0136846, IMG submission 96841) | Grasslands soil microbial communities from Hopland, California, USA - 2 Assembly 2016 (version 4) | ecosystem: Environmental > Terrestrial > Soil > Grasslands | place: USA: Hopland... | reverse complement strand
GGCGGCGCTGGTCGAAGGCAATCCGGGCGCGGTGGTCGCAGACAGCCCCTTGCCACACTTTCAACAGAAAAACAATTTCAGATTTTAGATATCAGATTCAACAATTCCCCAAAAGGCAGCTCGGCCGGGAACGATTCTCGCAGATTCTAGTTCGAAATCTGCAATCTGAAATTTCTGCGATCGTTCAGTTTTAATTTTCCGGAGAAATAGATGGCGCCGCCACCGGTGTAGCATTCCGTGCGGGAACCGGCACCGATGGTACCGTGGAGGGCCGGACGGCGGAGCTGGCGCGTGCGACGTGCGGCAACTGCGGTTCGGTCGTCATGGCGCTTTCCGGATTCAGCAGGTGTCCGTGGTCAGGCCCGAGGCCCAGGCGAATCAGCGCGCGGGAATCGGGAACGGACTTGCTCTGCCAGCCCTGGTCCGCCTGATAGCGGCGTAATGCCATTTGCGTAGCGTCGTCCCACTTGCCGGACGGCTCGCCATTCATGTAGTGCTCACGGATCAGGGATTCCTGAATCTGGCGGGTACGGTTGCTATCGATGGCCTTTTGTCCGCGTGGCTGACGGACTTTCTTGCTGGCGTGATGCCTGGTCTTCGAGTGCACCGACGTCGACACAGCTGTCTTCTTAGCTGGCGGCGCTGCGTGGCACACCGCTGACCCTAACAAAACCACCAACAAAGCCCGGAATTTAACAGTCCCGAAATTCATACTCTGGCTCTTTGCTACAACTCATTTAAACCCTGACGCCGAACCATACTCTCGCAGATCGGCAATCAGCGCCAGTTCCGATGGTGCAGGTAACTGTTACGGAAGTGTTCCGGCCAAAAAGATGGTGCCGTCGTTCCGGCCGCCGCCGCGCTGCCGCACCAGGAAAACCACGTCCTGGCCGCTTTTCAGCGTGGCTTGTACGCGGTCGAAGTCGTCGTCGCTGTTCACCGGCTGCTTGTTGATCTCGAGAACAACGTCGCCGCGGGTAAGACCTACATCGTCACCGAACGATCCCGGCTTTACGTCCTGTACGACAACGCCCTTACCGGCGGGAACGTTAAGGCGGTCGGCCATCTCCGGAGTCAGCGAGCGCACAGTAACGCCCATCTTGCTTTGCTTGGGCGTGGAGTCGGCGCCGCTCTCTTCTTCATCACCCAGGCGATTGGCAAAAAGCTTCGCGCGATCGGCAACCGTGACTGAACTTTCTTCTTTCTTGCCGTTGCGGAAATAACCCAGATTGATTTTGCTGCCCGGCCTGCGGCCGGCAATGTCTGCCACCAGTTCGTCGCCGTTCTTCACGGATTTTCCATCGACGGAGACGATGGTGTCGCCGACTTTCAACCCAGCACGCTCAGCCGGGCTTCCGGCAACAACGCTCGATATCGTGATTCCCGACTGCACGCCGTACACGCGGGCAATGGCTGGATTTTCCTGCGCATTGAATTCGATTCCAATCGATCCGCGCTGCACCCGGTGTTCGGGACCGGTGAGCTGGTTGTAAACCTGCACTACGGTATTCGACGGCAGCGCGAAACCCACGCCGGCGTAGGCGTTGGTGTCCGTAAGAATCGCAGTGTTGATGCCGATGACTTCGCCGTCCATGTTGACCAGCGGGCCGCCGGAGTTGCCGGGATTAATCGCAGCGTCGGTTTGAATGAACGTCTGGAACTGGCGGTTGGGCACGATGTTGCGGCCCTTAGCGGAGACGATGCCTGCAGTCACGGTCGCCTGAAGGCCGAACGGACTGCCCACGGCAAGCACCCAATCACCAACCTGCATACTTTCGGAATTTCCCAGCTTCGCAGTGGGCAGCGGTTTGTCAAAATCAATCTTGATCACGGCGAGATCGGTTTCCTGGTCCGAGCCAACCACTTTTGCGTCGTGAAGAACTCCGGGCGGATCATCCTGCAGGCGCACTCGGATGCGATCAGCTTTTTCGACGACGTGACGATTGGTGACGATGAATCCTTTGGGATCGACAATCACACCTGAGCCAAGCGACCGCTCGCGCACCGGACTGTTGTCCTGCTGGCCGAAGAACTTGTCAAAGAAGTCGCCGAAGGGACTGTCCTGCTGATCGTCGCCCTGGCCCTGGCCTTGCCCGGGCGCACCACGGCGGCGCACCGCAGGCTTGATGGTGGACTCGGTGTTGATATTCACCACCGCCGGTTCCAGCGACTTGGCGATCTGCGAAAACTGATTGGAGAGCTGGCGCGGCGAGGGCACGCTCAGCGGAGTAGCCGAGTCGGTGGACTTCTTTTCCTGACCCTTAACCCCGACAGACACCACGGTGCCGATCAGAATGCCGACCGCCAGGGTCAGCAGAATGAGCAGGGTCGATGCCACCCGATTATCTTTGAAACGCCGCCAAAGAGCGTTCTCGCGCACGTCCATCTTGAGTCGCCTCCGAATTTGTAAGCTCTTGATTATATCGCCCTTAAGAGCTGGAAAGGCCAGGGATCATTCTTCGTCAATCAGTTAGACGCATAAGGGCGGGAAAGTGTTGTTGTGTGCTGTTCAAGGCGACCACGGATTGAGGGGATTCACGGATAGTGCTTTTTGGGCTAGGTCTCGTTCCCCTGTGGAGTTTTGGCAGCCAATGACAGGTAGCCTGAAAGAAGAACGGGCAGCCAGCGAGGAGGCGCGGTCCATGCCTCCCAAAAAGGTTTATCCGCGTAAATCCGTGCAATCCGTGGCCAAACTCAATCAGTCAGCCGAGCGTAAGTAAATCCGCCGGAGAGGTTGTCGAGTGCGAAGACGGTCTGGTTGGTGGAGGCATCGACGTTCAATGGGCCGGTATTCAGATAAACATTTGTTGTCCCTGGCGCGGTCAGGTAGATGTCGTAATTTCCGGCGGGTAGAAGTTTGTACCCGGTGTCTTTGTTGAGTGCCAGGTTGGCGGTGACGGGAGTGACGCCGGCCAGGGTTGTTCCCGAGATCACGATGTACGCGTCCGAGGGATCAGCGCTGCTCGATGCATTGAAGACTCGGAGGTAGCCGTCGCCGGTGGTTGCCGTGGTGCCGCCATCGGTCAGGGTAGTTACGGTGTGGCTCGCGACTGGGCCGGTAATGACGATGGTCTGCTTGGCGCTGGCGGCGAGGTTGATCGTCTGGTCCACAATGGCGCTGGAACCGCCGGCGGGCTCGACCTGCACGTGGCGGGAGCCGGAAGTTACGGAAAGGTATCCGCTGTTGCCGCCGTAGGCAATGTTGCTGGCCACGATTTTTCCATCCACCAGCAGATTCACCAGCGGCGCGTCGGGCGATCCCTGAAATACCCGCAGGCTAGCAGTACTGCTGGTGCTGCTACTGCCGCCACCACCGCATCCCGAGGCGGCCAGCGCCGCAAAACTTACCACCCAGAGCCAGAGACGACTGCGCAAATTACCCTCCCGATACCAGGCATTGGTTTATCAGAAATTGAGGAATTCAGGAAATAGGATGCGCCGAAGCGGGGACTTTGAGGGGAAAACACTCGCCTTAAAAACAAAATTGCGATTCGAGACCGAAACTCGAATCGCAAGGGCGGAGGGTGAGGATTCAGTTGAGCAACGAGCGCGTGAGGCGCCAGGCGAGTCAGGTGGCCTTGACGGCGACCGACTCGAAGCTGGCGTACTCCATGGCGGCTGCGGGCATGGCATCCATTTCGACGATTGAAACGTCGTCGGGAACGCGCAGGCCAGCTTGTTGGATTGCATTCATGGCGAGCGAAAAATGGTTGGAGTCCATGATGACCAGGGCTCCGCGGGTGCTGACGTAGCCGGGCGTGTCGGACATCAGGGAAACGCTTTGTCCGGTACGCAGGGCGCGGGCCAGCGGGTTGGGTTGATAGTTGAGTTCGCGGGCGGCGGCGAATACGCGGTCTTTGGTTGATTGTGGAATGCGGACCGAGGCGACGGTGTTGTTGAGCACGGCGGAAATGGTTCCGGCGGTCAGGCCGAGGTGGTCGGCGACGGTCTTCAGAGTAACTCTGCTTTTCTTATTGTCCATACGAGCCTCCTACGTTTTTTGGTTCCAAGAATGGTTTACGCAGTCGTTTCAGGACAACAAGGTCGAAAAACTTGGGCAGCGTGGCGGAGCCGATTAACGTTATTACTCTGCGTCAGGGCAGTGGGTACATAAGAAATTTGTCAAAGAATCGGGCGCGTGTCCAATTGAAAAAATCTATGCCGGTTATGTGGAAGGCGTTGATTCCCATGCTGGCCTTGGGCGGCGTGTCGCCTTTCGTAACAGGTTGCGTGATTTGAATCACGGCGCTCGCCACGGCTTGGTGGGATAATCCGATTCACGCATGTCCCTGCAATTTTCTTTTCTTTCCGATGACCGCTGGCTGCCAAAGTCAGTCCTCTGCCTGCGCGATTACTCATTGAACAAATTTGTTCGCGACGTGACCGCGGGAATCACCGTCGGACTGGTGGCGTTGCCGCTGGCAATGGCATTTGCGATCGCCTCGGGCCTGACTCCGCAAGCCGGAATTTACTGCGCCGTGGTTACCGGATTCCTGATTTCAGCGTTAGGCGGATCGCGCACTCAGATCGGCGGACCGACGGGAGCGTTTGTTGTTGTGGTATCAGGGATCGTCGCCGTGCATGGGATCGACGGGCTTTTCATGTGCACGGTAATGGCGGGAGTACTGCTGGTGGTGCTGGGCGCGACCGGCATGGGATCGGCGGTGAAATTTATTCCGCGTCCGGTAGTGCTGGGATTCACCAATGGAATCGCGGTGCTCATTGCCAGCACGCAGATCAAAGATTTTTTTGGATTGCATCTGGCAAAAGTTCCCGGCGAATTCTGGTTGCGGATGAAAGCACTGGCCGCGTCGTTTCCTACGTGGTCGTGGCAAGCGACGTTGCTGGCCGCGTGCACGGTTGCTGTAATGCTGATTTGCCACGCTGTCTGGAACCGCATTCCCGGGCCGATCGTGGCGATGCTGGGCGCGACCGCGGCCGCTTATCTGTTGAAGCTGCCGGTAGAAACGGTGGGGAGCCGGTTTGGTGGAATCCCCGCCGGGCTGCCGCATTTCACGGTTCCAACCTGGCATGCGAACCTGGTGCACGGCCTGCTCGGCCCGGCTTTCACGGTGGCGATGCTGGGCGCGATCGAGTCTCTGATGTCGGCTGTAGTTTCCGACCGGATGAGCAACGACCGCCACAATCCGAATGTGGAGTTGATCGGACAGGGAGTGGCCAATATCTTCTCGCCGATGTTTGGCGGGTTGCCGGCCACGGGTGCAATTGCGCGCACCGCTACCAATATCCGCGCCGGAGCGCAGACGCCGGTTGCCGGAATGATTCACGCGCTTACGCTGCTCTGCATTTTGCTGTTCGCTGCGCCGCTCGCCAGCTACATTCCAATGGCCGCGCTGGCGGGCATTCTGATGATCGTCGCCTACAACATGGGCGAGTGGCGAGAGATTCCGCAACTGCTCAAGCTCACCAAAACCGATATCAGCGTGTGGGCGGTTACGTTTGCGCTGACCGTCTTCGCCGATCTTACGGTGGCGGTTGAGGCGGGGATGATTCTGGCGGCGCTGCTGTTCATCACGCGGGTGGCGAATACCACCACCGTGTCGCAGGTCACCGACGACTACATTGAAGATGGGCGGGTGCACATTCTTCAAGACAAAGATATTCCCTACTATGCGACCATCTTCCGCATCCACGGGCCGTTTCTATTCGGCGCGACTGACAAGATTTCGGCCGTAACCGAAGACCTGCACAAGTTGCCGCCCGTGGTGATCATTCGATTGCGGAACATGACCGCGATTGATGCGACGGGACTGTACGCGCTTGAGGAAGTTGCCCGGCAACTGCATGCGTCCGGGCGGACTTTGATTCTGTGCGGCGCGCCGGAACAGCCGGCGCAACTGATTCATCAGGCAGAGTTCGAAGAAGTAGTAGGACGGGAAAATATCTGCGGCAATGTGGGCGAAGCGCTGCGGCGCGCGGAGGAAGTGTTTGAGAAGATCAAGCCGCGCGCGGCGACGGGCGCTAAAAGTTGACGATCCGTTTTTTTAAAACCTCTCCGCTAGGTCAGAGCGGCAGCCAGGTACCGATTCCTCTCTCAATTGCGCGCCGGTAGATCAGCGGCGCGACTGCGATATCTTCCAGCGCCAGGCCTAGATTGCACGCCATGGTGCGCTCTTCCGGGCCCTGCCGTCCGGGCTTGCGGCCGGTGATCAGTTCGGCCAGGTCGGCATGAACTGGCGGGATATGCTGAAAGTATCCGAGACCGCGATAGTGCTCGAGTTGAGGCACGTCGTCAGTGCAGAACTTGTCGCATTGGGCCAGCGCTGCTGTGGACCAGTAGGAATCGAAATCCACCAGCGATGCGAAGGCGCCTTCACGCAGCCAGCCCGCCTGAATTGTTGCGTGCGGTTTCCGCAGAATGGGGCCCGCAGTCACGACGATGTCACAGGGCACGACTGCTTCACGCGCGTTGCCAACCAACTCGACGTCGATTTCAAACTCCGACTGTATTTCGCGGGCGAAGTTGGTGGCCTGCTCCTGGTTGATGTCGTAGGCGAAAACTTTCTTTAGCGGAAAGAGCGGTCGCAAGGCTTCGAGATTGCTGCGGCCTTGCACGCCGCATCCCAGAATGCTCAGGGTTTCAGAATCGGTACGCGCTAGATATTTCGCAGCCAGCGCCGTAGCTGCGCCCGTGCGCTGCGCAGTCATCCAGGTGCAATCCATCACCGCCAGGGGAAGGCCGCTTTCATAATCGTTCAGAATGAACAGGCCGCTGATGTACGGCAGCCCGCGCTGGCTGTTCGCTGGATATCCCGCCACCCACTTCATTCCCGAAGATTTTTCCGCAGCGATAACGGCGGGCATGGCATGAATGAATGCGTCCGGCATGGTGTGAATGCCAATTTTGGGCGGCATCTCTACGCGGCCTTCGGCTTTTTCGCGGAACATGGCTTCGAGCGCCGCAATGATCTCGGACATTGTCAGGCCGACGGTGGAGACGTCGGCTTGCGACAGATAAAGAAGGTTGCTTCCTAATTGTGGTTTCACTGCCTGCTAAGGTAATTCAGATTTCAAGCGGTGGGAAACGGCTGACCTATGGATTGTTGGTCAACGATGCCTGGCGGGCTTCGACTGCGGCCTGCAACAGTCTCCAATCGCTTTCTAACTGGATCTGCGAAACGCGAGCGGGTTTTTGTTCTTTCAGTTCGGCTTCTATTCTAGCCAGCATCATGCCCTGCACCAATTCCGGCGGGGCGGACAAACGAAACGCGTTGCTGCGGCTGATGCCGACGCGCAAAGATTCCCGGTCACTCTGCATCTGCAGAAAAGGCTGGCCAGTGGCATCGAGTCGCGGCTCGGCCTTGGCCTGAAGGCGGCGCCATTCCGGCAGCGCTTCGCTTAATTCCTCTTCGCGCTTCAAGGCCGCAAGGGAGGTTTGGTAGGATTTGCGTTCCGCGGCCGTGAGTGGCAGTTCCAGTCCGCCGTTCATGCCGCGCGCCGGATCGAAGACCAGCGCATCCTTGCCGGGATTGAAACGCCATCCTGCCCAGTACGCGGCTTCCACCGTCCCCACGACGAAAGGGTGAAACAGCAAAACTGGCGTGACATATTTTTTCGCCAGCACCACCGACTCGATCACGCCGTGCACCGGCTTGCTGCGCGCCAGGCCGGGCACCTGCGGAATCACGAACGTGGTCAGCTGCATTTCACGATGATGCTTGCTGCGGTGCACCAGCGATTTCGCGGCTTGCTTGGGGGTCATCACTCCGAGGTCGGCGATGATGCTGCGATGAATGGATTTCGGATGATAAAAGTTGATGATCTGCTTGGCGAAGTCGGCGCAGTTGCGATTGAGTAATTTGTAGGACTCTTCATTCGGCGCCGAGTTCAGCCGGCGAATGAGTTCGTCGTCCTGCTCGGGGCGGGTCTCGATGCGGAATGCGAAAGTCGTGCGATCGTACGCCGAGCCCGCCAGTTGGTAAGCGTCAGGGTCCGCAATGCCGATACCTTGCAGATATTGCTGGCGCAGAAACGACACCAGTTTCGAATCGGCGACGAGCGGAATCTGCTCGGGTTTTTCGACCGCGTACAAATAAGGAATCAGAGGAATCGCGAACCAGTCGCGTCCGGCGACCCGGTGATAGCGGCTGATGACGACGCCGGTTTCTCCCGGCTGGCAGCGGCGTAATTCGGTCGGCGACGCAGCGCAAATTCTCGAAAGATACACGGCGGCATGGCCGGTTCCGGCGAAGGTTCCGTCGTAGCTGTACGGCTCTTCAAGCAGCAGTGTCGCCTGTGCGCGGAGCTCCGCCGGCCTGACCGCGGCGAACGCTGCCAGTATCAAAACAAACGACTTAAGCCTGATAGCGGATAATCGCATTTCTGCTCAATCGTATCTAACCCCGGCTGGGAGTCTTTGTTCCGGAAGTTGGCAGGAGGTTTCTACTTTAATTAATTACGGCGTTGGAGTTACAGCCGAAAAGTAATTGCGCGGGGATTGAATTATTTGAACTGGCTGGCGAACTCAGAGAGCTGGCGCCGCAGTTCCGATACTTCTTCTTTTAGCGAGGCGACTTCGGTTTCAAGCGTCAGGATTCGCTGGTCGGATGAGCCAGTGAAACGCGCGGGCTGGGTCGCCGGCGCTTCCGGAATGTACGCAGCTTCTCCGGAAAACAAATGCGTGTAGCGCGACTCCTTGGTCCCCGGCTGGCGAGGGAGAACGCTGACCAGCGCGGGATTACGTTCACTAAGCCGTTGCAGAGTAGATTGCACATCGTCCAGCGCTTCAAATCGGTACATGCGATCGGTGCGGCTGCGCAACTCTCCCGGAGTTTGCGGGCCGCGCAGCAGCAGAACACAGAGAACAGCGATCTCGCGGCGGTCGAAGTTGAAAACTTCCTGAAGCCGGTGCTCGTACTTCGTTACGCGGCTGTCGGCGCCACCGGCCGGGCCGGCGTAACGCTTTTCCTGCAATCCGGCGAGAGCTGTGCGGACGGATTCTTCGTCCAGCGTCGTGATCGGATCGCGATTGTTTTTCTGATTACACGCATTGACCAGCGAGTTCAGCGACAAAGGATAGTAGTCGGGCGTAGTGATATCTTTTTCCACCAATGCGCCCAGCACCCGGATTTCCGTTTCGCTCAGGTTGAGGTCTGGAGTGGTCATGAATTCTTAAAGTTTATCAGCCGGGGGTGCGCTGGATGATAGGTGGAATCTTTCAGGGAACGCGAAAATGCCCAAACGGCAATTGCAACAGAGGTGTTTCGCTCTGCCAGCAATCAGCAAAGAACCTCATCTGACGTTGGAGATTTGAAAAGGGCCAGGCTTACAATCGCAGCTGATATGAACACGTAACGTGGCGTGGGTTAAATCTGCATCTGACATTAGAGATTTGAAAGGGCGCGGCTTACAGCCGCGCCGTAATCTGCTCTCAAGATGAATGCGCGAGCGCCGCGAGCAGTCCCGCGAGCTTAAGCTCGCTTTCTCAAATCCAACGCGATCGGTGCGGCTAAAAGCCGCACCCTTTCAAAACTCCACGTCTTTAGTTCGCTAAATCGCAATTGGCGACGCACTTGAGAGTCTGCAGGTCGATCTCCGCTTTCTTATGCGAGGGCACTCCGGTGTCCGGTATCACTACCAGCGATTGCGGACCGTCGGCCTGATTGAAATTGCAATCGAATGTCAGCTTCTGAATCCCACGCTGCTTGCACGCCGTTCCACTCAGGGCCGAAGCCAGGGCTGCGGGGTTTCCATAAATCTCGTCGGCCACCTTCGAAGGCAGCACCGCGACAGTCATCGGAATCGGCGCCTTGAAGCGGACATTGAGGCGCTGGCCGTCATGCTCGGGCGTCATGAGGGTGTACATCTTGGGAATTGACGTCAGCTCGTATTTTTCCTTCACCAGGCGCACCCACTGAAATTCCGGCTGGATGCAGTTGGCAACGCAATCCCACTTGTAATAAGTGATGCGAAGGTCGGTGGGAGCGAACATCGCCCGCACCGAACCCGGCCGCATGATAGCGCCAATGCCGGTGAGCACAGCGCGGTTCGGCACACGCTCATCGCGCACCAACAGCACCATCGGAGTTCCCGACGCCAGATGGCATTCATAGGTGGTGGCCAGAACGTGTTCGCGAATGCAGGAGAAAGTCAGGTTGGGAATATTTTCCGGATGCTGCTGCGCGTCGGTCCACGCCTGCGCCGCGGTCATCGCAATGGTGACGGGATGGCTGGCCTGAATATCCACATGCAGATTGCCGCCGTCCCAGCCGGGCCGATACACGCGGCCGGCATGCAGGTCGGCAGGGTCGAGCTGCGCGGCCTCATCGCTGGCCAGCACCCAGTCAAACTTCCTGGGCTCGGCGGACGCAATCGCGCTCAACGCAAAAAATAACGCAGCCAGTAATGACAGTCTTCGCATGACAGAGTTCTCCCCTGTCACGATTAAAGTGCGACAGCATGACCGGGGCAACGGTACGGAGGATGGTGGACTAACGCGGGGGCGGGGGGGGGGATCAAGGCTAAGCAGTTTTTCATACTATGACGTGAACGGAAATTGGGGGCAGGTCACACGAGCGCGGGGATGTTTCGGAGACTAAGATGATCCGGCACTTCAATTAAGTACCCATCCTTCGAAAACCGCGAAGGATGGGGCAGTTAATAAGAGCACCTTCAAGGGTGGGCCAGCCAGCCACCCGGACCTGCTCGAGTAGTTCGAGAATACATTTCGTCAACCGGCGCCTTCAACAACTCACACTACGCCGAACCGCCACTTCCGTCATTGATATTTGACCTATTTCGTGAATCATCAACCAACATAAGAGCGAAATAACCTATAGTCACAAGAACAATGACCATCGGTAAGCTGATCCTGGCGGGACCGATCATTCCTCGCGCCGCACAATACATTAGCCCTGCCCCTCCCAATGTCAGAGCGAAGATCTTCGACTGCGCAGTGAAGGCGTTGTGCCATGTTGAAACGAGAAGGCCAAGGCCCAGCGCTCCCATTGCAATCCATAACTGAGTCATCATGTTTTCTGTCGATTCGTACGCGGTCACAGTTACCAGAATGAATGTTGAGGCAAATACGTACATTAGGATATTGCTCCGGCTTACTGCATCCCCACTGCGTACTCGCCGAAGCAGGACAAGTGATCCGAAACACGCGATATAGACAGCCGCGATTGCGATAGCCCTACCCGGAAGTGCGACATGGATGCGAATATAGGGGAGCAAGTGCGCGAGCAATAACCCCTCGCAAATTGCCAGTACGATTGACAGTACCAGAAGGTGCCGTTTGTTCATCAACGCTGACATCGGCATGTTCAATTACCTCTCCCTGACACTTATGAGCTGCTCCCGTTTCCGTTCACGACATAATACTGCGGAAGTCAAGAATCGGCTGCTTACTTTGAACTTAACTGCTCCCCGTTATGACCGAGCATAACTCTTATCGCGGACGCATTGCGCCTTCGCCGACCGGACTTCTGCATCTGGGACATGCACGGACATTTCTGCTCGCGGCCGAGCGTGCCGCGCAGGGGACATTGGTATTCAGGAACGAAAACCTTGATCCCGACCGAT
>Ga0136846_1238011_pt1 | contig 11546 bp, 6 predicted proteins | sample HopSoiMetagenom2_FD_96841 | JGI IMG/M metagenome (GOLD analysis project Ga0136846, IMG submission 96841) | Grasslands soil microbial communities from Hopland, California, USA - 2 Assembly 2016 (version 4) | ecosystem: Environmental > Terrestrial > Soil > Grasslands | place: USA: Hopland... | reverse complement strand
TTAGGTAAAGAATATTAAAATTTATTTCAGAATCGGTCGGAGATGGAAATCTCCTAGAAAATGATGAAGAAAGCAGTTAGAAAATCCGACAGGCCGCGACCTTTGTGGACCAAAGCACCAGGCAAACAAGGCCTTTATGATCCCCAATTCGAGCACGAAGCTTGCGGCGTCGGTTTTGTCGTCAATATCAAAGGCCGCAAATCGCACGCGATCATTCAGCAAGCGATTCAGGTCTTGCTGAATCTCGACCATCGGGGCGCTTGCGGTTGCGAATATAACACCGGCGATGGCGCGGGCATTCTCATCCAACCACCGCACGATTTCCTTAAGCTCGTCGCGAAGGAAGCCCGTGTGCGTCTTCCCGCTCGCGGCGAATACGGCGTCGGCATGCTTTTCACGCCACCTGATGCCGCGCACCGCGCCGAGTGCGAAAAAATCTTCAATACGATCGTCACTGAAGAAGGTCAGAAAGTTCTCGGCTGGCGCACGATCCCGACGAACAACAATTCGCTGGGAGCGACCGCCAAAGCTTCGGAACCCTTGATGCGGCAGGTCTTTATCGCCCGCAACTCAAAACTTTCCGATGACATGGCTTTCGAACGAAAGCTCTACGTCATCCGCAAACGCGCCGAAAACGCCATCCGTTATTCCGGCAAAGTTGCGGGCGGCGAATTTTTCTATATTTCAAGCCTCTCGTTCAAGACGCTCGTGTATAAGGGCATGCTGTTGACCACGCAGTTGCGCGAGTATTATCCGGACCTGTCCCATCCCGCGATGGAGTCGGCCCTGGCGCTGGTCCACTCGCGGTTCAGCACGAACACTTTCCCGAATTGGAATCGCGCTCATCCGTATCGCTACATGGCGCATAACGGCGAAATCAACACGCTGCGCGGCAACATCAATTGGATGCACGCGCGCCAGGCGCTGTTCGAATCCGACCTGCTGGGTGACGACCTCAAGCGCATCCTGCCTATCGTCTGCACCGACGGCAGCGATTCAGCGATGTTCGACAACTGCCTCGAATTGCTCGTCCTCGCTGGCCGCTCCCTGCCGCACGCGATGATGATGATGATCCCGGAGCCATGGACCAAGCATGAGAGCATGAGCCCCGAGAAGAAGGCTTTCTACGAATATCATTCGTGCCTCATGGAACCGTGGGACGGCCCAGCCTCGATCGCCTTCACCGATGGCAAAAAAATCGGCGCGGTGCTCGATCGCAATGGTCTGCGGCCATCGCGCTATTACGTCACCAAAGACGACCTCGTGATCATGGCTAGCGAAGTCGGTGTGCTTGATATTCCGCCGGATCGCGTTCTCCAAAAGGGCCGCTTGCAACCCGGCCGCATGTTCCTCATCGATACCGAGGAAGGCCGCATCGTTGCTGATGACGAAATCAAGCGCAAGATCGCGACTGAGCAGCCGTATCGCGCGTGGCTGGATGAAAATCTCATCCGGCTCGCTGATGTTCCCGATCCAGGCATCCTGCCGCCTTCGGCTCACGATACCGTGACGCAGCGCCAATTGGCATTTGGCTACACTTTCGAGGATTTACGCATTCTGATGGCGCCGATGGCTCGCGACGGCAACGAAGCCGTCGGGTCAATGGGCACCGATACTCCCCTGGCCGTGCTGTCGAACAAGCCGCATCCGCTGTTCAACTATTTCAAACAATTGTTCGCCCAGGTCACCAATCCGCCGATCGATTGCATCCGGGAAGAAATCATTATGTCCACCGAGACTGCTATCGGCTCGGAGCATAATTTGCTCGACACAAGCCCGGCCAACGCCCGGCTGATCGAACTGAAATCGCCCATCTTAACCAACGAAGAATTCGCGAAGCTTAAGCATCTGGATTTGCCCGGGTTCAAATCGGTGACGCTGCCGATTCTCTTCCCGGCTTCCGAGGGCCCCGCCGGCCTGGAAAAAGCCATGACCGAACTTTTTGCCAAAGCGGACCAGGCGATTCGAGACGGTTACAACGTTGTTGTTCTGTCGGACCGCGGTGTTTCGGCGGAAATGGCGCCGATCCCATCGTTGCTGGCGACGGCTGGCGTGCATCATCACCTCATTCGCGAAGGCACGCGCACGCGCGTCGGGTTGGTGCTGGAATCCGGCGAGCCGCGTGAGGTTCATCATTTTGCGCTGCTGATCGGTTATGGTTGCGGCGCTATCAATCCCTATCTCGCATTCGAAACGCTGGACGACATGCTCCGCCAGGGTTTGCTGATCAACACCGACCACAAAACCGCCTGCAAGAATTATCTCAAGGCGGCGATGAAAGGCGTGGTGAAAGTCATTTCGAAGATGGGCATTTCCACCATTCAAAGTTATTGGGGCGCTCAAATTTTCGAAGCCGTCGGCCTGCGCAAAGAATTCATCGATAAATATTTTACCTGGACGCCTTCGCGGGTCGAAGGCGTGGGCATCGAGGTAATTGGCGAAGAAGTCTTGCGCCGTCATAACCGCGCATTTCCAGACCGGTCCGTAAACGTCGCGCTCGATGCGGGCGGCCAATATCAGTGGCGCGAAGAAGGCGAGTACCACCTGTTCAATCCGCAAAGCATTCACAAGCTGCAGGCGGCGGTGCGCACCGGCAGCTTGAAAACCTTCAAAGAATACTCGTCACTCGTCAACGAACAGAGCCAGAATCTGGCGACTCTGCGCGGCTTGCTTGATTTCAAGAAAGTGAAGCCGGTGCCGATCGATGAAGTCGAGCCGGTCGAAAGCATCATGAAACGCTTCAAATCCGGCGCGATGAGCTATGGCTCGATCAGCCAGGAAGCGCATGAAACGCTCGCCATCGCCATGAACCGCATTGGCGGCAAAAGCAACACCGGCGAAGGAGGCGAAGACCCTTCCCGCTATCTGCCGATGTCGAATGGCGACTCGAAGAACAGCGCCATCAAGCAGGTAGCCTCGGGCCGTTTTGGAGTCACCAGCCTCTACCTGGTTAAGGCTAAAGAGTTGCAGATCAAAATGGCGCAGGGCGCGAAACCGGGTGAAGGCGGCCAGTTGCCCGGCGAAAAAGTCTATCCCTGGATCGCGAAAGTCCGTTACTCGACTCCCGGCGTTGGTCTGATTTCCCCACCGCCACACCACGACATTTACTCGATCGAAGACTTGGCCGAATTGATTCACGACCTGAAAAACGCCAATCACCACGCGCGCATCAGCGTCAAACTCGTCGCGGAAGTCGGCGTAGGCACGATTGCCGCAGGTGTGGCCAAGGCGCATGCCGATGTCGTCCTGATCAGTGGATTTGACGGTGGCACTGGCGCTTCACCACAAACCGGGATCAAACATGCCGGGATCCCATGGGAACTGGGTCTGGCTGAAACACACCAAACGCTCGTGCTCAACGACCTGCGCTCGCGCATCATTGTCGAGGCGGACGGCCAGTTGAAAACCGGCCGCGATGTGGTCGTCGCCGCCCTGCTGGGGGCCGAAGAGTTCGGCTTCGCCACCGCTCCCCTCGTCGCTCTCGGCTGCATCATGATGCGCGTTTGCCACTTGAACACCTGCCCCGTGGGCGTCGCCACGCAAAATCCCAAATTGCGTGAAAAGTTCGCCGGCAAACCGGAGCACGTCGTCAATTTCATGCGCATGATCGCCGAAGAAGTTCGCGAATTGATGGCGCAGCTTGGTTTCAAACAAATGAACAAGATGATCGGCCGCGCCGACCGTCTCGAAGTCAGAAAGGCCGTTGACCACTGGAAAGCGCGCGGCCTGGACTTTACAAAAATTCTTTATCAGCCGGAAGTGCCGACCGATGTCGGCCGCTTCTGCCAAATCGGCCAGGACCATGGCCTGGACAAATCACTCGATAATACCCTGCTTTTGCGGCTCTGCGAGCCTGCCATCGAGCGCAAAGAAAAAGTCATTGCCACTCTGCCGATTCGCAACGTCAACCGCGTCGTCGGCACCATCGTCGGCAGCGAAGTCACTCGCCGGTGGGGCGCGGAAGGCTTGCCCGAGGACACCATAGAAATCCATTTCACCGGCAGCGCCGGCCAAAGTTTCGGCGCGTTCATGCCCAAAGGCCTGACTTTCATGCTGGAGGGTGACGCCAACGATTACGTCGGCAAAGGCTTGTCCGGCGGAAAAATCATCGTGTATCCGCCGGAGAACTCAACTTTCGTTCCGGAAGAAAACATCATCATCGGCAATGTCGGTTTTTACGGCGCCACCAGCGGCGAGGCCTATATTCGCGGCATGGCTGGCGAGCGTTTCTGCGTTCGCAACAGCGGCATCACGGCGGTAGTTGAGTCCGTCGGCGATCATGGCTGTGAATACATGACCGGCGGGCGCGTCGTCGTGCTCGGTCCGACCGGCCGCAATTTTGCCGCGGGCATGTCCGGCGGCATCGCGTATGTTCTCGACGAAACCGGCGAATTTCCGCGCCGCTGCAATACCCAATTAGTCTCCCTCGAGAAGCTGGAAGATGCGGACGAAATCGAGCAGGTCTGGAAGATGATTCAGCGCCACCAAACCTACACGCAAAGCGCCCGCGCGGCGAAAATCCTCGCCAATTGGCCGACCATGACTCCGAAATTCGTCAAAGTCATGCCTAAGGACTACAAACGCGTGCTGCAATCGCTCAAGCAGATTGAGGACTCCGGCCTCAGCGGCGAGGACGCCATCATGGCGGCTTTCGAAGCCAACGCCCACGATGTCGCCCGCATCGGCGGAGGCTAAGGCGATAAGTCCGAAATCCGAAGGTCGAAGTCCGAAAGAAATCCGAATTCACACTCTAATGCGGTCTGGAAGATACAAACAATCGCTTGCAATGCGTGCAACCAGCCGCCGGCCACACCTATGCTTTCACGGCTCCGAAGTCCGTCTCGGATTTCGGAAATCGGATTTCTTTCGGACTTCGACCTTCGGATTTCGGATTTTGCACACTATCAACCTAACTACCACGAATCCCCCATAACATGGGTAAACCGACAGGCTTTTTAGAATATCTCCGCGAATTGCCGCTGGACCGCTCGGCACTTGAGCGCATCCGCGATTGGAATGAGTTTCACCTCCACATGGAGGAGAAAGGCCTTCGCGCTCAGGCAGCGCGCTGCATGGACTGCGGCATCCCCTTCTGCCATACCGGCACCTTGCTCAACGGCATGGCGTCTGGCTGCCCGGTCCATAACCTCATTCCCGAATGGAACGATCTGGTTTATCGCGGGCTGTGGAAAGAAGCCCTGGAACGGCTTCATAAAACGAATAACTTTCCTGAGTTCACCGGTCGCGTTTGTCCGGCGCCCTGTGAAGGTTCGTGCGTGCTGGGCATCAATGCTTCACCGGTCACCATTAAAAACCTCGAGTGCACCATCATCGATCACGGCTGGGAGGAAGGTTGGGTCATTCCTGAGCCCCCTGGCAAGCGCACGGGAAAAAAGATCGCCGTGATTGGCTCCGGCCCGGCGGGTCTCTCCGCCGCCGCGCAGCTCAACCGAGCCGGGCACCTCGTTACCGTTTTCGAGCGCGCCGACCGTGTTGGCGGTCTGCTCATGTACGGCATCCCCAACATGAAGCTCGACAAAGAAAAAATTGTCCTGCGCCGTATCCAACAAATGGAAGCGGAAGGCGTCAAATTCCTGACGAATACTGAGGCTGGCGTTAACTATCCCGCCGAGAAGCTTCTGAAAGAGTTCGATGCCGTCGTGCTCTGCACCGGCGCCACGAAGGCCCGCGATTTGCCCATTGAAGGGCGCAACCTCAAGGGCATCCATTTCGCGATGGATTTTCTGACGAGCAACACACGCAGCCTCCTCGAACGCCATCGCAACGGTAATTTCATCTCTGCCGAAGGCAAAGATGTCATGGTTATCGGCGGCGGCGATACCGGCACAGACTGCGTGGGAACCTCCATGCGGCACGGCTGCAACAGCCTGGTGCAACTGGAGATTCTGCCGCGTCCGCCCATGGACCGCGCCAACGACAATCCCTGGCCCGAATGGCCGAAAGTTTACCGCCTCGATTACGGCCAGGAAGAGGCTGCCGCAAAATTCGGCGCTGACCCGCGTGTTTATCTGACGACCGCCAAAAAATTCGTTGGCGACGCGAGCGGACACCTTAAGGAGGTCCTGACGGTCGAAATTCAATGGGAACGCAACGACAAAGGCCAGTTTGTCCCCAAAGAAGTGCCCGGCACCGAAAAAACGAGGCCCGTGCAGCTCGTGCTTTTGGCGATGGGCTTTCTTGGACCTGAGCAGCCTTTGCTGGAAGCCCTCAAGATCGAACGCGACGCTCGCACGAATGCCAAAGCCGAATTCGAAAAGTATTCGACCAATATCAAAGGGGTCTTTGCCGCTGGCGACTGCCGTCGCGGCCAGAGCCTGGTCGTGTGGGCTTTCAACGAAGGACGCGGCGCGGCTCGCGAATGCGACCGTTACCTCATGGGGCACACGAGCCTGCCTTGACCTAGCGAGAAGCCGATTGGGCCTCGGAGAGAAAAAGCCGAGCGACAAGAATTTCGGGCCACAGCTCTCCTGGGTCTTCATTGGCCAATCGCATTGTTTCCTTTTCGACAATAAGTGAAGCTCGCGTCAGGATTTCCTTAGCTTCGGTAAGCTGGTTGAGGCGTTGGTAATCCATTGCCAACACCAAAAGTGCCTGTGCCCCGATTGCCCCTTCAGCCTCTTCCGGACGCAGAATCGGGATTACCTCATTGATACGAGCCGCCGATTCGGCAAATTTTCCGACGCGAAATTCGGCCAGGCCTTTCATCAACGCTGAAGCTCCCGGCGGTCTGTCCGCGGCCATCATGCCGAGCTCCGCCAAACGGAAGGCTTTTTCCGAAAGGTCGGCCGGAATCCGCGGCGTTAACAAGCAAATCTTGGCGTTGCGACGGGCATCAACGGGGTCATCTGTTGTACCCAGGCTCGTCAGCGCCCCCCGCGCCACACGTTGGCAATCTTCAAAGCGCTTTTCCAGCCCCAACAGAATTACCAGTTGGTAAACATATCGGGGTGTCTCGGGATGGGCTTTTTGCAGTTGTGCGAAATTGCCGGCAGCTTCAGGCCAGCGCTCGTGGCGGGCGAAGAAAAATCCACGCGCTTGAAGCAACAGTTCGATTTGATAGGGTTCCAACTTCGGGGTGGCCAGCCATTTATCGAAAATCGAATCCAGCTCGTTTGTTCTGCCCTGGCTCCAAAGCAGTTGCGTGAAACAATCGAGCGTGGACTCGATCAACGCCGGATTGCTCATCCACGGCTTCCACTGCTCGTCAAGTGCAAGCCGAAATTTTTCCGCCGCCTGGTTGGTATCGCCTTGTTTTAGCAGCACTTCCGCCAGCAAGGCCAGTGATTCGGTTTGTTCATCTCGGGCCTCCAACAGGTTTTTGCGAATCTCCAACGCTTTCCGTTGCATGCGCGCCGCCTCGTCCAGTTGGCCGAGTTGCAAAAACGCCTTTCCCATCGTGGCGCAACTAAAAGCCTGTGCCTCCGGAGGCCCCGCCCTGTTTTCGAGCCTTCGCATCGCGTCGTAGGCGAAAACTTTTCGCATTTCGGGGCGCTCCAATCGTTTAGCCGCGCCCCGCGCCAGAGCGAGCATTAGCCGACCGCTGCTTTCGCTCGCCAGGCGGTTTTTTTCCGCTTCGATCAGGGCTCGGTGTTCCGCCGCCTGCGTCTTTCGATAAGCGACGGTAGACGCGACCAGCGCCACCGTCAGGGCGATCCCGACGCTTGCCGTCGTTGCGAAAAGCAACTTGTGGCGGCGAATGGCCTTTCGAAGACGATAAATGTTACTGGGCGGCTTCGCCAAAACCGGTTCATGCTTAAGGAACCGCTCCACATCCATCGCCAGACCGTTCGCTGTTTCGTAGCGGCGGGTCCGGTCTTTTTGCAAGGCCCGCATGACAACCCAATCCAGTTCGCCCCTGACCTGGTGAAGCAACTTGGGAAGCTGCGCATGCCGCTTGCGTGCCACTTCTGTTTGCTCGTGCACATCCAAATCGCTAATGCGCGTGGAAGGCCGCGCCGGTTCCTCTTCGCGAATGATGCGCCTGATTTCATCGAGACCCGCTTCCAGCAGGCGACGCGCATCAAACGGAGTCTTCCCGGTCAATAGTTCGTACATCAGGACACCCAGGCTGTAAATGTCACTTCGAGTATCAATGTCCAGGCTGCTCATCTCCGCCTGTTCCGGGCTCATATAGGCCGGAGTGCCAATGAATTGTTCCAGGGCGGTGAATATGGTTCTGTCTGTCAAAATTTGTCCGGCCGTCGCTTTGGCGATTCCAAAATCGATCACTTTCGGCACCGGAACGCCGTCCGCCATGGTGACCAGGATATTGGAGGGCTTGATATCTCGATGAATAATTCCTTTTTGATGCGCGTGCTGGATTGCTTTGCACACTTTGGCGAACAACTCGAGCCGTTCCCTGGTGGAGAGTTTGTTCTGGTCGCAATACTCGGTGATTTTTATGCCTTGGACCAACTCCATGACGAAAAACGGCCTGCCGTTATCAGTCGCGCCTGCATCGAGGACCTTGGCGATGTTCGGATGATCCAGGAGTGCGAGAACCTGTCGCTCCGCCTCGAACCGGCCGAGCACCTGTTTGCTATCCATGCCCGGCTTGATAACCTTCAGGGCGACTCGACGTCTGAGTGTCTCAATCTGTTCGGCCAGGTAAACGACACCGCACCCACCTTCGCCAATTTGTTGAAGGATGCGGTAACGGCCGAGAACCTTGCCGGGCTGCTCGACGAGCAAAGAGGAGATGGAAATCGTTCCTTCGTTTTTCGCTTGGACTTCCGATTCCTCCATAGCACATCACCTGGGCCGCTGTTTCGGCGCGCCGTCCTTTTTGATGGCCAATCCTTTGGGCGGGGCCACGTCGCCACCAGGCACAAAGGTAGCCCAGGTCTTGCCCGATTCCGGGGCATATTGCGCCGTCTTTCCCGGCACCGGCGGGATGCGCATCAATACATGGCAGCCAGGACACTCGATTTCCCGGCCGGAAAACTGTTCATCGCATTGAAGGTGCTGGGCGCATTGCGGACACTCGAACTTAAATTGGCTCATAGGTTTTGGACTGGAGTTTCGCCCAGAATGGACTAAAGGTAGGATTTCTGCAACGTACAACGATGAAACGAATTCCATTTTTCTGTAACCGGGACAGGGTTCGCTGCGTATGCCTATTGAACGAACATGGCGTCACGCCAAAACCGACCGAAACAACATGAAAATTTCAACGACCTTTAATGCGGCCCTCTGCGCAGCGACCCTCCTTGCTGCGGGCGTCCCCAGCATGGCTAATACTTTGCAGCGAGCGGATATCGCCGCTGATCCTGCATGGATTTTTCATCTGGATGTGGACGGTCTGCGGCCTACCGCCGTTGGTCAATATCTCCTGGCTGAAATGGAGAAGCCCGAGGCACAGGCCAAGCTCGCTGCCTTTCAATCAATCTTCAATCTCGACCTGCGGACCCAGCTTCACGGCTTCACTTTATACAGCCGCAGCTTGTCATCCGATGACGGCGTGCTGATCGTCTATGCCGATATGGATGTCGAGCGGATCACGACGCTCGCCAAAGGCGCTCAGGATTACCAAAGCACGGAACACAGCAAGCACGTCATCCACAACTGGGTTGATGACAAACGCAAACCGAAAGACGGAATCCAACCCCGAGTTTACGCCGCAGTGCAAGGAAAGCGGATCATTTTCGGGCAAAAGGAGCAGCAAGTAGCACAAGCGCTCGACGTGCTCGATGGCGCGTCACAAAACCTGCTTGCCAGCAAGAATCTACCTGAGCTCGGCGCGTCTGGCGCGAGCTACATCATCGAGGCTGCGGCCCGGAAGCTGGACCTGCCAAGCTCAGACCCGACTGCCGCTGTTTTTAAGCTTTCCAAGATGGCGCGGCTCCAGATTGGTCAAACGCAAGGCCAGATGAATGCTACTGTGACACTCGAGGCCAATGACGACGATGTGGCTGGAAATATCGTCATGATTGCCCAGGGTTTAGTCGCGTTGACGAAAATTCAAAAGGAGAAACCGGTAAATGTCAAAATCGCCGAAGCCATCGCTCTGCGCCAGGACGGGCCGCGCGTGGTGTTGAATGTTAAGCTTCCCATCAATGATGTCGTGGATATGATGAAGGCGGATGCCGAAAGGAAAGCCAGGAAATCGGAAGGGAAATGAGTTGCCAGCAGCCAAGTGACGAAGATTTGGCTGGCGAGGCTCAAGGAGGCTCGCTGGCCGCTTTCGAAGAACTCGTCAAGCGTTACGAGCGCCGCATCTACGCGTTTGTATCACAAACCTGCAGCAACAAAACGAGCGTTGCGGAAATAACCCAGGACACCTTCGTAAAGGCGTTTCAGTCGCTCGCGCGCTACGATCGGCATTATAATTTTTCTACCTGGCTCTTCACGATTGCCCGCCGCAAATGCATCGACCACTTTCGGAAAATCAGCCACGTCCCGGAAGAATCCGTGGCGGAGCCGGTGGATATTGAGGACCCTTCTGCACAATTGGCGGACGAAGAAGAATCAAAACTGTTATGGGCACGAACGCAGGCCCTCCTGCCTCCGATCCAATTTCACGCCTTGTGGCTGAGGTATTGTGAAGACATGGGAGTGGCGGAAATTGCCACCATCCTCAGCAAGAGCCAAACCCACGTAAAAGTTATCCTCTTTCGAGCGCGACAGACTCTCGCCCGGGAATTGCCTCGCGGCAATTCGGGACCAGCACGGAACTCGCGCCCTGAAATTTCGTTGGCTGCTCGCGCTCCGCATTTGGCGCCATCGCAAATATTAAAACTCACATGAAATCGTCGCTTCTAAAATTCAGGATTTCTTCCGCTCACGATGAGCGGCGCGCCCCGAGCCGCCGCCTGCAGAACGAAATCCGCAAGAGTGCCGAATTGCAATCGTTTCTCGAAGTCACAGAGTCGGTCGAGCACGCCCTGAAGCAAACGCCGGCGGGTCTCGTAACACCGCCTTCGTTGCACGATTCCATTATGCGCGAGGTCAAAAACTCACTAACGGAGCGCCCCGAGCGCGGGGCTGGAATTTCCCTCTTTTGGCGTTGGGTCACGGTTCCAGGCCTGGCTGTCGTCATCCTCTTGGCCATTTGGCTTTCACATTCCCACCAGGTCCGACCGGTGCCAGGCCACTCATTCGCCCAGGCCTCCGAGGTACTCGAAATGGGGCAGCAAATGGTCACGACCCTCCCTGCTTCCGCAGTGAATCCCTTGGCTTCCGAGTTGCAGCATCTCACGGACGATCTGGATAGGACCGGGCAGTTTGTTTTGGCGAATCTTCCTTAGTCCTCGCAAACCTCGGTTAGTTGCTCCGATTCCCGGATTTGGCCTTGGTCCATTTGTCACAGGGACCTTCATTTGCTTTTACCCCTTTCCAACTCGCCGACATTTCAGTTAGCTTCGCCGCGCGAGCAGCATTCCATGAGCAAATTAGCCACTATTACCGTCATCGGGCGTGACAAAACGGGCGTCATCGCCCGGATTACCAGCTTCCTCTTTGAGCAAAAGGCGAATATCGAAGGCCTGGAAGAACAGGTCACGCGTGGTCAATTCAGCATGACCATC
>Ga0136846_1207641_pt1 | contig 11546 bp, 9 predicted proteins | sample HopSoiMetagenom2_FD_96841 | JGI IMG/M metagenome (GOLD analysis project Ga0136846, IMG submission 96841) | Grasslands soil microbial communities from Hopland, California, USA - 2 Assembly 2016 (version 4) | ecosystem: Environmental > Terrestrial > Soil > Grasslands | place: USA: Hopland... | reverse complement strand
TTCGATGAATTCGTCCGGCTGGTGCCCCTGATCCATGTTACCCGGGCCGATGACCACGGTTTCCAGACCTAGCCGGGTCGCGAAAAGTCCCGCTTCGGTTCCGAACGAGACCTTGGTCAGAGGGGCATCGCCGGTCAGGCGCTTTGCAAAATTCGCAGCTGAGCTGTCTGCCGATGTCGCGAGGCCCGGATAGGCGTTGCGGATCTCGATCTCAACGTCCTGGCCGGCTGCGGCGCGAATGCGGGACAGGATCTCCGTGACATCGTCTTCCGCCAGATGGCGGATCTCGAAATCGACCAGGGCCTGCTCCGCAACCATATTCAGCACCTCGCCGCCGGCAATCTTGCCGGCATGAACGGTGGTGTAGGGAATGTCGTAGTCGGCATCGCGCCGACCGGCCTCCGCAACCTGCTTCTGTATGTCCCGAAGCGTGCCGACGAAATCGCAGGCAAGATGGATGGCATTGACGAAACGCGGCGCCATCGACGAATGTCCCGCCTCGCCCTGGAAGCGCGCCTGTGCCGCGAGCTTGCCCTTGTGGCCAAGGGCAATCGACATCGACGTCGGTTCCCCGACGATGCAGAGCGACGCCTTGAACCGTTCCTTCGCCAGCATGTCGATCAGCGAGCGGACGCCGACACAGCCGATTTCCTCGTCATGCGAAAAGGCAATGTGCAGGGGGCGCTTCAATGCCTTTGCATCGATGCGGTCGGCGGCTGAGAGAACGCTGGCCAGAAAGCCTTTCATGTCGGTTGAGCCCCGGCCATGCAGTCGTGTGTCCCGCCGCGTCAGCTTGAAAGGGTCCGATGTCCAAGCCTGCGTCGCAACCGGAACCACGTCCGTGTGGCCGGAAAGGACGATACCATTATCTTTCCTTGGCCCGATCGTGGCCAGCAGGTTTGCCTTGGCTCCGCTGTCGTCCGGCGCAAGGCGGCAGTCGAAGCCGCGCTGATCAAGGTAGCTGCGGGCGAAATCGATCAGCGGCAGATTGCTGTCGGCGCTGACGGTCGGAAAGGCGACAAGGCGGGCAAGCAGGTCAAGCGTATCCAAGATATGCTCCAATAAAGAGGAAGGCCCGCATATCCTGCGAGCCCCCATCATGGTCTGTGGTCAGTTGCGCATCAATGCACCATGGTCTCTTCATCGGCCATGGTCTTGTTGATGTCGGCCAGAAGTGCTGCAATATCAGCCTTCGGGAAGGCCTGACGGAAGCGCCGGTCGAAGGTGGTGAACATGCCGAAGAAAGAATTGGCGCAATGCTCCAGCATCCGGTCTGCGGCCGCCTCGTCGATCGACAGATGCGATTGCAGGAATGCGTTGAACTTGGCCCGCGCAATCGGATTGGCGAGTACGAAGACCGGCTGCGTGTCCCACTTCACTTCCCGGTGGCGCGAGGCGCGCGAACGGATCTGCAATGACGCTGCCAGGTGGATATCGCGCGAGGATGAGCCGATCTCGATCCGCACGGCATCATCGTCGAGGGTCCAGCGGCCCTTGCCCGCATCGTAGAGGGCAAAGTCGGCGGCCGGAATGGTCAGCGTAACACGCTTCGACTGGCCGGGCTCGAGATGTACCTTGGCGAAGGACTTCAGCTCGCGCTTCGGGCGCTGCAATCTCGGCTTGCCATAACTGACGTAAAGCTGTGTCGCCTCCTTGCCAGCCAGGGCGCCTGTATTGGTCACCGTAAAGCTGGCAACCACCTCTTCGCCGGCATTCAGCTCGGAGCGGTCCAGCTGGAGGTCAGAATAGGCAAAGCTGGTATAGCTGAGGCCGAAGCCGAATGGAAATTGCGGCTCGATCTCGCGCGCATCGTACCAGCGGTAGCCGACATGGATGCCCTCGCTGTAGTAATGGCGGCCGTTCTCGCCGGGATAGCTGAGGTAGGAAGGCATGTCCTGCATGCGCTTCGGGAAGGTTGTGGTTAGCTTGCCGGAAGGATTGGCGACTCCAAAAAGAATGTCGGCAATACCGCCGCCGGTCGCCTGGCCGGAAAAGAACATCTCGACGATTGACTTCACTTCCGGGACCCAGGGCATGACGACCGCGTCCGGGCTGGCGATAACGACGACAACGTTTGGGTTGACGGCGGCCACCGCGCTGACGAGTGCGTCGTGGCCCGGTGCCAGATCAAGCGTCGTCCGGTCGGAGCCTTCGCCGTCATAGCCATTCTCGGTGCAGACGAAGATGACGACGATATCTGCGTCACGTGCGCCTTCGACGGCTTCGGTAATCAGCGCTGCACGTTCCTCTGCAATTTCGCTGGTACCGCGATACTGGTCGACCTTGATCGCATCCCCCGCGAGCTTGGCGATTTCATCGATCGGCACGTCGACAAGTGTCGGTGTCGTGGTGGCGCAACCGGAGCCCTGGATGACGGGAACACCGGCACCCTCGCCGATGACCACCATCCGCTTGACCTTGGCGGGCGTGACCGGCAGCAGCTGATCGTCGTTCTTCAGCAACACCATCGATTCCCCGGCCATGCGGCGCGCCAGCCTGTGGTGGGCATCACGGTCGAACACCGTGTCGCGACGTTCGCCCAGCTTGCCTGCACGCACCAGAGCGAGGACCTTGACGCAGGCCTCGTCGACGATGGCCATATCGACTTCGCCCGCCTCGATGGCTTCGAGCAGATCGCTCTTGCGTGTTTCGCTTTCCGGCATGTCCAATTCGTTGCCGGCTCTTAGAGATGCCGGACGATCCTTGATGCCGTGCCAGTCGGAAACCACAAGGCCTTCATAGCCCCATTCCTCACGCAGTACCTTGGTCAGCAGCCACGGATCTTCGGACGCCTGGACGCCGTTCAGACGATTATAGGAGCTCATCACCGTCCAGGGATTGCTCTTGGCAATCGCCCTCTGGAAGCCCTTAAGGTAGATTTCGCGAAGAGCTCGCTCATCGACGACGGAATCCATCGACGTCCGTTCGACTTCGGAATTGTTACAGGCAAAGTGCTTCAGCGAGGCGCCGACGCCGTTTTCCTGGAGACCGTTGATGACACCGGCGGCGAAATCACCGCTGACAACGGGATCTTCCGCATAATATTCATACGAGCGTCCGCCGAGCGGCGTGCGGCGGATGTTGATGCCGGGCCCGAGCAACAGATGGACCCCGAATTCCTGGCACTCCATCGCAAGTGCTGTTCCAAGTTCATGGGCCAGATCGACATCCCAGGAGCAGCCGAGGCTGGAGCCGTTGGGAAAGCACGTCGCCTGTTTCATCGCACCCCACGCCACTTCGACGTGGCTGGCGCGCTGACCGACAACATTGAGGAAGGCCGAGAAATCGACACCGCCGGCCTGGTCGTTGTCGATCTGGTGGATCGAGTAGCGCACCCCGTAAGTGCCGTCGGTCATGACGATGTTCGGAATGCCGAGGCGCTCGATCGCCTTGGTCTTCCACATGCGATGTCCGGCGAGAAGCTCGACTTTCTCCTCGTTCGTCATCTCCGCGATCAGCGCCGCGAAATCGCCATTCATAAGCTTGTCTGAACTCACGTCATGTCTCCAAGGTAAGTTTGTATCGACGGCCAACGCAAGACGAGCGCTTCATGGCCGCGCGACGATAGAGCATGGTCGGAAAGATATTGCATGGGTCATCATCGCACCGGCCCGGACACAGAGAAATAATGCATTTCCGAGGTGACGCTTCATCAAAAGCTTGGCAGACCGGATTAGGTCGATACCTTGCGTCGCTCCATGGCGGGCGCAACCATTCCTGGGATATAGTCATCGGACACGAAGGACTGGCAGTGCTGCTGAAACATCTCGATCAGTCGTGACTTACGGTTCTGTTTCAGCGTAATAACTCCGATAACCGTCGGCTTCTGGGCGCCGGAGATTGGAACACGCACCACCGGTCGGCCATCCATGGCCAGCTGCGACCGGGGACGGACATTGGCGATCGTGTAGCCGTAACCGTTTGCGACCATGGTGCGGATAATATCTTGATACGCCGAGCGCATGACGATAGTCGGCTCGACGCCCGATTTTGCAAACAGGCCAAGAAAATATTCGCGGCTGATGGGCAAGTCCAGCAGGATCAGGGGCGAGTCGGCAAGCTCATCCAGGCTGATGGACGAATAGCGGGCGAATGGATGCGCTTCCCCGACAAGAATATGGGGCGGAAGAGTGGCCAGCGGCAGGAAATCGAAGCCCTCAGGAATGAGGAGATCATAGCTCAGCGCGACGTCGATTTCAGCCCGCTGAAGCTTTTCGAGCAGCTCCTCGTGGTCACCAACCGTCTGAATGATGCGCGCTTCCGGGAAGGCCGATGTAAAAGAGTGGGACAGCTCTGGCATGATCATCGATGCCAGCGTTACCATGCATCCGAGCGACAGCTGGCCACGGACCTTGTCGTTCACTTCCGATGCGACGGTATAGATGTTTTCCGCCTGTTCCACGAGTTGCTTTGCCTCGGCCAGCATGAGCCGCCCGGCCGGCGTCAGCGAAAGCCCCTTGGCGTGATGACGCACGAAAAGCAGTGTCTGCAATTCGGTTTCCAGATGGGTGATCGCCGTCGAGATCGAGGGCTGCGAAATGTTCAGCCGCTCGGACGCAAGCGTAATACTTCCCGTCTCCGCAGTCGCGATGAAATATTCGATCTGGCGGAGCGTGTATCTCATCGGGCCTTTATATCTCCGCTAGCTAGAAGAACAAGGAGCGAGCGGCTGATTATTCGTCTCCGGGAACACCGAAGGAAGGCGCTGCATTAGGGTCTAGCGCCCGCCTGACATAGTCCTCCATCTGCGGCTTATAGACATCCCAGAGATCCTGCAGCGCCGCGATCGGTTGCTCATGCCAGTCCACCCGCAGATCGACTACGGGCCAGGCGACATTGCGCACGACCTTCAATCCCGCCGAGCGGACCGGGCCTGCTTCTCCGCCCGCTTCAAGACCGGCGGAAAGTGCCGCGAGCAGCCGTGACGGCAGGTTGCCTGCGGAGGCTTCGAAGGCGTCGATAATGCGTTGCGGCACCTCCGTCGTCGCCAGCAAATTACCGGCGGCAATGCATCCGTTACCCTTTGCCATGGCGTGGACCCCCAGGGTACGCTCGCCGGAATGACCGGCGACACCGCCGCGTGAATCGACAATGGCCAGCTGCCGGTAGGCTGCAAATGGCGTCGATGCCACAAGACGGTCCAAGGCCTCCTCGGCCGTGGCGCCCATCGCCAGCATTTCGAGCCCTGAGATGCCAAGGCTCGGATCGGTGATGTTCTGGCTGGCCACAACTCCCGCACCGGCATGGGCATGAGAGCACCGCGCAGCAACCGCCGGCGAGGAGGAGGAGATGGCGATACCGAACATGCCGGTTTCGGCGCAACGGGCAGCAATGGAAAACGTCATGGACTCACGATACCCTATTCAGGAATGACAGCGATGGCATCGACTTCCACCAGCCATTCAGGCCGGGCGAGTGCCGAGACGACAATGCCTGTGGAGACAGGAAAGATCCCCTTCAGCCACTTGCCGACAACACGGTAGACGTCCTCGCGATAGCGCGGATCAACGATGTATATGGTAATCTTGCAGACATGATCGAGCGACGAGCCGGCCTCATCGAGAAGCATCTTGATGTTGGCCATGGCCTGCTCGGTCTGGCCCGTGACATCGCCGATGGCGACACTGGCGGAGGTATCGAGATCCTGGCCGATTTGGCCGCGCACGAAGACCATCCTGCCTTTGGCAACGACCGTCTGGCAGAGGTCGTTATCCAGCTTCTGCTCCGGGTAGGTGTCTTTCGTATTGAACTTGCGGATGCGGGTGTGAGCCATTGTCGAATTCCTCCGAATTTGGGTATGCCTGGCGGCACGTAGCTTGAGCGAATGCGGAAAGAGCGCCGAGATCGACCGTTAGCCGACGGTCTGGCTCGAGGGACGATATTCGGTGTACTTGCGCTGGGTCGAAATGCGGTCGGCAAGATGCTTCGCGTCATGCCAGACGCCCCAGATAAAGCTGGACCCTCGGCGCGACTGCCAGGGCAGTCCGAGAAAATAGATGCCGCGCTCGGCGGATACGCCACGCTGATGCCTGGGGCGGCCGCGCTCGTCGAAGACATCCAGCTTGAGCCAGCTGTAGTCCGAGGCAAAACCCGTCGCCCAGATGACCGTGCGGATACCCGCCTGAGCGAGATCGAGGCTGAGGATCGGGTTGGCGACGCAGTCGGGTTCCGGCTCGATCCTGCGGGCTTCCGGATCTTGCGGCAGGTCGATACCGTTTCGTGCCGCATAGGCATCAGCCTCATCGAGCAACGCCATGTAGTTGGCATCACCGCGCGCGAGGTTCACGGCTAAATCCTGCGAGAAGCTCAGCTCGGTCCCATCGAAGGACAATGTCCGGCCGAGCAGGGTCAACCCGCGTGCGGCCAAGCGGCGGAAGTCGATCGTATAGCCGCCGCGGGCTCCGCTGACGGCAATCGTCACATGTTCGGTACCGGGACCGGGTGTTTCGGCATCCCACTTTCCGAGAACGCCGAGCCACCAGCAGAAATCGCGCCCGCGATAGGCGCGCGGTGGCCGGTCATGCGGGCCGACCGAGAGATAGACGCGGCGACCGGCCAGAAGAAGCTCCTCGGCAATCTGCGTACCCGAGGAACCCGCGCCGACGACGAGAACGGCGCCCTTAGCCAGCTGTTCGGGATTGCGATATTTCGTCGAGTGCATCTGGGTGACATCGGGCGCATCGGCAATAAGATCGGGCACGATGGGAACCTGGAAGGCGCCGGTCGCGGCCACCACATTCTGCGCCTCGATCATGCCTTCTGACGTTTCGACGCGAAAGCCCGGGCGGCCGACATGCCTCTCGACCCTTTGGACCTCGACGCCACAACGGATGGGAGCCTTTATCTGCCTGGCATAAGCCTCGAAATAGTCGGCGACGGCTTCCTTGCCGGGAAAGCCGTCCGGACCGATCCCGGGGAACTCCATTCCGGGGAAGCGATCGTGCCATGCCGGACCATTGGCAACCAGCGAATCCCAACGTTCCGAGCGCCAACGCTCTGCGATGCGACTGCGCTCGAGGACGAGGTGGGAAACACCGGCCTTACCGAGGTGTTCACTCATCGCCACGCCGGCTTGGCCGGCACCAACAACGAGAGTGTCCACGATTTCAACTGGCATAGCTGCGTCCTCATACCCTATGGAGCCTTGCTCCGTGTATCGCAGCTGTAGTGCACCTGCCCCCGGTAGAAAATTATGTTTTCATTTTGCAATGCTTAGCCTGTCGCTAAGCACTGAGCAGCCGGGACGTGCGAGGCTAGTTAAGCTGGGGAGCGATGATCTTCTGGCAGAAGGCCAGCACCATGTGGTCCCTGCTTTCAATAAAAAGCGTTCACCAGCTTTGGAAGTTACGGCGAACCGGCTAGCGCAAGTGCTAAAGCAATTCTGATCGCGGATGCTTTCATTAGGACGAAGCGGCGCGCCTCTTAAACGATCAAAATCTACGCACCGTCGCCTTGACGGGGTTTAAACCGTCGACCCACTATTTTGAGCGGCTGAGATGCCAACAAATTATGGAGCTTTTCGATAGAATGTCTTGGTGGAGAATTCTTGATTTGCGGTCAAAGTGACCGCACAACGCACGCGGGATTGCCGACAGCCATTACGTTCGACGGCAGATCTTTCACCACGACGCTGCCGGCGCCCACCACCGTATTTTCGCCAATGGTCACACCTGGTCGAACGATCGTACCGCCGCCCAGCCAGACACCATCTCCGATGTGCACGGGAATAGCGGATTCTACGCCTGAGCGCCGTGATGCGGCATCAAGTGGATGCGTGGCTGTATAAATATGGACGCCAGGAGCGATCTGCACGTCTTCACCGATGGTGATCGTGTTGCAGTCGATAAAGGTGCAATCGTAGTTCACGAAACTCCGCGCCCCGATCGAAATATTATAGCCGTAGTCACAGCGTAGCGTCGCCTTGATGAACGCGCCTTCGCCGAAATGGCCGAGAAGCTGTTGCAGTATGCTTCTGCGCTCAGTGTCTTGTTCCAACCGCATGGCGTTGAAGTCGGCCAACAAGGACTGAGCGCGAAGATGTTCCGACAGGAGTTCCGGATCGGTAGCGATGTAAGCTTCGCCCGCAAGCATTCGCTCCTTCTGAGTACGTTCCAATTGATCTCCTTTGGGCCTTAGCGCCCACATGCTACCGGATGATAGCGCGATGTCGTCGAGACCTTGCGCTCGTCTTTGCGATATGTACATGTGTACACATAGAAGGAAATTTGATCAATGCGGAAAACCGGCAACAGGCGCTTTGATCCCGACCGGCGGCGGCGGATCATTGGAGCTGCGCTTGATGTTATCGCGACCGTTGGCGTTACCCGTACCACGCATCGGCTGGTCGCGGAGTCAGCCGGCGTGCCGCTCGGTTCGATGACCTATCATTTCGACAGTCTGGAGCACCTGCTTACGGATGCATTCACTCAGTTTATGGAGGAATCTTCGAACTGGGTGGCAGACCGTCTCGGCGGCATCGAAACAACCGAGCTCGTACGAAGTATAGTGGTCGATATCATTCTGGCGGCGACAGGGTCTAGCCGTTATCTGCTGCTCTCGCACGAACTATATGCCTATGCGAACCGCAATCGCGCGCTGCAAGACATCATGCGAAACTGGATGACGAGAAGCAGACAAGAGCTTGAGCGGCACTTTGATCCGCTGACTGCCCGCGCACTCGACGCCTTCATCGAAGGCATGATTATCCACAATTCCGTCGAGCTCTTTCCCGGCGGGCGCAGCGCGATTGAAGAGGTCGTAGGAAGGCTGATACCGGATAGACGGAAGGGATAAAGAGGTGCCATCGCAGCAACTCTGCCTGAGATCGTTCGACTTAGCGTTCGGGAGAGAATTGGCAGAAGCGCAATTGCGGCGCCGCCGACATGCATATCAGGTCGTCAGGCGTGGGACCGTTATTCGCACGACGAGACCGCGAGGTTGATGGGACTGTAACGTCACGCTACCACGGTGCGAATGTGCGATATCGGCAACGATGGACAGTCCGAGTCCAAACCCGGCTCGTCCCGTACGAGACGCGTCGACCTTGAAAAAAGGCTCGAACACCTTCACCGTCAAATCTTCGGGAATTCCCGGCCCGTCGTCTGCAACAGAAATTGAAAAACCAGCCTCACCTTCATGCAATCGAACGTTCGCCTTTGAAGCGAATTTCATGGCGTTGTCGCAGAGATTGGTTACCAATCGGGTGATCGAAAGAGGCCGGCAGTTCGCGATGAACTTATTCGGCCCTTCATACGTCACCTCGAATCCAACATCGGAAAAGTCGCTGCAGACAGTCTGCAGGATGCTGGCGACATCAACCCGTTCTACCTCTTCGGTAGCGTATTCGTCGCGTAGATAGTTCAGGCTTTCGGCCAAGAGGTCGTCGATATGATCGATATCGGCAAGCAACGCTTCCCGCAAAACCTCATCCTCCATACGCTCCGTCCGCAATCTGAGCCGGGTCAAAGGTGTGCGAACATCATGGCTGATGCCTCTAAGCATCCGTGTCCGGCCGTCGACCATGAGACGAATACGATTGCGCATGCCGTTGAGAGCGCGCGCAAGCGATACGATCTCGATCGTGCCGCGCTCCTCGAAAATCTGGGAGCTATTGTTGATGTCGGACTCTGTCGCGGTCTCGGATATCCTTTTTATCGGCTCGGTAATCGCTATGATCGCAAAGACGAAGAAGAAGACGATCAGCACGACCACCGCGATAAAATAATATGAACCTGGACTGAGAAACGAGCTCGTCAGGACGGTATCCGGAAAGCCGAAGAGAACGAGCATCGTTTGATCATCGACCCGTTCGGCAATCACCCGACGGCCATCTAGAAAGGCGCGCCATCCACCAAGCGGCGGCTCTCCGTCCGGGGGAAACAGGAAATCGATGATGGTTTCGGCGACGCCTTGCATTTCCTGGGAGCCGCGGAACTTCTCTGCCAAGGATACGGGCGCGAGCGAAACGTCCAGTCCTGCTTGGCGGGCATTCTCCAGGATAGACGCGCGTTCCGCGGGAGAGGCTTGTGCCATAAGAAGCGCGATCGTCTTGACCCGCTCCGCCGCATTCTCAAGATTTGGAACGGCATAATCGGTCTTTGTAAAATTGTCCAAAGCCCTTCCGGCACCGATGACCGTGACCAGAGCGAGAAGAATGATCACGATAATCTGGCCTCTGAGAGTCTTCGGGCCGCTCAAGACCTTCCTACCCATCGATCTCTTCCACAACTGCGGTGAAGATGTAGCCGCCCAAACGGACTGTCTTTAGAAGCCTGGGATCGCGGGGATCGACCTCAAGCTTCTGCCTCAAGCGGCTGATGTGAACGTCGATACTGCGCTCGATGGGACCCGCCAATCCTGCATGCGTGACCGCGAGCAATTGCTCCCTGGTGAGAACGCGGCCGGGGTTCCGGCAGAAGGCCAACAGCAGGTCGAACTCGTGGGTCGTCATCGAGACACGCGCGTGGCTGGGATCGTGAACCTGACGGCGGATCGGATCGACCCGCCATCCATCGAAGCGGAACAGGCGCTTTCGCTGGCTCTCCACCCGAGGAGAGGCGAGTCTGGAGCGTCGAAGGAGTCCCTTGATGCGAGCGGTCAACTCCCTGAGCACGAAGGGTTTCGTGACGTAGTCGTCGGCACCGATCTCCAATCCGACGATACGATCGATATCGCTTCTCACGGAGGTCAGCATCAGGATCGGGATATCGCCGCCGCCGCGAAGCCGGCGGCAAATGCTGAACCCGTCTTCCCCTGGCAACATGACATCAAGCACGATGAGATCGAAATCAAGCGCGCGCATCTTCGCGTCCATGGCGGCACCGTCGGCTGCGACCTCGACGAGCATTCCCTGTTCGCTGAGACTATCACGAACCATGCCGGCGATTTGCGCATCATCTTCTACAATCAGGATCTTCGGCGCGTCTAACATCGCTCGCCCACTATGGTCCATAGGTCAGTCGCCTCCCGCTTTTTCTCCTTTTCGTATCATAACCGCGCACGGGTTCGGGCGTCGTAATATTAAGTTTTGTTGCTACCGGAGCGAATTGGCGGGGTGTCCGAAACAAATCTTAACACGATGCAACACATGGACGACAGATGGCGTGGGAGAGAACGGCTGTCCAATCCGCCTGCCTCTCTCGACCGGGAGGCACGCCAGCGAATACGGGAGTGCCCATGCTTAGCCGGATGCTCGCCTGCACAGCAGGCGCGTTTGCAATGTTTTTAACCGCCTGCTCCGATGAAACCACACCTGAGAAGACACCACGCGCCATCCGGGCAGTGACGGTCAAGTCGGAGATTCTCGGCGAAACCTTTAGCCAGACCGGCGCGATCCAGCCGCGTTATGAAACGCCGATGAGCTTCAGGCTAGACGGGCTACTCGTCTTTCGCGTCGAGAACGGCGCGACCGTGAAGAAAGGCGATATCCTGGCGGCGGTGGAAAAGACACCGTCTCTGATCAATGTCTCGTCCGCGTCCGCGCAAGTGGATGCGGCAAAGTCGGACGTGGCGCTCGCGGAAATTACCGCGGCGCGCAACTGGGAGCT
>Ga0136846_1223381_pt1 | contig 11550 bp, 7 predicted proteins | sample HopSoiMetagenom2_FD_96841 | JGI IMG/M metagenome (GOLD analysis project Ga0136846, IMG submission 96841) | Grasslands soil microbial communities from Hopland, California, USA - 2 Assembly 2016 (version 4) | ecosystem: Environmental > Terrestrial > Soil > Grasslands | place: USA: Hopland... | reverse complement strand
CCCACGCGGGTGGCAACCACGGGCAATCCCGCGGCCATGGCTTCCAGCAGCGCCATCGGAAGCGCCTCGAAATGCGAGGGCAGCACGAAGACCGAAGCGCCGTGCAGCAGGGACGCCTTGTCGGCGTCGCCGATCCATCCCGGCGTCTCGATCGTCTCCAGCAGGTCGCGCTCGCAGGCCTTGTAGCGCAGCTTCTCCACCTCGCCGCTTCCCGCCACGACCAGGCGCGCATCCGGATTCAGGCGCGAGACTTCGCCCCACGCCTCCAGCAGGTCGAAGGTGCCTTTCGCATCCTTGATGACGCCGAGGTAGGCGATGCGCGGGCCATTGGTCGTGACCGGCGCGGCGGCGCGCGGCATTTCGACCGGGTTCGGCACGACGATCACGCGCGCCTGCGGAACCGCCTGCTCGATCGCCTGCTTCCACCCTTCGGTGAGCGCGATCACGACGCGCGCCTGCGAATAGACGTACTGCAGCACGGACCGGGCGCTCGCCCCGCAGCGCTCGCGGTAGAAGCGCTCGAAGTCGCCGCCGTGCATGTGCAGCAGGTACGGAATGCCGAGCGCGTGCGCCGGCAGGATGAAGAGCGCCTTGCGCCAGAAGCTCGCGTCCGATGCGATGTGGACGTGCAGCAGCGCCACCTCGCCGAAGACGAGCCGCGCCATGAACGAGAGCCACGCGCCCAGCGCCTTGCGCAGCTTCCGCGGCTTCGAGCCGTCGCAGTGGGTCTCCAGGTATTCGGCATTCCAGCGCTCGAAGAGCCCGGCGGCGAAATAGACGTTCACGAGCGATGAAATTCCGCCACGCGTGGCACGGCTGCTGCCGATCATGACGATGCGCTTCATGGTCAGCAGTCCACCTCGGTGCGCAGGATGCAGTCGCCCGCGAGCCGCGCGCGCCACACGATCGTGGGCGCCGGCTGCTTCACGTCGAAGCGCCGCGAGACCCACCCGGCGATCGGGGCGATGCTGCCCTCCAGCACCTCGCCCTCGCCCGCCGCCGTCTCGGGCCAGCGAAGGTGCAACTTGCGCCCCTCGCGCTCGATCGAGACGCCCCCGGCGATCGGCGCGACGCGGCTGCCCTCGGCGCAGTGGAAGAAGATCTCCACCTCGTGCCCGCCGTCCATCTCCAGGTAATCCTCGATGGCGAGCGTGCGCGAGCGCTTGTCGAACACGAGCCGCCGGCGGTGCATCACCGGATCCTCGAGCGCCATGTAGCCGTCATGCGCGCCTTCGAGGAAATCGCGGTCCGGCGAGGACATCCACGCCGCGCAGCGCACCCGCGCCTTGCGCAGCCACATGAAGTTGCCGCCCTGCTCCGACTGGTCGAGCCCGTCGATGCGCACCGTGTTGTGTGCCGCGGTGCCGCGGAAGTAGGCACGCCACTCGGGCTCGGTGTGGTAGGCGAACGTGCCCGCATCGACCAGCAGCTCGACGCCGCTCGCGGACAGCGTGAAGGAGAGTGCGTCGGCGTGCCCATGGGCGGCGATCTCCCGGTAGCCCAGCGGCCCCGTGTCCGCGACGATGCGAACCTCGTCGCCCTGCTCGAAATCGCACCCGAGGATGTAGTAGCCGCCATCGGGGAAGGCGCGCCGCACCGGCAGCGTGGGTCGCGGCGCGAGCGCGGCGAAGCGCTCCACCGCGTCGCGGCCGAGGAGCCAGCGCGTCTTGTCGTCCAGCGTGCCCGCCTTGAGGCGCAGGTCGCCGCGCTCGAAGAGCACGGCACCGGTGGCGAGCTGCGAGCGGAAGCGGCAGAAATCCGCGCGAGGGTCCAGGCGCACCACGAAGCCGTCGTCGGCGTCGCCGAACATCGGCACGTGGCCGCAGACGTCCATGATCGAGGCCATGAATTCCAGCATCGCCTCCAGGCGCTGCGCGTATTCGTGGGGAAAGTCGTCGCCGTTGGCGCGCCCGGCCAGCAGCGGCAGCAGCAGCAGGTCGAAGGTCCACTGCGCGTAGGAGGTCGCCTGCTCCCGGTTCACGCCGTCGGGCGCGTTCGCCAGCAGCGCCTCGCGCTCGAGGATCCGGCGCGCCGACCCGTGCCACTCGTCGGCGCGATCCCAGTGCGGCCACGCGAGCGCCGCGAGGTACACGCCGGCCGCTTCGCCCACCAGGTGGTTGTTCGCCGAGGAGTGCAGCGAGTAGTGGCCCGAGACGAACTCGGCATGCTGGTACACCGAGACCAGCCAGCGGTCGCGGAAGCCGCGGCCGTCTTCGCTCGCGAAGAGCGGCGAGCTCGCCCCGCCCAGCAGCTGCCAGGCGAGCGACCAGTTGACGAGCCGCAAGCCCGCTTCGAGCGCCGAGGACCAGTTCACCCCCATGCGGAAGGGGCAGGCCTCGAACCAGCTCTCGAGGTGCTCGCGAAGCGTGTCCGCATAGACGCCTTGCCGGGTGAGCGCCCAGGCCTGCGCAAGCGTCACGAGGTGCAGGTGCCGGTTGGGCTCCCACAGGTACTTGCAGTCGCCCACGCGCGAGGAATCGCGGTAGTCGAGCGCCTTGCCGAAATCCAGCGGCGCCTCGATGCCGGTCTTGGGGTCGCGATTCCAGCGCGGCGGCCGGCCGAGGTCGATGCCCTCGAGCGCGAAGACGTCATGGACGCCGGCCACGATGCGGTCGGCGGCAGCCACATACGGCGCGGGATCGACGGCAACGTCGGCGTGGACCCACGCGCGCGGCTCGAACGAGAGGTCCGCGGCCGGCACCGTGCAGCGCACGAAGCCCCACTTCTCCGCGCGCGCGGCGGCCGCCTTCACCACGCGGTGGCCGATCTCCGCCGGCGTCATGCAACGCAGGCGATTGAACTTCCACGCGAGACCCGCCGGGATTACGCGTACTGCCGGTGCCAGATTTCGAGGTTGAGTAGCGCCCATAGGAGTTTTTCGTGGTTTTGTCGCCCTTCGACGTGGTCGCCGACCACACGGTCCAGCACCTGCGGGTCGAAGTACCCGCGGGTCTTCGAATCCGCGCCCTGCAGGTGGTCGCGGAGGTATCCCTTCATCGGCCCCTGGAACCAGCGGTTCACGGGGACGCGGAAGCCGACCTTCGGCCGGTTGAGGATCTGCTCCGGGATGAGGCTCTTGCCCGCCTCGCGCAGGACCCACTTGGTCTTGAGCCCCTTCACGCGATAGCTGTCGGGGAGCGAAGAGACGAAGCCCGCGAGCTCGTGGTCCAGGAACGGCACGCGCGACTCGATCGACGCGGCCATCGTCATGCGGTCGCCGCGCTCGAGCAGGTTGTCGGGCAGCCAGCTCGTCTGGTCGGAGTAGAGGATGCGGCGCAGCGTCGAGTTGTTGGGCTCCGTGTCGAAGGGCGGCGCGTCGCCGCGACCGTCGCCGTTCACGCGCAGCACCGTGAGCTCCTCGCGCTCGCGGCGGCTGCACGCCCCGAACCAGCGCGCGTAGCGCTCCGGCCAGTCCTCGATGTTGAGGTTCGTGATCGCGGTCTTCGCGCGGCGGAACCCGTACGGCAGCGACTGCGTGAGCGGCTGGATGAGGCCATGGCGGATGAAGCCCGGCATCAGCTGGTAGGACGCGGCGAAGCGCTCGAACACGTGCTTCGGATATCCGCCCAGGATCTCGTCGCTGCCCTCGCCCGTGAGCACCATCTTCACGCTCTTCGAGGCTTCCTTCGCCAGCATGTAGATGGGAATGTCCGAGGGCTCGGTCACCGGCGCGTCGCGGTAGCCCACGAGCCTCGGCAGGTGCTCGATCACGTCCCTGGAGTCGATGACGAGCTCGTGGTGGTCGGTGTTGAAGTGCCGCGCCACGACACCCGCATAACCCAGCTCGCTGTAGCCGCCCTCGCTGAAGCCCACCGAGAAGGTCTTCACCTTCGAGTTGTGCCGCGTCATCAGGGCCACGATGGTGGACGAGTCGAGGCCGCCGGACAGGAATGCGCCGAACGGCACGTCGCTCACCATCTGCAGCTTCACCGCCTGGTCGAGCTGGTCGAGGAACGCCGGGACGGCGTTGCCGTTCAGGTCCGAGTGGCGCTGCGGCGAGCGGTCCGGCGCGATCCAGTAACGGCGCTCGGTGAGCTTGCCGGCGTGCCACGTGGCGCAGGTGCCGGGGGCGAGCTTGCGGATGCCGCGGAAGAGCGTGCGCGGCCCCGGCACGTAGCGGTACGCGAGATAGTCCCAGACGGCCGACAGGTTCACGTCCGGCTTCGCGCGCGGCAATTGCAGCAGCGACTTGATCTCGGAGGCGAAGTAGACGCCGTCGGCGTCTTCGAGGAGGAAGAACGGCTTCTCGCCGAAGCGGTCGCGCGCCATGAACAGGCGCTGGTTGCGGCCATCCCAGATCGCGAAGGCGAACATGCCGCGCAGGCGCTCGGCGCACTGCTCGCCCCACTGCTGGTAGGCGCGCAACAGCACTTCGGTATCCGAGTCGCGCGTGAAGCGGTGGCCCATCGCCTCGAGCTGGGCGCGCAGCTCGCGGAAGTTGTAGATCTCGCCGTTGAACGTGAGGGCGAGCTGGGCCGCGTCGTCGCACATCGGCTGGCGCGCGCCGTCCGGGTCGATGATCGCGAGGCGCCGGTGGCCGAGGAAGACGCGCCAGTCCGCGGGCCCCGCGAACTCGCGCGCGCCGTGGCCGTCGGGGCCACGATGCTCGATCACCTGCAGCATGCGCTCGAGGGTCGCCCCGGTCATGAGGCTCTTCGGGTTGACGACACCGCCGGCGATTCCGCACATGGCGCTATTCCTTTCCGTCCGGGAGCCCCGCGCGCTGCGCCGGCTGCGATACGCGCGCCGGCCGCCTGGATGCGATCGGCGCGGCTCCGGCGCCGGCGGGGCTGAGCCCATCGACCAGCGCGGCGTAATGCATCGAGAGCTCCGCTGCGAGGCGGTCGATCGAGTACGCGGCCTGGATGCGGCGGCGGCAGGCGCGGCTCATCCACGAAAGCTGCTCGCGGTCGCCGTTGAGCTTCACCAGCGCCTGGGCGATCGCGCGGCCGTCGCGCGGCGGGACGAGGAGCCCGTGGGTGTTCGAGGTGACCACGTCGGGAATCGCGCCCACGGGCGTGGCGATCACGGGGATGCCCGCGGCCATCGCCTCCAGCAGCGCGTAGGGCAACCCTTCCGCGTAGCTGGGCAGGATCATGAGGTCGGCGGTCGCGAGGATCTTCACCTTCTCGTCGCCGAAGACCGGGCCGATGAAAGCGGCGCGCGCGGCGATGCCGAGCGCCTGCGCATAGCGGCGCAGCCTCCCCTCCTCCGGCCCGCGTCCCGCGACGATGAGGCGCGCATCGACGCCGAGCTCGCAAGCGAGTCGCAGGCCCTGGAGCGCCTCGTACAGTCCCTTGTCGCGGTCGAGGCGCCCGATGTACACCAGTCGCAGCGGGTACTCGGCGCGCGTGCGCACCGTGGGGACGCGCGCGTAGGGGCGCGTGTCGATGCCGTTCGGCAACCGGACCAGGTTCTGCTCCGGCACGAAGATGCGATAGGCGTCGAGCTCCACCTGCGCGAGGACGAGCACCAGGTCCGGCAGGCGCAGGGTCCAGCGCAGGAAGCGGGTGAGCATCGCCTTGCCGGCGCAGAAGTCGTGCGGCAGCTTCCCTCCGTGCACCTGGTAGACCACGCGCGCACGCAGCAGCTTGGCGATGAAGAGGTAGGCGAGGTCGCGCCAGTACGCGCGCGTGTTGAGCGAGGTGTTGATGTGGACCAGGGCCACCTGCCGGAAGAGGATCGTCGCGAAGAGCGCGAAGGGCGACAGCGCCAGGCGCGCGAGGCGCGAGATGGCCCCCTCGTCACGGCCCTCGCTGCCCACCTGGAAATGGACCAGCTCGAAGTCCTCCCCGAGCGACGACTCCATCAACAGGTTGAGATGGGTGCTCACGCCGCTCACGGCGGCGAGATGCGGCCCGAGGAGCAGCACGACGGGGCGGTTCAAGGCAGGGTCTCCTGGAGGTGTTCGCTCGCCGCGGCGAAGTAGCGGCGGATGTCGAGGTGTTGGACGAGCATCCGCGCCTTGCCGCGCGGCGTGCGCGCGATGCGCGGCACCTGCACGACGTCGACGTCGCAGCCGCCCTGCGTCTTGCGGGCAACCGCGGCGCCGATGCGCTCGCAGGTGAAGGGATCGAGCGGCGCTTCGGCCTGGACCTTGAGGATCACGTGGCCGGGGCGCTCCTGCTCGTACTGGATGGCTTCCACGAGCGCCAGCTCGGGGAAGTGCGCCACGCCGAGCGTCGTGATGGACACGAGGCGGTCGTCGCGGCACACGATGAATTCCTGCAGGCGCCCGACGATGCGCTCGCAGGCGGGGAAGCCGGCGAGGCCCGGATGGCCGCGCTCCGAAAGCACGCCGAGGTCACCCGTCCGGTAGCGCACGAACGGCATCACCTGGTTGTCGAAGCTCGTGCCGACGATGAAGCCCAGCTTGCCGGGCTGCGTGATCGGGCGGTTCTCCGCGTCGAGCAGCTCGAAGTGCCCGTAGCGGGGCCAGAAGAAATAGCGGTCGTCGTCCGCCGTGGAAGCGGCCATGAGCACGCGCTCCGAGTGCCCGTAATGGGACACGATCGGGCAGCCGAAGACCTCGCGGAACTTGTCCAGCTGGTAGCCGTAGACGTTCTCCGAATACAGCATCACGCCCTTCACCCCGGCGGTGAACTCCGGCAGCCGGTGGTTGGAGAGCCAGCGCGCGAGCGGATAGAGCGCCGAGGGGAAGGCCTCGATGAACGTGGGACGGTACGTGGCGAGCGCCTCGGCGTACGCCGGCATGAAGCGGCGCTCGAGGTGGTCCGAGGAAAGGATCAGCTGCCGCTTGATCGGCTCGTGCATCCACAGCCGCCCGCCGGGCTGCTCCGCGCTGGGCACCGTGCGGCCGCGCAGGGCGAGGACGGTATCGGCGGGCCCCACCCCCACCCGCGTGCGGAAGTCCTGGATGAAGGCGTATTCCTTCGCGCGGGTCACGTGCTTCTGCAGGAAGAAGCGCATGGGGTTGCGTGTCGAGCCGCCGGTGTACATCTCCAGGCGCGCGTGCTCGGGCATCGCGGTCGAGAGGTAACGCTCGGGATGGCGCTTGAGGTCGAGCTTGTCGGTGACCGGCAGGCGCGCGAGCGCTTCGCGCGCGTTGCGGCTCGCGGCGAGCACGTGCCGATAGCCTTCGTAGGCCGGCACGGTGTCGAGCGCCCATTCGAGCGCGGCGCCCAGCCGCTGGTCGGCCGCGTCGAGGTCCGTGTCGCAGGCGACTTGCGCGCGGAAGCGTTCATATGCGCCGCCCAGGCGCACGCGCGTAGGCAGCATCGAGTAGGCGCGCCCCGCCGACGACTTCAGCCAGTCGGGCGCTCCCAGGTATTTGCCGAGATACGGGTGCAGCAGGTCTTCGAGGGCCATGCAGCCTTCCATGGCCTAGAACCGCGAGCGCCGCTCGAACGCGTCGGCAACCGTCAGGTCGCCGGCGCGGTTGAAGGTGTGGATGCCCAGCGTGCCCGCCTCGCGCGGCACGATGCGATGGTCCTCTTCCTCCTGGTATTCCTCGAGGTTCAGCCGCGTCACGCGGTTCACCGTGATGCCCGAGCCATAGATCGGCGTGCAGATCTGGCCGGGCCGGAAGAGCCGGTTGCCGCTCCAGTACAGCCCGCCTGCCGGACGCGCGCCGCGCACGTCGGACTTCACGGGATTCCTCGGGTGCGGCTTCCATTCGCCCAGCAGGGTCTTGCTCGAATACAGGTTCAGCTCCTCGTTGAACTCGCCGCCCTCGACCGCCGAGTTGGCGAACATCCACCAGCGATCGCCGAGGCGGTGCAACGTCGCATCGGCGCAGCGCACGCCCTTCATCAGCACGCGCTCGAGCTTCCAGCGCGCGGGGAATTGCTCGCAGCGATAGACCTCCACGGTGCCGTTCTGCGCGGTCTCCGGGATCATGTAGAGTTGCCCGCCCTCCTCGACGAGGAACGGATAGGACAGGTGGTAGTCGCGCTCGAGGACCTTCGCGGGCGCCGAGGCGCGGCCGTCGCGGTCCACCTCGACCACGCTGATGTGCGCCTTCGATGCGCCGTGGGGCAGCTCCTCGAAGAAGATGTAGTTGCGGCCCTTGACCTGGATGGGGAAGGGATCGGCCCAGAACCAGCCCTTGGGCGGAGACAGCCGATGGAAGCCATCGAGGGCGCCGTCCCAGGCCTCTTCGGCGCCGAAGCGGTAGGCGATCGACCACGTGTCCAGGGTGAGCGCCCTCTCGGTGGCGCGCCTCGCCACGCGCGCGCCCATCGTGGAGATGTCGCGGATGAGGCCGGTCGCGTCCGGGAAGCGCTGCAATCCCTTCTGCGCCGCGGGCTGCGTGCATTGCTCGATCCACTTGCAGCCGCCCGCATGCAAATCGCGCAGCGCGCGGGCGACGAATTCGGTCGCGCGCGCGAACATCGCCTCGCGGCTGCGCGTGACCGAGAAAGGAAAGGCGCGGCCCCAGGAGGGATGCGCGATGCGGTCGGCCTTGCCGCCGCCGAAATGGATGCGAAGGCCCGCGCGCACGACGGGCTCGCCCTCGATCACCTCACGCACGCCGGCGAGGGGCTCGAAGGTCTCGAGGCGCTCGCCGAAGCCGAAGCGCCAGATGCCGTAGCGCGCGATGCCCTCGAGGCCCGCGTCGTCGACGTCGCCCAGCGCGAATGCGACATCCAGCCGCGCGTCGGCGACCCGGGCACGCCAGGCGCGCTCGTCGCCTTCCATGGCGACGCGACGCTCCCTTGCCACGAGCAGGTTGAGGTCGCGCAGGCCGTTCCAGCCCGCGGCGTTGCCGAAGAGCGCGCGGTCGGCGCGGCGATACGCGCGCCACAGCAGCGGCACCTGCGACGGGCCGGGCTGCGGCTTCAGCGCCACCAGCGCGATCTCCGCGTAGCGCCCCGCCCCGGCACGCGCGAGCGCGTCCACGATCCAGCGCGACTGGCGCGGCGAGTCGCTGAAGACGCCGACCCGAAGCGGCTTCCTTACAGCCTCCACACGCGCACTCCTTCGCGCTTGAAGGGCTGCGGGTCGAGCAGCGCCTTCACCTGCACGAGGCAGCCCTGGCGCACGATCTTTTCGAGATAGGCCGTCGGCGCGATCGTCCTGAACGCGTCGTGGGCCACCGCAAGGATGAGGCAGTCGGATGCGGGCAGCTCGTCCCACGACCGCAGCTTGATGCCGTACTCGTGCAGCGTCTCGTCCGGATCGGCTTCCGGGTCGTGCACGTGGACATCGCAGCCGAACTGCTCGAGCTCGCGCACGACGTCGATGACCTTCGAGTTGCGGATGTCCTTGCAGTTCTCCTTGAAGGTGAGGCCGAGGATGTTGACCTTCGCGCCCAGGATGTTGCGGCCCTGGTGGATCATCTGCTGCACGGCCTTGCGCGCGACGTACGGGCCCATGCCGTCGTTGATCCGCCGGCCCGCGAGGATCACCTCCGGGTGGTAGCCGGCGAGCTCGGCCTTGTGCGTGAGGTAGTACGGGTCCACGCCGATGCAGTGGCCGCCCACGAGGCCCGGGCGGAACGGCAGGAAGTTCCACTTCGTGGCGGCCGCGTTCAGCACTTCCTGGGTATCGATGCCGAGCCGGTCGAAGATGATCGACAGCTCGTTCACGAAGGCGATGTTCAGGTCGCGCTGCGTGTTCTCGATCACCTTCGCGGCCTCGGCGACCTTGATGGAGGAAGCCTTGTAGACCCCGGCCTTCACGACCGAGGCGTAGAGGTCGGCCACCTTCTCCAGCGTGCCAGCGTCGTCACCGGCGACCACCTTCAGGATCCTGGCGAACGTGTGCTCCTTGTCGCCCGGGTTGATGCGCTCCGGCGAGTAGCCCACGTGGAAGTCCTGCTTCCAGCGCATGCCCGAGCAGCGCTCGAGGATCGGGACGCAGATCTCCTCGGTCGCGCCGGGATAGACGGTGCTCTCGAAGACGACGGTGGCGCCGGGCTTCATGTGCTTGCCCACGATGCGCGAGGCGCTCTCGAGCGGCGAGAAATCGGGCTGGCGCGCCTCGTTCACCGGCGTCGGCACGGCGACGATCACGAAGTCGGCCGCCTTGATCTGCTCCGGATCGTCGGTGACTTTCAGCAGCTGCGCCGCCTGCAGCTCCTCGCTCGCGACTTCGCCGGTCGCATCGAAATGGCGCTTCAGGTTGCGCACTTTCTTCGCCGACAGGTCGTAGCCCACGGTCGGGCGCTCCTTGCCGAACGCGACCGCGACCGGAAGGCCCACGTAGCCCAGGCCGACGACACAGACCGTCGGCAGCGCCTGGCGGCCGGCCTGCGGCTCCCCGGGAAGCCCCGCGGCCAATGGGTCTTCTTCGATCAGGGTCGATGCGAGCATTACTCCTCCGGCGAAACGTTTTCAGGGAAGTGCAACGGGCGGATGGCCTCATTCTTCGGGGGCAGTTTGAAAACACGGACGGACCCCCCCCTGCCGGAAGGACTAGGACAAGCCAGCTACAAAGTTGCCGGAGGACGGCCGACACCGGGCGGCGCATGTACGAAACGTCTTCCTGTTGCGAAGGCTGTCCAGAATTTGCCGAGGAAACAGAGGAGATCCCATGTACTCGGAGCAGATCCGGCCCATCGTGGCCGCCCACGCCCGCCTCCTGGTGGACGTCAACACGTTGAGCGATGAAGCAGACCTCTACGAAGCGGGGCTCACCTCGCTATCCACCGTGAATCTCATGCTTGCCCTCGAGGAGCGCTTCGAGGTCGAGTTCCTCGACCGCATGCTGGGTCGCAAGACGTTCCAGTCCATCAAGTCCCTGTCGGACGCCATCACCGAGCTGCGTGGGACGGCGCCGACGCCGGCCGAGCCATCGGCCGCCGAGCTGCGAGGCCTCGCATGAGCCCCGCCCGCCTCGCCCTCGCGATCGTCGAAACCGACCGGCCGGGGTTCGCGGAGCTGCTCGAGCAGGTGCACTCGCTCGGGCGCGACGTGATCGGCCCGGCGGCGGAGTCCGTCGACCGCGACGCGCGCTTCCCCGTCGAGGCGTTCGATGCGCTGAAGAGCCTCAAGTTGCTGTCGGCCTACATCCCCGCCGAGTACGGCGGGCTCGGGCTCGACATGACCGAGATCGCCGGGCTGTGCGAGGCGCTCGGCCGCTACTGCGCGTCGACCGCCATGATCTTCGCGATGCACCAGATCCAGGTCGCGTGCATCGTCCATCACGCGTTCGGCACCGCGTTCTTCCGCGACTACGCCCGCGAGATCTCGCGGGAGCAGCGCCTGCTCGCCTCGGCCACCACCGAGCTCGGCATCGGCGGCGACGTGCGCCAGAGCATCTGCTGCGCCAAGGTCGTGGACGACCATTTCATCCTGGAGAAGCAGGCTCCGGTGATCTCGTACGGCGAGATGGCCGACGCGATCCTCGTCACCTGCCGGCGCGCCGAAGACGCCGCCCGCAGCGACCAGGTGCTGGTGCTGGTTCGCAAGGAAGACTGCCTGCTGCGCCGCCTCTCGGAGTGGGACACGCTGGGTTTCCGCGGCACCTGCAGCCCGGGATTCGAGCTGAAATCCATCGGGCGTGCGGAGCAGATCCTGCCGGCGCCGTACGGGGAGATCCACTCGCGCACGCAGCACCCGTTCGCGCACATCATGTGGTCGTCGT
>Ga0136846_1229495_pt1 | contig 11553 bp, 10 predicted proteins | sample HopSoiMetagenom2_FD_96841 | JGI IMG/M metagenome (GOLD analysis project Ga0136846, IMG submission 96841) | Grasslands soil microbial communities from Hopland, California, USA - 2 Assembly 2016 (version 4) | ecosystem: Environmental > Terrestrial > Soil > Grasslands | place: USA: Hopland... | reverse complement strand
CGCGCGACGTCATTGCCGCGCACGGCGAGGCCGAACGGCGAGCGTGGGCGCACGATGCCCGCCGGCGCGGCAACGACGACCAGGCCCGCGAGCTGGAGGCGTCCCCGGTCGTCGTGCCGTCCCACGCCTTCGCGCCACCCCGGCACGAGTTGCCTTTGGGCGACCGGACGGTCACGCTGCACCACCTCGGCCGCGGGCACACCGACAACGACATCGTGATCACCGTCGACGGCGCACAGGCCCTCTTCGCCGGCGACCTCGTCGAGCAGGGCGGGCCGCCGATGTTCCACGACGCCTACCCGATCGAGTGGGCCGAGACGCTCGGCCGGCTCCTGCCGCTCGTGACCGGGCCGGTCGTGCCGGGCCACGGCGACGTCGTGGACGCGGCGTTCGTCGCCGAGCAGCGGCACGTCATCGCCGGCGTCGCCGAGGTGGCCCGCACCGGCGGCACGACCGTGCCCGGGCTGCCGCCGGACGCCGCCGAGGTCGCCCTGACCCGCGCCCGGGCCGAGCTCGTCGGCGACGTCCGTTCGGACTAGCGCTTGGCGTAGTCGGCGAAGCCTTGCCAGTCGATGACCACGCAGGCCTCGTCGCCGACGATCCAGGCGTCGTGCCCGGCCGGCATGACGGCGAAGTCACCAGGGCCGTATTCGAGTTCCTCGCCGTCATCCATGACGACGTGCATCCGGCCGGCCAAGAAGTAGCAGGTGTGCGCGGCCTGGCAGCTGTCGGTCTTCGCGATCGGCTTGACGTGCTCCGACCACTTCCAACCGGGCTGGAAGATTGCGCGGCCGACCGGGCCGTCCTGGAGGTTGACCAGGTTGAGCTGGCCGCTGCCACCCTCGAACGGCCGGACCTCTTCCGGCGAATCGAGGCTCATGCGGGTGAGTCCAGACATCTCGTTCTCCTTCGTGCTGCGGTGGGTTGATGGGTTCGGTGGTCAGGGCGCGGCGACGGCAGTTCCGGGCATCCGCCCCCACTCGGCCCACGAGCCGTCATAGACCCGGACGTGGTCACGGCCGAGGAGCTCGGTGAGGACGAACCAGGCGGTGGCGGCCCGCCCGCCGACCGCGCAGTAGGTGATCAACTCGCTGTCGCCGTCGAGGTCGGCCGCCGCGAACAGCGTGCGCAGCTCGTGGGCGGGACGGAACGCTCCGCGCTCGTCCTGGATGCCATCGATCGTCTGGCGGACGGCCGACGGTACGTGGCCCGCGCGACCGTCCGGCTGCACCGCGCCGGAGGGCCAGAACCGCTCGCCGCGGAACTCCTCCGGTGAGCGGACGTCGAGCAGGCGAACGTCCGGGCGGCCGATGGCGTCGCGCACGGCTGCGTGGTCTGCCCGCACGCGGCCGTCGACGGGCCCCAACCGATACGCGCTGTGCGCGGGGTCGGCGGCCGCCGTGCTCCACGGATGCCCCTCCGCCCGCCAGGTGTCGCGGGAGCAGTCGAGGACGCGGGCGTCGGCGTGGCCCAGCAATCGCAGCAACCACACCCCCATCGCGGCCGCGTAGCCGTAGAAGATCACCGTCGAATCGGGCTCGATCCCGGACCGCGCCAGCAGGCTCTCGAGCGCGTCGCCATCGACGAGTCGGTAGTCGGCGTCCTTGAGGTCGGCGTACACGTTCCACAGCACCGCACCGTCGACGTGCCACTCGGCGTAGGCCGTCGCGCTGACGTCCACTTCGACGACGCGCACGTGGGGATCGTCCAGGTGCGCCGCCAACCACGCTGCGTCCACCAGGACCTGCTCGCGCGCCTCGCCCGTGCGCGGCGTTGCCCGGTTGGCGGCGGTGCGGTCTCGGGTCGTTGTCATCGGGTGCCTCCATCAGCGTCTTGGGAGGCTGTCTTTCTACGGCGGCACCGTTGGGCCAACCTTGCCGCAACCTTGGCGCTCGCGTCGGCGGCGGCCGACCCGGTCTACTCGGTCTGGATCCAGCCGAGCAGATCGGTGCGGCTCACCGACTCGACGAGGTCCGGATGATCGGTCGCCATGTGCCCGCGGATGGTGCCGATGACCTGGTCGTCGTCCTCACCGCGGGCGACAAATCCGCATTCGCACCGGATCAGTTTTGCCATGGATCCTCCTGCCAGCGTTGTTCGCCCCACGGTAAGGCCAGGATGTTGGCGTGACGTTGTCGTCGGGACGTTCCGTCCGCATCCAGATCTGCGGACCGTTGGCCATCGAGGCCGATGGCGAGCGGATCGACGCGGCGCTGCCGGGACGGCAAGGCCGGCTGCTGTTCACGTACCTCGTCGTGAACCGGCACCGGCAGATCTCCCGGGACGAGCTGGCCGAATCGCTGTGGCGCGAGTCGGATCCGGCCACGGTGGACGCCCGGCTCAACCCGCTGCTGTCCAAGCTGCGCCGCGCGTTCGGCGCGGGCGCCGTCTCCGGACGCTCGACCCTGCGGCTCTGCCTGCCCGACACGTCCACGGTCGATCTCGAATCGGCCGTCGAGGCGATCCACCGGGCCGAGTCCGCGGTCGCCCAGCGCGACTGGCGCCGCGCCTGGGCGCCAGCACTCATGGCGCTGTTCGTCGCCGAACGCGACTTCCTGCCCGGCGAGGACGCGCCGTGGACCAACGAGATCCGCGACCAACTGACCGTCCTGCGCCTCCGCGCGCTGGAGGCCTACGCCGCCACCGAACTCGGGATCGCCGGCCCGGAGCTCGAAGGCGCGGTGCGCGCGAGCCGCAAGCTGATCCAGCTCGCGCCGCTACGCGAAAGCGGACACCGCTACCTCATGCGAGCTCTCGCCGACCAGGGCAACCTGGCCGAGGCCCTGCAGGCCTACGGCCAGCTCTGCGACAGCCTCCGCGAGCAGCTCGGGGTCGCGCCGGGTCCGGCGACCCGCGAGCTGTACGAGGGCCTGCTGGCCGCCACCTGACCCGGCGCGCCGGCCCCGTTACGCGGCGGCCGGGGCGACGCTTCGGCGAGCGAGCAGGGTGAGCCCGCTGGCCAGGGCGAGCGCGGCGAGGATCGCGGCCGTGCCGTAGCCGGCGCGCAGGGCCGGGTCGAAGCCGTGGTCGCTACGCCCGGCGAAGACCGAGGCCACCACGGCCAGCCCGACGGCACCGCCGAGTTGCTGCATCGTCTGCAGCAGCCCGGAGGCGGCTCCGGTGTGCTCGGGCTCGACGCCGGCGAGGGCGAGAACGGTGATCGGCATGAAGCTCGCCCCCATGCCCAAACCCATCAGCAGCAGCGACGGGAAGACGCCGGTCGTGTAGCTGGTGGAGGAATGGACGCCGACCAGCAGCCCCATCGCGACGAACACGGCCGCGGCGCCGGAGGCGATGAGCGGTGCCGGGCCGATGCGCGCGACCAGGCGCGGCGCCAGGCGCGACATCGCGAACACCCCCAGCGGCACGGGCAGGAACGCCACGCCGGAGCGCAGCGGGCTGTAGCCGAACTGGTGCGCCAGCAGCTGGACCGTGAGGAAGAAGGTCGCGAGCATGCCGCCGTAGACGGCGGCCATGGCCACCAGGCCGGCGATCCGCTGCCGGCTGCGCAGCAGCGCCGGCCGCAGCAGCGGGTGCGGGTGGCGACGTTCGGTGACGGCGAGCACCACCAGCAGGGCGGCGCCGATCACGAACCCGCCGATGGTCCGCACGCTGGCCCAGCCGTGCTCCGGTGCGTTGATGACCGTCCACACGATGCTGACGGCCGCGGCCGTCGCCGAGCCCGCACCGACGAAGTCGAACCGTCCGTGCCGTCGCGCGGTCTCGACGACGAGGCGGGGCACGAGGAGCAGGACGGCCAAGCCGATGGGCACGTTGACGAACATCGTCCACCGCCACGACACCAGGTCGGTCAGCGTGCCGCCGAGCATCAGTCCGAGCGCGGCCCCCGCGGAGGAGATGACGGCGAAGGCGGCCAACGCCCGGTTGCGGGCGCCCTCGTTCGGCGCATTGGTCGCGATCAGCGCCAACACCGACGGCGCGGACAGCGCCGCACCGGCGCCCTGCAGCGCGCGGGAGGTCACCAGTTCCCACGGTGCTTGCGCCAACCCACCGGCGAAGGAGGCGAGCGTGAACAGGGTGAGGCCGGTCATGAACACTCGCCGCCGCCCCAGCACGTCGCCGAGGCGACCACCGAGCAGCAGTAACCCACCGAAGGCGAGGCTGTACGCGTTGAGCACCCACGACAGCGACGCCGAGCCGAAGTGCAGGTCGGTGGCGATGTGGGGCAGGGCGACGTTCACGATCGTGGCATCCAGCACCAGCATGAGCTGACCGACGAGCACCACGAACATCCCGATCGCGGGGTTGCGCCGCACGGACACCGCCGGAGCGGGTCGGGTTTGCAACATGGAAGACATCTGAGTTCTGAGTCCTGTTCTGGCCCGCGTGCATTGTGCCGCGACCCGCCGTAGACTGATTCGGAGACAATCTCCGCTTCCGTGCTTCGACGATACGGAGACAGTCTCCACTTAGCAAATGGATTCCTGAACTTCCGGAGGTGAGCATGCGGGCGGATGCGGCACGGAACCGCGACAAGATCGTTCAGGCCGCTCGGGTCGCCTTCCGCACGCGGGGGTACGACGCGCCGCTGGACGACATCGCCAAGGCGGCCGGCGTCGGCCCCGGAACCCTGTACCGCCACTTCCCCACGCGGGAATCCCTCATCGACGCCGCAATGCAGGCGTGGGTCGAGGCGGTCGAGGACGCGGTCGGCAAGGTACTCGCCGAGGGCGGCACCCCGCGCGAACTGTTGCTGCGCTGGTTCGAGCAGTACGTCGAACTGATCTCGGTCCACAAGGGCGGACCGGCCAAGATAACGGTGGCGATGGAGGACGACGCCTCGCCCATGCGGACGAAATGTCAGACGCTCCGGGCAGCCAACGCGCAGGTCATCGCCGAGGTCGGCGACGATCTTCGCCCCGGCGTCGACTCACTTCAGTTCGCCCGACTCGTCGGTGGAATCGCGAGTGTCGTCGACCAGGGCAACCTGCCCGCCACGTCGGTCCGGCCGATGCTCGAGGTCCTCGTCGACGGCCTGTTGGTCTGACTGACGTCCCCTTGGGGCAGGGCAACGTCGCCGCCTCGCCAGCGACCCGCCACTCCGATAGCGTCCGCGCGATCACCACCCAACCCGGGGGACTCTCCTTGATGCCGCGTCGCTTCGCCCTCCTTGCCGTGTCCGTCCTCGTTGCCGGCTCCGCGGCGGTGATAGCCAGCACGCCGGCCCAGGCGATCGCCGACGTAACGTCGTCGAACATCACGTCCCCGCACAACGGGGCGCACTACATGATCACGAACGCGAACAACTCGCCTGCGCCCACGGTGACCGTCACGGGCACGACGGACGGCACGACGGGCAATCACGTCGACATCCGCTGCTACAACAACCTGTACAGCTGGGGGACGGGCCCGACCGACGTCGCGGTGCAGGGTGACGGCACCTTCTCCGCCACGATGCTCGAGCGCGCTGCCTACGGCCGCTGCACGCTGCGAGCCGTTCCGAGCGGGCTGGCCGGCGGCAGCAGCCTGCGGTCCTACACCGGACCCAAGGTGACGACGGAGTTTGCGGTCGCGAACAAGATCGCCACCGGCCCGAACGCGGGCAAGATCTACGACTACTACGTCGAGTACCAGAGCGCCCACGCGATGAACGACTACTGCTCGGCCTCCTGCGGTGGGCCGGACGACTCGCGTCTGCAGTACTCGGACGACTCGACGAGCTTCTACCTCTGGTACGCCAACGCCGCGCTGTACCGGTCGGCGGACAACAACACGCGCTCCGGGTTGCGGGTGGACAACCGCAACGCCTACCTCCCATCGGCTGCCCAGGGCCTGTTCTCGGGTTCTCAGAACAACTCCGGCGTGAAGGCGATGACCTTCAGCACGAGCCGGAACGTCCACACCGGCACGACGACGATCCGCTCGGTCGAGCCGGCCGTGCGCTGCCCGAGCGAGACCTATCCCCCGACGCCGGGCAGCTGCCCGAAGTTCGTCGGCACCGGCGTACGGCTCGAGCGCACGATCACCACCTACGACGGCGGACGGCAGATCCGCGTGTCGGACGTGTGGCGCAGCACCAACCACGCCGGGCACGTGATCTCGGCCCACTACGAGCAGAACGTCCAGGGCAGCGACTACGCCCCGCCCGGATCCAATACGCCGATCGGGCTCAAGCTGCCTTGGGTCAGCGGGGCGTTCAAGACGTTCACCAGTCCGCAACTGTTCAAGGGGCCGGGTCGCGCTCCGGCTTCGATCTTCGTCCAGGACGACACCACCGCGCCGCAGGGCAGCCTACTGTTCCCGCGCGGCGCCGTCAGCTTCGACGTCGCGCCGAGCAAGGTCGAGCGCAGCGAGTACGGGCAGTTCACCCTGCGCGATGACGGCCTCAAGATCCCGGCCAGCGGCAGCCGGCTGGTGCGGCAGGTGTTCGTGATGGGCACCAGTGACGCCGAGGTCGCGCGCAAGGCGGCGGCGAACCGGAAGGCCATCAATCCCTACCGGCCCGACGCGTTGCTGAAGCTGAGGAGCGCCCACTCGTACACCGGCAACCGCGTGTACGGCACCGGTGGCGCGAAGGAGACGGTCGTCGCCAAGCGGCACGCCGGCTCGACCACCACCTTCGACATCGAGGTGCAGAACGACGGGACGACGGCCGACTCGTTCAAGGTGAAGGCACCGGGCAACGGCGCCGGCTATCACGTTCGCTACGTCAGCGGCGCCACCGGCGGCCACACGATCACCTCGGCGGTCACCCACGGCACGTACCGCGTCGGGACCCTGCTGCCCGGCCAGTCACGCGTCATCCGGCTCGTCGTGACGGTGCCGAGCGGGGCGAACTCGGGCGGTTCGCGGAGCTGGTTGGTGCTCGTGACGTCGGGCCACGACGGCTCGCGCCGAGATGCGGTGAAGGCCGCCGTGCACGTCGTCTAGAAGCACTCGCGTCCGCACCCGTATCACCACCCAACCCGGGGGTCTTTCATGCCGCGTCGTTTCCCGCTCGTTGCCGCGTCCGTCCTGCTCGCCGGGGCGGCCGGAATGGTGGTGACCACGGCGGCTCGCGCGACCACCGGCGTGACGTCGTCCACCATCACCTCGCCCCACAGCAAGCACTTCATGCTCACCGACGCCAACAGCACACCCAGGCCGACGTTCACGGTCACTGGTACGACGAACGGGACGGCGGGTGACTTCGTCGACATTCGTTGCTACAGCAGCCCGTTCCTCTGGCAGACCGGCCCGTCGAACGTTCCGGTGCAGAACGACGGCACGTTCTCCGTGAGCGTCCGCGAAGACGTCGCCTACGGCAGCTGTGTCTTGCGGGCGGTTGCACAGGGGCTGGCCGGCGGCAGCAACGTCCGCTCCTACTCCGGGCCCGTCCTCACTACGGAGTGGAGGACGTCGCAGAAGATCACAGCCGGCCCGAACACCGGCAAGATCTTCGACTTCTACGCGGAGTACCAGAGCGCGGGCGCGATGAACGACTACTGCTCGGCCTCCTGCGGTGGGCTCTGGGACTCGCGGCTGCAGTTCCCGGGCGGCGCCGCGAGCAACGAACTCTGGTACGGCAACGGCACGCTGTTCGGTTCGACTGACAACGGCACTCGCTCGGCGCTGCAGGTCGACACCCGTAACGCGTACCTGCCGAAGGCCGCCGATCAGCTGTTCTCCGGGTCGGATGCCAACAGCGGGTTCAAGGGCATGTCCTTCAGCGCCAGCAAGAACCCCACCACCGGGACGACGACGGTCCGCTCGGTCGAGCCAGTGGTGCGCTGCTCGACGAACACGTACCCGGCCACGGCGGCCAGCTGCCCGAGCTTCGTCGACACGGGCGTGCGGCTGGAGCGCACCATCACCGCCTACGACCGGGGCCGCCAGGTGCGGATCTCCGACGTGTGGCGCAGCACCAACCATGCCGCCCACACGGTCTCCGCGCACTACCAGCAGGCGGTCGAGGCGCGGGAGTACGCGCCGCCGTCGACCGAGATCGCCGTCGGGCTCAAGCTGCCCTGGCTGAGCAAGACGTTCCGGACGCTGTCGAGTCCCAAGGTGTTCAACGGGCCCGGGCGCGCTCCCGGCTCGGTCTTCGTGCGCGACGACAACACCGCGCCGCAGGGCAGCCAGGACTTCCCGCGCGGCGCCATCAGCTTCGACGTCGCGCCCAGCAAGGTCGCGTGGGATGCGAATGGCCGGTTCCGGCTTCGCGACGACGGGATCAAGGTGCCGGCCGGCGGGACCGCACTCGTCCGCCAGGCGTTCGTCATCGGCACCAGCGACGCCGAGGTGGCCGCCAAGGCCGCCGCGAATCAGCGGGCGCTCAACCCCTACCGACCGGACGCACTGGTCAAGTTGCCCGCCAGCCACCACTGGATCGGCAACCGCGTGTACGGCACCCACGGCTCCCGCGAGACCCTCATTGCAAAGACGCACGCCGGCTCGTCCGCCACCTTCGACATCCAGGTGCAGAACGACGGCACGACGGCCGACTCATTCACGGTGAAGGGGCCGGGTAGCGGTGCCGGCTACCGGGTTCGCTACGTCACCGGGGCCAGCGGCGGCCACCCGATCACCTCAGCGGTCGCGCATGGCAGCTACACGGTGGCCAGCCTGCTGCCGGGTCGGTCGCGGATCGTCCGGCTCGTCGTGACGGCGCCGAGGGGAGCCAGCGCTGGTAGCTCACGCAGCTGGCTAGTGGTCGTCACCTCGCGCCACGACGGCTCGCGGAAGGACGCGGTGAAGGCGACGGTGCGGGTCGTATAGAACTGAGATTGTGGACGAGCCCGGCGGTTCCGCGCGGAGTTGTCAGACCCTGTCGGCACAGTCATCGGCATGAGCACCAAGAACCGGCAACGGCGAGCAGCGAAGGCCCGGCGGCGGGCGGCGGAGCACGGCCGTCCCAAGCGCACCCCCTCCCCTGACACGCCGCCGCCGCCCTCGGCCTCGAGCCATTCCCCGGCCTTCATCGCCCTCACGAAGGCGATCCTGGATTCGGTGGACGGCCGGCCCCGACCGGCCGATGTCGAGCAGCTCGCGCGGCACCCCGTCGAGGAGCAGCAACGCGCCGTCGACACCCTCTTGTCGGCGTGGGTCAGCCGCTTGATCGCGCGCTCGTGGACTCCATCGGACATCGCCGAAATCGTGCGGCGACACGCGGGCGAGCCGGCGGTCGCCCTCGTGCTCGGGCTCGTGGCCGCCGAGACGGCGCAGCATGACCCGGCCACGGTCGCGCCGGAATGGCGCGCGCAGCTGACCGGCGTCGAGCCGGCCACCGGCGTCAGCGTCTGGGTCAGTCGGTCGGGCCTGGTCTGGCCGGACGCCCGGGCCGAGCTGCTCGGCCTCATGATCGCCATCGCGTTCCTCCCCGAGCTCGAGGTCGTGATGTCACCGCCGGGCAGCTGGCGTCCGGTCGCCGGTCCGGCTCGAGGCGTGGACGAGCGGATGCTCGCGAAGGTGCGGGCCTTGCTCGCGAAGGCGGAGTCGACCGAGTTCGATGAGGAGGCCGAGGCACTCACCGCCAAGGCGCAGCAGTTGATGACCGAGCACGCGATCGACCGCGCCATGGCCGATGCGGGCGACTCCGCCGGCCCGGCTCCCAGCGTGCGCCGCCTGTGGCTGGACGCGCCGTACGTCGATGCCAAAGCGGCCCTTGTCAATACGGTGGCCAACCACAACCGGGCCCGGTGCGTCAGCTCGCGCCTGGGCTACGTGACGTTGGTCGGCTTCGCGTCCGACCTCGATGCGATCGAACTGCTCAGCACGTCACTGCTCGTCCAAGCCACCCGCGCAATGCGGCTGGCCGGGCGGCAGGTCAGCCGCGCCGGCACGTCCCACACGAGATCGTTCCGGCGAGCGTTCCTGCTGGCGTACGGGCGCCGCATAGGCGAGCGGTTGGCCGACGCGGCGGCCGGAGCGGAATCGCAGGCCGACATCGCGCGAGGCGGTTCGCTGTTGCCGGTCCTCGCCGCCCGTGAGCAGGTGGTCAGCGACTACGTGGACACGCTGTTCCCGAAGCTGGTCACGCGCTCGGTCAGCATCAGCAACGCCGCCGGCTGGGGCGCCGGCCGGGCCGCCGCCGACCTGGCTCGGCTGAACGCGCACGACGAGATCGAACGCACCGGATAGCGGCCCGGTCACTTGCTTGGGTGATCAAGACGCGCCCGTGACCACACCCGGGGTGTGGTTACGAGCGAGTTGATCAACGCATCAGGCGGCGACGGCGAGCGCGGCCATGGCCGGCGAACGCAGGGTGCGCCGCCCGGTGCGCAGCGTGGTCGCGTAGCTGAGCAGGGCCACGGCGACGATGACGGCGGTCTGGATGACGAGCGCGGTGAGCGGCAGCACGCCGGTGCCCTGAGCGAGGCTGAACGGCACGGCCGTGAACGCGGCGGCGATGGTGCCCGCCACGAGACCGATGCCGGTGACGACCGCGGTCTCGATACGCAGTGCCTGCAGCAACTGGTCGGGTGTCGCACCGATCAGCCGCAGCTGCGCGTGTTCGCGACGTCGCTCGGCGGTGGCGGCGACCAGCATGTTCACGAGCATGGCGGCGGCCAGCGCCGAGATGATGCCGACGATGACGTAGTTCAGCAGCGCCGTCCCCTTGTCGAGGTGCTCGCCGCTCACCTCGTTCGCGACCGCCTGCATCGACAACGTCCCGCTGGCGATGCCGGTGACGATCACAACCGGCATGATCGGCGTCGCCGCCTGCTGGATCCGCTCCCGCAGGTTCAGCTGGGCCAGCCGTCCACCCACGCCGAACGCAGCGAAGATCCGATCGAGCCGCGGCACGACCCATTCGAGGAGCACCGGGGCGAGCAGGGCGAAGCCGATCGACCCGGCGATGGCGCCCTCCGACGCGATCGACTGACTGTCGGCCGGGTTGGCGCCGCGACAGACGATGAGGGTGGTGACGGCATTGCCGAACCCGCCGGCGAGCAGCACCCAGCCCGCCGTCTTGCGCACCCGCCCGACCGTTCGGCCACCGGTAGCGGCCTGGAACAGACCGTCGCGCACCCGCCGGGCCGCGGCGCGCCGGGCCGTGAGGAACGCGGCCAGAACGGCGGCCACCAGCGGAGCGCCGGCACCGATCCCGTACGTGATGGGTCCGACGCGATAGGGCGTCGAGTCGCCGACCTGACCGGTCGACTCGAGCAGGTGCAGCAGGACGACGCTGCCGGCCGTACCGATCGGGGCCGCGATCGCGACCGCCAGCAACGCGACGACCGCGACCTCCGCGGTGATCATGCGGACGACCTGGCGCGGCGTGGCGCCGATGCTGCGCAGCAGGGCGAGTTCGCGGACGCGCTGGCGGGTCGTCAGGGCCAGCGTCGTGGCGACGGCGGCGCCGACGACCACCGCTCCCCAGCCGCCCACCACACTGGCCATGATGATCAGCGTGGTGCGCTCCTTCCGGGCGATTCCCGGCTGGAGCCCGATGTCCAGCAACGCCGCGAACGAGGTCAGGACGGCCGAGCCCAGCAGGACGGCGACGAAGCCGGCCAGGTAGGAGTTGCGGCGATGCCGGATCGAACCGACGGCCAGCCCGGTGCGGGCCGAGACGCGGCCGGCCATGTCAGACACTCACCGACGAGGTCG
>Ga0136846_1225481_pt1 | contig 11554 bp, 16 predicted proteins | sample HopSoiMetagenom2_FD_96841 | JGI IMG/M metagenome (GOLD analysis project Ga0136846, IMG submission 96841) | Grasslands soil microbial communities from Hopland, California, USA - 2 Assembly 2016 (version 4) | ecosystem: Environmental > Terrestrial > Soil > Grasslands | place: USA: Hopland... | reverse complement strand
GCGACCTCGTTCAGGACGTACGGCCCGTCGTAGAGCACGCGGCCGAGCTCCTCGAACAGCACCGCGGCGTCGAGGAACGTGAAGTCCTCGCTCTTCAGGATCCCCACCCAGCCGAGCTCCGCGAGCTGCTCCAGCGACGGCGACCGGTTCGCCTCCAGGAACGCGCGCGCTTCGCGACGCAGGTCTTCCTGTTCGGGCGTGAAGGAGAAATCCATCAGCGGCTCGGCATTCTCATCGACTCCGTGGAAGGCCGAGCACGCGCTCGGCGACGATGTTGCGCAGGATCTCGCTCGTGCCGGCCTCGATCGTGTTGCCGCGCGAGCGCAGCTGCTGGTACTGCCAGTAGCCGTCGGCGTAACCGCCGCCGTCCGTCAGCTGCGCGTGCGAGCCGAGGATCTCGAGCGCGAGCTTCGTCAAGCGCTGGTTGTTCTCCGACCAGACGAGCTTCGACGCGGAGCCCTCGGGGCCGGGGATGCCGGTCTTCGTGAGCGTCGTGAGCGAGCGGTAGTTCGTGTACTTGAGCGCCTGCAGCTCGACCCATTCGCGCGCGATGCGGTCGCGCAGGATCGGGTCGGTGACCTTGCGCTCGTTCGCGAGCGCGATCAACTTGCGGACCGCGACGTCGAGCGTCGCCGAGAGCGCGAAGCCGAGCGTGCCGCGCTCGTGCAGCAACGTCGTCATCGCCACCTGCCAGCCCTCGCCGATCTGCCCGAGGAGGTTCTCCTTCGGCACCTTCACGTCGGTGAAGAAGATCTCGTTGAACTCCGGTTGCCCGGTGATCTGCACGAGCGGACGCACCTCCACGCCCGGTGCGTGCATGTCGACGATCAGGTAGGTCAGGTTCTTGTAGCGCGGCTCGTCGGGGAGCCCGAGGCCGACGAGGATGCAGAAGTCGGCGATGTGCGCGAACGACGACCACACCTTCTGACCGTTGACGAGGAAGTGGTCGCCCCGGTCCTCGATGCGCGTGCGGGCTGCGGCGAGGTCGCTGCCGGCGTCGGGCTCGGAGAAGCCCTGGCACCAGATCTCGTCGGCGTGGAGGATCTTCGTCAGGTAGCGCTCCTTCTGCTCGTCGGTGCCCCACGCGATGATCGTCGGCCCGGCCATGCCGAGCCCGATCACGCCGAGGTGCGACGGCGCCTCCGCGCGGGCGAGCTCCTCGAGGAAGATCGCCTGGTGGCTGTACGGCGCTCCCGAGCCGCCGTACTCACGCGGCCACGTGAGGCCGGCGAAGCCCGCCTCGCCGAGCTTGCGGCTCCAGTCGCGGTCCGCGTCCTCGAACCGGCGCGCGCCCCGCGTGCGCGAGCTCTCGGGGAGGTTGCGCGTGATGAAGGCGCGCGCCTCCTCGCGGAATGTCGCCTCCTCGGTGGTGTCGCGAAGGTTCACGCCTCGATCTTAAATCGAAACCGCGCGATGGACCTGCTCCGCCTCCGTGCCCGAGGCCGAAGTGGTGGCCGAATTCCTGCGGGCGAGCTCGCCTCCGGCCCCTTGGAGCGCGCTCCTGGAAGGCGACGAGGCGCTCGTGGCGAGCCTGCATCTCGACGACGAGCGCGAGAACGACGAGGCCCGCACGGCCGCTCTTCTAGCGCCCCCGCGCCGCGTCGCCGCGGAGGGTCATGCACGTCGCCGTCGCATATGCGACGAGCGAGCCACCCTCGTCGGTGACGCGGCCTTCGACGAGCCCGATCGTGCGGCCGGCCTTGATCACCTTGCCCTCCGCGACGAGATGGCCCTGCCAGACCGGCTTCATGAAGTTGATCTTCAGCTCGAGCGTTGTGAACGTCTCGCCCTCCTCGAGCAGCGACGCGTGCGCGCAGCCCATCGCGGCGTCGACGAGGTCGCAGACGATGCCGCCGTGCACGGTGCCGAGCGGGCTCGAGTGCTGCGGGCCTGCGTCCATCTCGAAGACGGCGCGCCCCGGCTCGACCTCCGTCATCGCGAAGCCGACGAGCTTGGCGACCGGCGGCGGTTCGACCTCGCCCGCCACCATCGCGCGGAACACGTCGAGGCTCCTCACGGCGCGGTGACGGTACACGAAGCGGCCGGGCCGCAGCGCGGCCGCTTCGTGCCGGATTCAGTCCTCGACGGCGCTGAAGTGACCGAACATCTGCGCCTCGTGGGACGGGCAGTAGAACTTGTACTTGCCCGCCGCGAGGCTCAGCGTGACGGTCTTCGTGCCGATGAACGGCACCGGCGTGAGGTCCTTGGCGAAGCCCTTCGGGCCGTCGAGCGACCAGCCATGGATCGAGCTCTTGTCGTGCACGACGAGCGTGTACTTGCCTGCGCGAAGGCGCACGAGCTTCTTCCCGTTCACCCTGAGGTCGATCGTGTAGCCGGGGCCCACCGTTCCGGCGAGCGTCTGCGCACGCGCCGAGGTGTGCCGCGCGAACGCGGCCGCCGTCGACGCAGCGGCGACGAGCACGATCGCGATCGCGACGGCGAGCAACCTTCTCTTCATCCGATCAGCTCCTTCGTTGGGCGTGTCGAGAAGGGGATACCGACTCGATCGGAGCGCGGTTTGAGCTCGTTCAGGCGGCTTTCAGACCAACAGGCTTCAGGGCAGCAGGACGGTGCGGACGACGTCGCCGTCGGCCATGATGCGCAGCGCCTCGTCCCACCCGTCGAGCGGCGCTGTGCGCGTCACCATCGACGCGAGGTCGAGCGTGCCGTCGAGCGCCCACTGCGCGAGCCGTGGGAAGTCCTCCTGCGGCAGGTGGTCGCCGCCGTGCGAGACGAGAATGCGCGCACGTCGCCCGAACAGCCCCGGCAAGTCGACCGTTGCCGTCTCGCCCGTCGGCGAGAGCCCGATCAGCACGACCGTCCCGCCGCTTGCGATCAGGCCGAGCGCCTGCTCGAACGTCGCGCGCACGCCGACGACGTCGAAGACGAAGTCGACGGGACCCGGCTCCGTGTGTGTCGCGCCGAAGGCCTGCGCGCGCTCGCGCTTGCGCTCGTCGAGGTCGAGCGCGCGGATCTCGGACGCGCCGGCGATGCGCGCGCCCTGGATCACCGACAGCCCGACCGCGCCGCAGCCGATCACCGCGACCCGCGCGCCCTCCCACACCTTCGCCGTCTCCAGGACGGACATCACCCCGGTCGCCACGGCGCAGCCGATCAGGCACGCCTGTTCGAACGGGAGCTCGCCGGGCACGACCACGGCCGCGGCCGCCGGGACGACCGTGTGCGTCGCGAACGTGCCCGTTCGCAGCACGGGCGTGAGGTCCGCGCCGTCGTGACGGTGCAGCCGGCCCACAGCCGCGGGCGGCTTCTTGCACTGCCGCGGCTCGCCGCGCAAACACATCGAGCAGGCGCCGCACGCGCTCTTCCAGCCGATTACCACACGGTCACCCCGATGGAGCTGGACGGCGACGTCACTACCCTCCCCGACGGCCACGACCGTTCCGGCCCCTTCATGTCCCAGCAGAACGGGGAACGGGTGGTGCCAGCCGTCCTCTTCGATCACGTGCAGGTCGCTGTGGCAGACGCCCGTCGCTTCGATGCGCACGAGCACCTCGCCCGGCCCCGGCTCGTCGACGCGAATCTCCTCGAGCGCGACCGAGCCGGGCTCGGCGAGGACAACGCCGCGGTCTGCGCTGCTCTTCAGGGAGTCAGCCACGAGCGGTCGAGGTCGCGGATCGAGTGCCCGCCCGCGAGCGCAAGGGTCAGGTCGATCTCGGCCATCAGGTTCTGGATCAGCTCCTCCACCCCGCGCTGCCCGCCGACCGCGAGCGCGTACGCGTAGGGACGTCCGAGCAGGACGGCGTCGGCGCCGAGCGCGACCGCCTTCAGCACGTCGGCGGCGCAGCGGATGCCGCCGTCCATCAACACGACCGCCTCGGGCAGCGCATCGCGCACCTCCACGAGTGCGTCGAGCGCGGCGACGGCGCCGTCGACCTGGCGGCCGCCGTGGTTCGACACGATCACGCCGTCCATGCCGTGGTCGAGCGCGAGCTGCGCGTCGTCGGCGGTCAGCACGCCCTTGACGAGCAGCGGCAGTGACGTCTGCCCGCGCAGCCAGTCGAGGTCGTCCCAGGTCAGTCCGAGGTTCGGGAACGTGGCGAGCATCATCGCGGCGGCAGTGAGCAGGTCCTCCTCCGGCGGCTTGTCGAGCCGCGCCGTGAAGACCGGGTCGGTGAAGTACTGCCCGCAGCCCTCGCCCCGGATGAACGGCAGGTACGCCTGTCGCAGGTCACGCGGCCGCCAGCCGAGCGTAAGGGTGTCGAGCGTGACAACGATCGCGCCGTAGCCGGCCGCCTCGGCCCGCTGCACGAAGCTCTTGCAGATCTCGCGGTCGTTCACCCAGTAGAGCTGGAACCAGCGCGGCGCTCGGGTGTCCGCGATCTCCTCGATCGAGTGGGTCGCCGCGCTCGAGAGCACGAACGGGATGCCGGAGCTCGCCGCGGCCTTCGCTGCGCCCACCTCCGCCTCCTCGTGCGCGATCGACAGCACGCCGACCGGCGCGAGGAAGAACGGCGCCGGCGAGCGCATGCCGAGCACGTCGACCGAGATGTCACGCGCCGCGTTGCCGGCGAGCATCCGCGGCCGCAGCCGCCAGCGCTGGAACGCGCCGAGGTTCGCCTGCATCGTCGATTCCGCGCCGGCTCCCCCGGCGATGTAGCCGAACGCGCCGGCATCGAGCCTCTCCTGCGCCGCCCGCTCCCAGTCCTCGAAGGCGACGGGCCATTCGGGCGCCTGCTGTGCGATGTAGATCGCATTTTGAACGAGTGCTCCGCTGAAGCTCACGCCGCGATCCTAAACTGCGTGCATGGATCACAAGGAGATCGCCCGCAGCTACTTCCAACGCGTCGGGAGCGGCGACCTCGACGCGGTCGACGAGCTCGTGACCTCGGACTTCGTCGACCACGACGCTCCGCCCGGTACGCCGCAGGGCCCAGAGGCGGCGAAGGCGTTCGCGGGCGCGATGATCTCGCACCACCCCGACCTGAAGATCGAGATCGAGGACGTCTTCGGCGAGGACGACAGGGTTGCGTTGCGCCTGCGCTGGAACGCGCAGGAGACGGGCTACATGCAGTACGGCATCGTCGTGTTCCGCTTCGACGGCGATCGCATCGCCGAGCGGTGGTCGGCGTACATGTCGGCTGCATGAACCAAACCGCGCGGCTGCAGACGTTCAGCGACGGCATTTTCGCGATCGCGGCGACGCTGCTGATCCTCGACGTCCAGCTTCCGGAGAACGGCGACTCGCTCGTGCACCAGCTGCTGCACCTCTGGCCGTCGTACGGCGCCTACGCGATCTCGTTCGTGACGATCGGGATCATGTGGATCAACCACCACGCGATCTTCGAGCAGATCAACCGCATCAACCGCACGTTCCTCGTCATCAACATCTTCTTCCTGCTCGTGATCGCGTTCATCCCGTTCCCGACGCGCGTGCTCGCCGAGCACCTGCACGGCGACGCGCGGACTGCGGCGTTCTTCTACGGCCTGACGAACGTGATGATGGCGGCGACGTACGGCGCGCTGTGGTTCTACGCGGCGCACGACAACCGGCTGATCGCGCCCTACGCGGACCCGCGGATGGTCTCCGGGATCTCGCGCGCATTCCGGCCGGGCATCCCCATCTACGCCGTCGCCACCCTGAGCGCACTGCTCTCGGCGTGGCTCGCCGTCGCGCTGTTCGCCGCGATCGCACTCTTCTACGTGCTCGAGAGCTCCCTCTTCGGGCGGTCGTTCTAGAGGCTTGTGGAACTGCGTGCCCGTGGGAGCCACCAGCGACGGGCACGCATGGGTCTCACGTCGAGCCGCTACGACGTCGCGCCGCAGACGCCGCAGTGCGTCGCCCCGACGCGCCGCGGCGACTCGCAGCTCGCGCACGGCGCGACGACCGCGCGCCCGCAGCCCTCACAGTGCGTGTTCGGACCGACCGGGTACCCGCAGAACGGGCACTCCCGTCTACGGACGCGGCGCTGCGGCAGGCGCCTCAGCAGGTAGCGCTGCAGCACGAGGTAGGCGAGCAGCGTGGCAGCGATGCCGATCACCGCGACGAACGCGATGCCCCACTCGAACGGGTCGAAGTAGTCGGTCAGATAGTCCGCGGCGAGGACGAACGCGAAGATGGTCGCGAACGCGACCGCCGACCCCGCGAACGGGTACCACCGCGTGCGCCTCCGACGCAGGAGCGCGAGGAGCCAGTACGAGAGCCCGATGGCGGCGAGCACGAGCCCGAGGCGGAGCAGGAACGCGTCCCGCTCCTGCCGTTTCAGCGCGTCGACGCTGCGCTCCGCCGACCGCTCGGCGGCTGACGCTGCCGGCGCGGCCGCAGCGACCTCGCGGCGCGCGGCGCGGAGCTCGCGTTGCGCGGCCTCGTAGGACGCCTGCGCCGAGGTGTAGAGCCGTTGGAGCCGGCCGGCCGGCCGGCTTCTCGGCCTCCAGCGCGGTGCGATAGGCCTCGCGCCGGAACGTGAGGTTCTGCAGCGCGCTCTGCCTGCGGTCCTGGGCGCGGGAGACGCGGTTCTGCGCGGCCTGCTCGCGTCGCACCGCGGGGCTCGAGCTCACGTCCTCGGTGGGCACGCGCACGTGCCGCCGCACGACGTCGTCGACGCGCGTGTAGGTCCAGACGGCGCCCAGCAGCAGGAACGCCGTGAGCACCACTGCAAGGAGCTTCTCCGTTCGGGTGATCTGGAGGTCCTCGACATCCGTCCGCAGGGTCAGTTCCCGCCTCCTCCGGTTCTCGTCCGTGGACGCAACTCGACGACGAGCTCGCAGTCGAGCGCTTCGGAGATACGCAGGAGCGTGTCGATCCGCGGCAGCCTCCCACCCGCCTCGAAGCGCGCGATCGCGGACTGCGTCGTCCCGCAGAGCGCCGCGAGCTCCTGCTGGGACAGGCTGCGTGCGCGCCGCTGCGCGACCACCTGCTCGGCGATCCGCACCGACAGCACGGCCTCCTCGCTTCCGTCCGTGACGCGCTCGCGGAGCTCGGCGAGCCGCCGCCGCAGTGCGGTCTCGTTGCGCCGGGTCATAGCCTCGACGCTATATATAGCCCGAACGCTATGTCTGTAAACGCAGGCTGTCGAGCATCCGCTCGGTCGCCCGTCGCGTCGCGTCGGTCGTGCCGGGGCCGGCGAAGACGAGGTAGCCGATCAGGTGGCCGCGCTCCCGGAACCAGACCATGAACCCGGCCCCGCCCGGGGTGCCGCAGCAGCCCTCGAGTTGTGGAAGGCGCGACCACGGAACGCGGAAGTGCCGCGGCCGCTTCAGCGGGCCGGCGGGCTTGTTGACGTGGTCCTCCTCGACGAAGACGAGCACCTGCCCGCGTCGGGGCCGCCGCCAGCCGTCGCGGCCGAGCACGGGCGTCTCGGAGCCGACGACCAGCAGCGTGACCGGGTCGCAGCTCGCCCTCAGCGCCGCGCTCGTCCGCAGCTCGTGCCAGCCGTGCGGGACGGCGAGCAGCAGCGAGGTGAGGAGTGCCGCGCCGAACACGCACCTCATACGGCACAGTGGCGCGATGGGGTCCGTCGACGAGCGCATCGACGCGATCGGACGGCAGAGGTTCCGCGCGAGGTTCCACCTCCGCGGCCGAGACCGGGCGACCGCGATCCTCCGCGGGCCGTCCCGGATCCGCGCGCACGCGCATGACCTGGTCGCGGCGCGCCTCGCTGCGGCCCACCCGCGCAACGACGGCAAGCAGACGCCGTACCGCGGCCATCCCGTGTTCGTCGCCCAGCACGCGACAGGGACGTGCTGCCGCTCGTGCCTGCAGCGCAATCACGGAATCGCGCCAGGTGCGGCGCTGACGCCCGAGCAGCAGGACTACGTGGTCGACGTCATCTGCCGCTGGATCGAGCGCGAGGTGCAGACATGACAGCGTTGCCGGGCTAGAGTCAGAACGTGCCCAGCGACGAGTCCGTCACCCTGCGCCCGGTGCTCATCACCGCGTCACCGCCGAACGCGGCGGAGGCGATGCTCGGCCTCCTCAGCGACGAGTACGGCGCGACCGCCGAGCGTGGCGAGGAGCGCTGGACGCTGTCCGTCACGCCGATCGACAGCTTCCGGCGGGGCACGATCATCTACCGCGTCATCCAGGCCTCGCGCACGGTGACGGAGCAATACCCGGACGCCGTCCTCCATCTCGTCACCGAGGATGGGAATGCCTGGCGGCTCCCGCCGCCGAGCCTTTAGGAAACCTCCTCGGGACCTTTCCCGCGGCGCGCGCCGTACTCCCGTCAAGACTCGAACGGGAGGAGCCGAGATGCGCGTGATCCGCTTCGCAACCACCGCCGCCGTCGCCGTGGCGGCACTGTCCCTCTCCGGCGCCGCGCTCGGCGTCGGCCCGTGGCCCGGGCTCGCCCAGGGCGTCACCTCGAGCGACGGGACGCTCCGCTACACGGCCAACCGGGTGCCCGAGGGGACGGTCGTCCGCGCGATCACGCGCGGCCGCGGCTCGCACGTCGTCGCCACCGCGCGCTTCGACGGCAAGTGGGGCATACCCGCCGTCACGAGCGTCGGGCTCGCCGGGGGCCTGTCCGCCGACGGACGGCTGCTCGTGCTGACGGAGCCGCCCACCTACGTCGGGCTGCGGAGCAAGAGCACGTTCCTGCTCGTCGACACGAAGACGCTCGAGCTGCGCGACACGATCGAGCTCGACGGCGAGTTCGGGTTCGACACCTTCTCCGGCGACGGCCGGACGCTCTACCTGGTTCAACACCGCTCCGCGCACGACCTCGTCTCGTACGTCGTGCGCGCCTACGATCTGCAGCGCGCGCGACTGGCGCCGGGCGTGGTCGTCGCGAAGGGCGACAGCCCGAACATGCGCGGCTACCCGGTGTCACGCGCGACGGGTCATGCGGGACGGTGGGTGTACACGCTCTACAACCGCCAGACCGGCGAGCCGTTCGTGCATGCGCTCGACACGAACCACCGCTATGCCGTCTGCATCGACCTGCCGGAGCAGGTGGGCGGCCAGGACATCTGGCAGACGCGGCTTGCGCTGACGGTGAACGGCCGCACGCTGCTCGTCCGCTCGGGCGGCGCAGTCGTCGCGCGCGTCGACACGACCAGTTTCCGTGTGAGCTGACACGCATCGGTGCCCGCAGCCCATCGTCCGGCTGCGGGCGCCGGTCGCGGCCTATTTCCCCCCGTGGCCGTTCTTGGCGTTCCCGCCCGAGCCGCGGTCCTCCGTCGCCGGCAGGACGGCGAGGCCGCCGGCCTTGTAGCCCGCCGTCGACGCGGTCACCTGCTGCTTCAGCGCAGTCGCCTCGTCGGCGGTGATCGTGCCGGCGGCGAGCGCCGCGTCGATCTTCGCGTTGAGCAGCGCCTTGCGTGCCGTGCGGAAGCCGGTGTTCAGCGCGGTGCTCGTGATCCCGAGCTTCGACGCGACCGTGCTCGCACGGCTGAGCCGGTAGGCCTCGTCGAGGTTGTCGGAGACGTCGGCCTTCAGGTCGTCCGCCTGTGCGTCGGTGATGTCCTCGTCCGCGAGCGCGTCGTCGATCGTGGCGTTCGCGGAAGACTCGATCGCCGCGACGAGGCTCGAGCGCGTGATGCTCAGCTGCGACGCGGCAGACGTGGCGAGCGTCGAGGTGCTGACACGCGCGACCTTCGGGCTGCCGTGGGCAGACGCGGTGACCGCGCCGAGTGCCAGGAACGCCGTCAGGACTGCCGCGATTGCTCCAAGTGACTTTCTCATCAGAACTCCTCTCGTTTGGTTGCAGGCCCATCGTCCGGGCGCGACCTGAGGACGGAGTCGCTACCTGCTGGGAAGCTCCTGTGAGAAGGCCTCGTACGCGTCGTCGTCGAAGAGCCAGAAGCGCGCTTCCTGCACGGCTGGGTGCCGCTCCATCGCATCGTGCGTCGCGGCGAGCGCGACGCGCGCGGCCTCGGCGAGCGGGTAGCCGTAGATACCGGCCGAGAGCGCCGGGAACGCGACGCGCGCGCAGCCGTGCTCCGCCGCGAGCTCGATCGCTCGCCGGTAGCAGGAGGCGAGCTGCTTCGGCTCGCCCTGCCCGCCGCCACGCCAGACCGGCCCGACGGCGTGGATCACGTACCGCGCCGGCAGCCGTCCGGCGCCCGTGATCTTCGCGTCGCCCGTCTCGCAGCCGCCGAGCAGGCGGCACTCCGCGAGCAACTCCGGCCCTGCGGCGCGGTGAATCGCGCCGTCGACTCCGCCGCCGCCGAGCAGCGACGAGTTGGCGGCGTTGACGATCGCGTCGGCCTCGGCGTCGGTGGTGATGTCGCCACGATGAAGCGTGATCTGCGGTCCGGTCTCCGACACCAGGCCTCAGCGAGCGGGCAGGTCACGCAAGAACTGCATGAACAAGGGCCAGGTCACCTGGGCGGCAAGAGCATTCGCTGCCGGAGTGCCGCCGGCCTCGCTCTCGGTGCTCGGCCCGAGTTGGAACGCGGAGGGAATCGGGACGTTCGGAGTCCGGCAGCCGACCCCGTGGCCCGCCGCTGGATAGACGTGCGCCACGACGTTCGTCTGGCCGTTGGCGCGCGCTGCTCTCGCCAGGTCGGTCGCCGCGAACGCGGATTCGATGATCTCGTCCTTGCCGCCGCCGGTGATCACGACGGGCGCGCGGCGGATGCTCGTCACGGGCAGGTCGCCGAACGGGACGGGAGAGCCATTCAGCGTCCAGGCAGGGCCAGACGGGCTACCGCCGAGGATCTTCTCGGATGTCGTGCATCCCCAGACGCCGTCGATCAGATCGGGGTACGTGGCCGCGAGCAGGATCGCAAGCTCCGCGCCGCGCGACACCCCGAGCACGCCGATGCGCGCTGGATCGACCTCCGGCCGGTGCGCGAGCCACCGAAGCGCATTTGCGAAGTACTCGAGCGGGATGCGCTGCAGATGCGCGGGCAGGCCCGCCTCGCCGAAATAGCCAACTGAAAGCGTCGGATACCCATGGGAAGCGGACAGCGCCGCAGCGTGACCATGGCCTCCGGCAGAGCCGCCGAGCGTGAGGAGCGCCGGTCGCGGCTCGCTCGATGGAAGCGCGGAGTACGTCCCGACGAAGCCCGTATCGCCGATCGCATAGTCGTGGACCTCGACCCCTGGTGCAACGGAACGGCGGACGAACCGCGCGCGGGCGATGACGGCCCGCGCTCGAATGACCGCCACCGTAACCGTGGCGGCAGTCGGTGGAACGAAGGCGCTGCTCGTGACCTGCTTGCCATCGGCCGGCGCCATCGCCCAGAACAGACGCATGCCCTTCTGCGTGTCCAGGATCCCGCGGCCGCTCGCGCGGTAGCCGACGGTCGAGCGCCACAGCCTCCCGCGGACGTCCCGGGCCTCGCCGCGAAGGAGCACGCGCTCGTCCGGGTGCAATCCGGTGGCCCGGACGCTGACCGGCTGGTCGACGAGAACGTCTCCGGGCGCGATCGTGAGCACGACCCGACCGCTCGATGCACCGCTTGCACTCTGCGCCAGGACGAGCGCCAGGACGAGCGCCGCGACGACCCAGAAGCGCTTCATCTTCCCAGCATTCCAGAGCACGGCGACGGGTGTCCGACTCCAAGGCGCCTAGCGGATTCGAACCGCTGTAAACGGCTTTGCAGGCCGCTGCCTAACCACTCGGCCAAGGCGCCGCGCGGGCTGCAT
>Ga0136846_1224295_pt1 | contig 11555 bp, 14 predicted proteins | sample HopSoiMetagenom2_FD_96841 | JGI IMG/M metagenome (GOLD analysis project Ga0136846, IMG submission 96841) | Grasslands soil microbial communities from Hopland, California, USA - 2 Assembly 2016 (version 4) | ecosystem: Environmental > Terrestrial > Soil > Grasslands | place: USA: Hopland... | reverse complement strand
GCGCGGGCGGTGGCGCCGGTTCCGGCGCCGGGACCGGGTCGGCAGGCACAGCCCGGGCCGGGAGCAGGCCCACGGGATCGACATAGCCGTGCTCGTCGTCCGCGTGCCGGATGCCGAGATGGACAGACGGAGACTCGTGCTCCGCCTCGCCGCTCGAGCCGAGCTCGGCGACGGTCTGCCCCTCGGTGACGACGGCGCCGCGCGCGACGCCGAGCGTGCCGAGGTGGAGCAGCGTGACCACCCAGCCATCATCCGTGCGGATCGTCAGCGAGCGGCCGTAATGCGGGAGGGTTCCGGCGTAGCTGACGCGGCCGGCGGCCGGCGCGCGGACGGGATCGCCCGGCGTGCCGCCGATGTCGATGCCGCGGTGCTGGCCGGCAGCGTAGGGGTCGGCGCCGTTCCCGTACCCCTGGAGAACGGGGCCGTCCGCGGGCCACGTCCAGGCCGTCGCTGCAGGAGCGGCGGCGAGCGCGACAACGGCTGCCGCCGCAAGAGAGACGAAACGCATCTTCACCTCCTTTCGTTGTCAGATATGCGAACGCAGACCACGCTAGCGGCGCGGTCGGACGTTGTCAAAATTGTCTACAGAGTGCTCGGCGACGGCCTACAGCGAGCGCTTGTAGAGCGAGCGGGCAGACGCGCCCGTGAGGCGTCCCACGACCTCGGCGGCCTGACGGCGCGGGACGCCGGCCGCGACGAGCTCGATCACGGCCGCGACCGCGTCGTCGTTCACCTCACGCCGTGCCGGCACCGGCCCGACCACCACCACGATCTCGCCCTTCGTCTCTGCGGCGAACCTCGCCGCGACCTCACGGGCGGGCCCCCGCACGATCTCCTCGAAGCGCTTCGTCAGTTCGCGGCAGACGGCGACCGGCCGCTCCGGGGCCACGCCCGCAAGCGACGCCAGCGAGGCGGGGAGACGCCGCGGCGACTCGAAGGCAACGGCGACGTGCGGCCACGCCTCCAGCTCGGCCCACAGCGCGTCGAGCGCCCCGCGGCCGCGGGGCAGGTAGCCGAGGAACTGATAGCGCTCGGCCGGAAAGCCACTGGCCACGACCGCCGTCGTGACCGCCGAGGCGCCGGGAAGGACGGTCACGTCGATCCCCGCGTCGCGCGCCGCCGACACGAGGCGCACGCCGGGATCGTTGATCCCGGGCAGGCCCGCGTCGCTGACGAGCGCGACCCGTTGGCCGTCGCGAAGCCGCTCCAGCAGCTCCGCCTGACGCGCGGCCTCGTTGTGCCGGTGGTAGCTGAGCAGCGCGTGGGCGCGGATCCCGTGCCGGTCGAGCAGGCGCGCCGTGTGGCGCGTATCCTCGCACAGCACGACGTCGGCCTCGCGGAGCTCTGCGAGCACGCGCAGCGTGACGTCGTCGAGGTTTCCGATCGGCGTCGCGCAGACCGCGAGGGTCACGCGCGCGCGTGGAGGAGCTCGAAGGCACTCAGCCCGGCGCCGATGACCCCGGCCTCCGCGCCGAGCTCGGCCTGGACGATCCGGACGGCGTGGCGCCCCGGGTCGAGCGCCTCCGTGGCCACGACCTCGCGGGCCGAACCCAGGATGAGCTCGCCGGCGCGCCCGAACCCGCCGCCGACGGCGATCACCTCGGGGACGAACACGTTCACGATCGTGACCATGCCCTGGCCGAGGATGCGGCCGATGCCGCCCAGGGCCTCGACCGCCCGCGAGTCGCCGTCGCGGCCGGCGTCGACGAGCGCGCGGCCGTCGGCGAGGCCGAGCTCGTGCGCGACGCGGTCGGCCGCGCGCCCCGAGGCGAGCGTCTCGAGGTGCCCTCGGCCCGGGCAGCCGTCACCGCACGGAGGCCCGTTCACGTCGACAACCATGTGCCCGAGCTCGGCGCCGGCGCCGCGAGCGCCGCGATAGGGATGGCCGTCCAGGATCAGGCCGCCGCCGATGCCCGTGCCCAGCGTGAGCATCACGAAGTCGCGCGTCCCGCGCCCGGCGCCGAGCTGCCACTCCGCGATGCCGGCGACGTTGCCGTCGTTGTCGACGAACACCGGGACGCCGAGCCGCTCCCCGAGGTACCCGGCCAGGTCGATGCCCGCGAGCGGCGCGTGCACGGAGGCGACCACGCGGTGCGCGACCTGATCGATCCGCGAAGGGACGCCCACGCCGACGGCCGCGACGCCTTCGGGGTGGCCGCGCACGGCGTCCTCGAGGGCGTCCAGGAATGCCTGCTGGGAGCCCTGCGGCGTGGGCCGCTCGTTGGCGGCGGCAAGCGATCCGTCCTCCGAGACGAGCCCCGAGGCGATCTTCGTGCCGCCTACGTCGATGCCGATCACGGGCAGGGACTCCACGGGCGGCGGCTAATCTAACCCGCCGGATGGGCCTCGAAGACAAGCCGTACCGCGTTTATCGCGGCGGCCGCGTCAAGGGCAAGGTTCCGACGCTGCCGAGGCCAGAGCGGGAGCGGCGGCAACCCGGCCGCAATGGACGCCCGCCGCAGCAGCGCTACGCGGGCACCGGGCCGACGCCGCGCCGGCGCCGCTGGCCGCGCAAACGCTGGCTCGTGCTGATCCCCATCGTGCTGGTCACCCTGCTGGTCGTCTGGGCCGTTGCGAGCTACCTGGCGGTGCAGAGCGGCGTCGAGACCGCGAACAAGCGGCTGCCCCGCTCGGCCGAGAGGGCGCTCAGCCCACAGAAGGGGTCCGTGCTCTCGGACCCGACGCACGTGCTGCTGCTCGGCACCGACCATTCGACGACGGCCGCCCGCCGGGGGCTCGAGCACACGGACTCGATCCAGCTCATCCGCACCGATCCGGGCCGGAATCGCGTCTCGTACCTCTCGATCCCGCGCGACCTGCGCGTGGCCATCCCGGGGCACGGGTTCGACAAGGTCAACACCGCCTACCAGATCGGCGGCGCGGCGCTCGCGATCCGCACGATCCGCGGGCTGGGCCTCCCGGTCAACCACGTCGCGATCGTCGACCTGGCCCGCTTCCCCAAGCTCATCGACGCCGTCGGCGGCGTCGACATCGACGTGCCGCGCCCGATCCTGTCGAAGTTCGACTGCCCGCTGAAGACGAACGCGCAGTGCGCCTCATGGCCGGGCTGGCATTTCAAGAAGGGCACGCAGCACATGAACGGCCGCCGCGCGCGCATCTATTCGCGTGTGCGCAAGAACCTGCTCAACCCGGCCGACACGGACATCTCGCGCAGCGCCCGTCAGCAGCAGGTCATGACGGCGCTCACCCAGAAGATGACGTCGGTCTCGACGGGGATCCGCATGCCGTGGATCGGCGGCGACCTCGCCAAGCCGCTCGCGACCGACCTGTCGACGAACGAGTTCCTCGAGCTCGGCTGGCGGAAGTTCCGCGCGGGCTCGGGGCATACGCTCTACTGCCGGATCGGCGGTTCCCCGTCGAGCTTCGGCTACCTGATCCCCGAGGGCGACGACGTCCGCCGGGTGCTGCGCGAGTTCGAGGGCATCGACGCGCCGCAACCGCCGCCGCCGGGCACGCTCTTCGGCTCCGGCTGCCGGAGCGGCCACCCGCTGCTCGGGTAGCCGCGAGATCAGCTCTCGGTTGTCTTCTTCTCCTTGGTGTCCGGCTTGGATTCGGACGACTCGCCGCCGCCCGAATCCGACTTCTCGCCGCCGCTGTCGCGGCGTTTCGACCCACGGCCGTAGTCCGTCGTGTAGAACCCTGAGCCTTTGAAATGGACGGCGACCGGGTAGAGGACGCGCTCCAGCGGGCCGGCACCACACGTCGGGCAGGTCTCCGGCGGGTCGTCGCTCATCTTCTGGAAGAGCTCGAACACGTGGCCGTTCGGGCACTTGTACTCGTAGATCGGCACCAGTCACAGGCTAGCGCCCGGACGGGCGGGCACTCTCGCACTGCGAGTGCCGACCGCGCCTTTCGCTGGGGCGTCGCCGGCTGCACCGCCGCCGCCGCCGCCTTTCTGCTCGCACGGGTGCGCGCATGGCCGCCGCACGAGGACGAGACGCTCGCGCTGTTCGTCGGGCGCGGCTCGCTGCCGCACGTCCTCGCGACCGTGCACGGCGAGCGCGGGGGCGCGCCGCTGCACTTCCTGCTCGCCTGGCTCGTCGACGAGCTCGGCGGCGGGCTGACCGCGCTGCGCCTGTTCTCCGCGCTCTTCGCCGTGGCCAGCATCCCCGTGACCGCCCTGCTCGTCCGCCGCCTCGCGGGCAGCGCGGCCGCGCTCGTGGCCTGCGTCGTGGTCGCGGCGAGCTGGATGCTGCTCTTCCACGGCGTCTACGCCCGGATGTACAGCCTGTTCCTCTTCACCAGCGCGCTCTCGTACCTGGCGCTCCTCGTGGCGGCCGACCGTGGCGGCAGCCGGCGCTGGGTGCTCTGGGGGATCGCGACCGTGATCATGGTCTCGGCGCATCCGTACGGCGCGCTGGTCGTCGCCTCCCAGGGGCTCTGGGTGCTCGCGACGCGGACGCGGCTCCGGGAGGCCATACCGGCGTTCGCGGTCGTCGGCATCGTCTGCGTCCCCTTCTGGTACACCGACCTCGTCCTCGCCCGCCGGTTCGACGTCGGCGTCGGGGGCGGAAGCGGAGGCGCAGGCGCAGGCGCAGGCCAGGAGATGCACGGACCGGTCGACGTGCTCGCCTACCTGGCGCGCTCGAGCGGCGACTTCGTCGCCGGCTGGCCGGCGGCGATCGCGGCCGTGCTCCTGCTCGGGCTGGCCGGGCTGGTCACGCTGTGGCGGCGCGACCGCCGCGCCGCGCTGCTCGCGCTCTCGGTGTTCGCGACCCCCGCGCTGGCGTTCCTCACGGCGAAGATGGGCTCGTCCGCTGCGCCCGAGTCGCGCCACCTGATCTTCACGTTCCCGTTCTTCGCGATGCTCGTCGGGCTCGGCGTGCTGCGGCTGCGGCGGATCACGCTCCTGCTCGTGCCCGTCGCGCTCACCGCCCTCGTCGCCGGCGAGATCGCCTGGGGCTACGGGCGCACGCCGCTGCTCTACAAGGGTGAGCCGGCATCACGGAGCGCGGCGCGCGCCGACGCCTCGGCGTGGCTCGCCCGGACCAGCCGGCCCGGCGACGTCATGTTCGGCTACGACCCGCTGTTCCTCGGCGCCTGGGAGCGCAACCGGAGTGTCTCGCACACGGTCGTGCCGCGCGCCGACCCGGTGCTCGCGCTGCACGCGCTCCGCGACGCGCCGCAGCCACTCGGGCGCGGCGTGTGGGTGCTGGACGCGAGCGACACGAACAACTACGACCCCAAGCCGACCATCCCGCTGCGCGTGCCCGCCCCCCACTCGGACTTCGAGGCCCGCGTCTTCGGGCCCTTCCTCGTCATCCGCACGCGGCGGCGGGTGGACACCCCGGGGCAGTTCCTGCAGGACTCCTCGAGCGTGATGCTCACCGGCAAGTCGCTCTTCCTGGGCGACGCCGACATCAACTTCGTGACCGTCCGCCGCGCCGCGGATCAGCTCTCGCGGGACGCGGATGGCGGCTCGCGCTCGGCGAGCTCCCGGTAGCACGGGGCCTCCTCGAAGGCCGCGAGCCCGGCCGGGCGCTCCCGCCGCGCCTCGATGCGCCGGCGCCGCCGCGCGGCCGCGATGACCGCCGACGCGCCGAGCACGCCGCCGAGCACGAACGACGGCAGGCGGCGGAAGCCGCGGTCCTCGTCCATCGGACCAGTGTAGAAGTGCGCGATGCGCGTGTGCACACTCGGCGACCTCCTGCTCGACGTGATCGTCCGGCAGGAGGACGAGCCGGCGACACCGGCCTACGAGCGCCGCGCGCGGACGCTCGTCGGCGCCGGCGGCCAGGCCGCAAACGTCGCCGCCTGGACGGTGACGCTGGGGGCGCAGGCGCGCTTCGTCGGCAAGCGCGGCACGGACGCCGCCGGGGAGATCGCCGCGCGCGAGGTCGAGCAGCGCGGCGTCGAGGTAGTCGGCCCGCCGGTCGAGGGCCGGAACGGCGTCGTCGTCTCGCTCGTCGGCCCGGACGGCTCGCGCACGATGATCTCCGACCGCGGCGTCGCGCCGGAGCTCCGCGCCGAGGAGCTCGACATGGGCTGGTTCCGCGGGTGCGACTGGCTGCACATCGCCGGCTACAGCCTGTTCCGCGGGCCGATCGACGAGGCGGCGGCGAAGGCGGCCGGGGCGATTCGGGCGCTCGGCGGTCGGCTCAGCGTCGACCTCTCGTCGGCGTCGGCGATCGAGGCGTTCGGCCCGGAGCGGCTGGTCGACCGCCTGGCGCTGCTCGGGCCCGACGTCGTGTTCGCGAACGAGGACGAGCAGCAGGCGCTGGGCGGGACAGTGCCGGGCGCGGTCACCGTGCTGAAGCGGGGAGCGCACGGCATCGTCGTCCGCGGCGAGGACGCGGACGCGTTCCCGGCCCGGCCGGCCGATGTGGTCGACTCGACGGGGGCCGGCGATGCGCTCGCGGCCGGCTTCCTCGTCGGTGGCGCCGAGCTGGCGCTCGAGACCGCGGCGCGGTGCGTCGGGCAGCTGGGCGCGATGCCGCCCGCGGGCTGGTAGAAGGCGCGCGTGCTCCAGCTCTCCGAGGAGGTCGAGCAGGCGCTCGAGCGGGACGGCCCGGTCGTCGCGCTCGAGACGACGCTCGTGGCGCACGGCTTTCCCGTCGGGGAGGGCATCGCGGTCGGCCGGGCGAGCCAGGCCGTCGTGCGCGGCGCCGGCGCGGTGCCTGCGACCGTCGGCGTGCTGGACGGCGCGCTCCAGGTCGGCCTCACCGACGGCGAGCTCGAGCGCTTCGACGCGCGCGCCCGGAAGGTCGGGCCGAGCACGATCGCCGCCTGCGTCGCCGCGCGTGAGATCGGCGCAACCACCGTGGGCGGGCCGCTCGTCGCCTGCCGCGGCGCCGGGATCCGCGTCATGGCGACCGGCGGGATCGGCGGCGTGCACCGCGGGTGGGAGAGCAACCCCGACGTGTCGGGCGACCTCGGCGAGCTCGCGCGCACACCCGCGGTCGTCGTCTGTGCCGGTGTGAAGTCGCTGCTCGACGTCGCGGCAACGGTCGAGCTGCTCGAGACGCTCGGCATCCCCGTCGTCGGCTGGAAGACCGACACGCTCCCGCTCTTCTACTGGGCCGCCGGCGGCCCGGCCCTCACCGACCGGGTGGACACGCCCGCCCAGGCGGCGGCGATCGCACGGGCGCACTGGGCGCTCGGCGGCGCGGCGATCCTGCTCGTCAAGCCGCCGCCGACCGAGTTCGACGCCGAGCCGCTCATCGAGGAGGCGCTGGCGGCGGCGAGCGCCGAGGGCGTGCGCGGCGCCGCGGTGACGCCGTTCGTCCTCTCGCGGCTGCACGAGCGGAGCCGCGGCGCGACGCTCGTCGTCAACCGCGACCTGATCGCGGCGAACGCCCTGACGGCCGGCGAGGTTGCGGTCGCGCTCGCTAGCTGATCGCCCCGAGAAACTCGTCGATCGAGAGCGCCGTCAGCGTCTGGAAGCTCGAGCTTCCGCGCGCGCCGAGCGCGACGGAGACGCGCGCGATCGCCGCGGCGTCCTCCGCCTCGACGACGTTCACGAAGTCGTACGGCCCGAGCGTCGCCCACTGGTGCAGGACACGCGCACCGAGCTCCTCGACGTCGCGATTGACCTCGCGTAGCCGGTCGGGGTTCGACCGCAGCGTCTGCACTCCCTGGGGCGTGAGCTTCGAGAGCAGGATGTAGGTCGGCATCAGGCCTCCTCGACTGGTGGACGTGGCGACTCTAAGCGAGCCGTCTGGTCGATGTAGAGCAGGGCGCCGCCGACGAAGAGCACCGGCGCGATGACGAGATCGGCCAGGAACACCGCGACGTGCTGCGTCTGGTCGCCTTCCCCCTGGAGCAGGAGCACCAGCACCGTCCGGCTCAGGAAGAACACCAACACGAGCGTGAAGAGCGATCCGACCGCGTGGACGTAGCCGGCCCGTGCTAGCGCGACCGCACGCCGGAAGCTCGCGGCGAATCCGGAGTCTTCGACGAGGACGACCGGCACGGCGAGACCGACGAGCGCCAGCCACGGGATCGGGAAGGCGAGCCCGATGATCGCCAGCCAGACGACGCCCGGCACGACGAAGGCGAACAGCACCAGCGGGATCACGGCGAATGCCGCCACGCCGACGGCGTACGCGCCCGCCAGCCGCTCGCGCACGAGGGGCGGTCGCAGGACGACGACACACGCCCGCAGGTACGCCGCCGTCATGGCCACCGATCCGACCGTGAGCAGCACGGCCAGCGAGATCGCCTTCCCCGCGCTCCCGCCGACGAGGTCGAGGACGGCCGGCGCAAGCCCGATCGGGACGAGCTTCCAGAAATGCGAGCCGTAGAACCGCAGCGACTCCGCGACGACCTGGCCGATCGTGCGCTCGGCCGGCGGCAGCGGCGGCGGCAGCGGCGCGTTGCGCGCCGCCCGTCTGGAGGCGCGGCTAGCCAGCGATCTCGCCGGCGAGCGCTTCGGCCTCGTCCACGAGGACGGAGACCGCCTCGAGGCCCGCCGACCAGAAGCCGGGATCCTCGATGTCGAAGCCGACGCGCTGCGCCAGCTCGCCGGGCGGCGCCGAGCCGCCGGCGCGGAGCAGGTCGAAGATCGGCTCGACGAGCGCGTCGCCCTGCTCGACATACCGCTCGTAGATCGCCAGCGAGAACAGGTAGCCGAACGCGTAGGCGTAGACGTAGCCCGGCACGCCGATGAAATGCGGGATGTAGCTCCACCACGAGCGGTAGCCGTCGCTGACCTGAACGGCGTCGCCGAGCATCGCGCGCTGCGTCTCGGCCCAGATCTCGTTGACGCGCTCGACGGGCAGCTCGCCCTCGGTGCGCCGGGCGCCGTGCGCCGCGTCCTCGAAGCGGTTGATCGCGATCTGACGGAAGGTGGTCGCGAGCGCGTCCTCGATTCGCCCCGTCAGCAGCGACAGCCTCGCCCTGGGATCGTCCTCGCGCTCGAGCAGAAGCTGGAAGGTCAACGCCTCGCCGAAGACGGACGCGGTCTCGGCGAGCGTCAACGGCGATCGCGCGTTGAGCAGGCCCAGCGGCTGGGCGAGAACGCCGTGGAGCCCGTGTCCGAGCTCGTGTGCGAGCGTCAGCACACTGCGGCGCTCGCCCGCGTAGTTCATGAGCACGTACGGATGGACGTCCGGGACCGTCGTCGCGCAGAACGCACCCTGCACCTTCCCCGGCCGCAGCGCCGCGTCGATCCAGTCGCGCTCGAAGAAGCCGGAGATGATGTCGCCCGCGCGCGCGTCGAAGTTGCCGAACGCCTCGAGCACGGTGTCCCGCGCCTCGTCCCACGAGACCGTCGGCGGCTCGCCCTCGAGCGGCGCGTAGCGGTCGTAGTCGTAGAGCGTGTCCAGCCCGAGCAGCTTCGCCTTGAGGCGGTAGTAGCGCTGCGGGATGTCGTAGCGCGAGGTCAGCGCCTCGACGAGGCTGTCGACGGCCTCGTCGGAGATCTCGTTCGAGAGGTTGCGCGCGGAGATCCAGCGCGGGTACGTGCGCAGGCGATCCTCGATCGTGCGCTCGTTCAGCACCGTGTTGAGGATGTACGCACGGGTGCGCAGGCCGGGCGCGAGCGATTCCGTCACCGCCTCGGCGACCGCGCGGCGCGCGCCCTGGTCGCCCAGCTGCTGCAGCCGTGAGAGCGCTTCGTCGAGCGAGGTGGTCGTCCCGTCAACCTCGACGCCGAGGTCGGCGACGAGCTCCTCGAACAGGCGCACCCAGGCGCTGTTCCCGGTGACGCTCTTCTCGGCGTCGATCCGCTCCTCCGGCTCCGAGAGCACGTGCGGCCGGTACCGCCGCTCGGTGCGCAGGACGTTCGCGTACTTCGCGAGCGCCGGGTCGGCGAGCAGCTCCTCGGCGCGGTTGTCCTCGACCTCCACCCACTCGAGCTCGAAGAAGAGCAGCTCGGTCTCGATCGCCGTGCCCTGCTCGCGTGCGCGCTGCGCGAGCGCGCCGCGCGACTCGTCAGACGTGTCGGCCGCGTAGCGGAGCTCGGCGTACGTCTGCGCGCGCGTCACGACCGAGTGGATGCGCTCCGATTCGGCCGTGGCCTCGTTCAGCCCGGCGGCGTCGAGCTCGGCGATCCTGCCGCGGTAGCGCTCGCGGAACGCCTTGGCATCGCGCAGGGCTGTCTCGAGGTCGCCGGCGAGCTGCGGGTCGTCGGGAGCTGCGTACAGATCGTCGAGGTTCCACTCGACGGTTTCGGCGCCGGTCACCGTTGCGGCCACGACGCCGGAGACTAGCGGGCTGAAGCCTCAGCGCGGCGTCGGTGCAGAAGCAGCAGCTCCTGGTGTTCACGCGCCCGTCGGCGCAGGCCGGGGCGCTCGAGATCGTGCAGACCGGCTTCGGCACCGTCGACGTCGACGGGGCCGGCGCTTACAAGACCAGCTAGCCGTGGGGGGGCGCCGGCGCGGCCGCCGCCCCCCGCTACGGTGCCGCGGTGCGCGTGCTGCTCGTCGTCGCTGCGGCTGCCGCGCTCGCCGCTTCGGCGCCGGGTGCGGCGAGCTCGAAACCGCTCTCGTGCGGCGTCGTGAGCGTGAACGGCGCGCGCTATCTCGTGCGCGTCGAGCAGGGGTCGATGGCATGCGCGGATGCGCGCGCAGGGATACGCGGGTTCATCGCGACGGCGTCGGCGCCGCCGCAGTGGGCCTGCTTCCGCGGCCACGGCGCCCAGCGGTGGGCCGCCGCGTGCGCCCGCGGCAGCGCGATCGTCCGCGCCTACCTGCGCTGAGCGTGCGCCTGCTCGTCGCGCTGCGCGCGGCGATCTTGCTCCCCGGCTGCGTTGCTTCGTCAGGCGCGCGCTGATCCGGGCCGTCGGCTCAGACGACAATCGGCTCGTCCTCACGCCCGCTAAACACCTGGGACTGTCCCCGGAACGTGACGGACGGGGACCTGGTGCGCGTCACAAATGTGTGACGAGCAGTCCAGGGGGCCGTTAGGCGAGCAGGATCCGGCAGGATCGAGGCGATGGGTAGAGCGGCCCGCGCCGTGCGCGGGCCGCTCAGGCTTCGGGCTCAGGCGGCCGCCGGCACCGCCGCGCCCGCCTTCTCGAAGACCAGCTCGCCGTCGCGCGCGTCGACGAGGACCGTGTCGCCCTCCTCGAACTCGTGGCCGAGCAGGCGCAGCGCGAGCGGGTTCTCGATCAGCCGCTGGAGCGCACGCTTCAGCGGCCGGGCGCCGTAGGCCGGGTCCCAGCCCGCCTCGGCTACGACCTCCTTGGCCGCATCCGTGACCTCGAGCTGCAGCCCGCGCGCGGCGAGCCGCTCGCGCAGCCGGAGGAGCTGATGCTCCACGATCTCGCCGATCTGCTCGCGCGAGAGCGGATGGAACTCGACGATCTCGTCGATCCGGTTCAGGAACTCCGGCCGGAACACGTCCCGCAGCGCCTCGGCCGAGCGGATGTTCGAGGTCATGATGATCACGGTGTTGCGGAAGTCCACCGTGCGCCCCTGGCCGTCGGTCAGGCGGCCGTCGTCCAGGATCTGCAGCAGCACGTCGAAGACCTCCATGTGCGCCTTCTCGATCTCGTCCAGCAGGACGACCGAGTACGGCCGGCGGCGCACGGCCTCGGTCAGCTGGCCGCCCTCCTCTTAGCCGACGTACCCGGGCGGCGCGCCCACGAGCCG
>Ga0136846_1244065_pt1 | contig 11557 bp, 10 predicted proteins | sample HopSoiMetagenom2_FD_96841 | JGI IMG/M metagenome (GOLD analysis project Ga0136846, IMG submission 96841) | Grasslands soil microbial communities from Hopland, California, USA - 2 Assembly 2016 (version 4) | ecosystem: Environmental > Terrestrial > Soil > Grasslands | place: USA: Hopland... | reverse complement strand
GATCGGCACCGCCGCTGCGGCCTTGTTGTGGGCGCTCTACAACCGGCTGAAGCACGGCAAGTGGCGTTTCAAATTGCCGAGGCGCGCGCCGGTGGAGGATGTGCCGGCAGCCGATGACTGGGCACCCGAGGAAACCGGTGCGCGATCCTGGCTCGAGGAGGCCGATGCGCTCGCCCGCGAGGGCCGGTTCGCGGAAGCCATCCACCACCTGCTGTTCCGCTCGGTCGAAGACATTTTCCGCCGGCGGCCGGCGCTCGCGCGCCCCGCGCTGACCAGCCGTGAACTGGCGGCGTCGCAAACGATTCCCGAGCGCGCCCGAGAATTGTTCGCAGGGATTGCAAGGCTGGTCGAACGAAGCCTGTTCGGCGGCCGTCCGGTCAGCCAGGATGACTGGGCCCGGGCGCGCGAATCCTATTCCGATTTCGCCCTGGCGTCGGCGTGGCGCCCATGAGCGATGTCGCGATGCGACCGGAAAGCGGCAGCGGGGATGGCGCCTTCAATCCCCGGATGATGCTGCTTGTGACCGCGATCGGATCGCTGGCCTTTATCGCAGTGCTGGTTCTCGGCGCCTACGCGCCTGATTTGCGCTCCGGACACAACGGTGGCTCGCACGCGCTGTCGAACGCCGCCACCGGTTTTGGCGGCCTCGTTCAACTCGCCGAGGAGACCGGCCGCAAGCCGGTGATCATCCGCGCTGTCGCCGACCTCAAGAACGAAGACCTCGCGGTGATCACCCCGGAAGATGGAAGCGCCAATCTCAGCAAGATCCTCGACGCGCGCGGCCCGCGGGCGACGTTGGTCGTCCTGCCGAAGTGGTCGACGTTTCCCGATCAAAATCATCCCGGTTGGGTGAGAGTCGCGCGCCTCGCTTTTCCGGGCGATCCGGAGCAGGTTCTTGCGCCCGGCCTCGAGCTCAGGATCAAGCGTTCGAAAGGTCATGGCGAGCCGCTTCGGAATCTCGGACCGGCGGTGCCAAAAGACCTTCAATTCCTGGCGCCGGCGGTCGTGCAGTCGATGACCGGCGGCGGCCTCAAGCCGCTCATCACGACGCCCGCCGGCGAGATCGTCCTCGGTCAGGTCGGCGCTCGCAACCTCTACGTGCTAAGCGACCCCGACCTCATCAACAATCACGGGATGGGCGATCAGCGCCAGGCCAGTTCGGCGCTTGCCTTGCTCGACTATCTCAACAGCACCGACTCGGAATCGGTGCTGTTCGACGTGACCGCCAACGGGCTTGGCCATTCGAAGAGCCCGCTGAAGCTGGCGTTCGACGCGCCGTTCCTTGCCGTTACGCTGACGATCTTCGCAGCCATGCTGCTCGCCGCCTGGCAGGCTCTCGTCCGCTTCGGGCCGGTCCGCCGGCGCCAGCGCGCGATTGCGTTCGGCAAGGCGGCGCTGGTCGACAATAGCGCGGCGCTGATCCGCAAGGCCGGCCGCGAAGCGCATCTCGGCGGCCGCTATGTCGAGGTCGTCCGCGAACGGGCGGTGGACCTGTTCCGCCTTCCGCCGGCGCTTGCGCCGGACGCCCTTGGCGCGAAGCTGGAAGCGCTCAATCCCAATCACAGTTTCAGCGCGGCAGCGGAGGCCGCAACGAGCGCGCGCGACCGCTCCGAGCTGGTCGGCGCGGCCCAATCCCTGAATCAATGGCTCGAGGAGATCCAACGGTGAAAGTCGACGAAGTCCAGCAACTCGCACAGGGGATCAGAACGGAGATCGCCAAGGCGGTTGTTGGCCAGGATACGAGCGTCGAGCTGATGCTGGTCGCGCTATTCGCCGGCGGGCACATTCTTCTCGAGGGGCCGCCAGGCACCGCCAAGACACTTCTCGCGCATAGCTTTGCCCAGGCGGTTGGCCTCGACTTCGGACGAATCCAGTTCACCCCGGACCTGATGCCGGCGGACATTATCGGCGCGAACCTCTTCAACTTCCAGACTTCGAGCTTCAGCCTGACCCGGGGGCCGATCTTTACCGAGCTGTTGCTGGCGGACGAAATCAACCGGACGCCGCCCAAGACGCAGGCGGCGCTACTCGAAGCGATGCAGGAGCGGCAGGTCACGATCGACGGCGAGAGCCATGAGCTCAGCGACCGCTTCACGGTGGTGGCGACGCAGAATCCGATCGAGCAACAAGGCGTCTATCCGCTTCCGGAAGCACAGCTCGACCGCTTCTTGTTCAAGCAGACGGTCGGCTATCCCTCGCTTGAGGAAGAGCGGAAGATCATCGCCACTCACGGCGCGGAGAAGATGGCGATGGAGCCTTCGGCCTGGGGGGTCGAGCGCAAGGCCGACCGGGCGCTGATCGCAGCCGCGATGAACAGCGTTAACGACGTGAAGCTGGTCGATGAAATCGTCGATTATATCGCCGCGCTGGTCCGCGGCACGCGCGAGAACCCGGAGCTGGAATCGGGCGCGAGCCCCCGCGCCGGGGCGATGCTGGCCGGCGCCGCCCGCGCGCGCGCCGCGCTCGACGCACGCGACTTCGTGATCCCCGACGACGTGAAGGCGCTCGCTCCCGCGCTGCTGCGGCACCGGGTGATCCTGTCGCCGGCGGCGGAGATCAATGGCCGCAAGGTCGAAGAGATCGTCACGGCCATCATCGAGGCGATCGAGGCGCCCCGTTGATCTATCCGACGCGTACGGCAGTGATCGCGACGGCCGCCGGGGCGCCGTTTGCGCTGGCCTTCGCCGCAGTGGAGCCGGGCCGCTGGTACCTGGCGCTGGCGTGGCCGCTGCTGATGATCCTGCTGTGCCTGTTCGATGCCGCGCGCGGACGGGCGACCGCGACGGCGCAGGTCGGCTTCCCCGGCCATGCCTATGTCGGCGAAACCCGCGATTGCACGGTTACCGTATCGGTCGACAGCCGTCCGCGAAACGCCTGGGTGGCGCTTCAGGATTCGCCGCTGGTGAGCGCCGAAGACGATGGACGAGTGCGGATCCCGCTCGAAAGCGGACGCGGCGCCGTTTTCCTTTCCCTCGAAATGTTGCGGCGCGGAGTCGCACGGTTCGAGCGGCTCTGGCTGCGCTGGACCGGCCCAATCGGTTTCGCCTGGAACCAGCGTACGGTTGAGCTCGGCGCAACCATGTCGGTGCTGCCCGACCTGCGGCCGGTTCGCGACCACGGCGCGCGGATTTTCGAACGTTATGCGCTTGAGGGGATGATCGCGCAGCTGTCGCGCGGCGAGGGCTCCGATTTCGATACTCTGGTCGACTTCCGGACCGGCATGGATCGCCGGGCAATCGACTGGAAACAGTCCGGCCGACACATGAAGCTGCTTGCCAAGCAATATCGGACCGAACGCAACAACCAGATCGTCTTCGCGATCGATACCGGGCGGCAAATGTGCGAACCGATCGCCGGAATTGCGCGCGTCGACCGCTGCGTTTCCGCAATGCTGCTGACGGCGTGGATCGCGCTCAAGCTCGGCGACCGGGTGGCGATCAATGCCTTCGATTCACGGCCGCGAGTGTCGAGCGGCCTGGTCTCGGGCAGCGGCGCCTTCGCCGAGCTCGAGCGGATCGCGGCAGAGGTCGATTACAGCGCCGACGAGACCAACTACACGTTCGCCCTGACGACGCTCGCCGCGCGGCTCACGCGTCGCTCGATGATCATCATGTTCACCGAATTCGCCGATACCGTCTCCGCTGACTTCATGCTCCGCGCCGTGCGCCGGCTGGTCGAGACCCACCTGGTCGTCGTGGTCGTGCTCCGCGACGAGGAACTCGAAGCCATCGCCAATGCACCGCCGGCGAACGCGGACGACGTTACTCGCGCCATAACGGCCGCCGACTTGTTGAAGGACCGCCGCGTTGCGATCGGCCGCCTCCAGCATCTCGGAGTTCATGTCGTCGAGGCCGAATATGACAAGGTGAGCGAACGCCTGGTTCAGAGCTACCTCGACCTCAAGAAAAGAGACTTGCTGTGAATGCGCGGCTGGCTGCTGCGGGCGATGCACCCCTCGTCAATGCGACTCGCTTCCGCCAGGCGCACGAGGGCGATTGGGAACGGCTCGAGCATATCGTCACGCGGATGGAGAAACGCTCGATCCGGTCGCTGAGCGATGAGGACCTGCTTGCGCTCCCCGCGCTATATCGGACGACCCTGTCGTCGCTGTCGGTCGCCCGCGACACATCGCTGGACCGCGCGCTCGTCACCTATCTCGAACGCCTGTGCACGCGCGCCTATTTCCAGATTTACGGCGTCCAGACGCCCGCGTGGCGGCAGCTGACGGGCTTCTTCGCGCGAGACTGGCCCGAGGCGGTGCGCGCGCTGTGGCGCGAAACCTTGTTCTGCGTCGTGCTGACCTTCGGTGCCGCCCTGCTCTCCTACCTGCTCATCAGAAGCGATCCGAGCTGGTATTACAGCGTGGTCCCGGAGGGCCTGACCCAGGGACGCGATCCGTCGGCTTCGGCGACATTCCTGCGCTCGACGCTGTACAGCAAGGAGAAGGACTGGCTCGCGGTCTTCGCGACCTTCCTGTTCACCCACAACAGCCAGATCGCGATCTTTGCCTTTGCGCTGGGCTTTGCGTTCGCCGTCCCGACGGTGCTGCTGATTCTCTACAACGGGTTGATGCTCGGCGCTTTCTACGCGGTGTTCGCCGCCAAGGGGCTTGGACCGAACGTGATCGGCTGGCTGATGATTCACGGGACCACCGAGATCTTCGCGATTTGCATTTCGGGCGCCGCCGGAATGCGCGTCGGCCTGGCGATCGCCTTCCCGGGCCGCGCGGCGCGGATGGATTCCGCGGTCGAGGCGGGACGCACCGCCGCCCTCGCCATGGCGGGGACCGTGCTCATGCTGGCCGTCGCCGGCTTGCTCGAAGGGATCGGCCGGCAGACGATCACCAACGATGCGATGCGGATGCTGATCGGGACCGCGATGCTGGCCGGGTGGCTTGCCTATTTCTACGCCTGGCCCGCGAGGAGCCGCGTCAGTGGCGACTAGGGCCCTTAATATCAGAAGCCTGAGGCGGACATTCATCACGCCCGAAGGCGTCGATCTCCGGCTCGAGCTCGGGTCAGGCGGAAGCCGCGCCGGCGCCTTTCTGATCGACATATTGCTGATCGTGATCGCGCTGGCGGTGATGTCGATTGGCCTCTTCTATGTGTTCAGCGCGACCGCCAAGGCCGGCGCCGGCGAGGGGGGCGCCGGCGGAATCGCGGTCCTTTGGCTGATCGGGTCTTTCATCCTTCGCAACGGCTGGTTCTCGTTATTCGAGATGGGAAGCCGCGGCGCGACGCCCGGGAAGAGATTGATGGGTCTGAGGGTCGTCGCGCGCGATGGCGCCCGGCTTACCGGCGCAGCGGTGATCGCGCGCAACGCAATGCGCGAGATCGAGGTCTTCCTGCCGCTGTCATTCCTCGGCGCGCAGACCGCGGAAGGCACCGCCGACACGTTCCTGGTGATTTTCGCCCTCGTGTGGAGCGGCATCTTCCTGTTTTTTCCGCTGCTCAATCGCGACCGGCTGCGGGTGGGCGACCTGGTTGCCGGGACATGGGTCGTGAGGACGGAAAAAGCGGGCCTGTCCGCGGACCTGGTCGGCAGTGCAATGCGACCGCGCCGCGCCTTTTCCCCGGCCGCGCTCAAGCTTTACGGCGTCTATGAGCTCCAGACGCTCGAGGACGTGTTGCGCAACGAAAATCCGGAGGCAATCGCGACCGTCGCGCGGACCATCCGCGCCAAGGCCGGCCTGCCCGACGATGGCGACGATTACGGGTTCCTGTCCGATTATTATGCGGCGCTCTGCGCTCATTTGGAGTCGGGCTTGATGGTCGGCCGCCGCAGGGAAAACAAATTCACCGATCATTGAGGCCGGCGGTTCGCGACGGATCGAACTGGAACGAAGGCCGCAATCCTCCGTCGAGCGGGTCCGTCGTCCGCCGATAAGACGTGGCGGTGAACGCCCCATCGCTGATAGGGTACCAATCTTCGCATAGGGGAAGAGAAGTGCCGACACTTCGCCGCGTTCTGACGATCGGCCTCGCGCTGGCCTGCGCCGCCGCTACCGACGCACCGCCGCAGATCGGCAAGCCCCGGCCCGCGCCTCCCGGCCCGTCGACCATGCCGCCGCTGAGACCCGCGGTGATCGACAATACGCTCGCGATCGGGGGCGACGACGTCGCCGCCCGCAAAGTCGAAACGCGGATGACGGTCGAAGTGCAGGTAAACGGCCGCGGCCCCTATCATTTCGTCGTCGACAGCGGCGCCGACACCTCCGCCGTCGGCATGCGCCTCGCCCGCGACCTGCAGCTGCCGCTCGGCACGCCGGTCATCCTCAACAACATGACCGACCGCAACATCGTAGACCGGGTCCGGGTTGCGTCGCTCGCGTTCGGGCCGAGCACGGTCAGCGACCTGGAAGTCCCTGCCCTGCACGAGGAGAATCTGGGCGGCGAGGGGATGATCGGTATCGATGCGCTGGTCCGGCAGCGGCTGCTGATCGATTACGAAAACAAGCTCATCAAGGTCGAGGACGCGCGCAAGCCCCCGCCCCATTTCACCGATGAGATCATCATCACCGCGCGGCTGCAGCACGGGCAGCTGATCCTGACCCAGGTGAAGGTCGCCGGCCTTGCGCTCGATGCGGTGATCGACACCGGGTCGGAAATCACCATCGGCAATCTCGCACTCCGCGACAAACTGATGAGCCGTAACCTCAACAAGGACTGGACGGTTGCCGCAACCGGGGTGACTGGCAAGACCGTCGACCTTCAGCTCGGCAACATCCGCGTCCTCAAGATCGGTTCGATCACCCTCAACAACGTACCGATCGCTTTTGCCGACGTGCCGCCGTTCCGGGTGTTCGGATTGCAGGATCAGCCGGCGCTGCTGCTCGGGACCGACATTCTCGAGGCATTCCGCCGGGTCCAGCTCGACTTCAGCGCCCGCAAGGTCCGCTTCCAGCTCCGGCGCTGTGGGACGGTGGCCGTTCCGATCAGTTCTTCACCGACGTCGACCCTGACCCGCCTGTCGTCGAGTGGCGACAATAGTGCATGCGGGATCTAGGATTCGACCGCGTAGTCGTCGCCGTAGAATTTGCTGGTGCTGCGAGTGTGAAAGGCGATCGCCTTCACCGGCGGATATTTGGGCTCGCCCAGGCCCGGAAGCACCTCGAGCAACTCTTCCTCCCAGACGTACACCGCCATCGGGAACGATACTCGCGGAGCGGACAAATGCGAGCGGTCGCTCGGCTTGCCGACGCGGTGTGTCGTCGACGGCAGCACATCATTCGTAATCCGCTGCATGTAGTCGCCGGTATTGATGATGATCGATCCGTAGGGCGCGCGCATCCGCACCCACTTGGCCGTCCGGTGGTTCCACACTTGCAAACCATCGACGCGCGTGGCCGGCAGGATCGTGAAGAGGTCGACGTCCTCGTGCCCGAGCAGGCGCCCGGCACCTGATTGGTCCTGCGCGCCGGTCATCGGCGGGTAATAGTTGCCGCGAAGGCCGAAATTGGTTTGCGTGAGCTTCTTGTCATAGGCGTGCGGATCGACGCCAAGGCCTTCGAACATCGATTGGGCGATGGGCTTGAACAAAGCCTCATGCGCCTCGACCAGCCGGCGGAATCGAGGCTCATATTCGGCGCTCGGCCAGAACTCCTCCGGCCGGAAGTGCGAGCTTCGCTCTTGCGGGATGTCGAACGCTCGGCGGCACCACACCCAGCCTTCGACCAGGTCGGGATGGATGTCGCTCGTCTCCTCGATGGGAAAATAACCCTGGTTGACTGACCCGAACCGCTCGGCGCGGAAGCGCATTTTCTCTTCCATTGGCGTGGTCGTGAACAGCTCGAGCACGTCTTCGTGCATTTCGTCGTACAGCGCCGGATCGACTCCGTGCCCGGTCAGCACGGCAAAGCCGATCTCGTGCAGCGCGCCGGCAAACTCCCGGGCGAAGCGCGCCTTGTCGGCCGCGTCGCCATGCAGATACCTGCCGACGTCGAGCGTCGCGATCCGATACTCCTCGTCAAACTCGTCCGCATCGCTTTCGGCGAGCCGATAGGTGTGCGCCTTCACCACCTGATCGTATTTCTCGAACTCGCGGTTGAGCGCCGTGGGATCGCTCATGACGCGGCCAGCGGCGCGGTCGCGCCTTGAGCCCGATGCTCGCGGTGGCCTTTGATCGCAGCGCGCGCCATCACGATCGCCGTATAGAAGACGACGATGGTGATCACATAGCGCAGGATGTCGACATCCATCTGCTTGACGATCAGCGCGGCAACCAGCACCGCCGGAATCCCGCCGAGCGTCAGCCCGACCACGATCCGAAGATCGATTTCCGGCACCTTGACGAACCTCATGCTCGATCCCGCGCCCATCAGCGACGCGCCCGAGGCCATGATCGGGAAGCAATAATGCGGGTCCATCCCCATCAAGCTGAGTATCGCGAGCGTCGGCGCGTAATTGCCGACCCCGAAATTGGCGAGCAGCCCGAGGGCGAAACTTAGCGCGATCGCGATGGCGGTGAGGATCGGAGGCAAGCCGGAGGCGGTGCCTCCGACCGGCAGCTTGCCGGCGATGGCAAGGACGAATGCAACTCCTGCCAGCGCCAAGCCGATGGCGACCATCATCTGGACGACCCAGGCGCGCGCTCGAACGACGAGGGGCGCTCCAACCACGCCGCCGATGCCAGTCGCGATCGCGCCGCCGAACAGCAGCACCGGATCGACCCGCACGCCGAGCAGGATTAAAAAGATGATGCTTTCGACCATCGCCGGCGGGGTCAGCCCGGCAATCATCGTCGGCGGGATGAGTCGGTCCGGCACCATCCGCCTGAACTTCATCCACGCCGTCGTCTGCGCGAAACTGCCGATGCCGAACGTATCGAAGAAATTAACCACGGCGCCGAGGACCAGCGCCTCGAGGGTGGGCTTTGCGCGGCGGGTGATCGCCGCCCGCGCCAGCACGAACGCATAGACGAAAATCGCCATGCCGAGCGGAATGAGGAGCGCGATCAGCAGCATTGCATTGTCTCGAATGTCATAGAATTTCACCTGAAACAAAAAAGCCCGCCGAATGGCGGGCGGGCCGTCGACGATCGGATGCTAGTCGATCAGCCGCGCCATCGCGCCGCGTGCGAGGGTATCCGCCAGCAAAAAGGCGCAGTTGCGGAAAGGACGTTCAGGTTCGTCATTGCGCCCTCAGGTAAAGCAGCCGCTCGCACGAGGTCAAGGAACCGCGTATTTTTAGGAGAAAGGTCGACAAGAGCCCGCAACAGTAGCCGGCCAAGCTCGGAAGGAGGCCGCAATATCCCGTCCGCGCGAACCATTTGTTCACCACTCGCGCGCATGAAGGTCGCTTCGGGGGTAAATATACCTATGGCCCAACCGGCTAAAGCCACGGAAGAGCGCCGCCGCGTCGAGCGGCTTGCGCTGCGTCTAACGGCGACGATGCGCGACGGCACCAAGAGCCGGGTCAAGGCGCGAGTCATCGACATGTCGACCAATGGCTGCCGGATCGAATGCTCTTCGAGCGTCGAGGACGACAGCTGGGTGTGGCTCAGCATCGCCGGCCTGGAAACCCAATTCTCCCGCGTCGTTTGGCATTGCGGGGAGTTCATCGGCCTCGAATTCGAAAAGCCGCTGGCCGAAGCCGTCTTCGAACGGCTGCTGGCCGATCAGGACCAGGTTCCCGAGGGAACGATCAACGAGCTCCGCAGCATTGCGACTCGCACGCATCGCATGGCCAGGCAGGCCGAGGATCGCGACATCGCCATTCTTGCTGAACTGTCGCGCAAGTGCGCGGTGGATGCGGTGGTCGCCGGCCTCAAGCGCGGCGGTTCCAAAGCCTAGATTGGTTTGAACGAAGACCGCCCGTTCAGGCGGCCTTCTTCGTTTCCCCGTTCAGGATTCGGCCGACGCCGCCGGCCTCCTCGATCCGCTCGGCAAGCGTGCCGCGCGGCAATTCTTCGTCGAACGCCCAGGCAAGCACCGCTTCGAGCTGCTTGATGGTCGCATCGTCGCACATGCCCTCGAAGGCCAGCTTGACGACCGGCTTCATCGGCGAGCGGAGCTGGATCTTGAGGCCCTGGGCCTCGACCAGGCGGAGATATTCCTCCGGCGCATCTTCGGCATCGAGCGCGAAGTCGTAGGCCGCGCTGAGGCCCTCGTAGAGAGCAGCGTTGGCGCGGATCTTGGCGAGGCGCGCCTCGTCGGTCTTGGTGCGCACTTCAGTGAGTTTCTTCTGCAAGGTTCCCTCCGATGCACTGGCGGATTTGGGTTGGCTCTTCGCGGGCTCTTCGGCGATAACCTCTTCTTCGGCCGGCTCTTCCGCGACAATTGCTTCTTCGGCGGGCTCTTCGGCGACGACTTCGTCCTCGCCGGGCGCTTCCGCCGCGGGCACTTCGGGCTCGTCCTCGGCGACCGGTGCTTCTTCGAGCGTTTCCTCGACGGCTTCCGGCTCTTCGAACTCCTCGACAACCGGCTCGACCTTGACTGGCTGGCTTCCGTAGAAGCCGGTCAGGCCGGCAATGCTGTCGAACAATTTGGAGAACCCAGGCGCGGCCTTGGCGACCGCCGCGGAAACCGGCTGCTCGTCGTCTTGATCGGATGCCTCGACCGGCTCGGGCTCCTCGAGCTCCGCTACGGGCTCTTCGACCTCTTCAGCGACGGGCTCCTCGATTTCCTCGACTTCAGGCTCCTCAGCCTCCGCCTCTTCGATTTGTTCGGTTACAGGCTCTTCGCGCTCCTCGGACTCCGGCTCGGCCTTCTTCGCCTTCTTGGCGCCGGCTTTCGCCGCCGGAGCGTCGGTGCTGACCAGAGCGTACACATAGTCGACCCAGGCACCGCCCGCGCTCAACGGCAACAGCGTCACCCAGCAGCGGGTCGCGCCCTCGTCGGTCGAAAATTCATCCTCGAACGCAATGAAATCGCGTGAAATGGCGACGATCGGCAGCTTTTGGGCAATGCACGCGAGGATCGAGGGCTGCGGAGCGTCGATGATTCGCTCGACCTTCTCCTCGCCGACCAGGCCCTCGCCGAGATGGCGGACTTCCGCATCATGACCGCCGCTGATCAGCTCCAGCAGGATCGAAGTGGGTCCTGCGTCCGACAGCTCGAGCGGGTCGAGGTCGTGAAGGGGCGGAAATTCCTTGTCGCCGCGAATCGACAGCCAATAGTTGAGGACGCTGGCGTGCTTGCGCCGCTCCGCCGCGCTGATGCTTTTGAACGCCGTCAGCAGCGTTTCCGCTGCTGGCTGGTCAACAGACTTTGTGCTTGAAACGGGCGCGCCCATCCCTGCCCTCCGCTTGAACTGAGGGGAGCTTGTGCGCCGATGGTGCTTAGAAAGGGTTAAGATCGCGGGAAGGTTGAGCGATTCCTGCTTTTTCTGCGCCGCGATCCAGTGGTGCACCCTGAGAAAACAGAAAGGCGCCGCCCGGATAGCCGGACGGCGCCTTCCACTGTCTATGATGGACTGGAACTACGCCAGCTCACGCTCCTGCTCCTCGACCATCGCTTCCGGTAGGCCGGCGTCCATGTCGACCGGCTTCGCCGTACCGGCCGCGACCTCGCGTTCGCGCTTGTCGAAGAAGGCCGCCCGCTTCAGCCGGACCCGAAGCG
>Ga0136846_1225346_pt1 | contig 11558 bp, 9 predicted proteins | sample HopSoiMetagenom2_FD_96841 | JGI IMG/M metagenome (GOLD analysis project Ga0136846, IMG submission 96841) | Grasslands soil microbial communities from Hopland, California, USA - 2 Assembly 2016 (version 4) | ecosystem: Environmental > Terrestrial > Soil > Grasslands | place: USA: Hopland... | reverse complement strand
GCGCAGCCGCACCGTGGCCGCGATCCGCCGCCGTCTTGACGAGTGGGGCTTCATCGAGGTCGAGACGCCGGTGCTGCAGCCGCGCTACGGCGGCGCCTTCGCGGAGCCGTTCGTGACCCACCACAACCAGCTCGACCGCGACCTCTACCTCCGCATCGCGACCGAGCTGTACCTCAAGCGCCTCATCGTCGGCGGGCTCGAGCGGGTGTACGAGATCGGCAAGGACTTCCGGAACGAGGGCATCTCCTTCAAGCACCAGCCGGAGTTCACGATGCTCGAGTGGTACGAGGCGTACGCGGACTACCGCGACACGATGGAGCGGATCGAGGATCTCGTCGAGACCGTCGCGCGCGAGGTCGTCGGCGGTACGAAGGTGACGTTCAAGGGCCATGAGATCGAGCTCGCGAAGCCGTGGAAGCGGACCAAGTTCGCGGACGCGCTCGCCGAGCACGGCATGTGGACGCGAGACGAGTCGGAGCTCCGTGGCGCCCTGCAGGCCGCCGGTGTCGACACGACCAACGACAAGACCTGGTCGCAGCTGATCGACCATGCGCACAGCCACTTCGTCGAGCCGACGCTGATCCAGCCGACGATCCTCTACGACTATCCCATCGAGCTCTCGCCGTTCGCGCGGCTCACCGACGACGACCCGCAGACGGTCGAGCGGTTCGAGTTCTTCGCCGGCGGGATGGAGCTCGGCAACGCCTTCAGCGAGCTCAACGACTCCGTCGAGCAGGAGCAGCGCTTCACGATGCAGGCCTCCGAGGGCGCCGGCGGCAACGCCGAGGCGGAGCAGGGCGACCCCGACTTCGTCGAGGCGCTCTCCTACGGGATGGCGCCCACCGGCGGCCTCGGCTTCGGCGTCGACCGGCTCGCGATGCTCTTCACTGGGCGCGAGACGATCCGCGAGGTCGTGCTCTTCCCGACGTTGCGCGGCCAGTGACGGACGCGGCGCCGCACGTCGCGATCGCGCACGAGTGGCTCGTCGTCTACGCCGGGTCCGAGCGGGTCGCAGAGGCGCTCGCAGGCGCCTTCCCCGGGGCGGCGCTCCTCACGACGATGGAGGTGGACGCGCGGATGCCGGCGATTCTCCACGGCGCGCGCACGTCCTTCCTCCAGCACGTCCCGGGCGCGAAGGACCACCACGAGTGGATGGTCCCGCTGATGCCGCTCGCGTGGCGGTTCCTACCGGTTCCCGCCGACGTGGACGCCGTCGTCTCGTCGAGCCACGCGTGCGCGAAGGGCGTGCGCGTCCCTGCCGGCGTGCCGCACGTGTGCTACTGCCACACCCCGATGCGCTACGCGTGGGACTTCGAGTCCGAGCGCGGCCGCTTCCCCGCGCCGATCAGGCCGTTCGCGCGCGCAGGAATGCGCTGGTTCCGGGCCTGGGACAGGCAGACCGCCGAGCGCGTCACCCGCTTCGTCGCCAACTCGGAAGCCGTTCGCGGAAGGATCCAGCGCTTCTACGGGCGCGACGCCGACGTCGTGCATCCGCCCGTGCGCACCGACTACTTCACCCCCGGCGGCGAGCGGGGTGACGGCTTCCTCTACGTCGGGCGCCTGACCGGCTACAAGCGCCCCGACCTCGTCGTCGAGGCGTTCCGCGGGCTGCCGTACGAGCTCGTCGTCGTGGGAGGCGGCAGCGCGCTTCCGGAGCTGCGCCGTGGCGCACCCGCGAACGTCCGCTTCGTCGAGCGTGCGAGCGACGAGGAGCTGCGCGACCTGTACCGCGGCGCCCGCGCGCTCGTGTATCCGGTGGACGAGGACTTCGGGATCGTCATGGCGGAGGCGCAGGCGTGCGGTACGCCCGTGCTCGGGCTCGCCCGCGGCGGCGCGCTCGACATCGTCCGTCCGGGCCAGACGGGCTGGCTGCTCGAGCGCCAGGACGTCGGCGCGCTGCAGGCGGCGATACGGCGAGCGGCGGACGAGGATTTCGACGCGGCCGCGATCCGGCGCTCCGCGGAGCGCTTCGGGATCGCTCACTTCCAGGCGGCGATGCGGGCTGTCGTCGGCGAGGTGCTCTAGGAGGCCCTGGCTAGCCCAGGGAGCGCGGCATCCAGGCCGCTCCGCCCTCGAAGACCCGACGCGGCACCGTCTCGGTGAGGAGGCGCAGCGTCTCGTCGCCGAAACGACCGGCGATCTGCGCGAGCGCACCCACGAGCGCGAGGCCCCGGCGGCCGACGCGGTGCGCGTCGCTCGCCACGAGGTCGATCCTCCCGGCGCCGACGAACGCCCAGGCGCTCGCCTCGACCTCCCGACCCCAGCGCCCGTCCAGGCTCGACGCGACCGACTGCGCCAGCGCGCCGGCGGCGCGGGCCTCATCGAGCACGCGCGGGTCGCGGCGGACGGCACTACAGCGCTCCGGATGGGCGAGGACGAGATCGAGCCCGAGCTCCCGCGCCCGTATGACCGCCTGCTCGACGAAGCCGGCCGGAGTCTCGGGCTCGAGCTCGACGAGCACGAACCGACCGTTGCAGCGCGCGCGCACCTCCTCCTCGGCGGCGGCGAGAAAGGTCGCGGGAGCGAGCTCGGCGGCGAGGCGCAGCTCGAGTGGGATGCCGGCGTCCGCCAGCTCGGCGCGAGTCTGCGCGAGTCGCTCCGCCGCGAACTCGGCCAGCGTCGGGTAGCGCCGCGAGTAGTGCGGCGTGCAGAGCACGGCGGTGACCCCGGCGCGCTGGAGTGCGGAGGCGAGCGCGAGCGTCTCCGCGCGCCCGGGCGGGCCGTCGTCGAGGGCCGGCAGCAGGTGGCAGTGCGTGTCGATCACCTGCCGGCTCCGCGCGCGGGCGTCATCGCGACTCGCGCTCGACGTGCTCGAGCCCGTCCCGCGCGGCCGCGAGCGAGATCCCGATCATGAGGAACTCGAGCGTCGCCGTCGGGAAACCGGTGAACGACGAGCGCGTGCTCGCGTCGATCAGCATGACGACGAGGATCGCCAGCGCCATCCACGCGCCGCGCACGTGCGCACGCGACGCGCGGCGCCCGAGCCACCACAGCCGCCCGAGCAGGACGGCGAACACGGCGAAGCCGATGAACCCGACGTCCGCGATGACCGCCAGGTAGCCCGAGTCCACGGCCGTCGCGGAGGAAGAGGACGACGCGGCTCCCGAACCTCCGGCCGGCGTGAAGGAGTAGGCGGCACGCTGGGCCGCGGTGCCGACCGTCCCCACCCCCTGGCCAAGTGGCCACGCGGAGGGTGGGCCGAGCGCGGCCTTCCACGCGGAGACCCGCCCGTTCAGCGTCACGACGGAGCCGCTGCTGTCTGCCTGATAGGTGTGCGTTTGCGTGCCGCTCGCGCTCACCACGAAGACGACGCCGGACGCGACGAGCGCGACGACGAAGAGGGTCGCGACCGTCGTCTGTCCGCGGCGCGCGAGCCAGAGCGCGAAGAGGCCGACGCTCACGAGCGCCGCCGAGCGGACGAGCGACGACGCGATCCCGGCGCCGATGATGGTCGCGATTATGAGCCGCGTCGTGCCGCGCCGCATCCAGAAGACCACGGCCGCGAGCGCCATGAGCTCGAACGCCGCGTAGGCGAACGGGTCGTCGAGCGTCCCGAACGAACGCAGGACCCCGTGGTAGGTGCGCAGCTGGACGTTGTAGGTGTAGCCGAGGTCGTGGAGCCGCCAGACGCCGAGGTACTGCTGGAGGACGCCATACGACCCGATGATGCAGCCGGTGACGGCGAACGACCCGACGGCCCAGCGGAGCGTCCGCTGCGGCCTCACGAGCGTCATCCCGGCGAAGAGCATCAGCATCGGCAGGCAGGCGAGCCGCACGCCCTGGAGCCAGGCGACCCCGTGTCCGCCGCCGACGCTCACCACGTACAGCACGATCAGCAGCCCCATGGCGGACATCGCAGTCGGGTCGGCGCGGAACCGGCGATGGTCCGCGATCACGAGGAGCACGGACGCGACGACGGCGGAGAGCGACACGACGTCCTTCGTGGCGCCGATCCACGGCGTGATGAAGATCTTCGCCGCCGGCACGAGCGCGAAGTACGGGATCGTCAGCGCGACGGCCCAGTGCGGCCAGACGAGGAAGGCCGTGACGAGGGTGAGGAACCAGAGCAGTGCGAGCGGCAGCCCGACCCCGAAGGTCGGGCTCTTCGTCAGCGTGACGTAGACGGCGAAGAGCGTGCCGAGCGCCGCCGTGACCGCGACGAAGAGCTGGCTCTCGAGCGGAAGGCGCAGGGTCGGCACGTCACTGGTAGTACGAGCCGTATGACTGCTGGGCCGAGGCGTCGGTGAGGATCGCGCCGAGGAGCTCGGCCTGCCACTTGTGGGCGCGGCGGCTCAGCGTCCGCAGGCTGCGAGCAGATGCCTTGCCCTGGCGGACGACGATGATGACGAAGTCGAGGTACTGGTCGAGGTCGGCCATCTCGACCGTCAGGAGCGCCGGCGGCGTGTCGACGATCACGAAGTCGTAGCGCTCCCGCAGCCCCTCGAGGAGCGCTCCGACCTGGGGCGCGTCCGAGAGCATCTGCACCTTCACGGCGCTCCCCGCAGGCAGGACGTCCAGCGTGCCGTTCGGGATCGCCCCTTCGGTCGCCGTCGCTGTCGCCGTCGCAGCCGAGCGGGCGGACTGGCCGGACCGCGCCGGCTGGCGCACACCGCTGCCGGGAATGGCGACGGGCCGCACGCCGTCGAGCGTGATCGTCCAGAGCGCGGCCTCGAGATGGATCTTCCCCTCGAGGACGTCCACCACGCCGGGCGCGGCGGCCGCCAGCCCGAACGTGCGGGCAACCTCGGGCTTGCGGAGATCGAAGTCGAGCAGGAGGACGTTTGCGCCGCGCCGAGCGAGCGCGACGGCGATGTTGCACGTCGTCGTGGTCTTCCCTTCGCGCGCGAGCGCGCTCGTCAGCGCGACGAGGGTGCCGTGCGGCAGCCCGTTCGTCTGGTTCCGCTGCGCGGCCTGCGTGATCTGCGCGGCGAGCAGGGCGTAGGTGTCGGCAAAGAGCCGCTCGTAGCGTCCGTACATGACCATCCGCATCCGTCGAGGGACGGAGCGCACGCTCGCGAGCACCGGCACCGAGAGCTCGTCCTCGACGTCGCGCTCGGAGCGCACTTTCGTGTCGATCGCCTCGCGGAGGGCGGAGATGAGCAGCCCGATGAGAAGGCCTAGCGCCGCGCCGAGCAGCGCGTCGTGGATCGGCGCAGGACGCGTCTTCGTCGCGGACGCGGCCGGCTGCACCAGCAGCGTGTCGGCCGAGCTCAGCGTCTTCAGGACGGCGAGCTTCGTCAGCTCGCCCTGGAGGTCGCTGCGCGATGCGTCCCCGGCCGGGAGGCTGCGCAGGCGCGTCGTCAGGTCGGCGATCGACTTGTTGACGGCGTCCGCCGTCAGGCTCGCGTGCCACTCGATGTAGCCGCGGGCGACGGCGTTCGCGATCCCGACCGCGGCGTCCGGCGCCTTCGCGGTGGCCGAGAAGACGAGGATGTCGCCCGCCTGGCCGGAGACGCTCGAGGAGGCGCGCACGACGTTCGCGCTGCCGTAGAGATTCTGGGTGGCGGCCGCCGCGCGGTCGAACACCTGCGGGGCGTTCGCGAGCTCGATCTCGGTCTGCTGCTGGGTCGCGGGATCGACGTACGCCGACGTGCCCGTGATCACCTTCGAGATCGGCGCCGTCGGGACGAGCACCCGCGCCGAAGCGCTGTATTGCGCGCCGGCGAGCTGCTGCAGTATCACCATGGCGAAGGCACCGACGATCATCGCGACGACCACCGGCACGGCCGAGCGGCGTAGCGCGGCGATGAGTGCTTCTGCTCCGATGCCTTGCATCGATCTCCTTCTGGGATATCCCGCGACGACCTGCGGAGTCTAGTGGAGCGGTAAAGCGGAATCGCGGGTGTGCGGCCGTAGGGATCCGCCGCATCAAGGGGTATGGTTGGCAGGTGGTGACCGAGCGCGGCAGCAGGTTGCTCGTCCTCGCTCCGTTTCCGCCCCGTCTCGACGGGCTGCACGGAGGGAGTCGTGCCATGGCGCAGCTCCTGACGAGGCTCGCCCTCGGGCACCAGATGGCGCTCGTCGTGCTTCGCGCGGCGCACGAGCCGGCGGTCGAGCCGCTCCTCCTCGAGCGCTGCGAGATCGTCGAGGAGGTGCTGGTCGCGGCGGCGGCGCGCTCGGTTCCCGCGCGGCTGAAGCGGCGTCTCGCGGTCCGTTGGGCGCTCCTGCGCGGGATTCCGACCTGGGCTGCGGAAGGGCTTTCGAGCGACTTCCTCCCGCGCGTCGAGGACGTGGTGCGCCGCTTCGACCCGGACGTCGTCAAGCTCGAGTACTCGATCATGGGACGGGCGCTCCCCGCGCTCGCCGGCACGCCGGCCAAGCGCGTCCTGACCGAGTACGACGCAGGCGCCATGGGCGCGAGCCGGCTCCCGCCGCTCGCGAAGCTGCTCGAGGCGCGCGTCTGGAAGCGCTTCGTCCGCCGGATCGTCGCCGACGTCGACACGCTCGTCGTCCTCACCGAGCGCGACCGGCTCGAGATCGGGGCGTTGAGCGGCGACACGCCGGTCGTGACGATCCCGCTGGGGACGATCGTCCCGCCCGAGCCGCTCGACCCGCGCGGGACAGGACGGACGATCGTCTACATCGGGAGCTACATCCACGCGCCGAACGTCGACGCGGCGGTGAGGCTGGCACGGGACATCGTCCCGCTCGTGCGCCGCGAGGTGCCCGACGCCGAGCTGACGCTGATCGGCTCCCACACCTCGCCGGCGATCGAGCGCCTTGCCGGCGACGGCGTGATCGTCGCCGGCCATGTCCCGGACGTCACGCCCTACCTCGATGCCGCGGCCGTCGTCGTGACACCGATCCGCGAGGGAGGCGGCATGCGCGTCAAGGTGCTCGAGGCGCTCGCCGCGGGGAAGGCGCTCGTCGCGACGCACCTCGCGGTCGAGGGACTGGACGTCACCTCGGGCGAGCAGCTGCTGCTCGCCGAGAGCGACGAGGACCTCGCCGCCGCGATCGTGTCGCTGCTCCGCGACGAGGATCGACGCGTCGCCCTCGCCCGGAACGCCCGCGCCTGGGCATCGGCGCACCTCGAGTGGGACGAGACCGTGCGCGCCCACGAGGAGCTGTACGCGCGCCTGCTCGGTACTAGCGCCGGCGAGCCCGGATCCGTCGCCGACCGAGCCACAGCTTGAGCGCGAACACGGGGAGCGAGTCCGTTCCCTCGATCTCGATGCGACGCAGCGCGTGCAGCGGCGTCGCCGCCGTGTTGAGCCCGTCGCGGGCGCTGCAGGCGCCTGCGTAGCCTGCGGCACCGGCGAGCGCTTCGACGCCGGCGCTCGTCGCGCCATGCGGGTAGGCGACCGTGGTGACCGGGCGACCGGTGCGCTCCTCGATGTCCGTCCTCGAGCCGGAGAGCTCCGCGCGGGCCGCCTCGTCGTCCACGCGGGGAAGCTCGACGTGGGTGCGCGTATGCGAGCCCAGCTCGAGCTCCGACGGCAGCGCCGCGAGCTCGTCCCAGGTGAGGAGCGGTCTGCCGCGGAGGACACCGCCGGGCGCATCCCACGTGTTCGCCTCGCCGACGCGCTGCGAAACGACGAAGAGCGTCGCCGGAACGTCGTGCCGGGAAAGAAGCGGCGCGGCGAGGGTGGCCGTGTCGCGGTAGCCGTCGTCGATCGTGACGATCACCGCGCGCCGCGGGACGGGCGCTCCGGCTGCGCGGAGCTCCACGTAGCGCGACAGGCGAAGCGGCTGGTACCCCAGACGGCGCAGGAGCGCGAGCTGGCGGGCAAAGGCGGCGGCGGGCAGGACGAACCGGCTCGCAGGCTCGGCGCCCGCGGAGAACGCGTGGTACATGAGGATCGGCGTGGAATCGGTACTCCGCCGGTACGCGGCTCGACCGTCGGCGAGCAGCCTCGCGTGCGCGGCGGCGAAGCGCTCCCACGCAGCGCGCCGCCCCGGCGGGAGCGCCCGTCCAGCCGCGCGCAGGAGCGCCTGCGGGGCGCGGCACGCCGCGAGCGCGCGCGAGAGTGCGAGTGGGGCGCCCCGTCCGTCGAAGGGCTCGTCGCTCACGGATGCGCGGCCGCAGCCCCGGCGTCGCGTAGCTCCGCAGGGTGGGAGCCGTGCCGGAACACCTCCGCCACGGCGATCGGCGGAAGCTGCGGGACGACGTCGGCGCGCGCGAAGAAGAGGTTGAAGCCGTACAGGTTCGCGCCGACGAGCCGGTAGCCCAGCCGCTCCGCGAGCGCGACGAACGCAACGGGCGAGGCGCCGAGCGGTGTATCCGCGGCCGCGGTGCGCCAGTCGAACGACGCCTCGTACGGCGCCACGACATCCTCGAGCCCGAGCTCGGTGTGCGCCTCGACGACGACGAGCCGCGGGCTCGCAGCCGTGAGCGCCTCCCAGATCCAGTAGTCGTTGCCGTCGATGTCGATCGAGAGGACGTCGATCTCGCCGTCGAGGCCGGCGTCTCGCACGAGGCCGTCCACGTTCTCCCGCGTCACGAACGACTGCACGAAGACGGGTGGCCGCTCGGCGCTGTCGGGGTGGCGGGCGTAGAAGGCGCGGCCGCGCTCGACCTCGGGGGTGCGCGCCTCGACGAAGAGGCCGTGGAAGCCGAGGTTGAGCGCCAGGTTCGCCGTGTTGCTCGCCCACACGCCGTCGCCTGCGCCGATGTCGACGAACCGCCGCGTCTTCAAGCCGCCTGCGGCGAGCAGGAACAGGAGGACGCCGTCCTCGTCGAACTGCGAGAAGACCCGGAGCCCCGTCTCCCAGACGGGCGGCAGCGTCCCCGCGGCGTCGAGCTCGCGGTAGCGCAGGAAGAGCGTGCGCAGCGCCGCCTTCGTCGCCGGAGAGGTCTGCTGCAGCGCCCGCTGACGCTCCTCCGCGAGGTCGAGGATCCGCGTCACGGCGCGGCGTGCGAGGCGCTTCACGGGCGCCTCCGCGCGAGGCGGGCTGCGCGCCGCGCGACGCGCCCCGGGAAGCGGACGACCTCCGCGACGAGCCCGACGCGGCGCATCAGCCGGTCATCCGCGGCCGTCCGCTGCGCGCCGGATAGTTGTCAGAAGGCAGCCCAGACGTAGAAGTGGAACGCGACGAGGATGCCGGCCCGTAAGAAGCCGGGCACGCCGTCGCGCCAGGGCTTCGCCTGCACGAACTGCTTGTACGCCTTCCCGCCGAGCGTCCGGAGCATCGCGCGCGCCGTGAAGATCTCGCCCGCGTCGACCATCGCCTGGGCCTGGGCGGGCGCGTAGCGCAGCGCACGCTCGATCGCCTCCGCGACCGAGCGGTTGCGCTCGTGCACCATCACGAGCTCGTCGCGCCAGGCGATCCGATGGACTCGCTCGGCGGGCACCTGCGGGAGGATGTTCGGCTCGCTGGGCCAGCTGACGGCGGCGCGCCGGTAGAAGCGCGGCTTCGGATCGAAGCGGTGCATCGGGTGGCTCGCGGGATAGCCGAGGTCGTGGTTCATGAACGGGATCTCGACGGCGTCGATGTCGGCGCGCGCGCTGAGCGCACGCAGCTCCGTGGCGAGGCCCGGCGTCACGCGCTCGTCCGGGTCCATGGCGAGGATCCACTCACCGCGCGCCTCGCCCGCGACGACGTTGCGCAGCGGCTCGACCACGGGGATGACCTCGTGCGAGACGACGCGCGCCCCGTGCGCCCGCGCGACGGCCGCCGAATCGTCCGTCGACTCGAGGTCGAGGACGATGATCTCGTCCACCCAGCCGAGCGACTCGAGGCAGGCTACGAGGCGGTCGGCCTCGTTCCGGCACACGATGCAGGCGGAGATCGAGACGGTGTCGTCCGCGGCCATCACGCCTATTGTCGCTGCGCGACGCGGACGCCGTGCACGACACCGGCCATCGTGCCCGCCAGGACGAGGAGCTCTTCGCGCGCCGCGCGCACGCGGCCGCGGGCGAGCGCCCGCACGAGGAGCCGACCACGCATCGCGAGCCAGGCGCGCAGCACCCGCCAGGCGCGGCGGTCGTGCCGCTCCCGCAGCCACAGGGCGATGCACGCGCCCATCCCGTAGCCGTACGCGCGCCTCCGCTGGAGACGGCCGGCGCTCGTCGTGCGCTCGTGGAGGACGAGCGCTGCCGGCTCGTACCGTGCGGCGGTCACCGCGAGCAGGCGCTGGAAGACGTCCATGTCGACGCCGCCCAGTGCGGGCGAGCCGGGCCCGAGGCGCTCGTCGCAGCCGCCGACCGCCTCCCACGCCTGGCGGCGGACGGCGAAGTTGTTGCCGCTCCCGACCTCCCACGGCAGCGAACGCGCATGCAGCGCGAGGGGCGTCGTGCTCGTGCGCGACGAGACCGCCGCGGTCCCGGGAGTCGCCTCGCCGAGCGGGAGGACACGTCCTCCGAGGAGGCCCAGCGCAGCGTCGGCGGCGAATGCAGCCTCGACCTCGGCGAGCCAGCGCGCATCCGCGACGCAGTCGTCGTCGAGGATCGCGACGACGTCGGCGCTCGTTGCCGCGACGGCGTCGTTCTGTACGACGCCGAGGCCGCCGGGCCGCGCGCGGACGTAGCGGACGGGAAGCTCCGCCGCCTCGGCGACGAGGCGCGTCTCGGGGCCTGCGCCCTGATCCGCCACGACGACCTCGTCCGGCAGGCGCTCGCCGGCGGCGAGCGCCGCGAGGCAGCGCGCGAGCTGCTGCGGGCGGTCGCGCGTCGAGATCGCCACGCCGATGCTCAGCGCCGCCTCCGCAGCCGGCGCTTCGCCTGGACTCGGAGCCAGACGAGGCCGAGCTCCACGAGCCGCTCCAGCACCGCGGGCGAGCGGCTCGTGCGCAGCGCTTCGCGCACCTGCGAGCGGAACGCCTGCGTCTGCCCCTGGTGGAGCAGGCGCCGCGCGCGCCGCAGCGCCGTCAGCGCCGTGTCCTCGAGGGCCGCGGCGGTGATCGCCTCTGCGCGCTCGGGCGGAAGCAGGTCGCGGTTGCTCGCGATCACCCGGCGCAGACCCTGCACGTTCCGTCCGCTCGTCACCATCGAGTCGGTCACGCCGCCGCCGCGCACGCGGTAGAGCGCGAGCGGCTCCGGCTCGTACCAGACGGGCCCGGCGGCGGCGACGCGCACCCACATGTCCCAGTCCAGGACGTCGGTGCTCGGGTCGAAGCCGCCGATCCGCTCGTAGACGCTGCGCCGGACGGCGATGCACGGCGTCTGGAGGCGCTGGCCGTGCGCGAGCGTCGCGAGCCAGTCGTCCAGGATCCCGGCGACGGGCGCCTCGAGCTCGGCGAGCGTCTCCCAGTGGCTGTCCGGCCGGATCGCGACGAAGCGGCAGAACGCAGCGGCGAGGGCGGGATCGGCGAGGAGCGGCGCCTCGAGCGCCGCATAGAAGCCGGGACGGACCGCGTCGTCCCCGTGCAGGAGGTGGACGAGCTCGCCTCGGGCGAGCCGGATGCACTCGTTGAGGTTCGCTCCCTGGCCGAGGTTTCGCGGGTGGCGGACGAGCTCGACCCGCTCGCCTGCGACCGCCCGGACGACGGCTCCGGGGTCGTCGTGGGAGTGGTCGTCGAGGACGGCGATCTGCATCGCCTCGGGGCCGGGATCCTGCGCGAGGACGCTCTCGAGGGTCTCCGCGAGGAACTCCGCGCAGTTGTACGCGGGGATCAT
>Ga0136846_1216749_pt1 | contig 11558 bp, 13 predicted proteins | sample HopSoiMetagenom2_FD_96841 | JGI IMG/M metagenome (GOLD analysis project Ga0136846, IMG submission 96841) | Grasslands soil microbial communities from Hopland, California, USA - 2 Assembly 2016 (version 4) | ecosystem: Environmental > Terrestrial > Soil > Grasslands | place: USA: Hopland... | reverse complement strand
GGGTAGCGTTCCAGGCTTTCCAGTGTGAAGATCAGCGGACGCTTGACCAGGCCGTGGATCAGCAGCCGGTGGGTATCCGGGTTAATGTCGGGAATGCCGCTATGAGAACGTTCGAAATGCACGCCGTTGGGCGTGATCATGCCATCGAGCAAATGGAGTGGCGTGCGGGCGGCACCAGTGCCGGTCGTACCGGGCGCGGTATTCCAGATTCTGGCAACTTTGTCTTCGTATTTCGAGGGCTGGCCATAGCCGACGAATCCGGACCCCGGCACTTTCATCCAGGGCTCAACTGGTAACACGTCGGCAGCAGCTGGATTAGGCAGAGCAGAACTGGCAACGGCGGCCGCAGCAGCAGTACCTGCGGTCAAAAACATGCGGCGGTGAAGGAGGCCGTTTCCTGCCACGATGTCCAGATCGGACTCGTGAATGGTCGATCGATCAGCAGTCATCAAGCCCTCCGTTTTGACGCACATCTCGGAACCGCGAGAGAACGCCGACTTCATTGTCTCGGCAAGCTGTAGGGCGCGAGGCCCGCCTGCAAGTAAGTCTGCCACTAATTTTTCTTGTTGGGATCGTCCGCAGCGTTCACGTACGCGATGCCAAATGGTCCGTCGCCACTAATTTGAACGACTGTCGCCACTTTGGTGAACGCATAATGGTTAGTATTCGCAGGGAGTTCGACGAAACCGCCAGGACCAATCTTGCTGGCTCCCTTCTCGTCCAGCTTGTCGCCGGTTCCGAAATGAAATTCGCCAGAGATAACCGTTATACGTTCGACATGCGGATGTTTGTGGGCTGGGATCTTGTATCCCGCTGGCATTTTTAGGCGGATAGTGAACGTACCTGACTTCCCGGCGTCGCCAGACAAGCCGGCCAGCTGAGCGCCCTTTGGAAGCGCGCCAGGCGCAGGTCCCCACTTGATGGCGCTGGCCGAAATTCCTTTCGGCCCAGAATCCTGTGCCACGGCTACGGTGGCGATCAGTGCAAGCGCTGATAAGGCGACGAGAGCACGCATGGAGATATTCCCTTTTTCGGTGGTTGGAGCTGTCGCCGCACCGACCATGCGGTTCAAGAGCCAAACGATTAAGTTACAAACGATCAATTTCAAAAGGCGCACTATGAAGGCGATCTTGCTTGAAGTCTGGCAATTTCGTGCCTACCGACGGCAGCGGCTGCCGATAATTGAATGGCGAATTCGGAACTTCGCCGTTTTGTTGGCAGCTAACAGGGAGAGATGGTCCCGCCTATTTGTGTTAGGTGCCGTTCATTAGTCGCGCTGTTTAGCTGAATAGCAACCTGCCAACTGTGTTTTTTTGTTCGAGGGCGCTGAATTGGACAGCGGCACTGACGGACCTATCCGCAAGTTCGTTTTAGACGCGCGATGTCCGCTTTGGTCATTAGCGGACATCCCATAATATCCGAACTAAGTCCGCTTGCCCCCGAAAGCAGACATTCCTGCGTCTATGAGTGTGCGACCCAATCCGACCTACGCCTGACTCCCTACTTCTTACCGCAACTCGGATAGGGCGCCGCCTCGCCGGGCACGATCGCGCAGAACATGATTGGATTGAGTCTGCTCAGCCGGTCCCGCCACTTCGCTTCATCGATCGCGGGTTTGTCCGCGCCGGGCGCGCGCTCCGCCCATTGGATCGTGTAGACATCGGCGCTGCCCCGGACAGCGACGATCAACGCGGTCTCGCTGTGCTTGTCCGCACTGCCCGTCACCCGCCCGCAACCCGCCACCGCGACGAAGCCATCCCGATCGCCGAACCGGGTCGCGCCCAGCGGGTTTGCATCGAACGTGTCGGGGCAGGCCTGCTTGAACCCGGCCGCGATTCCGACCGCAAAGCTCTCCGGCGTGACCTGGCGGTTGCCAGCCAGCCCCTTGGCGCCGGTGACCGTGATCATCTGCGTCCACGCCCGCGCCGTCTCGCCCTTGAGCACCGCCTCGCGAATGTAGTTGCCGTCCTTGGCGTTCTCGAAGACGACGGCAAAGTTCGACGGCATGGAGAACCGCACCAACTGGCCGTAGATCGGCGAGATCACGGTGAAGGCGGCGGGCGGCGTGCTTGTGCGCGCGGCTGGAGCCTGGGCGCGCGTCGGCGATGCGGCGGCCAGCAGGACGCTCAGCCCGGCGATCGCCATCCGTGTCGCGCGTGATGCGTTCTTCATCACGATGAGGCTACCACGCCGGGATATGGGTTCGGTGACCCAGCCCGTGACGGGGTTGGAATTTGATGCGATGCCTGCGCGCCAGGAATTGCCGCCGGTTAAGCCGCGTGTTCAGGCTCTATCACGGCGGCCTTCCGTTGGATGATCGGGCGCCAGCGCTCGCATATTGTCGCTCGCCTCAGCGGCGGCCAAGTCGAGCAGATAGCCGACCGTGTCGAGTTGATGTTTGGTCGCGATAGCCGCAAGCTCTTTGGCCAAGTCGGCAATGTAATCGGCGGCCGCCGCTCGTTGTTCAGCACCCATAGCCAAACCCCCATTGAGTGGAGGGAATAGGTTAGGGTTGTGGCGCGAGCCGTAATGTGAACTGGCTCACATACACCAAATCTCGGCAGCCTACGCAGGCCCTGGTGCGGGGGAGGATCTATCAATTGACATAGCTGGCCCGATACGATGTGGCACCCGAGCCAAGGGACAGACATGAGGCGGCGAGAGTTCATCACGCTCATGGGCGGAGTGCTTGCAGCGTGGCCACGGTCCGCACACGCGCAGCCGGCGGGTCCAGCCGCTGGCTACAAGATCGAGCCGGAATACACCAAGACGTCACCGGATGGCGCGATAACGGTCGAGCAATACCTCAACAAAGATACGGACGACTACAAATGGCAATTCTGGGTGCGCCGGCAAGGCACACTTACGTTGCTCGATCCGGAGCCGGCCGACTATCCCGCGGGATTTCTGTTCACCCACGATCGAAAATGGATCGTTCGCGGACAGAAGACCGGCTCGGGCGAGGCGACGCTCTATCTGTACCGTCTCGCTCCGCAAGGTAACGCTCCCCCGATCAGGACGCCGCTCGGCGACCTGGCGTGGGCCTTCATGAAGACTCGTCCTGACTGGCGAAAGATCGCGAAGAAGCCGGAGTATCACGAGTCAGCGGGTCTGCTGGAAGGGCTTGAAGAAAACTATCGTTCGCTCGGCGTCGATTGGCCGGCGAACCGCTATATTCTGGTCACTCTGTATGCGGATGCCGACGTCAAGGGCCGCAAACCCATGCAGACCAGCGTGGTGCACGGCTGGCGCTGCAGATACGATCTGCAGACCGGCAAGTTCGACGTGCCGGCACTTTTTTCCGATCACAATGCGAAAGCCGTCGTGCCCAAGTCGCCGGGAGACCTCTGATCATCGCCAACATTTCAGGAGAACGCGATGCGATTGCCGATTTCCGGAATGATCGTCGCTGCGCTCATTGTGCTTGTCCAACCTGCCGCGGCCCAATCGACGCCCGACCTGAAACAACTGATCGACGATATCGTTGCCGCCAACCGCATCCTCTATCGCCAGGGCGTGGTTGACGGCTTCGGACATGTCAGTGCGCGCCATCCCGGCCGGCCGGATCGCTTTCTCCTGTCGGCCGCCAAGGCGCCCGGACGCGTCGGCGCCGAAGACATCATGGAGTTCGATCTGGACGGGAACGCGCTCGATCAGCGCGGTCGGCCAATCTATTCGGAGCGCTTCATCCACTCCGAGGTCTACAAGGCACGTCCGGACGTCCACGCCGTTATCCATAGCCACTCGCCGACGGTTATCCCTTTCAGCGTGACGCAAGTGCCTCTGCGCCCGATCTCCAATACAGCCGCATTTCTGGCGCCCGACGTTCCGGTTTTCGAGATGCGCAAGGCCGCCGGCATGACCAACAACCTGGTCACCTCGAGCGCACGCGGCAAGGCGTTGGCGGAGGTCTTGGGCGACCGTCCGGTGGCGCTGTTGCGCGGGCACGGCAATGTCGTGGTGGCACCGGACGTTCGGCGCGCCGTGGCGCGCGCCATCTATACCGAGGTCAACGCCCGCATGCTGCTGCAGGCGGTTTCGCTCGGCGGCCCGATCACCTTCATCGATCCCGAGGAAACCCGGTTGATTGAGACAAACCGCGACACCCAGACCACCGGTCACGGCGTTGACCGCATTTGGCAGATGTGGGTCGAGGAAACCTTGCCCGGCAAGAGCGAACCGGCGCGCTGAGCACTGCCGCGGCGTGGCGCGCCGGCCGTTATCCCTTCAGGCACTGCCGCATGAAGCGGTAATGGCTCAACCGCCGCTGCTGAGCGAACTGCTTTTCGCAGGTCGCCCGGCGCTGCTTTTTCATCGCGCGCCGTGACGGCGTCAGTTGCCGCTGCAGCTCGGGATTGGCAGTCGTCGCCGAGGTCGGTCCCGTGTTCGGCGGCGGCGTTGTTTGGGCGCCGGACGGCGCGGTGCTGAACAGAGCCATGGTCAAAACGGCTGCTGCCAATTGCTTCATAAGATAGTTGGCCATATCGCGCTCCCTGGATGGTGCCGCATCAAAGCCTGGCCTTGCTTGAAAGTTCCATCAGCGCGCAGCAACCGAGCCACATCAGCGCGTAGAAGCCGATTGTCCGATGACAACCTAAAAGTGTGGCGTTACCCTCGCTTGATCTTCTTCGCGCGGTGATCACGCGATTTCGGAGGCGTCACATGTCTTATACCGATGACGATGCATTCGTGGCCTGGGGCGGTGGCAATTACGACTACTTGGCGATCGGTCCGTGCAACTTCGGCTTTGTGACAATGGCCGATGGGGACAACCCGAACTTCAACACCGGGGTGTCGGGAGGCGGCAACGTCTTTGGCGTGTTTGGTTACGCCGGTCGTGGTGACGGCGACGCCGTCGGGCCCACAAAGAACGATTACACCAACAGCGCCGGTGTGATGGGGACGTCGCTTCAGGTCACCGGCGTGGCCGGCACAACCGCCGGCCTGTATCCCGGCGTCTACGGTCAATGCGGGGACGCGCAGGACCTGCCCTTGCATCTGCAAGCCGGAGTTTTGGGCGCTTCGCAACATTTCCCCGGGGTTTACGGCCGTTCGGTTGAGGATTCGGGTGTCACCGGCCAATCGATGACCGACTATGGTGTGTGGGGGACATCAATACGCAGCACGGGGGTCGTCGGACAGACCGGTGGCGGTTTTGGACCTCCGTTTTCCGATCCGAATAACCCAGGCAAGGGCGATGTTCGTTCGACGCCCGTCGGCGTGCTTGGCACCACCCGAGAATCGTTCGGGGTTGCCGGTACCTCTTCCAAAGCGTCGGGTGTCATTGGGCAGACCGGAGCTGCGCCGGCATTCGATTCGAAATTGAATTACACAGCCGGCGTTGCCGGCACGTCGCGCGATGCCATCGGAGTCGTTGCCGTATCGCAGAACAGCTTCGGCGTGCTCGCCACGTCGCAAAAACGTGCCGCCGTGTCCGCCTCATCGCAGGACGCCGCCGGTGTTTCTGCCGTATCGGGAGCAAACTTTGGCGTGCTCGGAATATCCGGGGCGCAGGGACCAACGCCTGCCGGTACTTTCCAGCTTGCCGGCATTCTTGGTTCTTCGCGAGACAATTACGGCGTGATCGGCGCATCCAAAGCGCTTCCCGGCGTCTACGGTTTCTCCACGGATAATGCAGGCGTAATCGGACTGTCGACCAACTACTTTGCCGGTTACTTTTCCGGCAATGTTCTTGTCACGGGCACGCTGACTGCGACCGTCAAGAATGCAGTTGTCCGGTTCCCTGACGGCTCGCAGCGTTTGCTTCACTGCATGGAGAGTCCCGAGCATTGGTTTGAGGATTTTGGCTCGGCGAAGCTGACCCGGGGGCGCGCCACCGTAAAACTAGACGCGGATTTCGCCAAAACGGTGAAGCTCAATGACTACCGCGTGTTCCTGACGCCGGAGGGCGATTGCCATGGGCTCTATGTGCAGAACAAAGGCACCAGGACTTTTGAGGTGCGTGAGCTGCAAGGGGGAAGTAGCGGCGCCCGTTTCAGCTACCGCATCGTTGGCAAGCGCAAGGACATCACAGCGCACAAGCGGTTTGCCAAGATCGAAACAAGCCTGCCCAGGCGCATTCCGAAGCTCCGCGCCTCGCGCGGGCGCAAGGCTGCACACCTGACATCCCGGTAGGGTTAGTCCGTCGGCCCAGCGCGTTCTACGCCAGCGTCACCATGCCGCTCCAGAACTGAGTCCTGGAGCCGGTGTCGATGTCGTACTTGCGCGTGAAATCGAGCTTGCCGTCGGCGCCGATGCGAAACACCGAGAGGCCGGCCGGCAACGGCTTGAGGCCGCCGCCGTCACGCACCAGCAGCGGCTTGATGCTGGCCGCGACCAGCATGCGGCCGCTCGGGTCGATCGCGAAGGTGCGCATCTCGATGGCGTGACCGTCGGCGTTCTGGATCAAGGTCGGCTCGCCGGTCGCAGGATTAAGCGCCCACACCGCGATACTGTTCTCTCCGCCGGCCGAAACCGTCTTGCCGTCGACCCTCACGGTCCCGGAGTCGCGGTTCGCCTGGTAGAGGAAACGGCCGTTGGGGTGCACATGCAGCGTGCCGGCGTGTTGCCGCGGCCCGGCCTTTGCGGGATTGAGCAGCGTATCCTTCATGAACAGCGGATCGCGTGAGATGCCGGTCACCGGATCACGCTTGTACATATAGAGCTTGCTCTGGCTCTCGAGCGAGACGTAGACCCACGGCTGCGTGGTGTGGAAGTCGATATGCCGCGGCCCGAATTTCATGCCGTCGCCGGGCTGGATCGCAGCGACCCCATTCAGGACGCCGGCTTTGAACGAAAACACCTTGAGGGAGCCCGGCTCGACGACCTTGTCTTCCGACGCATTGTGTCCGCGGGTCACCAGGATGACGTGCTGGTTGTCCGGTGTGATGCGGATCTGGTGGGCATACTTGCCGGTGTCGAGCGGCTGCGGCTGTGCGACCTCATCGCCCAGGGTGCCGTCCGGGTTGATGCGGTGAACGGTCAGAGAGCTCGGGGTGTTGTAGGCCACCAGCAGATATTCGCCGGTCCTGTCGACGGTGGTGTGGATCGCGCGGGTCGCCAGATTGCGCGGCTCGCCATGCAGAGTGAGCGCGCCGCTCGCCGGATCGATGCGGAACGCGTGCGCCAGATGCTTGTCGTCTGGACTGCCTTCGACGCCGCCCGAGCCGCGCGTGCTCGACACCGTGTAGAGAAATTGCTTCGAGGGATGCGGCCAGGCGTACTGAACGTTGGCCGGGAGCGAAACGGTGCCGCGCTTGGTGAGCGAAGCGTCATCTACATTCATGCTGTAGAGCGTGAGATCACCGCCGACCGCGGAGTAGAACGCGGCCTGACCCTGAACCGCCTGCGCCAAGGCGCGCGACGGCAAAAGCTGCGGCAGCACCGCGGCGCTGCCAATGAGAGCGGTGAACCTGCGCCGGTCGATCATGGGGGCCTCCCGTGAGCCTTGTTGTTCAAACGATACTCCCTTCGTCACCTGATCGCACCAGCGGCGCCCCATTTCGATCTATTATGGGGCGCACCAAAGGAGGTCCCCATGGTTGCTGTTCGAGACCCCATTCTCCAGTCGGTTGCCATCGCTGATCTGCGTCCCACCCAGATTACGGTCGGCATGCGCGAGGTCCAAGCCAAGCGCGTCCATTGGCGCGGCAAGAAAGGCAAGAGGGGAGCCGAGTTTCTCGGCAAGCACATGATCCCGGTTATCCTCGGTCCGAAGGAGCGCCACTACGTCATCGACCACCACCATCTTGCCCGTGCGCTGCACGAGGAGGGCGTGAAGAATATCGCGATCACCGTGGTGGGGAATCTCAGCATGCTGGAGCGCGATGCGTTCTGGTTCGTACTCGACAACCGGAACTGGATGCATCCGTTCGACGACCAAGGCCGCAGGCTGGACTACAAACACATTCCACAATCGATCGACGATCTGGTGGACGATCCGTTTCGATCGCTGTCCGGTGAGCTCCGGCGCGCCGGCGGGTTCGCCAAGGACACGACCCCGTTCAGCGAGTTCCTGTGGGCCGATGCGCTGCGCCGAAGAATCAAACGTAAGATTGTCGAGCGCGATTTCGATCGTGCCATGGAAATGGCGCTCACGTTCGCGAAAAGCCAGGACGCGATCTATCTACCCGGCTGGTGCGGCCCAGCGCCGGAGAGCTGAACGGCGGTCTGCGTTGCTTCGAGTGCGGCGGCGTCACCGCGCCGCCTGAGCCGACATGCCCTTGAACACCAGCTTCTGCAGGCCGGCGGTGGTCTGCGCGATATAGATGTTCCCTTTGGAATCGGTCGCGATGTGGTGGCCGGCGCCGATCTGGCCCGGCACTTCGATCTCGCCCGCGACGTCGAGCGTCTTTGGGTCGAGCACGACAATGGATTTGCCGCCGCCGACATAGAGGAATTGCTGATCGGGCGAAAAAGCGAGGTCGCGCGCGAACGGTGTCGCGGTGCGAACGAGCTGCTTCAAGAACTTGCCGTCACTCGAAAACATCTGCAGGCGGCGGTTCTCGCGGTCGGCGAGATACACCATGCCGTCATTGGAAACGCGGATGGCGTGGGCGACGTTGAAGTCCGGCGGGCCGTCGCCGTCGGGAAAGGTCTTCGGGCCGATGATGGCGCAATTGTCGACGCCGCCCGGCGGCTTGCCGAAGGCGCCCCAGGTCCGCTTGAACGCACCGGTGTCGGCGTCGAACACGATGACACGGTGATTGCCGTAGCCGTCGGCGACGAACAGCTCGTTGGTGCGGGGCAGCACCCAGGCATCGGCGGCGCGGTGTACGTTCACGGTGTCGGCGTCGCCCTTGCTCTGGTTGCTCTTGCCGATCTGCAGGACGAACTTGCCATCGAGCGTGAACTTCAAGAGCGCGTCATCGGCGACCGGCTTCAGGCCGGCGAGGCCGGAGGCCGGGCAGTTGTTGCCGCCGATCCAGGCGAAGCCCTTGTGGTCGATGTGGATGCCGTGCTCGCGTTCGGGCCAGTCGAAGCCTTGGCCCGGGCCGCCCCAGGATTTGACGAAATTGCCGGCGGGGTCGAACACCATGACCGGGGGCGCGGCCTTGGCGGCGTCCTCGGGCTTCAGGGTGCGCGGGCGATGCAGCACGTAGACATTGTCCTGCGCATCGATAGCAATGCTGGAGGCGTCGCCGAGCTTCCATTGCGACGGCACCTTCGGCCACGACGCATCGACCGCGAAGGTCGGGATGGCGCGAGGAGGCTGGGACTGCGCATTGGCAGCGGCGGGGAACAGCAACGCGGCTGCGACGAGCGGCACGATGGTGCGAAGCAAGGTCATGGCGTCCTCCCGAAGGCCGGCGCTTTGATCGGGCCGGCTCCTGCATGACAGCGTAGCGCGAATTTCGTGTCCGCTCCATCACCCCGGCGGGATCGGCACCTGATGCACCTTCATGCCGAGCGCCACCGAGGTGTAGTAGCCGATCAGCACCAGCACTTCGGCGACGCCGTCGCGGCCGATGGCCTTTTCGATCTCGGCAAACTCGGCGTCGGAGAGCTTGGCGCCGGCAACCAGCGCCGCGGCGAACCGATGCACCGCGCGCTCATGCGGATCGGTCAGCTTCGGATCGCGGCCGGCCAGCACCGCGTCGATGATCTCCTGGGACAGCCCGACCTGTTTGCCCATCTTGATATGCGCCTGGCGGACATAGTCGGCGTCCCAGTGCTGCGCGATAACGAGAATGCCGATCTCGACCTCGCGCTCCGACAGCGAGCCCTTCTTGTTCAGATAGGTGCCGATGTGCTCCATGCCGCTGGCGACGGTCGGCGAGTGGATCCAGATCTTGTACGGGCCGAGGATGCGGCCGCGGCCGGCGACGAGCTGCTCGAACACTTTCTTCTGTTCGGGCGTTTGTTTTTCCGGCGGCAGTTCGAGAAGGCGGTTCATGATGGGGTCCTGTGGGGCGCCGCAACACGGAGCGGCTCGCGATGTCGTGAGCCTAGCGGGGTTGGAGCGGAAGGGAAATCGGGGGTAGGCTTGTTGCGTTCCGCCGCCGAGGAGGACCGCCATGACTGAATCGAACATGCGCGAACCAAAGCCCGTGCTCGATCGACGCAGCATCATCGCTGCCGGCGCGGCACTGCTCGGCACCGCTGCGTTGCCTCGCGCGAGCGCTGCCGCCGACGAGGGGCTTGCGCCCGCGGCCGATCTGCTCGGCCGGGTGCGCGGCTTCCTATCCGGCCTCGAGCCCGATCAGCGCAAGGCCGCCTCGTTTGCCTGGAACGGCGCGGAGTGGCGCGGCTGGAATTATTTCGGCGCGACCGGCTACGTCAAACCGGGCCTGCGATTGGAGCAGATGACCGCGGCGCAGAAGGAAGCGGCCTGGGGCGTGCTCGGCGTGGTGTGGTCGGCAGCCGGCGTCGCCAAGGCGAAGAACGTCATGCTGCTGCAGGACATCCTCGCGGCGAGCGGCAACGGCGCCGGCCAGCGCTCGTCGGAGCGCTTCTCGCTTGCGGTGTTCGGCACGCCGGCCGAGACCGGCGCCTGGGGCTTTCGCTGCGAAGGCCATCACCTCACCCAGTCGGTCGCGGTGCGCGATAATCGCATCGTCTCGGTAACACCGACGTCTTTCTCCGCCATTCCGAACCGCGTCAAATCCGGGCCGCACACCGGCCTCAACACGCTGCGTGACGAGGAGGGCCTGGCGCGGCGGCTGATGGCCGATCTGTCACCGAAGCTGCAGAGCCGCGCGCGGATCGCGGACTCGACGCCGTACAACATTCTGTCCTACGCCGGGCGCGAGCGATCGAACACCAAGAAGGTCGGGCTCGCGGCGTCCGAGCTCACGTCGGCGCAGCGCGATCTGTTGTGGCAGATGATCGAGCTTTATTCGATTGATCACTTTCCGTCTCAATTGTCGGCGGCCCAACGCGCGCGGGTGCAGGCGGGCGACCGCCAGGCCGCGCACTTCGCCTGGTACGCCGGAAACACGCCGGAGACGGCGTTCGGTTATCGCGTGATCGGCGACGGCTTTGTCATCGAGATGGCGTCGGTCGATCCCGAGGCGCAGCACCTGCACACGATCTATCACGATCTCGGCAACGTGCTGGGGCGGACTGGGTGATCGAGTTCAGCGGTCATGTTCGTTATGCCCGGCCATAGCCGTCCTTCGGCCGGCTATGCTCGGCCATGACGGATGAGAGGTCCTACCGGAACTGCGACAGTTCCAGCGTCTCCGACGGCCCGAGCCAGATCACGTGGTCGGTGTGATCCTTCAGCGCGTTGCCAGTCTGCGCGTGGGTGAACACCGTCAGGCCGCGGCGGTTCAGCACCAGCCAGGACACCACGTCGGTGAACTGCTCCTTGCCGATGGTGAGCTGGCAGCTGCCGCGCGGGTGCGGGCCGACCGGATTGTCATGCATCCGCCCGACCTTGACGCCGAATTTTTCGCCGGCGGCTTCGCAAAGCTTCAGCGCCTGCGCACGGGTCGGCGCGTCGTAATAGACGTGGGCGTGGAAGTTCTCGATCTCGGGCATGACTATTCGGCCGCCACCGCCTTATTGTTTTCGAAGAAACGATTGCCATGGCGCGGCAAGCCAAGATTCTCGCG
>Ga0136846_1218388_pt1 | contig 11559 bp, 8 predicted proteins | sample HopSoiMetagenom2_FD_96841 | JGI IMG/M metagenome (GOLD analysis project Ga0136846, IMG submission 96841) | Grasslands soil microbial communities from Hopland, California, USA - 2 Assembly 2016 (version 4) | ecosystem: Environmental > Terrestrial > Soil > Grasslands | place: USA: Hopland... | reverse complement strand
CACAATTTTTTGCTGGTGACTTTTCAATTCACGGGTATCAGGATCAACTACCATGTATTCTTCTTCCACTCCGAGCGTGAAATGATTGTAAGTTATATTGCTCATTCGTCCATTTTAGAGTTACAGGTTATTGATTGGTGGGTACTGGTTAAACAGGCATCCTTCGGTTCGCCGCAGGATGCTGTCGACGCTCAGGAGCCAGTAGGGAACAGGCAACAGAGGTTGCCTTTTTATTAGCTGCCTTTCTTTTTTGGAAAAGGAATGACTTATTTTTTATTCGACCTCTTTAATTCTCGACAACGTTTGGCAATTGCCAATTGCCAATTGTTCACGGAAGCATAGGCTCAAACAGTGGATGGTGCGTTGCGCTCAAGCGGACATATTCGCCCCAGCTTAAATTGTCAGCGCCTTCCTGGTGTTCGAGTGCTCTTTCTATCGCATAATTCGCTGCTGTTTCTACAACCCATTCAAAATTGTCTTCACCCACGCTCTTCACTTCGGCATCCGGCGCAGGATTACAAAAATCAATGGCGTAAGGAACATCGTTCCGAATGGCGAGTTCCACTGTGTTAAAGTCGTATCCGAGATATTGATTCAACCTTAATACAAGATCCTCCATTTGATTAAGTCGCTCCGTCCCTGGCTCAAAGTCTGCTACATATCTCAAGTGATGCGGGTTTCTTGGCTCATACGGCATGATGTGCACATACTTCCTGCCGATACAATAGCAACGATAGTATTCCGTGAACTGGATTTCTTCCTGCAGTAACATCACTAACTGTCCCGTTTCAGCGTGCTTATCAAAGAACTCCTCAAGGCTTCTCAGCTTATATACATTTTTCCATCCGCCGCCGGCGAAAGGTTTCATATAGGCAGGAAAACCCACATAATTAAATATGCCTTCCCAATCCAGTGGATATGCGAGATTTGAAAATGATTGATCCGAAGTGTCGGCCGGGGGTTCTTTAGAAGGCAAGATCACAGTCTTGGGAACGGGCACGCCGATTTTTGTAGCAAGACAATTATTGAAAAATTTTTCATCAGCGCTCCACCAGAATGGATTATTGATAACTGCTGTACCGGTTAATGCGGCGTTCTTGAGAAACGCCCTATAGAATGGAACGTCCTGGGAAATGCGATCAATGATCACATCATACCCGCAAGGCTCACCCTGGACTACCTTATCGATGCGAACGGGTTCTGCGGTGATCCCCTTTACTCCCTTACTGTTCACCCTCTCAATGAAAGCCATGGGGAAACTGCGCTCCTGGCCGAAAAGAATGCCGATTTTCTTCATAATTCAATTTTTAGCGTTAAAAGACTAACTATCGATTTCTCCAGGTAAGCGGATTGCCCTACACAATTTATTTTTATTGATAGAATTAAACAAATTAGACCGTAACATGAACAGACAAGCCAGTTGGGCGATACCCGAGTTAACAACAATTTTTCCCTATGGCCGTTTCTAACGTAATCGTGACTGTTCGTTTTTAGTCACGGAGCACTATTTTTGAAGATCATGGTAATGGTTAAGGAATCCCCGATACTCACTGAAAATCTCGAGTTGGAGTCTGTCCACTTATCGCGCAAGGTAAGAATTGATTTTTACCTGCCTGTGAATGTGTCTTCCCCTGAAAAAATGCATGTCCTTCTAATCAATGATGGACAGGACCTCGAGACAATGGGGTTTGAATCTATACTTAATAAACTGTACGAGGAGCGCGCAATCAGCCCGGTAGTTTGTGTGGGTATACATGCAGGCATGGAACGGAAGATGGAATATGGGACCGCAAGCCAGGCAGATTTCAAGGGAAGAGGAGCGAAGGCGCATGCCTATTCGAAGTTTGTACTAGGGGAACTCTTACCTTTTATCCAGGAGAAATATCATTTGCCATTCATACAACAGAAAGCATTTGCCGGATTTTCACTCGGCGCATTAAGCGCGTTGGATATTGTTTGGAACAACCCAGGTGAATTTGGCACTGTGGCAGTATTTTCTGGTTCATTATGGTGGAGAAGCAAGGATCAGCATGACGAAACTTATGATGATCACACCGATCGCATCATGCACCAGTTGATAAAGAACCGACCGGTAAAACCGTCTTTAAAATTCTTTTTCGAAGTAGGCAAACTGGATGAACAAAAAGATCGCAACCAGAATGGAATAATTGATTCCATTGATGACACACTAGACCTGATTCAAGAGCTAAAAACAAAAGGATATACAGATAGTGACATTGAGTTTCTCTTATTAGACGACGGCAAGCACGATGTTGAAACCTGGGGAAAAGCGATGCCGGTGTTTATGAAGTGGGCTTTTGCACATTGTTGACCAGTTAATCAAATTCAACAAAAAAGCCTCTCATAGGAGAGGCTTTTTTGTTGGAAATATCCTTCGTTTAGAAATTGAATCTGAGTCCCAACTGGCTGATCCATCTTGCACTTAATCTCGGTTCAGTACTGGTGCTCACGTTATATGGGGTTCCATTAATCGGCGTGTAACGATACTGAGGTGTAAGGTTACTTGCACTTACATAGTTTACAAATTGGATTAATTGGAAGTTGTCGTTGGCCATGAACCACGTGCGGCCCCAATTTTTATTCAGCATATTTGTAAAGTTGAACACATCGTACCTAACAGAAAATTCGATTCTTCTTCCACTGAATTTCACACGGAATTTTTGTTCCAGTGCGAGGTTGATGATGTGCGTGAATGGAAGTCGTGCAGCGTTTCTCTCAGCAAAGTTTCCACGGCGCTTCTTCAGGTATTTGTCGTTATCAATGAACTGGTTTAACAATGCTCTTTGTTGATCAGGAGTATAAGTAACTCCGTTAACGGTATTCGATAGGAATATCATTGAGGTCACTTCATTCCGCGTTGGCACATAAAGCAAGTCGTTGGTTTCCGTTGCACCATTATCGCCAACAGGGCTATTCCTGTACGTGTAACTGAATGGAGAACCGGATTGACCGTTATACGTAAGTGTAACGATAGTTGCCATTGACTTGTTCACGTACTCAAATTGCTTAGAGACATAAGCATTGATCCTATGCCCAAGATCGAAATCAGAAGTACTGCGGGTGATGTTATTTCTTCCATTAACGGTTTCCATAAATCTCCACTGCGAGTTATTCTGTGAACTTGTGCCTTCATTCAACACAACTGAATTGCCGTAAGTATAATTCGCATTAAACGCAAAACCATTTTTAAATGCCTTGTCTAGCGAGAAAGTAAAATTGTAGGCCCAGCCTTTCCGACCTGCATTATTGCTCAACAAATAAATCTGTCCGGGATAAGGATTGGAACCATCAGAACGCATTGGTATACGTTGCGGAGTACCTAAACTCCAAACGGTGCGCGTACCGGGATCCGCAGATTTTCCAATGGCAGGCATAATGTTCACGTTCTTGTAATCAATTTCATTAATATTCTTACTATAAATTCCTTCGAATGTCAGCGTCCATCCGTCCCCCATTTTTTTGTCTACAGCGAAAGACGCCCTGAATAATTTCGGTAGTCTGAAATCCTTCGCGATCATATCAATCTGGCCCCTGGAATTCGTCAGACTAGTTCCAACGTCAGCAGGATAATACTGGTTATAAGGGTCAGGACGGAAGGTGATATTTTGAGTAGCCGATGGCGGGTTAAGGTCGATACCGCCGAGAGAAACGCCATTATTATTATATACTCCGCCAGGCCATACCAGTGGAATACGACCGGTAAAATATCCAAGACCGCCTCTTATAACCATGCCTTCATCGTTGAAACGATAAGTGAATCCAATGCGGGGCGACAATGACCATTTAGGAACCGCAATCTGGCCGGAGCGAGCGCCTTTCAGATCATAATATTGCGATATCTTGGCCAGGCCAGTATCATTCAGGAACGCGTCTTCCAATGGCTTTGTCAAGAATTCGGTGCGATCTGCACGAAGTCCAAAGTTCAAGGTGAAATTATCATCGACCTTGATCTCATCATTTATAAAGAATGCAATCTTCAAAGTTTTAAAAGCTGCAGCAGCCTTCGTATTGTGTTCATCTTCTCCCTTGTCTAAGAGCGAGAACGAGCGCTGATACCTTCTTGGTTTAGCATTCGCATAAAAATCAGCAAGTGAATTATAAGTATAGGTACCAAAGTAATCGCGGATGAAAACGTTGTTACTGTTATTGATTTCATTGTCGGTACCAAGGGTAAAGATGTGCTTGCCCGCATAGAATTTGTATGCATCGAACAACGAAATATTTGTTTGCTCAAGCAGGTTTGCTCCAGAAAAGTTTTCAGTTCCAAATACAATTGTTCCCGGACCATCAAAGATTGAAACCCTTGGAAACGGCGAACCAATCGGATTTCTGTCATCTGTCACATTCGTATGAGTCATCAGCAACTTGTTGTTAGATCCTTTATTAAAGTTGCTTCTCAACTCAAATGAGGTTGAATTCGATTTATTTGGAAAGATGTAACCATTATTATAAAAGTTAATAGTGGTGCTGTTGCTCGCGGAGGTATTGAAACGCTCACCGCTTGTATAGCGATGGCTTATTGATATTTTGTTTTTCGGATTAACGTTCCAGTCCAGTTTAGCAACTACCCATTCTGCGTTTACCTGCTCGGGATTGTCAATATATCCTCCGGCGTCATAATTATAAGTTGTCTTCAGGTAGGTTCCCAGGTCGTCGATAGTCTTCTGGTTCGAATTACCGCGGTAATCATTGTAATTAAAAGGTTGCGGACGAACGTCATCTCTCTTTTCTCCCAACAGGAAGAAGAATAATTTATTCTTGATGATTGGCCCGCCTAATGAAAAGCCGTAGTTCTTATTATTAAATGGATTCAACTTCGTCCTTTCAACCACACTTGGAGACCCTGCTTTTGGTTGACCTACGGGTGATTTTCCAGCAAGGTCTTCGTTTCTGAAGATGTACCAGACTGATCCATGGAAATCGTTTGTTCCAGACTTAGTGATGGCATTGATACCGCCGCCGGTAAAATTCCCGATAGAGGCATCATAAGGAGAAATAATCACCTGGAACTGGTCGATTGCATCAATAGAGATCGGCGGAATATTGGCTTGACCACCATTTGTGCCCGATGCAGCCAGACCGAACACATCGTTATTAAGGGCACCATCAATATAAAATGAATTGTAGCGGTTATTTTGTCCTGCAATGGCAATACCGCCATCGCCCGTGATCTTTGCCTGAGGAGTATATGAAAGATAATCGGAGATATTGCGGCCAACTGAAGGGATGTTCGCCATTTTATCACGTCCGATAAAAGTTTCCGTCCCGCCTTTAGCACTCGGAGGAGTGCCTCTTCTGCCACCAACAACTACCTCTGTAAGCGTAGTCGTTTTGTCGGTTAAGGAAAAATCCTGCACTGCATTTTCGCCTAGCGACAATGCAATACCTTCTTTTTTACCTTGTTCAAAACCAACGAAAGAAACGGTGATAGTATATGGTCCGCCTGGATTAAGATTATAGATATTATATCGGCCGCCGGTCCGCGAAGTCACAGAATAGGTGGTGCCAGTTGGAACATGGGTCACTGTCACCGTAGCCCCCGCCAATGGATCACCCTTGGCGGTTTTGACCGTTCCGCTCACGCTACTGGTTGTCACCTGAGCCAGCATGGCAACGGGGACAAGCACGAAGGCAGCAAATAGCCGGGCTATTTTAGAAATAAGCATATAGTTTTTGGTTTTACACCGCAAATAAAAGAATAATTGAGTAAATAAAGCATTAGTTAATAACAAAATGCTAAGGCAAGAGTAGCCCTGGATTTGATGCTTTGCCAGTCAAAATAAGGGATTTAGGATGCCGGATTCCTTTTATTAATTTTGCATTAAACATTTTAGATGCTGGATTCAATTGAGAGTGCAATAGTAGATATCAGGGCTGGCAAGATTGTGATTGTTGTTGATGACGAAGAGCGCGAAAATGAGGGTGACTTTGTAGTAGCCGCCAGGCATGTGACTCCAGAGGTGATTAACTTTATGAGCAAATATGGAAGAGGCCTGATCTGTGTGCCGTTGTTGGAGGAAAGATGCGAGGAGCTTGGCCTGGACCTGATGGTGAATAATAACACAGCCTTACACGAAACCGCATTTACCGTTTCCGTAGACCTGCTGGGCCATGGGTGTACTACTGGTATTTCAGCTCACGATCGTGCAAAGACCGTGATGGCGTTGATTGACCCGGGCACAAAGCCCGAGGACCTTGGAAAGCCCGGACATATTTTCCCTCTGCGTGCAAAGAAAGGTGGCGTATTGAGAAGAGCGGGGCATACCGAAGCAACAATCGACCTGGCGCGGCTCGCGGGCCTTGAGCCGGCGGGCGTATTGGTAGAGATCATGAATGACGATGGAAGCATGGCGAGGTTAGCGGACCTAAAAAAGATTGCCGCAAAGTTCGATTTCAAAATAGTATCCATTAAGGCCCTGATTGAATTCCGCCTGAAAACGGATTCATTGATCGAGGAAATTGTGAGAGTTGACATGCCTACCAGGTGGGGGCATTTTAAACTGATCGCTTTCCGGGAAAAGAATTCAACCAATGAACATCTTGCGCTTATTAAAGGCGAATGGGAAAAGGACGAACCGGTATTGGTGAGAGTACATTCATCGTGTTTTACAGGCGATATCCTTGGATCGATGCGTTGTGATTGTGGTGAACAGTTACATAAAGCGATGGAAGCGGTGGAGAAGGAAGGGAAAGGGGTGGTGTTATATATGAACCAGGAGGGAAGAGGCATCGGCCTCTTAAACAAACTTCGCGCTTATAAATTGCAGGAGCAGGGAATGGATACGGTGGAAGCCAATCTGCACCTGGGTTTTCCAATGGACAAACGTGATTACGGAATCGGCGCCCAGATCCTTCGTTATCTCGGCATCACTAAACTAAGACTACTCAGCAACAATCCTCAAAAGCGCGCGGGTCTCCTTGGCTACGGCATTGAAATCTTTGAAACCGTGCCAATCATCGGCACCGTCAACCCGCACAACGAAAAATATTTAAATACAAAGAGAGATAAGTTGGGGCACTCCCTCAAGTGATTGCGGATTGAGAGAATGCGGATTGCGGATTGCGGATTGCGGATTGCGGATTGTCCGCAGGACCCTGCGGGTGTCCGCCGAAGCCAGGCAAAGGCGGATTGAAATGCAGACTATTTCTTATTGTCTCTGTTCCCTTTGGCGGTTTTACCTGACGCGGTGAAGATTGCGGTTAATTCGTCAGCTTCCTTTATTAAAGAATCGATTTCTATAGCATGTGACTTATTTGTATCCCGAAGCATTTCCAGCCAAAATTTTGATTCATCCGATTCTTCTTCTACCACGCCAATCCTTGCAATAAACTCCGCATGCGATCTGCTTCTGCAGGAACTCCGATAGTTTGCTGCAACTGCAGATCCACATCGGCCGACCTGGTTTGCAATAATATGGGCGCTCTTGGTGTTGGGCAGCTTGTCAATCAATTTGAAAATCGCCGTCGCAAATTTTCTCGTTCTATTCTTCAATTCCTCATCATCTATGAAAAAAGTATCTGTTGAGGCAAAACTATATCGTCAGGCGGTTTTTAGAATGATACTTTTCTCTTGAAGCTTGTTTTTTTTCGGGAAGTGATCCGCTTGGGGTCGATTATTATGAGTTTATCTGGCTGAAGCCACACCTCTGTAATATCGGAAGACCTAATTTAAGGCAGCTGCAATCCGCAATCCGCATTCTCTCAATCCTCAATGTAGAAAAATCCGCCGGCAGAGCCTTAGCGGATTAGTTCTTCATTAGTATTTGAATTAAGAATCCTGACACTACAGGATACGGATTATCCGGGTTGGTCAGGATTCGGTTTCAGAGAATAAGTCGGATGTGAGAAGGAAAAGATATTAATGAGATGATTTGCTGTATTGCAGCATCCACTCATAGATGTTCATTCCATTCTCTTTATAGGCAGGATCAGTAGCTTTTGTCCACGCGTCATGATCGTTGCTGGTAAACAGCGTCAATTTCGCTGGAACTTCAGCATGATTGCTGTTAATCTTATCAATGAATTGTTTTGAAACATTCGCGGAAACCACTTTGTCTCCACTGTTATGGAAGGCCCATACGGCTATTTTTGCCGCGGCAATATTCGAACTCCTTTTATCAGTTGCGAATGATGCACCGCTGATTGGAACAATCGCTGCAACCTTGCCGCTGTAATCACCGGCAAAATCCCAGGCTGTGCCTCCGCCCATACTCTCGCCAACAACATAAATACGACTGGCATCAATACGATACTTCTGCGCCATGAAATCAATGAGCATATTTACATCTGCTGCGCCAGGCCACTCCTTAAATTGAGGAGAAGCAACTATGAACGAGTAAGACTTTCCATTTACTGCAAAGCTCGCTGGAAAATTGTGCTGATTTAATAATTTGGAAATTCCAACATTCGTAACAGCATTCAGGCTCTTACCTGCAGTGGTCAATTCACCAATGCCGCCCAGGAATACTATTAAAGGATAATTCTTCGAAGTGGAATCGTAGCGGGCAGGTAATCCAACATAGTAGCCGGCAATGTTTTTTCCTACTGGCGACTGTACTGCATTGAAATTAGCAGCCGATACTTCTGGGAGATCATTCTGTAACGAGGTCTTATTGCTCGGGGCGTCCGTCTTCTTCACTAAGGAATCTTCTTTACGGCAAGAACTTAATACGGCCAGTGCGGCAACGGATGCGAGCAGGATGTTTTTTTTCATCTTCATAGAATTGCAATTGAGACTTAACCAAAAAAATTTCGGTCTCAATTAGCCAACACTATGCCAGAAAGGGGAAAATTCTTCCGTTAAGGATTCATTTGCAAAAAGATTTTCCACATTGAGTGTGGGGAAGTGCCATCGTTAACCAGTGGATAACAAACCGAGTTCACGGTTTACCGTTTATGGTTTACCGTTTCCGGTTTCCGGTTTGACGTTTCCTAGTTCGTAATTGTATTATAACTAGCAAAACATTTTGAATCTGAAATCAACTGAATCGGGAGTTGCCGAGCAAATTTCGGCTTATTGGCTAGAAGAACGGGAAACGCCAAACGGGAAACGTCAAACCGGAAACGTCAAACTGAAAACTGAAAACGTTTAAGCCTCAACATCCTCTTTCTCTTCCTCATTAACAGTGACCAGCACCTTATCAATCCGCTGGGCGTCCATATCAATGACTTCGAATTGAAAGCCGCGCCATTCCATTTTTTCGCCTGTTTCAGGGATATGTTCCATATGGTGGAGAATAAAACCGGCGAGTGTGTTGAACTCCTGGTCTTTCTCATTAATCCAATCGGTCTTATCGAAACGGGACAAGAAATTATAGAATGGTATTTGCGCGTCTACAAGGTAGCTGCCATCCTCTCTCTCAGTAATAGCATAATCATCTACATGCTGCTCGGGGATGTCTCCAACAATCGCTTCAAGAATATCATTCAGAGTGATCATGCCCAACAAGCTTCCATATTCATCAACAATATAACAGCAATGAATTTTTGATTCCTTGAATTTTTCCAATACCTGGTAGGCCGAAACATTATCGGGAACAAAAAGCGCGGGTTTCATCAGGTCTTTGAACAAAGTGAAATCATCAGAAACATAGAGATCTTTAATGGACACTACACCTTTAAGGTTATCTATCTGCCCGTCACAAATTGGATAGACCGAGTGTGTTTGCTGAATAATTTTTTCTCTTATCGTTTGTTCGTTATCGTTCACATCAAACCATACGATATCATTCCGATAGGTCATTAATGACGTAATACTCCGATCGCCAAGATGAAATACGCGCTCAATGATTTCCTGTTCCGCTTCTTCAATTGTTCCCTGTTCCGTTCCTTCACTGATGATAGCTTTGATTTCATCTTCCGTCACCGACACATCCTTTGTCGTGTTTACATTGAAGAGCCGGAAGAAGAGATTGCTCACCTGGTTGAGAACCCAAACTAGTGGATGCGTGAATTTGGAAACGGCTTTCATGGGCAGTGCCACTGCACGCGCAATGCGTTCGGCTTGCAAAAGGCCAATCCTCTTCGGTATCAATTCACCGAAAATGATAGAGAGCAAAGTAACGATGATGACAACAAGGGTAATCGACACCGTAGCCGCGTACGGTTTCAAGAAATCAATTTTCTCCACATAGGGCTGAAGCTTCATTCCAAATCGTTCGCCTGAGTAAACACCGGTAAGTATTGCAATAAGCGTGATACCAACCTGGGCAGTTGACAGAAATACTTCAGGGTTTTGCGACAATTCCAGGGCGACTCTCGCCTTTTCATCCCCTTTTTCCGCAAGGCCCTCCAACCTGATCTTCCTGGCAGAGACCAGTGCAATCTCCGACATTACGAACAATGCATTCAGGATGATCAGAAAAAGTAGGATGAAAATCTCTGTCATTGAACGATTTATTGATTTCCGAAGGTAACTAAACCGATCTGCTTCCTGAAGATGTAAGCCATCATTGTGCCAATCATGCAGCCGATGATTCCTCCGGCAACAACGTCAAACGGATAATGAACGCCAACGTACACTTGCGTATAGCAAATTACTAACGCCCACGTAAAAATCAGCACCCACCAATTGCTTATCTCTTTAAATGTTTTAAATATAAACATGCTCAAACCAAAATGCGTGGTAGCATGCGAGGAAGTGAAGCTCGAACTCTTCGGACAATATTTAGCGCGAATGATGATATCGTGCGCCATCAAAGGATCCTGGCAAGGCCGCAGTCTAAAAATATGTTCTTTGATCAACTGGCTACTCACGAGATCGCAAACGGCTGCAGTGAGAACAAAAGCCAGCGACCACCACCATCCTTTGATCCCAAAATTCAAAGTTGAAAAAACAATCAGGAATAAATAAAATGGCAACCAGAACTGTGCTTCCCGCACAAACGGTAGTACCTGGTCAAGCAATTTTGAGGCGCCATCCTGGTTGATCAATTTGAATAGCCAATGATCAACGTTCATGAATTGTTGCCAAACAGAAAGCAACAAAGGGCTGAGTAAAACCATGGTTGCAAAAATACGTGCTTCATATTAAAGGTTCTTGCCCGGGCATACTTAATCATCAAGTGGGAATGATGACACGTTTAACCTTAATTTTAACGCTTATTTACTCTAGATGAAACAGGCTGGCATTCCGAGAGTGGTCAAATGGACACTTACTACGGGATTAATTTTTTTATTGGTCCTCACGCTCATGCGTATCTGCCTTTTTCTGTTTTTTAATCGCCAGTCTCACCAGGTCGGTGATGTTGTTCCCTCTTTCTGGCTGGGATTGCGATTTGACTGGAGAATGGTTTGTATACTGATGCTTTTCATGCTGGTGCTCGGCAGCATTCGTCCATTCAGTCCATTTCATTCGCGAACTGTGCTCATCACCTGGAATATATTTTTTGGCTTGCTCGTATACCTCCTTATACTTTTTTATTTTATCGCTTTTGCGCATTACGCTTATTTATCACAGCGCTTAAACGCCAGTGTACTCAACTACCTGGACGATGCAGGCATTTCATTTCATATGGTATGGCAGTCTTATCCGGTCAT
>Ga0136846_1217167_pt1 | contig 11559 bp, 15 predicted proteins | sample HopSoiMetagenom2_FD_96841 | JGI IMG/M metagenome (GOLD analysis project Ga0136846, IMG submission 96841) | Grasslands soil microbial communities from Hopland, California, USA - 2 Assembly 2016 (version 4) | ecosystem: Environmental > Terrestrial > Soil > Grasslands | place: USA: Hopland... | reverse complement strand
GGCAGCGGCCTACCGGTTCGCGCCCGGCACCCAGAGCACATCGCCGCCTCCGCCATCTCCAGCCTTGTGGTTGACGTAGCGCGCGGCGACGAACAGGAAGTCGGAGAGACGGTTCACATATTTGAGCGCCGGCGCGCCGACCGGCTCCGCGGCGGCGAGCGCCACCATCAGCCGCTCGGCGCGGCGCGCGATCGTGCGGGCCAAATGCAACGAAGCCGCCGCCTTGGCGCCGCCGGGCAACACAAACGAGCGCAAGGGGGCGAGGCCGGCATTGAGGCGGTCGATCTCGCGCTCGAGCCGGTCGACCTGCGCCTCGACGATGCGGAGCGGCTCGTAGGGCAGCGGCGTGTCGGTCGGCGGGGTGCAGAGATCGGCGCCGAGGTCGAAGAGATCGTTCTGAATCGCCGACAACATCGCATCGAGCTCGATTTCGTCGGCCGACGAAAGTCGGGCGAGGCCGATCGCGGCGTTCGCCTCGTCGACCGTGCCGTAGGCCTCGACGCGCAGATCATCCTTGCGGCGGCGCGCGCCGGAGCCCAATCCCGTGGTGCCGTCGTCGCCGGTGCGGGTGTAGATTTTGTTAAGCCGGACCATTGGGTTAGCCGCGGAAATAGAGGACGGCGAGGATGATCAGGATCGCGGCGAATTGCAGGCCGACGCGCCAGCGCATGAGGAGCTGCGAGGTATTGGCGCTGCCCCCGCGCAGCATGTTGGCGAGGCCGAGCATGAGCGCGACGGCGACGGCGCCGATGGCGACGAGGACGACAAGATTTGTAGCCAAGTGCATCCCGCCTCTTACGCCCTCTGCAGGAGATGCAGAAGGCGGAGGCGAAGAAAAACGGCCGTCGAGAAGACGGCCGGAAAGTCTGGGAGGATTGGGCAAGAAGCCCACCGGCAGAGTCGACCCGAATCGCCCACAATGCAATCAAAAGTTATCGGTCTGGTGGGATTTAACGACACCTGTGTCTGCAGAGTCACGATTACTCTCGGGGCGGCCTCGCGCGCAGATCGATGGTAGAATAGTCGGATGGTCGAACTGCTGCGCACAAACGATCTTGTGCTAATCTCCGCCGTGCGCGCGATACTGGCGGAAGACGAGATTGTCGTCGTCGTCGCCGACGAACATATGAGCGCGCTCGAGGGCTCCGTCGGATTCCTGCCGCGACGGGTTCTCGTGCGCGACGAGCAAGCCACACGCGCCCGCCGCCTGCTCGAGGATGCCGGCCTCGGCGGAGAGCTGAAGCATGGATGAGGCGTGTCGGACGACCGACGCGTTCCTCCGCGGCGCGCTCCGATTGCAGCAACCCGCCGCCGGCAATCGCGCCGGAACCGATGCGATCCTGCTTGCCGCCGCAGTGCCGGCGAAAGCCGGCGGGCTCGCGATCGATGCGGGCGCCGGAATTGGCGCGGCGGGGCTCGCCGCGGCGTGCGCCGCCCCGGCGCTGCGCATCGCGCTGTTGGAGCGCGAGCCCGGGCTCATCGCTCTCGCCCGCGCAAACATCGCAGCCAATGAGCTCGAGCATCGCGTCTTCGTCGCGAAGGCCGATCTCTTGTCGTCGGAGTCCTGGCGCGCGGCGGGGCTCGAGCGCGAAGCGGCCGACCTTGTTCTAACGAACCCCCCCTTCCTCTCCGCCGCAACGGCTCGCGTCTCACCCGATCGCGACAAGGCGAGCGCGCATGTCATCGGCGCCGGCGGCCTAGAGGCATGGATCAGCGCCTGCCTTGCCCTTCTCAAGCCCCGCGGCACGTTCCTCATCATTCACCGCGCCGATGCGCTTGCAGAGATCCTGCAAGCGCTCTCGCAGCGCGCCGGTGCCTTTATAGTCCTGCCGGTCCACCCACGCAACGATCGCCCGGCGACGCGCATTCTTGTCCGGGCGTTGAAGGGCCGGCGAACGCCGCTCGCTCTCGCGCCGCCGCTCGTCCTGCACAATTCCGACGGCACGTTCACGCCATCCGCCGAGGCGCTGCATCGCGGCGAGGCGCGCGTTGATTGGGATGAATTATCGGGACCTTAAGGTTACGTCTTGGTCGACCAGCTCCAGGAGAAACCATTATCCCGTCCGTGGGTATGTCAGCCGGCCTCTTATGCGGTGCTGCGCCAATGAGTGAGACGGGAAAGATCAAAGCGATCGCACGGCAATTGTGCCGTGCTTCGGGTAACAATCCCGACAAGACGGTGCGCTTCGGGACGCCGCTGACGCTCAATGTCGACGGTTGTCAGATCATTCGCGTCCTGATGCTACCCGCCTGGCGCGAGCACATGCGTGAAGCACGCAGGATGCTCGGCGAAACCGCGTAAAAGGGCTTTGTTGCGCAAAAGTTCTTGGCAAGCTGTAGCCAAGCCGCTTCTCTACCACGCGTCAAGAGACCCTGTTTCGGCGAAGTAAGTGCTAACAGCGCGTATAACGGGAGCTGGTGGTTGACCGAGGGTGAGGACCGCCAGCAAAACGTCAGCGATTTAAGAGACATTCAGCTATGGCCGTCAATGGCATTGACGCATATGTCGAAGCAAATCGGAGGTCGCGATAATACAGTTGCATCATACAATGCTGCTGGCCATGATAGCACTCTCACCCGCAGCTGGGCAAACGAGTTCACCACCCGCTCATAGCCCTTACGCTCCCGATCTACTTCCGGCGGCAAAAGTATCGCGTCATCGATCCCGAGCGGGCCGTGGGGCTCATTTGGGAATGGCCGGTAGGCACGCGAGGTTGATCGCCGCGCGCCGATGTTTTGTCCGAGCCGATTGGTTGGGACATGCTTCAAGCCGCGGCAAGATTACGATCGGTAGCCTCGGGGAGGCCTCGAAACGCGACCTCTAGCGCGCCGCCAAGTGTCTCCAGGTTCTGGTTTGCATCCCACAATGCTTGTTCCAGTTCGTTTGCACGCGCTGAAACCGCAGCAGCAAGTCCTTCCGCCCTTGCCGAATGCTGCTTCTCGGCAGCAAGTCGTTCCTCCAAATCGGCGGAACGCTGCTTGGCCTCCTGGAGTTGCGTAACCAGCTCGGCTTCACGCTGGTTCAACTTCTCGACAACCGCCTCCAGTTCCTGGATGCGTTCAGAACACAATTCGAGATGGCGGTACGCACTTTCGATCCGACCGAGGGCACCTGACACATCGAAATTGGAGGCAACGCCCTCCAGCGAATTTGACCCCGCTTGGCGGGATTCTTCGGGCGTTCTGGTTATCTCAGCCATTATATCGGCATGTATGGCGCGAGATGCTTCCGGAAGGTAATGAACTGAGCTATTCGGCTGGTCACCCATTTAAGTACTCCGCTTCCACGACCCTCCCCTGCCTCGTTCAAAAGGCGCTCTCAACTTGGGCATAATTGTGAGCAATTCGTTGCCATATTAAGGATGCTCAGCTCCGTTCGGCGCCAACCTCTCTCTTTCCATCCGCTGGATCAGAATGGGACACTCATAAGCGTCCCCCTTTGCGGTGCATGCGAGCACGGGAAAAGCAAGGCAATCCCTCAACCTCCTCGAGCGGCATACCTGCTCGCCGTGTGGTTGCCGGAAGGCTTGCTCGTGCCGACTTCGATGCAGTTACCATTCAGTTCACCATGAAGTCATCGGTGAGAATCGGACCAAACAACACCCAGCGCGTTCCATCGAACTTCATCATCTGGAACTGCTTGTTGATGCGGTAATCGCCCGGCGAAGTGGAGCTCGACATGCCCGGCAGCGCAAGATCGGGGACATAGTCTCTGATATTCGTCGCCTGTTTCATCAGGTTGGCTCGGCTCAGATCGTCGCCGCATTGTCGAAGAATCTGGACGAGCAGCGCGGCAGTCGAATAGCCGTAGGTCGCGATGCCTGAATTGGCGTCCTCGGCCGGCGCATATTTCGCCATGAAGGCCCTGTAGCGCTTCATGCCCTCGTCATCATTCCATTCCGGATCGAGCGGGTCCTTCCCGTAATTGACGGAGATGATGTCCTTGGCGTTTTCGAGGCCTGCCGGCACCAGCGTCTGGCCGACCGGCGAAGCGTTGATGTCGAGTATCTGCACCGGCTTCCAGCCCATTTCGGCGGCCTTCTTGATCGCCTGCGCGCCGAACTTCGGCGTGGTAATGTTGTAGAAGAGGTCGGCGCCGGAAGATTTCAGTTTCACCATTTGCGAGTCGACTGTCGGGTCCGACAGTTCGTACGGCGCCTCCGCGACGATCATGGTGGTGGCCTTCCCGCCGAGCCCGTCCTTCAGCCCCTTCACGTAGTCTTTCCCGAGATCGTCGTTCTGGTAAAGGATGGCGATCTTAGCGTTGGGGTGATTGGCGAGAATGTATTTCGCGTAGATATGCGCCTCCGCCTGGTAATTCGGATTATAAGCGATGGTCCACGGAAAGTTCTTCGGATCGGTGAAGCGCGTCGCCCCGGTCGAGGCGAGAAGCTGCGGTACTTTCTTCTCGTTGAGATATTTCTGCACGGCGGCGTTCGGCGGCGTGCCGATGATCTGGAACGTGGTGAGCACTTCGTCGCTTTCCACGAGCCGACGAACCTGCTCCACTGTTTTCGGCGGATTGTACGCGTCATCGTACTGAATCAGATTGATCTTGCGGCCGCCCACCCCGCCCTGCTCGTTGATCATCCGGAAATAAGCCGCCTGCACCTTGCCGATGCTGCCATAGGCCGAGGCCGGACCGCTCAGCGGGATCGTCTGGCCGATCTTGATTTCAGCATCACTCGCGCCCGTGTCGTACTTCTTCTGCGCGTGCGCAGGGGTTGCGAGCGCCACGCCGAGCGTGAGCGCAAATATGGCCGGTCTGAACTGGCTCATAGGTTTTCCTCCCGGGAGCGGGCGCGATGCTCAGCCCACGCCGTCACTTGGGGATCTTATGTTAAAAAGAGGCCGTGAGGAAATGCGCTTCTCCCGGACCCCCGCTCTCCACCGCAAGCCCGCCCGAGACGGCGGCAAGTTCGTCGCAATCTACAGGATAAACCGGCTCAGATCGGCGTTCCTGGCGAGATCGCCGATGCGCGATTCCACGTAGGCCGCATCGACCGTCACGCTGTCGCCGCCGCGATCCGGCGCGGCGAAACTGATCTCGTCGAGCACGCGTTCCATCACCGTCTGCAGACGCCGCGCGCCGATATTTTCGACCGCCGTGTTCACCTGCACGGCAATGCGCGCGATCGCATCGATTCCGTCCGCCGCGAACTTGAGTGTCACGCCCTCTGTCTCAAGCAGCGCCTCGTATTGCTTGATGAGGCTCGCCTCCGTCTCGGTCAGGATGCGGCGGAAATCATTTTCATCAAGCGAAGCAAGCTCGACACGGATCGGCAGTCGCCCCTGTAGCTCGGGCAGCAAATCCGAGGGCTTTGCCACATGAAACGCACCTGAGGCGATGAACAGGATGTGGTCCGTCTTCACCGACCCGTGCTTTGTGGCAACCGTCGTTCCTTCGATCAGCGGCAGGAGATCGCGCTGCACGCCCTCGCGCGAGACATCGGCGCCGGAGCGCGCGCCCTTCGCGCAAATCTTGTCGATCTCGTCGAGAAAAACGATACCATTGTTCTCGACGTCCCGGATCGCTTCCTGGAGGACCTGCTCCTGGTCCATCAGCTTCTCGGATTCTTCAGCAACGACCGGCTCATAGGCGTCCTTCACCAGGGTTTTCCGCACTTTGGTGCGCGCGCCGAAAGACTTCGAAAAAAGGTCGTTGATGTTGATTGCGCCGATCGATGCGCCCGGCATGTTCGGCAATTCGAACATTGGCATTGATGGACTGGACTGAGCCACCTCGATTTCGATTTCCTTCTCGTCGAGCTCGCCGGAGCGCAGCTTCTTGCGAAAGGAATCGCGCGTCGCTGGCGAGGCATTGGTGCCGACTAGCGCGGTGAGCACCCGCTCTTCGGCCGCCAATTGTGCGCGCGCCTGCACATCCTTACGGCCGCGCTCCTTCACCAGCGTGATCGCAACTTCGAGCAGATCGCGCACGATTTGGTCGACGTCGCGGCCGACATAGCCGACCTCGGTGAATTTCGTCGCCTCGACCTTGAGGAACGGCGCGTTGGCGAGTTTCGCCAGCCGGCGGGAAATCTCGGTCTTGCCGCAGCCGGTCGGACCGATCATCAGGATATTTTTGGGCAGCACCTCTTCGCGCATCGGCCCTTCGAGCTTCAGCCGGCGCCAGCGGTTGCGCAGGGCGACCGCGACCGCCCGTTTCGCATCATTCTGTCCAACGATGTAGCGGTCGAGTTCGGAAACTATCTCGCGCGGTGAAAAATCAGCCATGACCTTCCTGATGCGGATGAATGCCGGGCAGCATCATCATTTCGAGTCGATCACTTCGACCACGACGTTGCGGTTGGTGTAGACGCAAATATCGGCGGCGATTTCGAGCGCGCGGCGGGCGATCGCCTCGGCATCGAGCCCCATGGGCAGGAGTGCACGGGCCGCCGCGAGCGCATAATTGCCGCCGGAGCCGATCGCCATGGCGCTCCCGTCGGCGGTCGCCTCAGGTTCCAGCACGTCGCCGGTGCCGGTGAGGACCAAAGCCGCCTCGGGATCGGCCACGAGCATCATCGCTTCCAGCCGACGCAGGTAGCGGTCGGTGCGCCAGTCCTTGGCAAGCTCGACGCAGGCGCGGAGCAGCTGGGAGGGGTACTGCTCGAGCTTCGCCTCGAGCCGCTCGAACAGGGCGAAAGCGTCGGCCGTGGCGCCGGCAAAGCCGGCGATCACGCCGCCCTTGCCCAGCCGGCGGACTTTTTTGGCATTGCCCTTAATGATTGTCTGGCCGAGGCTCACCTGGCCGTCGCCGCCAATGACGGTGCGGCCCCCTTTGCGGACCAGCACGATCGTGGTCGCGTGCCACTGATCGGGCCATGCGTCCCGCGGACGCGCGCCATTCTGCATGAAAATACCGGAACTCCCCTCGCCGCGCCCGATCTATGGCCGCGGCGGGATGGTTGCAAGGTCACCATAATTCGGCTGGAGGGTGGCCAATAGGCGGTCGGCTTGATAGAAGCCGCGCTCGTTTTCCTAAGCCGAAGCAACCGCATGCGCCGCGCCGGCATCACGCGCAAGACGAACGAGACGGAGATCACAGTCGCTGTCACCCTGGACGGCGGCGGGACGGCGGGCATCGCGACGGGCATCGGCTTCTTCGATCACATGCTCGAACAGGTCGCCCGGCACTCGGGGATGGACATCGACATCGCCGCCAAGGGCGACCTCCACATCGACATGCATCATACCGTCGAGGACACCGGCATCGCGCTTGGCCAAGCGGTGCGCCAGGCGCTCGGCGAGCGGAAGGGCATCGGCCGCTACGGCGACGTGCATCTGCCCATGGACGAGACGCTGACGCGCGTCGCGATCGATGTCTCGGGCCGGCCCTTCCTCGTCTTCAAGGCGGATTTTCCGGCGCCTAAGATTGGCGAGTTCGATACCGAGCTGGTGCGGGAATTCTTTCAGGCTTTCGCGATGAATGCTGGCATCACGCTGCATGTCGAGACGCTTTACGGCGCAAACAGCCATCACATCGCCGAATCCTGCTTCAAGGGATTGGCGCGCGCGCTACGTGCCGCGATCGCGCTCGACGCGGCGCGCAAGAACGAGATTCCCTCGACCAAGGGCTCGCTTTGATGGCGGCGGGAAGCAAGGCATGAGCATCTACGCGGTTCACGCTCCGGCAAACGCGCGCGACAATGTTGCCGCGGCGGCGGATGGCTGCGCCTTCGTGCGCGACAGCTTTTCCTGGGGCGCTTTCTTCTTCGTGCCGTTTTGGCTGCTGCGCCATCAGCTTTGGATCGCCTTTCTGGGATGGCTCGTTGCTGCGCTACTGCTTTGGGCGGCGGCCTATTGGCTCGGTTTGTCGAATTCCGCTGTCTTTTGGTCCTATGTGGCGATTGCCGTCTTTGTCGGACTCGAAGGGGGCATGTTGCGCAGCGCCGCGCTGCGCCGGCGCGGCTTTGATATTGCGGATATTGTTGCGTCGGAATCGCGCGATCATGCCGAACGGATTTTTTATGCGCGCTGGCTCACCGGCCTCGGGATTCAACGCCAACAAAGCGAGCCGTTGTTCCGGGCGGTCACGCCTGTGACGAGTGCGACGCCGGCAAGCGAGCGCGTTATTGGCACCTTCCCCGATGCGGAGACGTGATGAGCGTTGCCATCGTCGATTACGGCTCCGGCAATCTCCACTCGGCGCATAAGGCGCTTGAACGCGCGGCGCGCGAGAGCGGCAGCGGCGTGGTCGTTCGCCTCACCAGCGACCCCGACGAGGTTCGCAGGGCCGAACGCATCGTGCTGCCCGGCGTCGGCGCGTTTGCCGATTGCCGCCGCGGGCTCGATACGGTGGACGGCATGGTCGAGGCGCTGAAAGAAGCGGTGATCGAGAAGGGGAAGCCGTTCCTCGGCATTTGCGTCGGCATGCAGCTCATGGCGACGCGCGGCCTCGAACATCGAGTGACCGAAGGTCTCGACTGGATTCCCGGCGATGTTGTTGCGATCGAGCCCGCTGATCCCTCGCTCAAGATTCCGCACATGGGTTGGAATACGCTCAGCGTACGACGCGATCACACCCTGCTCGACGGCATTCCGACCGGCGAGAACGGGCTGCACGCCTATTTCGTGCACTCGTTTCACTTGAAGCCTACTCCGGCAGATACGATGATTGCCGAGACAGATCACGGCGGCGCGCTCACCGCGATCGTCGGCCGCGACAATCTCGTCGGTACCCAATTCCACCCGGAAAAGAGCCAGACGCTCGGCCTTGCGCTCTTGCGCAATTTTCTGCGTTGGCGTCCGTGATCCTTTTTCCGGCGATCGATCTGAAAGACGGAAGCTGCGTTCGTCTCGTCCAAGGCGACATGGCGCAGGCGACCATTTTCAACGACAACCCTGCCGAACAGGCGCTGATCTTCGAGCGGCAGGGCTTCGAGTATCTGCATCTCGTCGATCTCGATGGCGCGTTTGCGGGCAAGCCGGTCAATGCGGACGCTGTCAAGGCGATCCTTGACGTCGTTTCCATTCCCGTGCAGCTCGGCGGCGGCATCCGCGATTTGCGTACGATCGAGCGCTGGCTCGAGAAGGGCGTCGAGCGCGTCATCATCGGCACCGCAGCGGTGCGTGATCCTGATCTCGTGCGTGAAGCCGCGCGGCTTTATCCCGGACGGATTGCCGTGGGGATCGACGCCCGAAAAGGGCTCGTAGCGATCGAAGGCTGGGCGCAGGTGGCGCAAATGTCAGCGATCGACCTCGCTTGCCGGTTTGAGGACGCAGGTGTCGCAGCGATCGTCTACACCGACATTTCGCGCGACGGCGTGATGAAGGGATTGAACATCGAGGCGACGCTTGCACTGGCCGAGGCAACATCGGTTGCGGTTATTGCGTCGGGCGGTCTCGCTTCGCTTGCCGACGTCGCGCGCTTGCTCGAACCTGATTGCGCGCGGCTCGCGGGCGCGATCACCGGCCGCGCACTCTATGATGGACGGCTTGGAGCGGCCGAGGCGCTGGCGCTGATCAAGAACCGCGCTCATGCTTAAATCGCGCGTCATCCCATGCCTCGACGTGAAAGACGGACGCGTCGTCAAGGGCGTCAACTTCATCGATTTGCGCGATGCCGGCGATCCCGTCGAAAGCGCGATCGCTTATGACGCTGCCGGCGCCGACGAGCTTTGTTTTCTCGACATCACCGCCAGCCACGAAAAACGCGGCACGATCCTCGACGTCGTGCGGCGCACCGCGGAAGCCTGCTTCATGCCGCTGACGGTCGGTGGCGGCGTGCGCTCGATTGAAGATATCCGCCAGCTGTTGCTCGCCGGCGCCGACAAAATCTCAATCAATTCGGCTGCGGTCGCAGATCGCAAGATCGTCAGCGACGGCGCGGAGAAATTCGGCAGCCAGTGTATCGTCGTTGCAATCGACGCCAAACGGGTCGCGTCGGACAAATGGGAGATCTTTACCCATGGCGGCCGCAAGACGACCGGCATCGATGCGGTGGAATACGCAAAAGACGTGGTTGCGCGTGGCGCCGGCGAAATCCTCTTGACCTCAATGGACCGCGACGGCACCGGCAAGGGATTTGACATCGACCTTACCCGGGCCATCTCCGACGCAGTACCCGTGCCGGTGATCGCGTCGGGCGGGGTCGGCACGCTCGACCACCTAGTGGCGGGTATCCGCGACGGCCATGCCGCTGCGGTGCTGGCCGCGTCGGTCTTCCACTTCGGCACCTACACGATCGCGCAGGCGAAACAATATATGCGCGGTGCCGGCCTGCATGTGCGCGCGACGTGCGCGGCCGACCAATGAGCCGCTTCAGCCTGGACGAGCTTGCCGCGATCATCACGGCACGCGCCGGCTCCACCGCAGAGCAGTCCTACACGAAGTCCCTCCTCGACGCCGGGCCCGGCCGCGCCGCGAAGAAATTCGGCGAAGAGGCGGTGGAGGCGGTGATCGCCGCAATCGAAGGCGATCGCACAGCTCTCATCAAGGAGAGCGCCGACGTGCTCTATCATCTTATTGTCTTGCTCGCCGCTCGAAATATTTCCTTCGAGGAGGTCATGGCGGAGCTGAAGGACCGCAGCAGCCGCTCCGGCCATGCAGAGAAGGCAGCACGTGGTAGTTGAGGCGCGAGCAAGAGGCGCATGAACGAGATCACGCCGAATATCCGGGAGGCGACACTTTCGCCTTACCGGCGTTTCACCCGCGCCGAATGGGCGCGGCTGCGCGCCGACACGCCTCTGACGCTGAGCGTCGACGATCTCACCAAGCTGCAATCGATCAACGATCCCATATCGGTCGAAGAAGTCATCGCCATCTACCTGCCGCTGTCGCGCTTGCTCGCGCTTTACGTGGCAGCGACTCAAGGCCTGTTCAAAGCAACACAGCGCTTTCTCGGCGCCGAGGACGGCGGCAAGATGCCCTATATCATCGGCATTGCCGGTTCCGTCGCGGTCGGCAAGTCGACGACCGCGCGCGTGTTGCAGGCTTTGCTGTCGCGCTGGCCGAACACGCCGAAGGTCGCTCTCGTCACGACCGACGGTTTTCTTCTGCCGAACGCGGTGCTCGAACGTGAAGGCCTGATGGACAAGAAGGGTTTTCCGGAGAGCTATGACCAGCACGCGCTCATTCGTTTCCTGTGGCAGGTCAAAGCCGGAGAGCGCAACGTCAAAGCGCCGGTTTATTCGCACCTCACCTACGACATCGTGTCGAATGAATATGTTGCCGTCGACCGTCCGGATATCCTTATCTTCGAGGGCATCAACGTGCTGTTGCCGAGCCGGCCGGGCAAGGGCGGCAGGGATGTCTCGTTCGTTTCCGACTTTTTCGATTTCTCGATCTATCTCGATGCAACGGAGGAAGCGCTGCAGCGCTGGTATGTATCGCGCTTCATGCGGCTGCGCGAGACGGCCTTCCGCGATCCGCGCTCTTACTTTCGCAAATACGCCGATCTCTCGGACAAGGACGCGGAAGAGACCGCCCTCGGCATCTGGACGCGCACGAACCTGCGCAATCTCAATGAAAACATCCTGCCGACGCGCCCGCGTGCAAGCCTCGTTCTGACCAAAGGCATCACGCACCGGATCGAGGAAGTGGCACTGCGCAAGC
>Ga0136846_1217066_pt1 | contig 11559 bp, 18 predicted proteins | sample HopSoiMetagenom2_FD_96841 | JGI IMG/M metagenome (GOLD analysis project Ga0136846, IMG submission 96841) | Grasslands soil microbial communities from Hopland, California, USA - 2 Assembly 2016 (version 4) | ecosystem: Environmental > Terrestrial > Soil > Grasslands | place: USA: Hopland... | reverse complement strand
CGTCAGATGTGGCGGGTAGGCTCTCGTATCGAAGCGCTTTGCCACGGAAAGGGACCGGTCCGAGAGGGAGAACGCGAAGGCGGCATGGTTGTCACGGTGCTCTACGGTGCGGCTTGGCGGGCGGCGGGGATAGACCTGTATTTCTTCCGAAGTTCGCGATCGCGCAAGCTCCTGGACCGCGTCGCGGTCAGGGAAGGCTTTGTGACCCAAAGATCGTCCGAAGACTGGCAAACAGCGCCGCAAGGCCTCTGGCGAGCCCATGTGGAGGGCAGGTTCACCCGGACCGGAACCCCGGAGTTCGGCAAGGTCGTGCGCCAGCTTGGCGTGGCCGCAATCGTGAAGAAGCCCTGGAAGCCGCAGGAGCTGGCAGAGATGGTGCGCGCGGCCTGTGCGCCTGGCGGAGGTCCGTAGCCACGTCCTGACGAGGGGAAGCCCGTGGTGGTCGTCAGCGTTGGGTGCCGACGCCCGAACTGTCATTGCCACCACCAGAGCTATCGCTGGGATCGGGCCGCCCCCGGCTCGGGCTGCCACCCGAACTCCCGTACCCACCCGCCGATGATTGACGAGACACCGTCTCGGCTGTCCCGTTCAGGACCCCACCGGCCGCGCTGCGAAGCAGCGACAGCACCGCAATCAAACCCACCGCGATGAGCGCAATCACGATGGCATATTCGATGAGCGATTGTCCAGCCTCGCCGCGGCGGAGGAGCCGGATGCAGCGACCCAAACGGACTGGCATACACGGGCACATGGGCGAACTAACCCCCAAAAACCGGGCGCGCCCCGCCCTGGCCGATCCCGAGTGTGGTATTTCCCCCGCAGTGCATACTCTTGTCCCACCCTCTTGGTGAAGAGGTGTCGAACGGCGGGTCCGTGCGCGCCGGAGGCCCGGCCGCCACGAAGTCGTACCACCCTCCCGCTGGTCGAACCCATAGTCCCGGTGCTCCGGGGCGTGCCGTTCGACGATCCCGCCTGGCTGTTCGAGCCCAAGTAGGACGGCTCCTGCAGCCGCCTCTACTCGGGCCCGCGTCCCTGAACATGCCAGTGCGATTCGGCCCAGTGGTGAGGGGACTCACCGCAGGGGTACGCAGGGGGTTCTAGGCTGACGCGAGAAGTCCTTAGGGGGAGCCGATGGAAGAAGTAGGTCCGAGGGAGGTGCGCCTGCGGAAGGAGTTCGCCAAGCGCTATCCGGGGATCCCGGCAGGCACCTGGCTCGCCAGCTCCCGCTGGGCCGAGGCCATCGTCTTGCGGGCGCGGGAGGCGCGGCATCACGGTAAGCACATTCGAACGTTTGACCCGCGCCACTTCGAATTTCGCGGCGGAGCTGGGCCGCGAGGAGCTGGGGAGCAGCACCTCCGCACGAGGGCAGACGACCGATAAGCCGGCTCAAGGGGGAACCTATGGGCGAGCAGCCGGAGATACGCGAGGCCCGGCTACGGCCGGAGTACCGGCAGCTGTACCCATATATGGTGCCGGGCAAGTGGGAGCCGGCGGCCGTCGTGACGGATCGGGTCGTGGCCCACATCCTGGGTCGGCCTGATGGGCGCTTCATTACCGGCGAGCGGGCCCTCGACCCGGCCCACTTTGAGTTCCGGGGCACCCCACCGCGACCGATACCAGGGAAACCGCCCCGGCGTGAGGAGGCGTAGCCGGGTCCTACCCTGGAAAGCGCGATAAAGAGTCTGCCCACAGCCATTTTTTAAGGTGTCAGCGCGTGGCCGGGATGTCCTGCCGGTCCTCCGATGAAGGACCGCGATCGAAGGAGCGCCATGGCTCGGTAGCTTCCGGACTGTCGGGGCACTAGAAAGGGCCGGGATGTCTCCCGGCCCTTCGCCTTGGTGGGCAGAGCGGCAAGCTCTGGCATTAGGCTGCCAGGAGTTCGGAAACCGCCGTCACCAACTGATCCGGCGTGAATGGCTTGCGCAGGAAATGCTGAACGAGTCCCAGAGCTTCGGGATCCGTTACCGCGGGCTCCGGGAAGCCCGAGACGAACAGGATAGGGAGGCTGGGTCGGGACGTCCACGCTCGCCGGGCCACTTCCGGCCCGCTGAGCCCGGGCAGACGGATGTCCAGCACCGCCACGTCGATCCCGTCGGTCAACCGCTGGAGGGCTTCGTTACCGGAGCTGGCCGGCACCACGGAGAAGCCCGCTTCCTGAAGCATGCGGGAGATCACGAGCCGAAGATTCGGCTCGTCATCGACCACGAGGACCGCGGGGCGATCATCAATCACGGGGCGAGCCATTGTATAAGGGGGACCCACTAAAATAGGTCGTTAGCGGTAACTCCGCTAGGCGCTTGTAGTAGGACCACAGTGGACACGGCTCAGCTCTTCATCCGTAACTCCCCGGCTGCCAATTTAGGGATCATCCGCTCGCGATTTCGGCTCCTGCCATCCTGGCGCCCGAGGCTCTCCTCCCGGAAAATGAAGTGGTCTTGGCCGAGCACTCGTGGTCCCTGGCAGGCCCATGGCGTCGTGCCATTGTAGACGGCCCCGATGACCGTCCGAGCGGCGCTTGGAGCCGTGACCCAGGTCTCGGGAGGAATCTCTGGGTAGAGAGACGCATACTGGGGACGCAGCCACGCCTGGCGCAGCTTGAGTGACTGGAGGACGGACGCTGCAAATCGGGGGAGCGGGGGCATACCTGACCGTGGTCGAGGAGCGCCCCAGGGGAGCAGAGAATCTACCGGGTGGGATGCCGAAGTGACAGTTCCCGGGAACTCCGAAGGCCTCAGCCAGGGACTAGCGGATTTGGCCGCACTCGGTAGCTTCTACTTACCTTTCACAGAAAACATAAATGCCGCCGGCAGCCCGCATCCTGGTGGTAGACGACGAACCCGCACTTGGGGCGCTGCTGGTGCGCCTGCTCCAGGAGCAGGGCTACGCGGCGGTCGCGACCCAGGATGGCCGGTCCCAATGGGCCGCCGCCGCCAACGCGGGGCAGCCGTTCGATCTGGTGGTCACCAACTGTTCCTGGGCCGGGCTGACCGGCTCGCAGGTACTCGCCCGGCTGCAGCACGACTACCCGGGCACCCCCATCCTGCACCTGGAAGCCCTCCAGAGCCCGCAACCCGACCTCTCGTCTGCTCACTCGGTCTTCAGTCCGTTCAGCAGTGAACGCTTCCTGACTGAAGTCCAGCGGCTGCTTCCGGGCCCGTTGACTCAGCGGAGCGCGTAAACGTCGTCCACCCCGTGGTGATTTCCATCACCATCGCGCTTGCCCCTCCTACGCCGATTAGTCATGGCTGAAGCGGGAAGGTGGGAGGCGACTGTGTCTCGCCAACAGGTACCCCGGATCCTAGTCGTGGACGACGAACCGGGCATTCGCGAACTCGTTGCTCGAGTCCTCCGCGGGGAGGGGTTCGAGGTAGTCCTGGTCAACGACGGCGAGGCCGGCCTCACGGCAGTCCAAGAGGCTGAGGTTGCCTATGATCTGGTGATCACCAACAGCTACATGCCCCACCTGAGCGGGGACCAACTGATCCAGCAGCTCCGCCAGCAGTTTCCAAGCCTGCCGGTGCTGCACCTGGATGACGGGACCTACCCGACGATCAGTCGCGAGAGCGCGTCCGTGCCGACGCTCTATAAGCCCTTTCGGCTGGATGAGCTCTGTGAGGAGGTCCGGCGGTTGCTGGGGCAGACTTGAATCGTGCTCGGGCAACCCCGCACAATGCCCAGCATGAGCAAACAAGTGCAGGGTCAATAGCGCCGGAGCCTTGCTGGCGAGTTCCACGTGGACTCTCAACACGGAAGGAACCAAGACCAAAATCGCTGGTGGCCTGTGTCCGAGGCCCACCCGGGCTAGCGGTGCTTCACATCGGGATGAGCCGCTCGCAAGATCCAGCCTACGTGCTCAACATCACAGAGAACTTCAAGGCGGCCCGCCTTCTTCATCTGGCGAATACGCCATTCGAAACCCAGGTAAAGGTGCCATGACCGCTACAATCCTTTTGGTGGATGACGAGGAGATGCTCCGCCACGTCATGACCCGAGCCCTCGAAGGGTATGGCTTTCGGGTGATAACCGCGTCCGATGGCGTCGCCGCCTGGGAGTTGCTACAGGCGAACAGCCAAGCCATTACGGCCATTGTCACGGACGTGCGAATGCCCAGGATGGACGGTCAAGAACTAGCCGAGCGCGTAGCTACACTCCCGAATGCTCCCCCGGTGCTGTTCATCTCGGGTTATCCCCGCGGCAACATCCCCTACGATCAGCCCTTCCTCAGTAAGCCCTTCCAGGCAGATCAGCTCGTAGACTCGATAGCGGCGGTCCTGAAGAGAGCTCCCGTTGGCGGCAGTCCCATTAGCCCTTGGGTCAGGACACGAGACTTCCTCCACCTGGGCGGCAGCGGCGGTAATCAACTGACCTGATCGGCACTAGACGATGGCAGAATCGCGGGCCGCCGGCAAGCCGTCACCCGCAGGTTTGGCCTGCGAGCGACTCAGATGTGGGCCTGAAGGGTTAGTCGGCTCCTCCCGTTCTGGTGGCAGCCGCTTGTGAAAGCAATTGGCCGCAGTGACGTTTCTGCCTAGTCGGCCCCTTAGCTCAGGTGGTTAGAGCAGCGGACTGATAAACCGGTCGTACCAGTCCAAGCCTTCGAACACCGTCGTATACGCACAGCGATAATCTGATGCAGTACCAAACAGACTGGCTCCGTCGCCGGGCTGTTTGCGTTGGTCCGCGCATGGCCCTGGTTTGAGTGCCTTGTAATGCCTGGACACACACTCGACGCCAGCAAGACTCACGGTCGAAGGGGAGTAGTCGTAGGTGGTCGCTTCGGTGCCCGGCCGAGCATGGCGCGCAATGCTGCCAGGTATTTCTCGACGTCGAACCGGGCGGGGTCGATCATTGCCTGGACGGCGCAGCCGTTAACGAAGCTCACCGCGACGGCCGCGAGCCCTTTGGAAGACACCCCCATGAACCGCGACGGCTCGGCAGCCAAGACCTCCTCCGTCAGCCGGCGGAAGCTGTCCCGATAGCGCTCCAGCTCCGCGCTGATCTTGGCTCGGATCCCAGGGTGGCGGGTTCCCACAGCCCAGTACTCCAGGAAGAGGCGCACCTGACGGGAATCCCGGATTAGGCGATCGGCCTCCTGACGGAGGGCGGCCCACAAGCGCTCGCGTGGGTCGTCCTCGGACGCGGTCGCTTCTGCGGGGAGGACCGGCAGCGTGGCCGCAAGCACCCGGTCGAGCACGGCCGCGACGAGCTGGTCTTTTCGTTTGAAGTGAAAGAGCACCAGGCCATGACTCAGCCGGGCGCGCGCGGCCACGGCGCGAACCGTGAGCCCATCGATGCCCCGCTGCAAGGCTACTTGGTGGGCCGCGGCCAAGATCTGCTCCCGCCGCTCTGTCTCCGACGCCTTTTGTCCGGGCATGGGTCACCCCTCCGGGGTTGCCATTGACCTTTTGTCCAATAAAGAGTACTATCATGTTATCCACTTGGTCAATAGCATTTGTGACAGCGTCGCCGCCGCCAACGAGACCACTGGTCGTGGCCTGTGGCAACTTCGCGCTGCTAGCCTATAGTCCCCATCAGGAGGAGTCCATGACCACCACCGCAACCAAGCCCAAAGCGAGGCAGAAAGTCAGCCTCCAGCCGCTCGATGACCGGGTGTTGATCTTGCCGAAGGAACCCGAACAAGCGATGCGCGGGGGACTCCATATCCCTGACAGCGCCCGCGAGAAACCCACGCAGGGGGAAGTTCTGGCCGTGGGCCCGGGTCGGTTCGAGAGGGGGGTCCGGGTGCAGATGGATCTCAGGGCAGGCGACACAGTCGTCTACGGGCAATACAGCGGAACACCGTATCAGGTCGCGGGCGACGAGCTCGTAATCGTGAAGGCGTCCGACATCCTGGCCAAGATTGGTTGAGTCGGCCACTTCGAGGGGAGTTAGTCACATGTCAGCGAAGGAACTGCAGTTCAGCGTCGATGCCCGGGCTCGGCTCAAAAGGGGCGTCGATGCCCTGGCCGAGGCGGTGAAGATCACCCTTGGTCCCCGGGGCCGAAACGTCATCATCGACAAGAAGTTCGGCTCGCCGACGATCACGAAGGATGGCGTCACCGTCGCCAAGGAAGTCGAGCTGGCCGACGCGATCGAGAACATGGGCGCGCAGATGGTGAAGGAGGTCGCCACCAAGACCAGCGACCTGGCGGGTGACGGCACCACCACCGCGACCGTGCTGGCCCAAGCGATCTTCCGCGAGGGCCTCAAGAACGTCACCGCCGGCGCCAACCCGATGGAGCTGAAGCGGGGCATCGACAACGCCGTCGAGGCCGTGGTCGGGGAGCTCAGGCGGCTGAGCGTGCCGTCGGCCGGCAAGAAGGAGATCGCCCAAGTCGGTACCATCTCCGCGAACAACGACAAGGAGATCGGCAACCTGATCGCCGAGGCGATGGAGAAGGTGGGCAAGGACGGGGTGATCACGGTCGAGGAGGCCAAAGGCCTCGAGACCACCCTCGAGACCGTGGACGGGACCCAGTTCGACCGCGGCTACCTCTCGCCCTACTTCGTGACCGATCCGGAGAAGATGGAGGCCGCCCTCGAGGATGCCTACCTCCTGATCCACGACAAGAAGATCTCGGCGATGAAGGAGCTGCTCCCCATCCTGGAGAAGGTCGCCCAGAGCGGCCGACCGCTGCTCATCATCGCGGAGGACCTCGAGGGTGACGCGCTCGCCACCTTGGTGGTGAACAAGCTCCGAGGCACCCTGAAGGTCGTCGCTGTCAAGGCGCCGGGCTTCGGGGACCGCCGCAAGGAGATCCTGCGGGATCTCGCGGTGCTCACCGGCGCCAACGTGATCTCCGAGGAAGTCGGTCTCAAGCTGGAGAACGTGGTCCTGGAGGACCTGGGTCACGCCAAGCGAGTCGTGATCGACAAGGACACCACCACCGTGATCGATGGCAAAGGCAAGCCGGGTGAGGTTCAGGGCCGCATCAACGAGATCAAGGCCGCGGTGGATAAGAGCACCTCCGATTACGACCGGGAGAAGCTGCAGGAGCGGCTGGCCAAGCTCGCTGGCGGCGTGGCGGTGATCAACGTGGGCGCGGCCACCGAGACCGAGATGAAGGAGAAGAAGGCCCGGGTGGAGGACGCGCTTCATGCCACTCGCGCCGCCGTGGAGGAGGGCATTGTCCCCGGCGGGGGGATTGCGCTGCTCCGGGCACAATCGGTGCTGGAGAGGATCCGTGGCTCCGAGGACGAGAAAACCGGCGTGGGCATCGTGCGCCGCGCGTTGGAGGAGCCGATTCGGATTATCGCCCAGAACGCGGGCGCCGAGGGCTCGATCGTGGTAGCCCGGGTCCGCGCCTCTAAGGAGCGCAACTTCGGCTACAACGCCGCGACCGACACCTATGAGGACCTGGTAAGAGCAGGCGTCATCGATCCGACCAAGGTCGCCCGCACGGCGCTACAGAACGCGGCCTCGATCGCCGGCCTCCTCCTCACGACCGAGTGCGTGGTGGTGGAAGTGGAGGAGAAGCGCGCCACGGTCGCAGGGGCGGGGGGCGGCGGCATGGGTGGGATGTATTAGCTATCGGGTGTGACGCCGGGGGCCGGCACGATGCTGGTCCCCGCTTCCAGCGTTCTCGACCGAGGCGTTACAGGCTAGGATGGGTTTTCAAGCGGGGGTCGTCGATGTCGAGGCGAGGCGGCTCAGCGCTTCCCGCAGCAACCCCGCGAGACCGGATCCCGTCAGGGTGAATGGCTCAGTCTTGCTGTGGGGCCGGACGTTGAGGACGTAGGACGATACCTTACCCACGCCTTCCTGGTGGCTTTCGAAGTCGGCGCGACGGAGCAGGGCGGCTCGCACTTCGCTGTAGGACAGCACCTTAAAGGGCCGGGATCTTGTTCCATGGTGGAGAACATATCCCGGAGGACGTACTCCCAGCTAGGACCTTAGCCTCATTGAAACCGTACACTATCCCAGGTAGTGGCCGCGTCGGCGGGGCCGGAGCAATGGGGTATCTTAAAAGCATAGTTGAAGTGCCCTCTCCTGCCTGCCAACCTCCGGTTGTCTCCTGGTCCAAGGCTATACATGAGTAGTCCCGCCCGGGCCCGATTCACGGGCCGGCATATTGGCGCCGCTGAGGACCCCGCTCTCGTCGCACTCCTCATGGCAGGGAATCCTCTTGGTGCGGTGTAGCAGGTGATGCTTTGTATAGAGGTATCTCGGAGTGAAGACAGGACTCGACGGCCGGGCAAATAGGTGCATGTTGAGAGCAAACCTACTCCTTCATCGGTAGCCTTCGGCGGGGGAGCAAGTGTCTCGTCAATGATTAACTTCGGCACAGACTTGTCTGCGTGATGCACTTCGACGTTGTCGTGCTGGCGGGTTCAGTGGGTGGCCTCGACGCGTTAACAGCGGTGCTGTCGTCCCTCCCCTGCGACTTTCCCATCCCCGTCGCCGTCGTACTCCATCGATCCAGTCAGGGTCCCCACCTGCTGGCCGACATCCTCAGCAGACACACGAAGCTCCGAGTAGCACAGGCCACAGCCGGTGAACTACTTCGGTCCGGGACGGTGTATCTAGCCCCCTCTGACCTTCACCTATCCGTCACTCCGGCACATACATTCGCGCTGACGGGCGGGGGTCGGCAAAGTTACGTCCTCTCGTCTGCCGACCCGCTATTCCTTTCAGTTGCGAAGGTCTACGCCGGGCGAGTCGTAGCGGTAGTGCTAAGCGGCTCGGGACACGATGGCGCGGCGGGAGCTCGCGAGGTTGGACGCGCGGGTGGCACGGTCCTCGTGCAAGATGAAGCGAGTGCCCTGGCGTTTGGGATGCCTGCGTCCGCGATTGCAACCGGCGAAGTAGACGCCGTCCTGCCCCTTAATGCGATCGGACCTGCTCTGCTTAAGCTGGCCAGCACAGGTCAACTCGAACGCAATGGCATCTGAACAGCTTACAGGGCTGCTTGTTCGCGTGGCCGCCGATGGATCACGATGGGTCCGCGGTCGATCATGGAGGCCGACCGCGATAAAGTCGCGCCAATCTGCCAGGTCCACCCGCTCGTCCGGGTTATGCGGGGCTTCCCTTTTCGACGACCCCGTCTGCTGTTTGAGCCCAAGTACGGTGGGTTTCGCGAGCTCCGCTACGTGAGCCCGCGCCAGTGCTGACTCGAATCCCTGGCATCCTCGCTAGTGCTGCAGGTGACTCATAGCGAGTGGCGTTCTGCCAGGAGCAGTTCGCCCACGATCCGGTTCAGCGGAACGCCAGTTCAGGACCGAGACCGGTGAAGGCCAGCCAGGAGGCGCGGCTCCGGTCCGAGTTTACTCGACTCTACCCCTACTTAAGCGCCGGGGAGTGGCAGTCGGCCGCAGTGCTCGCTGACCAAGTGGTCGCCCATATCCTGGGCCGCCCTGATGCCCGTTTCGTCACTGGCGAGCGTGCGCTCGGTCTCGCGAGCAGTGGCCCCTCATTCCGCTCCTGCTCGTGTCCGGCCGACCACCCGAGGCGTGGCCTGGGGCCTTCCTCCCCAAGCCGTTCAGCCCGCCCGACCTGGTGGCGGCGGTGGAGGACCTGTTGCCTCCGCAGCAGGCCAGAGCGCCTCTGAGTTAAAGTTCACTCCACAAGAGACCTTCACCGCGACTATCCGGTTCCTTCAGGGCTCGACGACAGGCCGTGACGTGGAGAATAGGCCGCCCAACCCGGCAGTGTCCGGAAGGTTATCTTACTGAGGTAGCCGAAGTCTCTCCGCTGCCTGCCACTCCCGGGCGTCACCGGGTTCAAGGCCTACAAATGGGTGCCACACTCCTCCCGCAAGGTAAAAGCCTGCGGCATATCATCGTGGCCGATGAAGATCTAGCCGTGGTGGCCTTTATCGTTTACTTGCTGCGCCAAGATGGCCACGCGGTATTTCACGCCTATGATGCATTGTCTGCTACACAACTTGCGGCGGTAATAGGAGAGGACTGCGACCTCCTCATCAGCAACACGAAGGTGGTGGGAGCGGATGGTGTCGAGTTAATTCGCCTGCTTCGAGAGAAGCTGCCGAAGCTGCCTATCCTCTACATCGCTAACATCGGCCGTTCGACACCGGAGTTGGAAGCGAGGCTGCCCGCCGATGTTCCCATCCTTCGGGAGCCGTTCACTGCCGAGCAGTTGAGGGCCGCTGCCGGGGCGCTGCTGGAGCGGGGGTCGCCCCTAAGACAGGACAGCGAGGGCATCCCCACCGCAGCCATAAGCGACGCTTCGTTGGTGGGCCACATATCCGCGGCGACTTCAGTCGCGGGTTTATCCTGACCCGAAACGCTCTAGCTGAACCTGGCGACATCGACAGTCTTATCAGGAGGGAAGATCATGGGAATCCTTGCGTTCATTAAGCGAAAATTAGAATGGGTGCGGGCGCTCGACACCTTCGTGTTCCGGAGAAACCGACCGGCTGCCCCGGCTCGCTTCTGCGAATTTGGGCACACGGTGTTTTCGGGGAACGACCTGTGCAATTACGGCCATCATGGCTCTTGAGCAGCGGTCAAGGCTCGCGGTGGCGCAGCTGGATCGGGTGCTGAAGGAGTAGTCGTGCCTACCTGCGTGCAGGATGGCTACCCCATGGTACCGGTTCGCGATATCGGCGCGGGTCGCTATGGATGGGGGTGCACCAACCCTTGGCATCCGCGTGTCCCGGGGCCGTGCCCAGCCTGCGGCCACAGCGGCCACCCACGCACTCCGATCGCCGGCGCCAATCCGATGGCGGCTTGTCCGGCTTGCCGGCACCGTTGGGTTCCGTTCGGGGATCAAGAGGCCGGAGTTTTGCCGTAGTTTCTGCGGGCATGAGCCGGCAAACTACCGCAGGGAAGCGGGCACCGATGCTCGGAAAGTGGCCGATTTCCAGCAAGTTGTCCGAAATGTCTGCCTGGGCTTGCCGCGCCGGTGGGGTCGTCCTGGCTCACGGGCACCTCCTCACAAAGCCGTTTGCGCCTGGCGAGCTGCTTGGCCTCGTTCGGCGCTGCTCCCGCCTAGTGGCTCGCTAAGCCAGGCCGACACTTCGCCCACACCGGTCATCTCGTCCATGCCCTTGACTCCGGAAAAGTGACCGGGGTTAGACTAGCGCCATGGCATCAACCAATCCTCAACGCTGGGCTCGGGTCAGCGCGTAGCCGGCATGCATCTGGCGGGGCTCAGTCCTGGCACCTGGTACCGGGTGATGCCGGCGCCCGACACTGCCGCGACACACATGCGGGATGATCTCTGGCGCGAGGTGGACGGCCGGATTCAGTGGTTTGGCCATCCGAGAGGGCTGGAGTTCAGCGAAGAGGACGACCCGCCGCCCGGAACGGGTTGAGCGGCTTGCCAGGGCGTCTCTTTCATACAAGTGCTAGTCCGTTCCGCCCTCTTCGTGGAGAGGGCCCAACGGCGCGTCCAGTGCCTTCCGGAGGCCCGATGCCGCCACGAAGTCGCACCACCCTCCCGCTGGTCCAGCCGATCGTCCCAGTGCTCCGGGGCGTGCTCTCCGGCCTGGCTCTTCGAGCCGCCAGTGCCCAGCCCCGCGATGACATCCGCAGTTCCTCGGCACGAGCATGATTCATGAGGATGACTGGCTACCCGACTGGGCGGCCGGGGTACGT
>Ga0136846_1215765_pt1 | contig 11559 bp, 12 predicted proteins | sample HopSoiMetagenom2_FD_96841 | JGI IMG/M metagenome (GOLD analysis project Ga0136846, IMG submission 96841) | Grasslands soil microbial communities from Hopland, California, USA - 2 Assembly 2016 (version 4) | ecosystem: Environmental > Terrestrial > Soil > Grasslands | place: USA: Hopland... | reverse complement strand
TTCGTCGCGTTCCAGAACAGGTCGTGCAGGTTCTGGTGCTTCTCGAGGTGCTCGGGCTTGAAGTAGTCGGTCCACAGCACCCAGAGGTGGTGCTTCACGAGATCGGCACGCTCTTCTTTGATGAGGATCGCGCGATCCCTGAAGATCGGGTCGTCGCTGCCCTGATACTTCTCTTGGCAGGCCTTGACCGACTCGGCCTCGATGCGGGCCTGCGCGGGGTCGTAGACACCGCACGGAAGGTCGCAGTGCGCGTGGACCGTGCGACGGGGTGCGAGGATGCGATGGAACATGGACCAACCCCCTCCTTCTGACGTCCCGGACGAAGAGTCCTCGGCCTCGGACGAAGTGCCCGAAGAGCCGGAGAACGAATCCTATCGCCGCGCTCGGAAAGCGGCGTCGGGCGTTGTCGCCGGCGCAGCGCTTGTCGCGGGCGCGGCGTTCGCGTTCGCGCGGTACCACCCCGCCCGGATCGCGATCGAAGGCGTCTCGATGGCGCCGACGTTGCTGCCCGGCGACTGGTGTCTGGTCGTCACGCCCGAGCGGTTCCACCGCGACGATGTGGTCGTGGTCGAGCATCCACAGCGGCCCGGCTACGAGATCGTGAAGCGGCTCGTCGGCGTCCCCGGCAGTGTGATCGGCGGCCGCGAGCTCGGCGACGACGAATACTGGGTCGAAGGCGACTTCGCGCACCGGTCGACCGACTCCCGCGACTTCGGTCCTGTGTCCCAGGATCAGCTCAAGGCGAAAGTGGTGTTGGTGTACTGGCCGGCTGCCCGGCGACGCTTGGTCCGGTAGCTCGAGCGCCGCACTGCGTGAGCCGATACCGCTCCTACCATGGTCGGGATGCATCCCGGGGAGACCCCGTCACCACGTCGTCCGGATCACGAGGTGCCGGCGCGTCCGGACCTCGGATGGACGTCGTTGCCGCCGACGATCGGGCCGCCTCGGCGCCGTCGCGGCCTCGCGGCGGTCGTCGCGATCCTCACGACGCTTGCGGTACTCGGGTCGCTCGGTCTGGTCGGCGGCGTCGTCCAAGATCTCTCGCGGCCCAAGGGCTCGAGCGATGAGTACAAGTTCCTCGCCACGGTCGGCGGGCACCCCGTCCGATGGAACCCGTGCCAACAGATCCACTACGTCGTCAACCTGAGTGAGGCCCCGTCCGGTTCGATCGCCGACGTGGAAGAGGCGATCCGTCGAGTGTCCACCGACACCGGCATCTCGTTCGTGTTCGACGGGTCGACGCAGGAGATCCCCCAACACGATCGATCGTCATATCTGCCGTCGCTGTACGGCGAGCGATGGGCGCCTGTCGTGATCGCGTGGGCGACGCAAGCTGAGACCGACATCGCGTTCCACGACGGCGAGGATCAGTTCGCCGCCGTCTCACGCCCGCTCGCGCCGCCGGACGGCACGCCGCAATTCGTCAGTGGCTGGGTCGTGATCAACGCGGCCGACCACAATCCGCCGGGCTGGGGTTCGTCGGCGTACCAGGGGCCGACGGTCCTGCACGAGCTCGGCCACATCATGGGCCTCGATCACGTGAGCTCGAAGGCCGAGCTGATGGAGCCGTCGGGCGGCTACGTCACGGACTTCGGTCCCGGCGATCTCGCGGGACTCGAACTGCTCGGCCGCGATCAGGGCTGTCTGCGCGAGCCCGCGGTTCCCTGATCGCCGAGCGGTACGCGCCGGCCGATCCGAACACGCTCGAGCAGCCGCCGGTCGTGGGTCGCGAGCACGAGCGTGCCGGGGTACGCCTCGAGGGCGCGCTCCAGCTCCTCGATGGCTGGGATGTCGAGGTGGTTGGTCGGCTCGTCGAGCACCAGACAATTCACGTGGCGGGCCATCAACACGGCGAGGCCGGCGCGCGTCCGTTCACCGGGTGAGAGCTCGCCGCACGGGCGAACGACGTCGTCGGCGCCGAGGTCGAACTTCGCGAGGAGCGTCCGCGCCTCGTCGGCTGCCAGGCCGGTCGCGCTTCGGAACCGATCGACGAGCGGCTCGGCCCCGTCGAACTCCGTCCGGTCCTGACCCATGACGCCGAACAGGGTCGCTCGGCCGACGCGTCGGCTCCCGGAGGCGAGCGCTAGGTCGCCGATCAACGCAGCGAGCAGCGTCGACTTGCCGCTCCCGTTCGGGCCGAGCAGCGCGATGCGGTCGCCGCGGTGGATGGTGAGGTCGAGCGGACCCAACCGGAACCGTGTTCGCTCCACGACCGCGGCGTCCAGGCTTGCGACGAGCTCGCCTCCGAGCTCTTGCGGCGCCAGATCCATCGCCAAGACCCACGGTTCCCGCGGCTTCTCTGCCACCTCGATCCGCTGCGCACGCGCCTCGAGGGTGACCGCCTTCGCGCCGCGCCCTTCGGCGCGCTGCGTTTTGGCGAACCGGATCGCGTTGGACGGCTCGTCGCTCTTCCGCACCTTCGCGACGCCGTGCGCCGCTTGGTTGCGAACGGCACGCGCCTGCGCCATGAGGCGCGCCCGCTCTGCGCTGGTCCGCTCGTGCGCCTCGCGCTGCTGCACACGCCTCAGCTCGCGTTCGCGCTCGTAGTCGCTCCAGCTCCCGACGAACTCCGAGGCCTCGTGCGTGTACGGGTCGAGCTCGACGAACCGATCCACGCACCGGTCGAGGAACGCCCGATCGTGCGAGACGACGACGATCCCGCCGTCGAACGACGTGACGATCCGCTCGAGCTCGCCGAGGCCATCAAGATCGAGGTCGTTCGTCGGCTCGTCCAGAAGCAGGACGTCGAACTGCACGACGGACATCGCCGCGAGCGCTGCGCGGGCCCGTTGGCCGCCCGACAGCGTCGCGACCGGCCGCTCGAGGTCGTCCGGCACGGCGAGCCGAGCGCACGCCTGTCTCGCGCGGGCGTCCAGATCGTGCGCGCCGAGCGCATCCGCGCGCGCGAGGGCGTCGGTGTACCGCTGGATGAGCCGCAGGTCCTCGCCCATCGTCGTGGCGAGCGTCTCGGCTTCGCCGAGCGCAGCCGTGACCCCGGTGCGGCGCGCGAAGAGTTGCCCCAGCGTCTCGCCGCTCCGCGCGAGCGGTTCCTGTTCGAGATATCCGACGCGGAGATCGTCCGGCGCGCGAACGACCTTGCCCTGGTCGGGCGAGATCGCGCCGGCCAGGACGCGCAGCAACGTCGTCTTGCCGACGCCGTTTCGCCCGAGCAGCCCGACACGCGCGCCCGGCGCAACGGCGAGCGACACGGACGCAAGCACAGGTCGTCCCGCGAGAGAGACGGATACACGACGGATCGACAGTTGGGCTGGCATGGACGGCTCCGGGGCGGGCGCGGTCGACGCCGCGCGGATGGGTCGCTGAGGAGTCGTCAGTCCTTCATGCCGACGACGAGGCTACTACGTGCCTTGCCCGCCAACGCCGGGCGGGGGTACATTTGCAGGTGCAAATGGTGCGTACCCGTGAAGCCGGCTTGGTCGCGGCCATGATCCCCGACCGCCTCTGCGGCTGTTCCTGACCTCGAAACGGAACAGCGCGGCTCACCGCGCCATCTCTTGAACGTTCCCTTGCAAGCCTGCTGGAGGTTCCCGCATGAGCAGCACCATCATCACCGTCGATGCCAAGGGTCAGTCGTGCCCTGGGCCGCTCGTGAGCCTTGCCAAGGCGCTCAAACACGCGCCCGCAGCTGCGACGTTCGAGCTCCTGGCGACCGATCCCGGCTCGAAGTCCGACGTCCCGTCGTGGGCCGAGCTCACGGGCAACGTGCTCGAGAGCGCCGAGACGCTTCCCGACGGATCGTTCCGCTACCTGATCAAGCAAGCGGTCTGACCATGGCCATCACCGAAGAGCGCGTCGAAGAGAGCGCGACGCTCGCCGACCTTCTGCAGCGCGTCGAGGCCCTCGAGGCCGACCAGGAGAACCAGGTCAAGAAGAAGAACAAGATGACGATCATCGCGTGGGGCGGTCAGCTCGACCGCATCTGGCCGACGACCATCCTCGCCACGACCGCGGCGGCCAGCGGCATGGAGGCGAGCGTCTTCTTCACGTTCTGGGGACTGTTCGCGATCGTGAAGCCGGGCGTGCGGATCACCGGCGACAACTGGATGCAGAAGATGATGTCGGTGATGAACCCCGGCTCCGCGGAGAAGGCGAAGCTGTCGCACTACCAGTTCATGGGCGCCGGGCCGGCGATGTTCAAGAAGCTCGCCGACGAACAGAACGTTGCGAAACCTGATGAGCTGATCGGGCTCGCACAGGAGCTCGGCGTGCGGCTGATCCCCTGTCAGATGACGATGGATCTGCTCGGCCTGAAGCGCGAGGACCTGCTCGACGGGCTCGAGGAGCCGATCGGCGCCGCGACCGCGATCCGTGAGATGCGCGAGGCCGCGATCCCACTGTTCATCTGAGCTACTCCATCCGCGCCACGATGTTGAGGCGCACGTAGTCGATCTCCGGATCGCCGAGCTCGACCGCGACCGCGTGCACCATCTCGTCCGCCTGCTCGGGCGTCCGACGCGCGACCTCGCCGCTGAGGATCACCGTCCGCAGGTACGGCTCGAGCTCGTCGGCCGGTAGCTCGATCGGCGCCTCCGTGAGCCACGTCTCGATGTCGATGAACCCTTCGGCTTCGAGCCGCGTCCAGGTTTCCTCCGGCGTGGGGTAGACCTTCGTCGCCGCGAGGTCGATCCCGGCGGCGCGCTCGGCGGCAGTGTTGACACGCTCCAGGTTGCCCCACCCGCCGCATTGCGCCGCGAACTGCCCGCGCGGCCGGATCACCGCGGCGAGGTTCGCGAACAGCCGGTCGTGGTCGGGCACCCAATGGAACGTCGCGGTCGACAAGATCGCATCGACCGGGTCGATCGGGATCGGGTCGAGCAGGTCGTGCGTGAGGTACGTCATCCGGTCTGCGCCGAGCCGCTCGAGCGCCGCGGCGATCATCGAGGGTGATGCGTCGAGCGCGATCACGTGCCCGCGCGGGAGCCGCTCGCGAAGCGCCTCCGTGACCTGACCCGTGCCGCATCCCGCGTCAAGGACCGTCTCGTCGCCTCGCAGGCGCAGCCGCTCGAGCACCTCGAGACCCCAGCCGGTCATCGGGATCGGCAGCCGGTCGTACGTCGCGGCGTCCCAGTCGTGCGGCACGGTGCCGCAAGCCTACGGCGCTGCCGGTTCAGCGACGACGACGCGCGGGTTCGTCCGGCGTTTCGGTCACGACGACATCGACCTCGGCGTCCTCGGGATCGGGGACCGCGACGACGCTCGGATCCTTCCCGACCACACGCTCGTCGCGGAGCGCCTTGTACCAGCCGGGCTCGTACGCGAGCGCCCTGCAATCATCGCAGTCCTCACGTGTGCCGGGTTCGTGATCGGCGTGCGACATCGGCCCAGCGTGCGCCCGTCGTCGAGGCGATGCAACGACTCAGGGCAGGAACTGTTGCTTGATCGTCGTGATCTGCCCGCCGTCGATCGTGATCCACCACCACGAGGTGTCCTTGGGCGGGAAGTCCGACTGCTGCGTCTCACCGAGCCAACCGAGAAAGGCGTCGTTGTGCGCTTTCACCGGCTTGCAGCAGTTGCTCTCGGGGATGTACTTCACAGCGAAGGGGTCGGCCAGCGGCGCCGTCCGTAGCTGGTGGCTGTCGTTCACGATGAAGTAGCCGTCGGCCACGGGCGTCTCGAGCCCGCGATCCTCGGCCGCCTGGTCCGCCGCGTCGCCGGTCAGGAAGTACGCGAGGTCGTAGCGCACGGCCGGCGGCCCGGCGTCGCCGCCCTCCAGGTCGTTCAGCCCGGCGAAGTACCGGCCGTCGGCGAGGGTGTCGGTCTCCGGCTCCGCCGTCGGGTCCGGGCTCGGTGTTTGGCTCACGGAGGCGCTCGGCGACGCGGTTTCGGTCGGCTTCGGCCTCGGCGAGCGCGTGTGGGTGACCGTCGGGCTGGGTACCACCGACGATGCCGCCGCTTCCGGCGCATCGTTGCCGCGGCCCAGCGCGTAGCCGCCTCCGAACACCAGCAGGACAACCACGATCGCCCCGACGATGAGCAGCGTCCGCCGCCGGTTGCGCGAAGTGTCTGGAGGAGCGTGATGCCCATCCGTTGCCATGGGAGATCCTTTCGGCTCGTGGCGCGCCACGATAGCCACGGGCCCGGGTCCGATCGGGGGAAGCCCCGAAATCGTACGAGACACTAGTTAGTGTTGCGTACTATCATGATGGACATGGATCGCACCCGCCCCGACATCCGGCCAGCCGAGCTTGCGGCACAGCTGCGTGTCGCGGTGTGGCGCGCCGCCCGACGGATGCGCCACGTCTCCGACGTCGAGATCACGCCGACGCTGCACGCGGCCTTGCGGACGGTCGAGCGGCACGGACCGGTCACGGCCGGGCAGCTCGCCAAGTACGAGCACGTCCAGAAGCCGACGATCACCCGCACGATCCGCGAGCTGGTGGAGCGGGGGCTGATCGAGCGACTGCCGGACCCGATCGACGGCAGGGTGACCTGGCTGCAGACGACGGCCGCCGGGACGGCGTTGCTGCACGCCGCGCGCCGCCGTACCGACGTCTACCTCACGCAGCGGCTGAAGGCGTTGGAGCCCGAGGAGCGGGAGACGCTCCGCAAGGCGGCCGAGATCTTGGACCGCCTTGCCCAGAACGGGGTTGAACCGTGAGCCCGATCGGCGCCCTGAAGCAAACGTTCTCGTCGGCACGGTCGTCGCGCAACTTCCGGCTGTTCCTGATGGGCCAGTTCGTGTCCGCGATCGGGACGTGGATGACGTTCACCGCGACCGGATGGCTCGTGTGGCAGCTGACCCGCAGCGGGTCCGCGCTCGGGATCAACGCGGCCCTGCAGTTCGGGCCGATGCTCGTGATCGGCGCGTTCGGCGGCGTGCTCGCCGACCGGTTCGACAAGCGACGGATCTTGATCGTCACGCAGAGCTTGTTCGCGGTGGTCTCCGTCGGTCTCGCACTGTTGGTCGCGTCCCACTCGATCGAGCTGTGGATGGTTTACACGCTGTCGGTCGTCTACGGGTGCATCACCGCGATCGACAACCCGTCGCGGCAGAGCTTCTACGTCGAGATGGTCGGCGAGGAGTCGCTCACGAACGCGGTCAGCCTGAACAGCGCCGCGTTCACCGGCGCGCGCGTGATCGGTCCTGCGATCGCGGGCCTGGTGATCGCGGGAGTCGGTATGGCGTGGTGCTTCGGGCTCGACGCCGTGTCCTTCCTGTTCGTGCTCGGCGCGCTGATCGCCATGCATCCGGCGGAATTCCACGCGCAACCCCGATCCACCCGCGAGAAGGGCCACCTCGTCGCGGGCCTCAAGTACGTCTGGCGGACCGATGAGCTTCGGCGGCCGCTGATCGTGCTCGCCATCATGTTCACGTTCGTCTTCGAGTGGCAGGTGCTGATGCCGCTGCTGGCGGAGGTGTCGTTCAACGCCGGACCACGCGAGTTCGGGTTGCTGTCGGCGGCCGCCGGGGTCGGCTCGCTGGTCGGCGCGGTGACGACCGCACACGCCAACCGCCATCCGGGCATGCGCCGGCTCGGCATCTTCTCCTTACTGGTCGGCGGCTCGATGGTGCTGGTGGCGCTGGCGCCGACGCTCGGCATCGCGATGCTCACGATGGTGCCGCTCGGCTACGCGGCGATGGTCTTCATGATCAACGGCAACACGATGCTGCAGCTGAACGCGATGCCGCAGGCGCGCGGCCGCGTGATGGCGCTGTACGGGATCGTCTTCCTGGGCTCCACGCCGATCGGCGCACCGATCGCCGGGTGGCTCGGGCAGATGCTCGGGCCGCGCGTGGAGTTCGCGTTGATGGGCGCGCTCGCGGCCGCGATCGGCGCGGTGGTCCTGGTGATGCGCAAGCGCCGTTCGACCGTCGAGATCCTGGAGCCCGAGGCCGAGGAGGAGCCGGCGCCGGGCGCTGCGGCGATCCCCGCGCGCTAGCCCTCTCGCTCGCGCAACACGCGCCACCCCGGCGCGCCGATCGCCCGCCGCACGTCGATCACGCTGCCGTCCTCGAGCGCCAAGCGGTATCCGAGCTCGCTGGCGTCGACCACCGTGACCGGCTCGCTCGAGGCCCCCCACCGCAACGAGGTGGGCAGCCCGGCGTCGTTCATCCGCAGGTCGATCTGCGCGCGCCGCGACACGAGCCAGGGTAGCACCGGCGTCCACGCGACGAACACGATGCCGACAACGATCAGCGTCGCGGCCGGCGACAGCACGGGGAACAGCGCGACGGCGACCACCGCCGCTACCAGCCGAGCGATGTTGTAGAAGAAGTCGTAGACCGAGAAGACGCGGCCGCGGTAGCCGTCGGGCAGCGACTCCTGCACCATCGTGTCGACCGCCACCTTCTTCCAGGCGAACGTCAGGCCGAGCACCGCGGCGACGAGCAAGATCACGGGGCCCTCGATCGCGGTGGCGGCGCCCAGCAGGACGACCCCGCCGACAAGGAATCCAAGCGACACGATGCGCTCTTTGGGCAGCCGTTCCTCGAGCAGCCCCGCGGTACCGATGCCGATCAAGACGCCGACGCCGCCCGCGCCGATCACATTGGAGAACGACGCGACGCCCTCGCCGAGCTGCTCGCGGAACACGACGAGCGCGAGGGTCAGCATCACGCCCTGACCGATCTGGTCGACCGTGATCGAGGCGATCGGCCCGATCGCGTGCGGCGTGCGGAACATCGTGGACGCGCCGTCCCACGTTTCGACCACGACCCGCTTGATCGCCCGCCGCAGCAGCTCCGGCGCTTCCTGCACGGTCATGGGCGCGAGATCGGAGCCGATGCGTCCGGCGATCAGCGACGCGACGAGCCACGCGACGACCGCGATCAAGATCACGCTCACGGTGCCGACCGCGTTGTCGATGCGGCCACCGACGAACACGCCGACCAGCAACGCGAGCGTCCCGCCGACCGTCGCGATCGAGTTGGCGATCAGCAGGTCTTCGGCCGGCACCAGCCGGGGCACGACCGCCGAGGCCGCAGCAAGTTGGAACCGGTTGATCGACAGCACCGCGAGCACCCCGCCGTAGAAGAAGATCTTGACCGGCCACTGCAGCGGGTCGAACAGCACGAACGGCACGAACGCGACCTTGAGCAGCGGCGCGATCGTGAGGATCGCCCTGCGCGGCCACCGGTCGATGAACACGCCGACGAACGGTCCGAGCAACGTGAACGGCAAGATCGTGACCGCGCTCGCCGCGAGCAGGCCCTTCGCCGTGTTCTGTTGGTCGGGGTTGAAGACCACCGACGCGACGAGCGCCGCCTGGAAGATCCCGTCACCGCCCTGCCCGCACAGGCGGATCCACAACAGTTTGCGAAAATCGGGTGCGCGCAGCGCCGACCGAGCGCGCGCCGCCGTGCCGGGCTGGGAAGGCGCGCTCATCGCCCCGCAGCATACGGGCGCCCTCGCGGGCGCCCGAGCCGCGGAACCTTGCTGCTCAGCTCCGGACGGCCGCTCGTGCGGCCGGACGGTCGACGACCTCGAGCGGCGTGTCGCCGTTCGCGAACTCCTCGACCATCTGGCGAGCCTCTTCGTCGGTGAACTGCACCGGCGGGCTCTTCATGAAGTACGCGCTCGGACCGATGATGGGGCCGCCGATGCCGCGGTCCTTCGCCAGCTTGGCGCACCGCAGGGCGTCGATGATGACGCCGGCCGAGTTGGGCGAGTCCCACACCTCGAGCTTCATCTCGATGTTCAACGGCACGTCGCCGAAGTTGCGGCCCTCGAGCCGGATCATGGCCCACTTGCGGTCCTCCAGCCACGGCACGTGGTCGCTCGGCCCGATGTGGATGCGCTCCTTCGGGAGCGGCTGGTCGAGCTGGGACTGGACCGAGTTGGTCTTGGAGATCTTCTTCGACGTCAGGCGCTCGCGTTCGAGCATGTTCATGAAGTCCATGTTGCCGCCGAAGTTGAGCTGGTACGTCCGGTCGAGCTCGACGCCGCGGTCCTCGAAGAGCTTGGCGAGAACGCGGTGGGTGATCGTCGCGCCGACCTGCGACTTGATGTCGTCGCCGACGATCGGCACGCCGGCGTCGGCGAACTTCTTGGCCCAGACCGGGTCGCTCGCGATGAACACCGGCAAGGCGTTCACGAACGCCACACCGGCGCCGATCGCGCACTGCGCGTAGTGCTTGTCCGCGTGCTCGGAGCCGACCGGCAGGTAGGAGATCAGCACGTCCGCGGCCGTATCGCGCAGGACCTGCGTGACGTCGACGGGCTCCAGCTCCGACTCCGTGATCATGTCGCGGTAGTACGTGCCGAGCCCGTCGAACGTGTGGCCACGCTGCACCGTCACGCCTGTGGGCGGCACGTCGGAGAACCTGATGGTGTTGTTGGGCTCTGTGAAGATGGCGTCGGCGACATCCTTGCCGACCTTGTTCGCGTCGACGTCGAAGGCCGCGACGACGCGGATGTCACGGATGTGGTACCCACCGAGCTCGACGTGCATCAAGCCGGGGACGGACTCGTTCGGGTCGGCATCCTTGTAGTACTCCAGACCCTGGACCAGGGACGAGGCGCAGTTACCCAGTCCCACGATCGCGATGCGAACCTCGGTCATCGTGTGCGCTCCTTCCTTCGCAGCGTCGCGCTCGCGCGGCGCCGCTCCCCAACCGGGGCGGTGATCTCGGACCTCTGGCGTTCGTTGCGGATCAGCTCGGTGAGCCAGGCGATGTCGGACTCGGTGCCCGCGCGGGCGTGATCGAACAGGGCGCGCTGATAGTCGTCGGTGGTCGACGTGTCCCGCAGGTGCGCCTTCACGTCGACCAGCCGGGCCTCGAGCGCTTGGCGGCGCCGCTCGAGCAGCCGGACGCGCGTCTCGGGCGGGAGGTATCGGAAGAATGCGAGCCGGACCCGGAACCGTGCGTCCTCCGTCTGGCCCTCCTGCGGGGTCTCCTCCAGCAGCTCCAGGAAGAGCCGCTCCCCCTCCGGCGTGATGGCGTACACCGTCTTGCGCCGGGCGCCGGTCGTGCCGGGCTGGCTCGTGATCGCGCCCTGCCGTTCGAGCCGGCGGAGCGACGGATACAGGGATCCGTAGGACACACGCCAGAGCCCCCCGACCTGCTCAGACAGCTCCCGGTTGAGCTGATATCCGTGCATCGGCCGTTCCTTCAGCAGCCCCAGGATGGCCAGTTCGATCATGTCGGTTCCCGTTCGTCCGCCGACTGTGTACCGGTTCGATATATCGAACCGATATAGCGGCGTGAGATATATAGCACACCTCCGAACGCGGTGTGCACTACCCTGGCCGCATGGACGCGGCCGAGGCGGTCTGGACGGCCTTCCTAGAGCTCGATAAGGCCTTCGCCGCAGGGGATATCGACGGAGTCTCCCAGCGGTTCACCGACGACCCAGATCTCACCCTGTGGCGCTCCGCCGAGGCCGAGCGCGCCGTTGGACCCGGCGAGCTTCGGTCGTTCGTGACGTGGATGGCCGGCTTGCCGGGTTCGTTCACGATCGACTACACGGAGCACCGCGTGACGGTGGATGGGCCGGTGGCCTGGGTGAACGCCGCCGGAAGGGCGACCTGGGACGACGGCGCGGGCGAGGTGAAGCACATGCCGCACCGGGTGACCGCGGTGTTCCGCCTGGTCGA
>Ga0136846_1234020_pt1 | contig 11562 bp, 10 predicted proteins | sample HopSoiMetagenom2_FD_96841 | JGI IMG/M metagenome (GOLD analysis project Ga0136846, IMG submission 96841) | Grasslands soil microbial communities from Hopland, California, USA - 2 Assembly 2016 (version 4) | ecosystem: Environmental > Terrestrial > Soil > Grasslands | place: USA: Hopland... | reverse complement strand
GCGCTAAGGTGAGTGTGCACTGGAACCATCTTAGGGAGGCGTCGAGACACCGCATCAGCTACGCTGTTTAGAACTGGCATTTCTTCTCCTGTCTTGCGGTTCCTAGTGACGCACGAACCAGCCGGTAACCGAATATCCTACGCCCAACGCAATGATTGCGGCGGCAGTACAGGCAACCGCGAAATGACGGCGAAGCTGGTTGTTGACGTTCAAGTCCTGATGAAGCTTTGAACTCAATTCAGTGATAGAAGCATGCAGTTTGCGGCGATCTTCAGCGGCCTTCAATTCCAGATCGTAACTAGGTACTTCGCTCATAGTGCGCTCCTGGCTTCTGATTGCAGCCAAACCTTGTCGGCTTGAAGAACTTCTACTGTGCGCTTGGGAAACATGCTCTTACTTCGGAATGCGTTGTAGGCAAAAAACGCAGCGCCGGCGCCCAATGCCATCCAGATAAATCCAACGATGGCAAACGCAAAGAACCAGGCATAGGGATTCCCAGCGAAAGCCGCAGCAATCAAAACAACAACGGCTGCCGTAAAGAGCAACATTCCGGTTCCGAGCAGCCCCAAAGCCACGAGTGCCAAAGGCACTGCAGTTCGTGCTGCCGAGGCTGTCTCATGAAACTCCGATTTCAGCATTTCCATCCTGGTATTCAGGAATTCTTTGAATTCATCACGAATATCGGAAATGATGGTGCCGAGAGCGCGCTCGGCGGTCGCGTTCCTGGTCTCATTCATAGCGGCTTGACCTCCAAATGCGAAGCCCAACTCCGGCCAGCAGCGATGCGGCTGCTACCCCAGCCACGAAATACAACGGTTCCTGGTCCACCAATTTCCTGGTGCGACTGAAGGTGGCAGAGGATGTCCTCGAGAGTTTGTGAGTTGCAAGCAGAATGGAATTCTTGATGCTCTCGGCGGCGACTGTCAGCAATTCAGTCGGTCTGGTTCGGGGAGCGGTGGACACCAATTCCAGAGTGGCGCGATCACCTACCGGTTCTGGCTCAGGCGAATTGTGGGGTGGAATTGGCAGGGCGGGGGTCGGGCGCGTCATTTTTCATGCCTCTTGGGAGTTTGATGTCCGTAAGGGCATAAGGTTTGCGCCGTTTGAAGAAACCTGATTCGGGCGGCCTCTTTGGCGACATTAACCGCCAAATCCAAGGCCGCCCGGTAATAATGACCTAGTCGGCTGCTTTCGAGCCCTGCTCCTCCGCATCAACGAGCGGAGTTCTTACCAGGTGTTCGCTGACGAACCAAGCCTGGAGCTCATTGGGGCGCAGCACATCGCTGACCACCATATCGTTTGTGCCCTGGTCGCCGAGTTTGCTGGAGCGGTCGGCAAGCTCCCGGCAAGAGCGGATGATGATCTGGTGCGCATCCAGCAAACGTGAGAGCACAACCGGCACTTCTTCCCGGCCTCGCGGCGGTCGCTCGATCTGCGTGGTCTCAGCGACATCCGCGGCCATTGCGATTGCAAGCCCGCCGAGCAGCTGTACCCGTTCGGCGATAGTGTCCACAATTTCGACCTGCTCGTCGAAGTGCTTATCGAATAACAGATGAAGTTGATAGAAGGTGGGCCCGGCGATCTGCCAGTGAGATTTCTTGTAAAGATCACGAAGACTCATGGAGTCGGCGAGAAGCTGATTCAGCTGCTCGGTCATTTCCAGCCGGATGGGCTGTTCGAGCTCCAGATGAAAGGCGTGGGTAACGGTTCCGTACGATTGAATTTCCGGGGCGCGTTGATGAACGCGCGGTTCTGCACTGACGGCGTTGTGATTTCCCGACGAATTTTTCTTTGGCATAGGAGTTCTCCTGATGTGACTTGGATGTTTTCGTGGCTGGCTGGGCCGCACGAAATATTTGGGCGAGATAAGGCTAACAGGCGCGCATTCTGCTGTCATGGTTGACAGGCCCGGTAAAGATTGGTTCGCCTCGTCGAGAGAAATGAAAACCTTTATCCGCAAAGAACGCTATGGCTGCCGCGAAGTTCGCCAAGAAAATCGGTTGGTGACATTCCCACCCAACGACGATCAGCAGCAAATTTTCCCAGAATCTTCTATCATGGAGTGTTCCCAATCATTAAGCGTTTAAGCGGAGAACTCAGACTTGGCACAGACCCCGGTATTGGCACCGCAGCAGCAAGCCTCAGGCAACGGCCGTAACCATGACGGCCTGGAGATGCTCGAAACACGCGAATGGCTCGATTCGCTGGATTATGTGCTTGCCAAGGGCGGGCCGGAGCGCGCTGGACGGTTGCTGCAACAACTCTCGCTTCATGCACGCCGGGCCGCAGGCGTCAATCTCCCCTTCACCGCGACAACTCCTTATCAGAACACGATTTCGGTCCGCCAGCAGGCGGCATTTCCCGGTAGCCAGGAGATGGAGCGCCGCATCAAGAGCCTGGTGCGCTGGAACGCCATGGCGATGGTCGTCCGTGCCAACAAGATGCAGGAAGGCATTGGGGGACACATATCCACGTTCGCTTCCGCTGCCACGTTATATGAAGTTGCCTTCAATCATTTTCTGCGCGCCCGCACTGAGACCGGCGACCGCGACATCGTGTACTACCAAGGACATGCTGCCCCGGGAATTTATTCGCGCGCGTTTCTCGAAGGCCGGCTGCCAAAAGAGAAGTTGGAAAATTTTCGCCGCGAATTGAAACCGGGCGGCGGGCTTTCGTCTTACCCGCACCCCTGGCTGATGCCGGATTTCTGGGAGTTCCCTACCGTGAGTATGGGACTGGGACCGATTCAGTCCATCTATCACGCACGCTTCATCAAGTATCTGGAAAATCGCGGGCTCAAAACCTCTACCGGGGGCAAGGTCTGGGCATTTCTCGGCGACGGCGAGATGGATGAACCCGAATCGCTGGGATCCATCACGCTGGCCTCGCGCGAAAAACTCGATAACTTAATCTGGGTGATTAACTGCAACCTTCAGCGGCTTGATGGTCCGGTTCGGGGCAACGGAAAAATTATTCAGGAGCTCGAAGCTATCTTCCGCGGCGCGGGATGGAATGTAATCAAAACTATCTGGGGCACCGACTGGGACAGCCTTTTCCAGAATGATCGCGATGGATTGCTGGTAAAACGGCTTGGCGAGATCACGGATGGGCAGTATCAGAAATTCTTCGTCGAGAGCGGCGCTTACTTCCGGCAGAATCTTTTTGGCAGCGATCCACGACTGTTGCGAATGGTCGAGCATCTCTCCGACGACCAGCTTTCGCGCATGCGACTGGGTGGACACGATCCTATCAAAGTGCACGCGGCATACAAGTCTGCGGTTGAGCACACGGGCACGCCCACTTTAATCCTGGCAAAAACGATCAAGGGATACGGACTCGGCGAAGCGGGTGAAGGCAAGAACATTACTCACCAGCAGAAGAAGTTAAATGACGACGAGTTGCGCATGTTCCGGTCGCGATTCGGCATTCCAATTCCCGACGGCGAGTTGCACGATGCGCCGTTCTATCGGCCAGCTGACGATAGTCCGGAAATCCGCTACATGCAGGAGCGTCGCAAGCAACTGGGCGGCTACATGCCCGAACGCAAAGTCCGCTCCAAGCCAATCAGCGGAGTTTCCGAGTCGCACTTCGAAGAGTTTTACAAAGGCACCGACGGACGCGAAGTTTCGACCACGATGGTCTTTGTTCGCATGCTCGCGAAGCTCTTGCGGGATCCGGAAATCGGCAAGCTGATCGTCCCTATTATCCCCGACGAAGCTCGCACCTTTGGCATGGAAGCACTTTTCCGCCAAGTCGGAATTTATTCGAGCGTTGGCCAGCTCTACGAGCCGGTCGATATGGATACCCTGCTGTATTACAAGGAAGCCAAAGACGGGCAGATCCTCGAAGAAGGCATTACCGAAGCCGGATCGCTGAGCTCGTTCATCGCCGCCGGCACTGCTTACTCCAATCACGGGATCAACACGATCCCGTTTTTTATTTACTACTCGATGTTCGGCTTCCAGCGCATCGGAGACCTTATCTGGGCCGCGGCCGATATGCGCGCCCGCGGATTTCTGCTGGGCGGAACCGCCGGACGCACCACACTTGCCGGCGAAGGGTTGCAGCATCAGGACGGCCACAGCCACGTGCTCGCGCTGAGCGTGCCCAACCTGCTGGCTTACGATCCGGCATTCGCATATGAGATCGCGATTATTATTCAGGACGGCATACGCCGCATGTACGTAAACCAGGAATCGGTTTTCTATTACCTGACGGTCGGCAACGAGCCACTCCCCATGCCGGCGATGCCTGACGGCAAAGACATCCGCGACGGCATCCTCAAGGGAATGTACTTGTTCAAAAAGTCCGCGAAGGCGGATGCAAAACTGCGCGCGCAGCTATTCGGCAGCGGGTCCATCATGTTCGAGGTTCTTAAAGCGCAGGGAATTCTTGAGAAGTATGGCGTAGCAGCCGACGTGTGGAGCGTGACCAGCTACAAAGAGCTGTATCGCGATGCCAACGATTGCGAGCGCTGGAACATGTTGCATCCCACCGACAAACCGCGGGTCGCGTATGTGAGCTCGCTTTTGAAAGATACGCAAGGCGTGCTGGTAGCGGCTTCCGACTACATGAAGGTGCTGCCGGAATCGATTTCGCAATGGATGCCGCGCCCGCTGCTGTCTCTGGGTACTGACGGCTTCGGGCGCAGCGAAGGACGCGTATCGTTGCGCGACTTTTTTGAAGTTGATGCTAAACACATCGTGTTGGCAACTTTGCATGCGCTCGCGCGCGAAAAGCAGATCGAAGGAAAAATCGTCAACCAGGCAATCAAGGATCTCGGAATCAACCCTGAGAAGGCGAATCCTACAAACAGCTAGGTTTTCTTCCGTTCCCTGTGCTCCAGTGGTTACAGTCTTAAATCCGCCACAGAGAGCCGCAAGGTACACGGAGAACTTCCACGGAGATGGTATCAGTGACTGAATTCAAGCTTCCCGAACTCGGCGAGAACATTCATCAGGGAGACCTGGTGCGCCTGATGATTTCTCCCGGCGCCACCGTCGCCGAAGGTCAAGCCATTATGGAGCTCGAGACCGACAAAGCCGTCGTCGAGGTCCCGTCGTCTTTGAGCGGCACCGTGAAAGATGTTCTGGTGAAGCAAGGTGAGAAGGTCCAAGTTGGTCAGGTGATTTTCACAATTGATAATGGAGCGGGCGGCGGTGCCGCTCGCGCGGCGTCGACTGCGAAAGCCAAACCGGCCGAGGCTGCTCCCGAAACAAAATCATCCCAGCCGAAATCTGAAGCCAAGCAGGATGCACCGAAGCCCGCAGCCAGGCAAGCCGTTACTACGACCGCTGAGTCATCCGCAATCGCAGAATTCAAACTTCCCGAACTGGGTGAGAACATCCATCAAGGCGACCTGGTGCGGTTGATGATTTCTCCGGGCGCGCAGGTTTCCGAAGGCCAGCCGGTAATTGAACTGGAAACCGACAAAGCCGTCGTCGAGGTTCCATCGTCGATGACCGGCACGGTGAAAGATGTCCTGGTGAAACAGGGCGACACCGTAAAGGTCGGGCAGGTAGTCTTCACCCTCGAAGCTGGCGCGACCTCGCAGATGCATGCGCAGCAACCGTCGCAAGCCGACGAATCGCACGAACATGAGCGTTCAACATTCCAGGCGGCGATTCAGTCGGAGGGCAAGACTGAAGAAGAGGCGCTGCCGCCTGACCAGCCGAAAGCCACGCCGGTCGCCACTTTCAGCATGCCGCTGGATCTCGATCGCGCCGCGGGTACGGAGCATCGTGGACCCATTCCCGCTGCGCCCCATGTTCGGCGGCTGGCCCGCGAGCTTGGCGTTGACATTCATAACGTCCCCGGCAGCGGTCCCGGCGGGCGCATCAGCGAAGATGACGTCAAGGCATTCACTAAGTCGCTCGTAGTCTCCGGCGCAGGAGCGGTGACTCCCACGCACTTGCGCCAGCCCACGCTTCCCGATTTCAGCAAGTGGGGAAAGATTGAACGCGTCTCCATGCGCGGAGTTCGCCGCAAGACCGCCGAGCATATGTGGGAGGCGTGGAGTTCGATTCCTCATGTCACCCAGAACGACAAAGCCGATATCACCGAGCTCGAGCAACTGCGCACGCGTTTCGGTCCCAAGGCCGCGGAAGCCGGCGGCAAGATGACGGTGACCGCAATCGCGCTGAAAGTCTGCGCCTCGGCGCTGAAGATTTTTCCCCAGTTCAATGCCAGCATTGACATGGAGAAAGAGGAGATCGTTTACAAGCAGTTCATCAACATTGGAGTGGCCGTAGACACCGAACGCGGCCTGCTGGTGCCGGTGATCCGCGATGTAGATAAAAAGAACATTGTCGAACTAGCTGCGGAACTTACCGGATTATCGAAGAAGGCTCGCGACAAAAAGCTGACCCCTGCCGACATGGAAGGCGGGACCTTCACCATCACCAACCTGGGTGGCATTGGCGGGACCGGGTTTTCGCCGATCGTCAATTATCCGGAAGTCGCGATACTCGGGCTTTCGCGTTCCAGCATGGAGCCAGTGTGGATGAACGGGAAATTTGAGCCGCGCCAGGTGCTGCCGGTTTCGCTCTCCTACGATCATCGCCTGATCGACGGCGCTGATGCGGCGCGATTCTTACGGTGGATTGCGGAAGCCTTCGAGCAGCCTTTCTTGCTCTCAGTGCAGGGCTGAATCAAAGCATGAATTACAGAAGGCAATGAGTTCCCCTGCGGAAAACCCCAGTGGAATTTCCTTTGTGTCACTTAATGTCCTTTGCGGTTAAGTTTTCTTACGATTGCCAATGGAAACCTCAAACCTGAATATCGCAGTTGTCGGTGGCGGTCCCGGCGGTTACGCCGCCGCTTTTTTGGCCGCCGATCTGGGCATGAAAGTCACGCTGATCGACCGCGAGGCGAATCCTGGCGGCGTCTGCCTGTATCGCGGCTGCATACCTTCAAAGGCGCTGCTGCACGTTGCGAAATTGATCGATGAATCCCGCCACGCTAAGAATTGGGGGATTGAATTTGGCGAACCTCGCATTGATGTTGCCCGCCTGCGCTCGTTCAAGGAAGGCGTAGTCAACAAGCTGACCGGCGGCCTCGGCCAGATTTCCAAAGCACGCAGAGTGCAATACCTTCGCGGCGACGCCAGCTTTGAGAATTCGACAACTCTGCGGATCGCGAAGGCCGATGGCGGAAATGAAACGCTCAGTTTCGATCGGATCATTCTGGCTACGGGATCGCGGCCCGCCGTGATTCCCAGCTTGAAGCTCGATACTCCGCGCATGCTCGATTCAACCTCCGCGCTCGATTTGAAAGACGTCCCGGGCACTCTGTTGGTAGTGGGGGGAGGATATATCGGTCTCGAACTCGGCACGGTATATGCCGCGTTGGGTTCGAAAGTTTCGGTGGTCGAGATGACGGCCGGGCTGCTGCCGGGCGCCGATCGTGACCTGGTGTCGCCGCTTCATAAGCGACTCGAGAAAAGCTTCGCGTCAATCCTGTTGAACACCACCGTCACCTCCGTCAAAGAAGAGGCCGCCGGCATTCGCGTAAGCTTCGACGGGAAAGACGTGAAACAGCGGGAACAAGTCTTCGACAAAGTATTGGTGTCCGTCGGGCGCAAGCCGAATTCGGAAATCGCCGGACTGGATCGCACGCAGGTGCGCGTAGGCGAGCGCGGGTTTATTCAGGTCAACAAACAGCTGCAAACCGGCGATCCAGCGATATACGCGATCGGCGACGTGGTCGGCGAACCCATGCTGGCGCACAAGGCTTCTCATGAAGGACGTACAGCGGTCGAGCACATCGCCGGACACAAAGTTGCGTTCGAGCCGAATGCAATTCCTGCGGTTGTGTTTACCGATCCCGAGATTGCCTGGGCCGGCCTGACTGAAACGCAGGCAGAAAAAGAAGGCCGCGAAATCAAAGTCGCGAAATTTCCCTGGGCCGCTTCTGGACGCGCTCTGACAATCGACCGCACCGAAGGCCTGACCAAGATGATTCTCGATCCGGCCACGGAACGCGTGCTGGGGGTGGGAATTGTGGGGGCTGGTGCGGGCGAATTGATCGCCGAAGGTACGCTGGCGATCGAGATGGCAGCGGTGGCGAAAGATGTGGCGCTCACGATTCATCCGCACCCGACACTGTCGGAAACCGTGATGCAATCGGCGGAAGTGTTTTTTGGTACCAGCACCGATTTGTACCGGCCCAAGCGCTGAGGCGAGTGTTCCCAGTTGTGAGGCTGGTTCTCTGCATTTCTTCCACTCGAAAAATCTCCGCCCACCGTTCACAATGAGTGAGGCCATGGTCTCTCGTTATGCCTGACGTCCTCGACCGCCTGAAAGTCCTGATCGATTCCTCAACCCCCATCATCGTGATGGAAACCGTCGAGGAGATGCGGGCGGTGCGCCTGGTGCGTGCAGCTTCGTCTCCGCTAAATCTTGCCGTATTCGAGTGGAGCATTGCCAGCGGGCTGGTCCGCTGCGGAAGCGATACGGTTCTGCACGAGTATGGCCGTGCATCTGCAGGAGCTGGATTTCCGGGCTCGGCCCACACTACCGATGCTACCGGCGCAGTCGCCATATATCAGAGCCAGGAGCCGGCGCAGGCCCTGAGTAATCTGGAGGCGCTCTCGATCGAAGCGGTTTTCATTCTCAAAGATTTTCATCGTCATATCGAAGATCCGGTCGTGGTGCGGCGTTTGCGCGATGTTGGACAAAAGTTTTCATCCAATCGCCGGACGATCGTCATTACCGCGCCTTCATTGAAAGTCCCGCCGGAACTGAAGAGCCTCGTGGAGTTCGTAGAGTTGCCCCTTCCCGACAAGCAACGCTTGCGGCAGATCATTGAGGAGGTTGTGGTTCGACTGGGACAAACGCGAACCTTACGCCGCGGTCTCGATGCCTCAGGTCTTGAGGCCGTGGCGACGAACCTGCGCGGGCTGACCGAAGAAGAAGCCGACCGGGCCATTTCGCAAGCCGTTGTCACTCGTTACGGTCTGGTTCCTGAAACCGTGACCGATGTACTCGACGCGAAAAAAGATTTGCTGCGCCGTTCAGGCATGCTCGAATTTGTGGACGCGGCCGACAATATGGCTGCTATCGGTGGCCTACAAAACCTGAAGGAGTGGCTGGCACAGCGGCGCGGTGCATGGGATGAAGCAGCGCGCAAGTTTGGCCTTGAACCGGCACGAGGCGTGGTCATTCTGGGGGTGCAGGGCTGCGGAAAATCGCTCTGCGCACGCGCCGTAGCGGGCGAGTGGAAGCTTCCGCTGGTAAAGTTCGATACGGCTGCGGTTTTTGATAAATACATTGGCGAAACCGAGAAGCGGATTCAGCAGGTCTTTCGGGTTGCGGAAGGCCTGGCGCCGTGCGTGCTCTGGATTGACGAACTGGAAAAAGTATTTGCCGGCAGCGGGCCTGACTCTGCATCGGTGGATGCAGGAGTTTCATCGCGAATTCTGGCCTCATTTCTTTCATGGATGCAGGACCGCAAGGCGCCAGTGTTTGTCGCCGCAACCTGCAACAACGTAACCGCGCTCCCGCCGGAACTCATACGCAAAGGCCGATTCGACGAAATATTTTTCGTTGACCTCCCCAATTCTGCCGAGCGCAAACAGATCTTTGCAATACAGTTGGCGAGGCGCAGTCGCACCCCGGCGGAGTTCGACCTGGATCAGATAGGAGCTGCAGCCCAGGGATTTTCTGGCGCTGAGATTGACGCGGCCGTGCAGAGCTCACTTTACGAGGCGTTTGCCAGCAAACAACCTCTTACGACGGAGACATTGCTCGCTGCGCTGGCGCGGACCGTCCCGCTTTCGATGACGCGTTCTGAAGAAATTCAGGGGCTGAGGCAGTGGGCGCGGCAACGAGCAGTGCCGGCATCCGGGACGGTCGTGATCGGAGAGAGTGCGTGATTCGGGTGGAATGTCTGGCGTATTGGGAGGAAAGTTGAACGACTATCTTCTTTCGGTCATCCTGGGAATTATTGAAGGTCTGACGGAATTTCTGCCGGTCAGTTCCACGGCGCACCTGCGGATTGCCGAGTCCCTGTTTCACATCAGCCTGGGTGATGGATATTGGAAGATGTACACCATCGTGATCCAACTCGGCGCGATTTTGTGCCTGCCAATTTATTTCCGAACGCGGATTGTAAAGTTTCTGAGTACCTTTCCCAACGGCGAAAATGGCGACCGGACGGCTTTGACGCATCCATTGGGATTAACCATCGTTGCTTTCCTTTGCACTGCGGCGCCCGCTTTTCTCCTCACCAAAGTGATTGGAAAACATCTGGAGAGCCTCACCATTATCGGCAGTTCCCTGCTGGTAGGCGGCATCGTGATGTGGATTGTAGATGCGATGAATTCAAAAGCTGAGGCGCAAGGGCCGAATGCTGCGGGAAGCCGCATTCATACCTGGCGCATGGAAGCGATGAGCCTCGGCCAGGCGATCTGGATTGGCGCATGCCAGGTTCTTTCGGCATTGTTTCCGGGAACATCGCGCTCGATGTCCACTATCGCCGCCGGACAGATTGCCGGCATGTCACGCGCCGCGGCGCTGGAGTTTTCTTTCTTCCTGTCGATCCCCACCATGGTCGTCGCAACCTGCTACGACCTGCTGAAATCTCTCCGCGGAAGGGACGCGAACCCAATCGGGGTCACACAAATCGATGCGCATGGCTGGGTCGTGCTCGCGATCGGGTTTGTGGTGTCGTTTATCGTGGCGTATGCGGCGGTCGCGTGGTTCATGGCATGGGTGCGAAAGCGAGGATTCGCGCCATTCGCGATGTACCGGATCGTGCTGGGAATTCTGGTACTTATCTATTCGGCAAGACTGACAAGCTAACCGTTCGTGGCGTTGCTTCCGTGCAGCTTCGCATTCCCTCGTGGCATTCCTTCGTGGCTTTCCTTCGTGTACCTTCGTGGCCTTTGTGGTAAAGGTTTTTTCGGCTGCACCTGTATTGTCGTATCTAACCCGCGAAAGGCTTTACCACGAATGCCACGAAGGAAAACGAACCGAGGCAGCTAACTGCCAGCCGCCGGCTTTTTCAATTCTTCCATTACGCTCTGAATTAATTCTTTCGCGTCGGTCAGGCTCTTCATCACAATCTGGACATCGAGCACAGGCCTGCCTGGCCAGCGCTGGCTTTGGCAGTACACACCATGCTGCCCAACGAGCGCCATGGCGTCGGTGATCAGGTCCATGGTGACGGCGAGCCGCCCGCGGGGTACACCCATCATGGTTTCGAAGTGGTCGAGTTCTTCGCGCTTTTCCTCAAAGACTGGCATCGGATGATTGTAAACAGGATTGTGCCCAGTATTGACATCGGCGCTCAGCGTTTATTCGACGTTTACAAAAAGGTCATCAAGGTTCACGAAGGAAAATAACCACGGTGGTTTTTGATTCTTCTTGTGAACCTGTCCTTCGTGGCGAGGTTTAGAAGCTTTAACCACAAAGGTCACTAAGGTTCACGAAGGAAAGCCCGCCACGTGCATGGGTGGCGGGCTGCGTTTTCCTTTGTGCACCTTCGTGTCCTTTGTAGTGAAGTTTTCAAACTTTGCGGAAACAAGGGACACCAAACAACACGGCGCAATGAACGGTGGTC
>Ga0136846_1219760_pt1 | contig 11563 bp, 8 predicted proteins | sample HopSoiMetagenom2_FD_96841 | JGI IMG/M metagenome (GOLD analysis project Ga0136846, IMG submission 96841) | Grasslands soil microbial communities from Hopland, California, USA - 2 Assembly 2016 (version 4) | ecosystem: Environmental > Terrestrial > Soil > Grasslands | place: USA: Hopland... | reverse complement strand
TTTCCTCTGCGTCTCCGCGTCTCTGCGTTTTTAAAAATTCAAGGCACGCTGGTCAGCTTCTGCACAGCCGCAGTGATGCCGGCAATGTCCGTGGCAATAATATCCAGTGCATCGCATTCGCCGACAAAGGGTGAACGCGTGTAGAGCAGCGCGGCCTCGCTGGGGGCAGGTGGCGCGAAGTTACGCGGTAGGATTTCCCCCCGGGCCTGGTCGAGAAGGAGAAGATTGTTTTCCGGAGTGCCGAAGAGCACGAGATCGGTGGTCCTGGTCTTCCATTGCGGGAAACGATTCGGCGAGCGAAGCGGCTGCAGGCTCTCCACCACGCCGCCGGGTTTGACGATGTCGACGGATACCACGCGACCTTTCTTTTGGTAGTAGGTCTTGAGCATCTGGACCTGCGTGGCGAGGGCCTTGTCCTTTTCCTGGTCTGGGGTGAGCGCGATGGTCAGCGGCACCTTCTTGCGTGCGGCGAATTTGTTAATCACTGCCTGCTCGCGCACCTGCACTTGCGCGCGCGGACTCACGGTGGGCGTGGTGTGATTGGAAATCTTGGTCGTTTCCGACAGACCACTCAGCAGCTCCGTGGCGGTGATGGTGTAGTCGCCATCGTCGCTATCGCGCAGGGGAAGCCGCACCGTGGCGTCGGTAACGCTGTAGACGGTGGCTTTGTCATTTGGGCCGGTGACGGTCACCTGCACTGGCACACCACCCATGTGCTGCGCGCCTTGGAGGATGATGCGCGCCTCGTAAAAACCGGAAAGTTCCTTGTCGATCACGATCTCGGGCTTCGTCACCTCGGCGGGTGGCAGCGCATACCAGCGGAACGCATCCTTGGTGAGATCCACTTGCGCCGCTTCTTCCGCGGTCAATTTGCGTCCGAGCCGCACGTCGTAGATGGGCCGGTCGGTGTTCCACTTCAAGACGCCGGTTTGCGGCTTCACATACAGGCTTGCGTTGCCCTTGAATTTCCACGGCTCCGGCTTGGTCGCCTTCGGATCCGGTGGCAGCAGGCGCTCCTTGGCTTCGTCGCCATCGGCGGAGGCTTGATTGACCACGGTGAGGTATTGCGTGTCCGCGCAGAGTGTGGGCACAGCCCACACGGTTTGGTTTTCCGAGACGGCGAGCGGCGGCGGCACGTCGTGCATGGCCGAGCAAAGTTTCGAAATGTTATCCGCGTTGCGGGTGAAGAGCAGGGGAGTCGGGTCGAGATTCGATTCCGCAACGTAGGCCGCCACCTTCATCCCCGTCTTTGTGTTGGGCAGCGAACAGACCGATTCCTCGTCGGTCAGGATGCGTCCGCCACGATCGACGAACTTTTGCAACGTTGGATCGAGTCCCGAGCCCCAATTCCAGGTCGTATCGGCCTGGTCGAGGCCCACGAGCAGGATGGCCTTCATGTTCGAGGGGAGCGGGCCGCGGAGCAATTCTTGATAAGTGATGACTCGCGCCGGCCAGCCTGCCGCCTGGCAAATGAAGAGCGCCTCGGCCACCTTGCCCTCGTGCGAGCCGTGCTGGAGCGCGTCTTCGCTGGGGTTCTCGCCGGTGACCACGCGACGCTGCACCGCCTGGAGGTGTCCGTAAAAAATACCGATGGTCGCATCCGGCTCGGTGCGCGCATACACGCCGCCATATTTGCGCATCCACGCATTCATCTCGCCCTGCGCAGCGACGATCTCGGGACGAGCGCCCTCCCCATCGGGATGCGCGATGAAGTTCGTGCCCAGACCCTGCACCCCGCGGGTGAGCAGCAAGGCGCAGGAGCGCTGCCATGCTTCGCGGCCGGGGAGGAAGAAATGATTGTCCAGCAGGCCCCATGTCGGTTTCTTTGGGAAATAGCTGCGCAGGCGATCGGCCAGCGCGACGCAGTGCAGTGGCTTGGCAGCGTGCAATTCATTGGCATCGAAGGCCTGCTGCACCGGCAGCCCTTCGCTCATCGTGCGCCCGGGAATGCTTGCCCATGGCCAGCCTCCCCGCGCGCCGGTGCTCGGCGCGCTGCCAAATGAGCCCGACGTGAAGACAATGCGCGGGTTGATCTCGCGCACCGCTTCCGCGAAATAGCCGTATTGCTGAAACGCAGTCTCATAGCGGTCGACGTATTTTGTGAACTCGGCTTCCGTCTTCACCGGTTGCTCGAAGGATAACTCCGGTGCGCCGAGGCTGGGGCCGCGCGGCACCCGTGGCTGCGGCGAGTTGAAGAACGAAGTCATCGCCTCGCCCCACGGACGGTCGGGAATGGGCAGGGCGGACCACAAGTCAGATGCGTAGCCGGCATTGTTCGAACCGACGCAGATGCCGGCGAAGTTTGGCAGCCGCGCAAAACGCTGGGTAGCGAGCGAGAGGCTGCGATAAAGCGGGGCGTGCCACTCCGGCAGGGTGTGGGCGAAGATGGCGAGGTTCGGATGCTGGAAGGAAGGACGCGTCCAATTGTTGTCGTACTGGAGACCGAGCCGGATATTGCTGCGAGCAAGGGCGGCGGCACGTTTCTCGAAACTCTCGGGATCGGCGGGCGATGGGAGGCCGTAGACTGGATCGAAAACAGTGTCGTAGTTCTGCGCGGCGAGCATTTTTGCATACGCCTCGGGATCGGTGCCCTTTTTGTAAAAGCCGTTGCTCATCCCGTGCGGCAGCGCCGCGGCATAAATGGTGAGTGGCGAAACCGGCACCTCGGCGCCCAGATAGCGGTGCACGCCGCTTCCGCGATCGAACGGCACAGTCGCGGGCAGCGGTTTGCCCAGGGTGGCCAGGTCGGCGGCCCACTCCTTCGCGTGAGGGAATTCTTCCGGTTTTTGCAGATTGCGCACCGATATTGTCTGGCCTTCGCCTTGGATCGTAAGATTGACGGGCACGATTACCTCGTGCGGGTTGCCCGGCTTCACAGGCTGCAAACCGGCCTGGAAGGTGACTGGTTGCCGGCCATCCACGGTAAGTATGTAGGGCTTGCCAGGTTCATTCTGCGGCACGAGCAGGGTGAGCGAACGCCAGGGGCCGGCTTGTTTGTAAATGACTGCGTTGCCCACCTTGAGCTCCACATTCTTCACCACCGGTCCGCCTTCGCCCTGAATGAAGATGGGAAAGAGCCAGAGCTCGTAACGGCCCGTCATGGACGGCGCAGCGTTGGCCGTGCGCGCCGTAGTGTCGGCGGTATAGATGTGGCGGATGTCCTTGCGCCACTCCAGCGCGCGGAACCAGTGGTTGCCCGGTTGGATGACGTCGTCGCTGGGGAGCTGGAAAGGGGATTTCGCCTCGGCGCCCATGCGCATCTTCAGCGGAATCTGCTCCTCGCTTTTGCCGCGGAAGATGGGGCGGCCATTGAGACTCAGATCGGGCCAGGCGATTTCCTCTTCGCCATCCTTGTGCTTCGCCGCCTGGCGGGTGGGGGCCAGGCCATCGGAAAGGCGGCCGGCATATCGTAGCGCACGAGAGTGAGCTTGCCGGTGTATTGCTGGGGCTGCGGCTGCGGAGTTGGCGTTGGCGTCGGTGTCTCGGCGGCGCCAACTGGACCGAGCGCGGCCAGCCAGATTCCGCACGCCGCGAGCTGGGGGAGGAACGAGCGCATGAATAATGGATGGATGGAAACGGGGCGGAAGTAAAAGCGAATATGTGCTTCTGAATCGCCGCGGGTTGCATCCGTGGATTTCCGGTCGACAAATCTGCCGCGCCGCCGCCTACTGGCCAGCGCCCGACCGAATGATATCGCTGACCATCGACCACGTGACCAAGCGCTTCGGAGAGACCGTGGCGCTGCATCAGCTCGATCTGAAAATCGAGGCCGGGGAAATCTTCTTCCTGCTCGGCCCGAGTGGCTGCGGCAAGACGACGCTGCTGCGGAGCGTGGCTGGGTTTGTCGTTCCGGAGGAGGGCCGGATCCTTTTCGGAGATGAGGATGTCACGCGCCAGCCGCCGCATCTGCGCAATACCGGAATGATGTTCCAGAGCTACGCGCTGTGGCCGCACCTGACCGTGGCGCAGAACGTCTCCTTTGGCCTGGAGGAGCGGAAGCTGCCGCGTGCGGAGGTCGACCGGCGGGTCGAGGAGGCGCTGGCGTCGGTGAGGATGGCCGGCTACGGCGGGCGCCGGATTCACCAGCTTTCGGGTGGGCAACAACAGCGCGTCGCCCTGGCCCGGGCGCTCGTGATCCGACCGCGCTGCCTGCTGCTCGACGAGCCGCTTTCGAACCTCGACGCGAAGCTGCGGCTGGAGATGCGGACGGAGATTCGACGCATTTGCAAGGAGTCTGGACTGACGGCTATTTACGTGACACACGAACAAAAGGAGGCGCTCGCTATCGCGGATCGGATGGCCGTCATGGAAGGTGGCAATATCCGCCAAATCGGAAAGCCTGTTGAACTGTATCGTTCTCCTGTATCGCAGTTTGTGGCTGATTTTATGGGGGAAACAAATTTTGTATCGGGGAAGGTCGCTGGGAGTAATTACGGCTTGAGAGTAGAAACTTCTCTTGGTCTTTTTACTGCCCCTGCTCCCATGAATGCAGCTGCATTGAAGGCTGGTGATGAGTGCATGCTTTCCATTCGTCCCGAGAGTTGGAGGCTCTCCACGACGGCTCTAAATGAGAACACTGTGGCGGGTCGAATCGAGCACTGCACCTACCTCGGCGAGACCGCCCAATACCGCTTCGCGGCGACTGGCGGGATGCTCAAGATTTACGAACTCAATCCCCGTTTTGTAGACCACGCCGGTGACCGGGAACTTTTCGCCAGCGTATCGCCGGAGGACGTCGTGGTGCTGACCTGTTGATCCCCATGGCCCGCCAGTTGCCACTGCTCCTTGCATTGATCTGCGTGCTGGTCGGGCCGATCTTGCTGCGGCCGAAAGGGACGGATATCCCGACCCCGGGCGAGAAGACGGTGGTCATTATCACGCCGCACAACGAATCCATCCGTCATGAATTTGGCCGCGCCTTTGAGGCATGGCATCTGGCGAAAAAGGGCCAACGGGTGCATGTCGATTGGCGCATCCCGGGCGGCACCAGCGAGATCGGCCGGTATGTCGATTCCGAGTATCTGGCCTCCTTCCAAAACTATTGGACGGGCAAGCTGCATCGCCCATGGAGCAAGTTGGTCGAGGGCAGCTTTAGCAACAAGAAGGTCATCCTCGGCCCAGACCCGGCAAAGGACACGCCTGAGCAGCAGGCCAAGCGGGCTTTTCTGGATTCGACGGTGAGTTGCAAGCTGGACCTCTTCTTCGGCGGCGGCGCCTATGATTTTCAACAGGCGTCGGCCAAGGGGCAACTCGTCGATTGCGGATTCCTGAAGGCGCATCCCGGGATGTTTGGCGACGGGCCCGGGCAAATTCCGAAGCTCGTCAGCGGCGAGCCCTACTGGGATCCGCAGGGGCGCTGGGTAGGCACGGTGATCTCGGCCTTTGGCATCTGCTACAATACGGAATCGCTGCAGCGACTGGGCATTACGGACCCGCCAAAGCGTTGGGAGGACCTGGCATCGCCGCGGTATTTCCGGGCGCTGGCGCTGGCCAACCCCACGCAAAGCAGCTCGGTCAATCGCACCTTCGAGATGCTCATCCAGCAACAGATCCAGGAGAAGATCGCGGACCGCAGCCTCACTCCGACGGACGAGAAGATGGCGGTCTCGGTGGGTTGGGCACGGGCGATGCGATTGCTGATGAAGATCGGCGCCAATGCCCGCTACTTCACCGATTCCTCGACCAAGATAGCGATGGATGTAGCCGCTGGCGAAGCGGCCGCGGGAATGACCATCGACTTTTACGGGCGCTTCCAGAGCGAGGCGGTGCGCCAGCCGGATGGCAGCTCCCGGCTGCAATATGTGAACGCCGAAGGAGGCACCTCGTATGGCGTCGATCCCATAGGGTTATTCCGCGGCGCGCCGCACCCGGAAATTGCCCGGGAGTTCATCGAGTTCGTCATGTCGGCCGAGGGGCAAAAACTCTGGAACTGGAAGGTCGGCGCGCCGGATGGTCCACAACATTACGCGCTGCGTCGGTCGCCGATCATGCCCATGCTCTACCAGCCGGAGTTTGGCCCGCTACGCACCGATCCCGATGTTCAACCCTATGAACTGGCGAAAACCTTCGTCTATCACGACCAGTGGACGGCCCCGCTTTTCCGGCAGATCGCTTTCACCTCCCGCGTGATGTGCCTCGACTCGCATGAGGAATTGCGGGAAGCGTGGAGTGAATTGCAGGCGGCCGGCACGCCTGGGGAGGCGACGGCGCTGTTCGAAAACGTGAGCGCGGTGGACTACACGGCGGCCAACGGCCGCATCCGCGAAGCGTTGAGCGGAGACAAGATCAAGGAAGTGCAATTAGCCAAGGAACTCGCCGATCATTTCCGCTCCCAGTACAAGCATGCTGCCGCGCTGGCACGGGCAAAGCGCTAGGCATTGATTCGCCAGATGGTGATGTTCAGCGCCGAGGCGAAGGTGACCCAGGCGAGGTAGGGCGCGAGTAGCCATGCGGCCACCGGCGAAACTCGGCCAAACTGCTGCATGCACACGACGATCGCACCCCAGAGCAGGATGATGTCGAGCACGGCCCAGCCCGGCGACTTGAGACCGAAGAAGATGAGCGGCCAAATGACATTCAGCACAAGCTGCCCAAAATACGCGGTCATCGCCGGGATGACCTCCATCTCCGAGCCGCGACGCCAGACCAGCCATGCGGCGATGGCCATGACCAGATAGAGAGCCGTCCAGACGGGGCCAAAGACGGCCTGCGGCGGATTCCACGCTGGCTTGGCCAGCGTCTGGTACCAATGTCCCAGCGAGCTGGTTGCCGCCAGAACGCCAAATGCGCTGAGCCCGAATGTGGCAAAAACCAGCACAAATAGGGACAGCCAGTGTTTCTTCTTGGACACTTCCATGCGCTGAAAGAACGAATTTGGACCGCCGCGTGGATGCCCGTGTGTTGATGAAGCGCGACTTACAGAGATGGGCATTCGAGTTGCTAATGCTGCGCGGCATGATTGCAAACTGGCCACTATCACCTGCCTTGATGATCCTGAGCTTCCCGGTCGTGTGCACGCTTCTCATGATGTACGTGCACGGCACAGTGGAATTTGCCCCCCGGACCATTCGCGCGCATCGCGTGAGCTATCGGCCGATCCAGACCCGCATTGCGGACTGGCTCCTCATCCTGCGCCTGGCTTTTACGCGGGATTAATAGCAGCAGCCGGAAGAATCGTCGGCTCGTTCGGTTATAGGAATTGTGAGCTCGGGAAAGCAGGAAATAGATCGTTTCATTTCGCAGCCGTCGGCGCAAAGGCGTTGCTGCGGTAAAGATCCATCCGCCCGCGTCCGCCGATCCATTTCAAGCTGCTGCTGGTCACGCGCTTCGCTTCCTCGCCCTGGGTGTCGATGACCTGCAAATCGTGCGGCGCATCTCCTGCGCTGGTCACATAGTTCACCGACAGGCGCGAATTCGTATTCCCAAAGAGCGGGCGGCTTTCCGCCATGTTTCCTACGGGCCGCACATAAGCACCGAAGATCTCCGTGCTCGCCCCAGCCTCGGCTAGAAGCACGCCGCTCTCGCCGCCGGCGCTGAGCCCGAGGCACCAGATGCTGGCGCCGTGGCTGAAGATGCCATGCTTCTCTCCATTCCACTGACGCGCCCACACGGACTGCGGCTGGCTGAACTGAAAATCCGCGCCCTCGACATCTTCCAGGAAGAGCTTCCCGCACCCCTTGCCATTGTCGTAATGGCCGGGACAAGCGCTCTTGAGCACCAGTGTCGCGGCGGAATCGTGCCGCAAGCCATCGATGTCGAGCCCTTCGATCACGACCGCGCGCTTCGCCCCAGGTTGATCGAATATCACTGCCGCATCATCCGAGGTGAGGTTGCCGCTGTGCGCCATCCGGCTGTGCAGGCCGAAGAGACGATCGACCTGCCCGCGCAAGTGCACCGCCGTATTCACCGTATAGATGCCCGGCGGGAAATAGACGGTCTTTGCCTCGGAATCGATCGCCGCCTGAATGGCCGGGGCCCAGTCTTCATCCAGCTTCTTGTCCGCAAATTTCAGGACACTCACCCAATCCTTGTGAATGTCGCCCCACGGCACTTCCGGTGTATTTTCGATGGGCAACTTGAGCGCCGTGGTCGACTCACCGTGGCCTGAGACCACATGGTCGCCGACGTATTCGTCAACCTTCGGTCCGGCAATCGTCGTTTCTTTCCACTCCTTCGTTTTGTCATCCACCAGTTCACGTTTGCGGATTGCCGATTTGTAACCCGCCGTCTCCAGGCGCAGGACACAAAGCGCGCCCTCGGATTGAATTGCCACCGCGTCCTTCATCCCGCCTTTCAACGAAGAGTCGAGAAGCGCGACCATCGAGCCCGCGCCGAGGCTTATGAGCGCGGGCACTTTGTTCATGCTCGTGAGCGCGCGAATGGCCAGGATGCCTTCCATATTCTTGATCCCGGCGATCCGCTGGCCCTCGAGCGCGACCTGCTCCAGGGTCATGGTCGCCTCCGCACCACTCGACTCGATACCGCTGTCGAAGCCCTTGATGCGTACATTCCTGATCAGGCCCGCGCCGCCCGTCTTCGGCGCCAGCTCGAGGCCTGTCAATCCCGCGGCATCATCGCTGCGAATCGTCAGGTCCTCCAGGCGTTGCAACAAGCCGGATTGAATCACGAGCCCCTTTGCGCCGGGGTTGCCTTTGCCCGTATCGATTGTGAGGTGAGTGATCTCGATTCCGGCGTCATTCATGCCACCTGCGCCAGCCGCGAGCTCAGGCGCCGTGGAGCTGTCCACCACCCACATGCCGTGGGGATCTGCTGGCCGGGCGAAGCCGGCGCATTTGTCGCGCAGCTTGATCACCGTCTTGTCCGCCCCGCCGCCGATCACCGTCAGCGAGCGACCGCTCTGCAGCACATCGGTCAGGAGATACGTGCCCGGTGGAACGTAGAGCGTATGGTGATCGGCCGTCGCCTGGTTCGAGAGCACGCGAAACGCCTCGCGGAAGGCGGGGGTGTCATCGGTCTTTCCGTCGCCCATCGCGCCGAAGCACTCCTTCAGATCCACATAGCCGCAGTCTCGCGGCAACAGCGTTTCCATGCTTTCGAAGCTCGCGCCGGCCACGGGTTCCTTCCGCGCCCGCAGGAATTGAGAAGGCCGCAGCGCGCCTTTCGTGAGCCGTACTTCGTCGATCTTTCCGCCAAATGTGGCGCGCCCGGGCCCTCCACCGAGGAAGATCGCTCCCATGTCCCATTTCAGTTCCCCCGGCACGGGCATTGTCTTCACCTGATAGTAGTCCACGTAACAGGTCGCCGTCTTCGCCTCGGCATCGTAGACGAAAGCCATGTGCCGCCAGTCCGAGCTCTCATTGCGCACCTGCACGCTGGAGCCATACTGTCCGCCGCGGAAATGTACCGTCCCTTCGCCCGGTGGAGTGAAGAATCCATGGAGATAGGTCTGGTTCTGCTGCTCGAAATAGCGCGACTCCAGGCCCCATTCGGCTGCCGCGTCGTTCAATCGCGATTTGATGGCCAGCGGCCCGTTCCACTCCCCATTTGGCTTGCAGAAAAGTTCCAGTGTTACGCTTTGTCCGGCGAGGTTGGTTTTCGCATTGCTCACCGCGATTTCCATCACATCGCTATGCTTTTCGTCGGATTGGAAGCTCAGGCTCGCGCTGTTCGGATACGAAAGCCTCTGCAGGGGATCGTAGATAAATGGTCCCGGAACGTCGTCGTTGAAGAAGTAGACATCATCTGCGCGTTTGCCGGGGCCGAATGCACTGAAGCGCGCCTCCGCCTTCACATCGTGCTCGAATCGCCAGAAACCCACTACTTCCGCCTTGGGACCGGCCGTCGGAGCGGCTCCTTTTCCGGTCGCCGTTTTCGGACGCGCCGCATAGGCAGCAGGGACGAGAGCGAGCAGCAGCAACCAGCGGGCGGGGGACTTCAGCATTTGCCCGAGCATAGGCGGGGCAGGCGAGGGAGGTGAAGAATTTTACGTCCGTTGATTTGCAAAGTGCGCTTCTTCTGGCAAATAACGCGCTCCCATGTCCGCACTGCTCCACGATCTACTCACCCGCCTCGACCAATGGCACACCACGCTGCAGGCATGGGGCTGGCTCGGCGTCTTCGGTTACGCCCTCGCCCTCGTGGTGTTGCAGATGGGGTTCATCCCACTCGCTATCTTCGGCGTGGCGGCCGGCGCCATCTTCGGGTTTGGGAAGGGCCTGCTCGCCATTACCATTGGCACGAACATCGGCGCGGTGGTCAATTTCCTCCTCTCCCGTTATGTCGCCCGCGGTGCCGTAACCCGCTACCTCGCACATCACGAGAAATTTCGGCTCATCGACGCTGCCATCGGCCGCGAAGGGGGCAAGATCATCGCTCTCCTGCGTCTCTGCCCTATGCCCTTCGGCCTGGCGAATTACGCCTACGGCCTCACAGCCATCCGCTTCTGGCCCTACTTCATCGCCACGTTTCTCGCCATCATCCCCGCAAATTGCTTTTTCGTGTGGCTAGGGACCACGGCGCAGGAAGGTCTTTCGGCCGCCACCGGCACCGGTCATGCCCGACATCCTGGCGAATATGTGCTCATGGGCGTAGGCCTCGTCGCCGCCTTCTGCGCGTTGAACTACATTGCCCGTGTCGCCAAGGCCGCCGTATCCAAGGGAGAGCCTGCGGCCGACGAAGCCCCGGCGGCGTAGCGGAGAGTTTCTTCGCCTTCGCGTATCTGGGTATTCATTTTCCTTTTCAGGTTTCCAGACCTTGATGACGATGGGTCCCGGCTCTTCGTCTCCACTCGATCTCCGGCCGGCCGCGGAGGAGGATTTCGAATTCGCCCACCAGCTCACGCGGGGCAATATGGAGGCTTGAAAGGTTGTGGTTTTCCGTGTCGCGGAGCGACACCATGCTGGTAGCCGTGGACTTCAGTCCACGGTATCGGATGAAGGTGGTGTCCGTCGCGGAGTGACGTTTGCTCGAGCCTCAGTCAAAAGAAGAGGCAAACGTCGCTCCGCGACGATCGCCCGGGAAATCTGTTTCCGTGGACTGAAGTCCACGGCTACCGGCATAGCATCGCTCCGCGATGTGGAGTGGCATTAACACCGCTCTCGTTTCTCAGTATTTTGAATGTCAATCCGGACTCCTCGCGGATCATCTACGTTCCGAACGGCTCGAAGATTGCCTCGCCGTTTTCCAAGTAAGATTGATAACTCAATCGCCCTACATGCGCGCGAAAGAGATCGGGATCTTCCAGTGCCGTCTTCCCGCCGATCTGCCGTCCGAGTAGCTGGGCGAGAAACCAGTCGGTGTAATCATCCAGCCGCGAAGTGCGTATGGTGGATGGATTGTCCAGCCACTCGCGCCTTGGCAGATAGGCGGAAAAGTCTCGATTCACCGGCACGAAAAGCTCGTCGTGATTCGTGAACCAACTGCGCGCATACGCATACGTCGGCTTGTGATGCATGAGACGCGCTTCGTAGAGCACGCTGGAATTTGCTCCGCCCACGGCATCGCACTCGCGCAGGAGCCCAGCGAGGCTCGCATCTTTCGGCACGCGCACGGTATTCGGCAACTCTGCGACCAGATCGTCGAGGCCGACGACATCCTTTGGGGA
>Ga0136846_1213883_pt1 | contig 11563 bp, 9 predicted proteins | sample HopSoiMetagenom2_FD_96841 | JGI IMG/M metagenome (GOLD analysis project Ga0136846, IMG submission 96841) | Grasslands soil microbial communities from Hopland, California, USA - 2 Assembly 2016 (version 4) | ecosystem: Environmental > Terrestrial > Soil > Grasslands | place: USA: Hopland... | reverse complement strand
CATTCTCGGCCGCCGGCCGCATCGCGAGGATCCTCGGGCGCACCGGCATCAACGTGATGACGCGGCTGATGGGCCTGATCCTGGCGGCCATGGCCGTCGAATTGCTGTCCGACGGCCTGACCAAGCTGTTCCCGGCCCTGGCCAGCGTCGCCGCCCGCTGAGCGTGGGCGCACGGCCGCTCCGAGAACCGGTGTGCAGCATGGAGCGTAGTCAAGTGAGCGCGCGCATCCTGCTGCTGGAAGACGATCCGGCCATCGCCGGCACCGTCGCCTTCGCCCTGCAGCGGGAAGGCTTCGCGGTCGACCATGTGCTGCTCGTGGGGGCCGCGCGCGAGGCCGCGGCGCGCGCGCGGCCGGCACTCGCCATCCTCGACGTGGGCCTGCCCGACGGCAACGGCCTGGACCTGTGCCGCGCCTGGCGCCAGTCCGGCGACGACGCGCTGCGCGTGCTGCCGGTGCTGATGCTGACCGCCCGCGCCGAGGAGCTCGATCGCGTGATCGGCCTGGAGCTGGGCGCCGACGACTATCTGACCAAGCCGTTCAGCCCGCGCGAGCTGGTGGCGCGCGTGCGGGCGCTGCTGCGCCGGGCGTCGCTCGCGCCCGCGGCCACGCCTGCCGCCGCGTCCGGTCTGTTCGTGCTGGACGCCGACGGCCAGCGGATCGCCTTCGCGGGCCAATGGCTCGCGCTGACCCGGCTGGAATACGGCCTCCTGCGCGCCCTCCTGCGCGCACCCGGGCGCATCCGCTCGCGCGAGTCGCTGCTCGACGAGGTCTGGGGCGCCGAGGGCGACGCCACCGACCGCACCGTCGACACCCACGTGAAGACCCTGCGTGCCAAACTGCGCGCCGTCCGGCCCGAGCTCGAGCCCATCGCCACGCACCGCGGCATGGGCTACGCGCTCGACATCGCCCCTCGCTGATCCTCCTTCGCCTTCCGTCCTCGTTCCATGCGCCTCGGCCTGCGACTGCTGTTCGCGTTCTTCGTCATCACCGGCCTGGCCGGTTTCTTCGCACTGCAGGTCTTCCGCAGCGAAGTGCGGCCGAGCGCGCGCGAGGTGCTGGAGGACGCGCTGGCCGACAGCGCCAACCTGCTGGCCGAGCAGGCCACGCCCGACCTGCGCGCGATGCCCGCCGGCGGCAACCTGCAGGATTCGCCGCTGGCCCGCGCGATCGCGGCCTATCGCCGACGCCCGGTCGACGCGCAGATCTGGGGCCTGCACAAGCGCACGCTGGACCTGCGCGTCTACGTCACCGACGCCAGCGGCCGCGTCGTGCTCGACTCCGGCTTCGCGCCGCAGGGCCAGGCGCCCGGCGCGGCCGCGAGCTCCGCGCTCGGCGAGGACTACTCGCGCTGGCGCGACGTCCACCTGACGCTGCACGGCCAGTACGGCGCGCGCGCCACCCGTGTCGTGCCGGACGACGACGCGACCTCGGTGATGTACGTCGCCGCGCCGGTGCGCGACGGCGATCGCGTGATCGGCGTCGTCGCGGTCGGCAAGCCGCTGGCCACCGTGCAGCAGTTCATCGACCGCGCGCAGCGCCGGATCCTCGTGGCCGGCTTCTGGCTGCTGGGGCTGTCGGCCGCGGTGGGCGTGCTGGTGACGGTCTGGATGGTGCGCGCGGTGCGGCAGCTCAAGTCCTATGCGACGCGGGTGCACGCCGGCGACCGCGTGCCCGTGCCGAAACTGCCGGGCGAACTCGGCGACCTGGCCGTGGCCGTCGACGAGATGCGCGAACGCCTTGAGGACCGCGAGCGGCTGGAACACACGGTGCGCGCGCTGACGCACGAATTGAAGAGCCCGCTCACCGCGATCCAGGGCGCCGCGGAGCTGCTGGGCGACGAGCTGCCCGCCGACGACCGCGAACGCTTCGCGCAACAGATCCAGGAGCAGTCGCTGCGCCTGCGCGATCTCGTCGACCGCATGCTGGAGCTGTCGCGGCTGGAAGGCCAGCGCGCGATCGCCAACCCGGTGCCGGTCGAGCTGCTGGAACTGATCGACGAGGTCGCCACGGCCCACGTGCCGTTGGCGATCCAGCGCGGCGTCGGCCTGGTGTGGGAATCGCGCATCGACGTCACGCTCGCCGGCGAGCCGGAGTCGCTGAGGCTGCTGTTCTCCAACCTGTGGTCGAACGCACTGGACTTCGCGCCCGAGGGCACGGCCATCACCGTCTCGCTGCGCCGGATCGGGCCCGAGGCGGTGTTCACGTTGCGCGACGCCGGCCCCGGCGTGTCCGACTTCGCGCTGCCGCAGCTGGGCACGCGCTTTTTCTCGCTGCCGCGCCCGCGCGACGGCCGCCGCGGCAGCGGCCTGGGCCTGGCCATCGTGCGGCAGGCCGCGGCGCTGCATGGTGGCAGCGTCGCCTTCGAGCAGGCGTCGCCCGGCCTGCTCGTGACGCTGCGCCTGCCGCTCTGAGCGGCGCGGCGCCGCCCACTTCACGCTCGCCTCACAAACCTCATCGCGTCCTCACGCGGCGCCGGCATCGTCGCGGCATCGCGCCGGCGTCCGGCGCCTTCGAGGAGAACAAACGATGAGATTTCCGTTGCTGGCCAAGGCGGGCGCGCTCGTGCTCGTGGCCCTGATGCTGCTGCTGGTGCTCTCGCGCATCGAGGGGCTCGTGTGGGAGCGCAAGGCGCGCGGCGAGGAGGCGGTGCGCGGCGTCGAGCACTCGCACGCGGCGGCGCAGTCGGTGCTGGGGCCCGTGATGGAGCGCTCCTGCGTCGAGGAGTGGGACGGGGCATCGGGCACCGGCAAGGACCGCGTCACCACCCCGTCGAAGCGCGAGTTCACGCTGACGCAGGTGCCTGGCAAGCTCGTGGTCGACGGCCGCACCAAGGCCGATCCGCTGCGGCGCGGCCTGTTCAAGATCAACGCGTGGACGGGGCACTTCGCCGCGACGGCGGACTTTCCGACGCTGGCCCCGCTGCAGCCGCGGCCCGAGCATCCGGAAGGCCGCGTGCGGTGCAACGCGCCGGTGATCATGATGGCGCTGAGCGACGTGCGCGGCGTGCGCTCCGCCACGGTCACGGCCGATGGCGTGGGCCTGGCCGTCTCGCCCGGCACCGGCGCCGCCGGCTACGCGAGCGGCCTGCACGCGCTGCTGCCCGCTGCGCGCGTCGAAGGTGAAGCGGGCGCGCAGGCGTTGTCCGTCCACGTCGAGCTCGACCTGGTCGGCACCGGCCAGCTTGCCTGGGTGCCCGCCGCCGACAGCCTGCGCTGGACGCTGAATTCCGACTGGCCGCACCCGTCGTTCGGCGGCCAGTTCGCGCCCGAGCAGCGCGAGGTGCGCGGCGACGGCTTCAGCGCCACCTGGAACCTGTCGGCGCTGGCCACCACCGCGCCCGCGGACGTCGGGCGCGGCCTCGCCCTGTGCGCGCCGGGCCCCGCGGTCGCCGCCACCGACCCTGCCGACGACGCGAATGCGAAGTCCGACAAGTGCCTCGACCTGATGAGCGTCGCCTTCATCGACCCCGTCAATCCGTACGTGCTGAGTGATCGCGCGACCAAGTACGACCTGCTGTTCATCGTGCTGACCTTCGTCGCCGTCGGGCTGGTCGAGGTGCTGTCCGGCCGCCGCGTGCACCCGGTGCAGTACCTGCTGGTGGGGTTGGCGCTGTCGCTGTTCTTCCTGCTGCTGCTGTCCCTGTCCGAGCACCTGGCGTTCGAGCAGGCCTATGCCGCGGCATCGACGGCGTGCGCCGTGTTGCTCGGCGTCTATGCAAGCTCGATGCTGGGACGGCGCCTGGCGGGGCTATCCTTCGGGCTGGGCATCGCGCTGCTCTACGGACTGCTGTACGCGCTGCTGCAGCTGGAGCAGAACGCGCTGGTGATCGGCTCGGTGATGCTGTTCGCCGCGCTCGCGACGGTGATGATGCTGACGCGCCGGATCGACTGGTACGCCCTGTTCGCGCGGTTGCGAGCGCCCGCGCGCGAGGCGGCGGAGAACGCGCGATGAGCGGCCAGGCCCAACCGATGCTGACTTTCGGCGTGCCGCGGCCACGAAAACGCACCTGGTTCGCGCTGTTCCTGCTCACCGTGGGCGCGATCCTGGGCGGCGTGCCGGGCTGGCGAATGGTGTTCGCCAGCTGGATGGTGTTCAGCTGGTTCCTGCTGGCATGCGTCGTCACCTCGTCGCTGCTTTACGGGCTCGGTCACGCGGTCGCGCGCTCGTGGGAGGCGATGCGCATCGATCTCGGCCAGGTGGCCTACATGCTGCTCGCGGCGATCGTCTTTCCGCTGATGTTCGAGTTGCCCGCTTGGGTCGACCTGGCGGCGTCGTGGTCCGACCTCCAGACCAAGGCCGCGGAAGAAGCGCGCGCCGGCGCGACGCGTTTCGCGGCGACCCACATCTACGGCCGCGGTTCGGAAGGCGGCACGGTCTACGACCCGAGCGGTGAAGTCGCCAAACCTGTCGAACGTCGCTCGCAACGGTGGTACGACGGCATCTCCGAGCGCTTCTGGCTGAATCAGGAGTGCGTCGAGTTTCGTCACCTGGTCGGCCCGTACTATCACTGGAGCAACCCGTGTGACCGCTTCCTGTGACAGCAGCGACCGGCCTCGCCGGAACTGGCTCGATACCTGGTTCACCATGTGGACCGCCGAGCGCGACAGGGACACCCCGTCGTCGCTAAGATCCCGGATCATGCACCTCGGCGATCCGTTCGACTTCATCGTGATCGGCGCCGGCACCGCCGGCTGCCTGCTGGCAAACCGGCTGTCGGCGGATCCACGCCATCGCGTGCTGCTGGTGGAGGCCGGTGGCCGCGACAGCTATCCGTGGATCCACATCCCCGTCGGCTACCTGTACTGCATCGGCAACCCGCGCACCGACTGGCTGTACAGGACGGAGCCCGACCCGGGCCTCAACGGCCGCGTGCTGCGCTATCCGCGCGGCAAGGTGCTGGGCGGCTCGTCCAGCATCAACGGCATGATCTACATGCGCGGCCAGGCGCGCGATTACGACGCCTGGGCCCGGCGCACCGGCGACCCCGAGTGGGAATGGGCGAAGTGCCTGCCCTATTTCCTGCGCCACGAGGACCACTGGCGCGGCGACGCGCCGCCGCTGCACGCGGCCCCCGGCCACGACGCCAGCGGGCGACGCGGCGGCGGCGAGTGGCGCGTCGAGAAGCAGCGGCTGTCCTGGCCCATCCTCGACGCCTTCGCGCAGGCCGCGGTGCAGGCCGGCATCCCAGCGGTCGACGACTTCAACGGCGGCGACAACGAAGGCGTCGGCTACTTCGAGGTGAACCAGCGCCGCGGCGTGCGCTGGAACGCGGCCAAGGCCTTCCTGCGGCCCGCGCTGCGGCGTCCCAACCTGCAGGTGCTGACGGGCGCGCACGTCACGCGGCTGCTGCTGGAGGACGCTCCCGCCGGATCACGCGAACGGCTCGCCGCGCGCGGCGTCGAACTGCGCATCGGCAGCGACGCGCCGGTGCAGGTGCGCTGCCGCGGCGAGGTGCTGCTGTCGGCCGGCGCCATCGGCTCGCCGCAGATCCTGCAGCTGTCGGGCATCGGCGACGGCGCGCGGCTGAAGGCCGCCGGCGTCGTGCCCCGGCACGAGCTGCCCGGTGTCGGCGGCAACCTGCAGGACCACCTGCAGGTGCGCGCGGTCTTCGCGGTGGACGGCACGCGCACGCTCAACACCTTGTCCGCCACGATGCTGGGCAAGGCGCGCATCGCGGCCGAATATGCGCTGGCGCGCAGTGGTCCGATGAGCATGGCGCCGTCGCAGCTGGGCGCGTTCACGCGCTCGGACCCGGGCCGCCGCTGGCCCAACGTGCAGTACCACGTGCAGCCGCTGTCGCTCGACGCCTTCGGCGAGCCCCTGCACGCGTTCGAGGCGTTCACGGCCAGCGTGTGCAACCTCAATCCGGAGTCGCGCGGCGAGGTCCACATCCGTTGCGTCGACCCGGAGCAGGCGCCGCTGATCGCGCCGCGCTACCTCGCCACCGAGGGCGACCGCCGCGTCGCCGCCGATTCGCTGCGCCTGACCCGCCGCATCGCCGAACAACCGGCGCTGGCGCCGTTCCACCCGCGCGAGGTCAAGCCCGGCACCCAATACCAGACGGACGACGAGCTCGCGCGCCTGGCCGGCGACATCGGCACCACCATCTTCCATCCCGTGGGCACCTGCCGCATGGGCCGCGACGACGAGCCCGACGCCGTGCTGGACTCGCGCCTGTGCGTGCGCGGGGTCGCGGGCCTGCGCGTGGTCGACGCCAGCGTGATGCCCGACATCACCAGCGGCAACACCAACTCGCCGACGCTGATGATCGCGGAGCGCGCCGCGGAATGGACGCTGGCGGCGGTGCGTTCGAAGACGGGCGCCGTGCCAACTTCTTCACGCCCTGAACATCCCATGAACACCGCCTGAACAGTGTTGGTGCACGGTGACAGCGGGAAAGCCCGGATGTGCACCGCAACAACGCGCTCCTACAGTGCATATACTTTCTTGTCATATGCACCCACAAGGTGCGTGCGACTCTGAAGGGGGTACGAGGAGACATAACGCCGGCCCGAACGCTTATCGGGCCAGGCAGGCGGCGCCGCGTGGCGACTGCCGGACCACAACAGAGACGAAGGGCGCTGCCTACCGGCCGCGCCCTTTTGTCCTTTTCGGGCCGCGAATTTGCGCGATGCCGCAGCGCGTCGGTCGGCTCGGCCGGCTCGCCGACAATGGGGCCATGATCGATCTCGTCGTCGTGGCGGCCGCCTCCGGGCTCGCCGGCTTCGTGGATGCGGTGGTGGGCGGCGGCGGCCTCGTGCTGGTGCCCGCGCTCTTCGCCACCTATCCGAACGCCATCCCTGCCACGCTGTTCGGCACCAACAAGGGCGGTGCCATCTGGGGCACCGCCTGGGCCGCGGTGCAGTTCGCGCGCCGCGTGACGCTCGCGCGCCTGACGATGGCCTGGGGCATGGCGGGCGCGCTCGCGGGCAGCTTCGTCGGCGCGTATGCAGTCACGCTGGTCGACGCCAAGCCGCTGAAGCAGGCGCTGCCCGTGGTGCTGCTGGCGATCCTGCTGTACACGCTGGCGAAGAAGGAACTCGGGCGTCACCATGCCCCGCGCAGCCAGGGCGGCGCCGAGGCGCGCATCGCCGGGATCATCGGCCTGGCCATCGGTTTCTACGACGGCTTCTTCGGCCCGGGCACCGGCAGCTTCTTCGTCTTCCTCTTCGTGCGCGTCCTGGGCTACGACTTCCTGCACGCGTCGGCGGCGGCCAAGTTGCTCAACACGGCGACGAACTTCGCCGCGCTGGTGCTGTTCACGTGGACCGGCCACGTCTGGTGGCATGTCGCCGCCGTCCTGGCGGTGGCCAACGTCACCGGCAGCCTGCTGGGCACCGGCCTGGCGCTGTCCCGCGGGGCCGGGTTCGTGCGCATCGTGTTCATCGTGGTGGTCTCGGCGCTGATCCTGAAGACCGGCTACGACGGCTTCCTTCACTGAGCACCGTCCGAGACCTGGCGCCCGACGGAATGAAAAACGGCCCGCGACGCGGGCCGTTCTCGCTGGCGCGCCGCGCGATCAGCCTTGCGCGGCGACCGCCTTCAGCGCGTTGCCTTCGACGTTGACGTGCTGGCCGACGGTCGGCACGGCGGCCTGGCGCACGGTGCGCACGCTGCCGTCGTCCATGCGCACGCGCACGTCGTAGGCGGTGGAGGTGCGCTCGTGCGACTCGATGGCGTTGCCCAGCAGGCCGCCGCCGACGGCGCCGATCGCGCCGCCCAGCGTGTGGTTGCCGCGGCCGGCGATCTTGCTGCCGATCAGCGCGCCGCCCAGGCCGCCGGCGACGGCGCCGACGCCGTTGTTCTTGCCCTGCACCTGCACCGCGGTGTAGCCCTCGACCACGCCGCAGGTGGCGCACACCGGCGCGGCGGCGGCGACTTGCTGCTGCTGCGCAGCCGGCGCGTTGTCGCGAGCGGTGTCGTGGTGTGCCGGCGTGGTGGTGTGATGCACCGGCTTGGTGGACTCGTTGGCGGGCGTCTTCGCGTCGGACTTGGCGACGGAGGACTGTTCCGTGGTGGGAGCGCCGGCCGTGGTGGTGGTGGCCACCAGCGGGGCGACGGTGTTGTCGGCCGTGGTGTCGTTGCCGTTGCCCTTGACGACCAGGGTGGTCGCGAGCGCGATGATGGTCAGGGCCATCAGGCCGCCGCCGATCCAGACGGCGCGGGGCAGGCCGGCGGCGCCGGAAGCGTTGGGGGTGGTGCTGCTGTTCATGTCGATTTTCCTCTTGCGGCCCATCACGAGTCGGGCTGACACGGATTAAACGCGCAGCATGGTCGAGCGGATGTCAGCCAAAGTGCCGAGTTGCTTCGAAACGTGAGCGGAAGCTGCTGAACCGTGGCGCGCCGACGCCGCCGCGGCAGCTTGTCCTACACGACAGCAGGAGGGTCCGCCTCGGGTACCCTTCGCGCCATGCTCAAGGATGTCTCGTTCTCGGCCGTCGTCGCCGGCTTCATCGCGGTGCTGGTCGGCATCACGAGCTCGATCGCCATCGTGTTCCAGGCGGCACAGGCGCTCGGCGCCACGCCGGCGCAGACCACCTCCTGGGTCTGGGCGCTGGGCGTGGGCATGGCGGTCACCAGCATCGGGTTGTCGCTCTGGGTCCGCCAGCCGGTGCTGACGGCGTGGTCGACCCCCGGCGCCGCCCTGCTCGCCGGGACGCACGGCGTCTCGCTGTCCAGTGCTACGGGTGGTTTCATCATTTCGGCCGTCCTCATCACCATCGCGGGCGCCTCGGGGCTGTTCGAGCGGCTGATGGGCCGCGTGCCGGTGGCCATCGCCGCCGCGCTCCTGGCCGGCGTGCTCACGCGTTTCGGGCTGGACGCCGCGCTCGCCGTCCATGGCGACGCATGGCTCGTGGGCACGATGGCGCTCGCCTTCGTGGTGGGGCGCCGTTTCTGGCCGCGCTACGCCGTGCCGGGCGTGCTCGGGGCGGGCATCGCCCTCGCGGCGGCGTCGGGGCGCATCACGCTGGCCGGCGTGCAGTGGGGCTGGGCGCAGCCCGTGTTCGTGATGCCCGCGTTCAGCCTGCAGTCCGCGATCGGCCTGGGCCTGCCGCTGTTCATCGTGACGATGGCCTCGCAGAACCTGCCGGGCGTCGCGGCGCAGCGGGCGGCCGGGGTGACCGCGCCGGTGTCGCCCGTGATCGCCAGCACCGGCCTGGCGACGCTGTTGCTGGCGCCGTTCGGCTCGTTCGGCCTGAACCTGGCCGCGATCACCGCGGCGATCTGCATGGGCCCCGAGGCGCACCCCGATCCGAAGCGGCGCTACGTCGCGCCCGTCGCGGCGGGCTTGTTCTACCTGGTCGTCGGCCTGGGCGGAGGTGCCGTCGTCGGCCTGATGGCGGCGTTCCCGCATGCGCTGGTCGTGGCGGTGGCCGGGCTCGCGCTGCTGGGTACGATCGCCGGCGCCTTGTCGCAGGCGCTGGTGGTCGAGAAGCACCGCGACGCGGCGGCGCTGACCTTCCTCGTGACGCTGTCCGGCGTCAATCTCGCGGGCATCGGCGCGCCGTTCTGGGGCGTGGTGGCCGGCGCGCTGGCGCTCGGTGTGCAACACTTCCGGGCCCCGGTGCGCCCCGCGCCCTGAAATAGCCCTCCGGCGCCGGCCCGGGCGGTCGCGCGCGATCATGTCGTGCCGAGCCCGCGTCGCGCGCGCGGCACCGTCCGCCCTTGAAAACCTGCCGCCCGGCGCTCGCGCGCGGCGCCCGCCTTCCCTCCAGGTGTCCCCATGAAGCTGCTGTTCGTCGCCGATCCGCTCGATACGTTCAAGATCTACAAGGACTCGACCTTCGCCATGATGCGCGAGGCCGCGCGCCGCGGGCACACGCTGTGGGCGACGCAGCCCGTCGACCTGAGCTGGCAGCGCGGCGGCCGCGTGCTGGCGCGCGCGCTGCCGATCACCCTGACCGGCGTCAGCGGGCACGACGAGGCGCCCTGGTACACGACGACGGGCCTGGAGACGGTGCTGATTGCGGAGTTCGACGCCGTGCTGATGCGCAAGGACCCGCCGTTCGACAGCGAGTTCTTCTACGCCACCCACCTGCTGAGCCAGGCCGAGCGCGAGGGCGCGGTCGTGCTGAACTCGCCGGCGGCGCTGCGCGAGCATCCCGAGAAGCTGGCCATCCTCGAGTTCCCGCAGTTCATCTCGCCGACGCTGGTCACCCGCTCGGCCGCCGACGTGCGCGCCTTCCACAAGGAGCATGGCGACGTCATCCTGAAGCCGCTGGACGGCATGGGCGGCATGGGCATCTTCCGCGTCAGGCAGGACGGCCTGAACCTGGGCAGCATCGTGGAGACGCTCAACGGCAACGGCGCGCAGACGATCATGGTGCAGAAGTTCATCCCCGAGATCGTCGACGGCGACAAGCGCGTGCTGGTGATCGGCGGCAAGCCGGTGCCGCACACGCTGGCGCGCATCCCGCAAGGCGGCGAGGTGCGCGGCAATCTCGCCGCCGGCGGGCTGGGCGTGGCGCGGCCGATCACCCCGCGCGAGCGCGAGATCGCCGGCGTCATCGGCCCCAAGCTGGCGGCACGCGGCCTGCTGCTGGTGGGGCTCGACGTCATCGGCGACACGCTCACCGAGATCAACGTCACCAGTCCCACCTGCTTCCAGGAGATCACCGAGCAGTCGGGCTTCGACGTCGCGAAGATGTTCGTCGACGCGCTCGAGGCCGAGATCGCCGGCGACCGCTCCCGTGCCGTCGTCGAAGGCCACGACCCCTTCTGATCCTGAAACATCCCCGAATGGCCCTGCTCACACTCTCCAATGCCCACCTCGCCTTCGGCCACGTCGCCCTGCTCGATGGCGCCGATTTCGCACTCGAGACCGCGGAACGCGTCGCGCTGATCGGGCGCAACGGCACCGGCAAGTCCAGCCTGCTCAAGATCCTCGCGGGCATCGACAAGCCCGACGACGGCCTGCTGCAGGTCGAGCGCGGCCTGCGCCGCACCTACGTGCCGCAGGAACCGCTGTTCGCGCCGGCGATCAGCGTGTTCGACGCCGTGAGCGAAGGCGTGCGCGAGGCCCGCGAGGCGCGCGAGCGGTTCGAGAACCACGACGGCGTCGACCACGACGAACTCGACCGCCTGCAGACGCGCCTCGAGGCGCTCGGCGGCTGGGACTGGGAGCGCCGCGTCGACGAGACGCTGCACCGGCTCGACCTCGACCCCCGCCAGCAGGTCGACAAGCTCTCTGGCGGCCTGCGCAAGCGCGTCGCGCTGGCCCAGGCGCTGGTGGCCGCGCCCGACGTGCTGCTGCTGGACGAGCCCACCAACCACCTCGACCTCGACGCCATCGACTGGCTGGCCGAGCTGCTGCGCGCCTATCGCGGCGCGCTCATCCTGATCTCGCACGACCGCGCCTTCATCGACGCGACGGCGACGCGCATCGTCGAACTCGATCGCGGCGTGCTGCGCAGCTATCCCGGCAACTTCAGCGCCTACGAGTCGGCCAAGCAGCGCGAGCTCGAATCCGAGGCGCTGGCCAACGCGCGCGCCGACAAGCTGCTGGCGCAGGAGGAGATCTGGATCCGCAAGGGCGTCGAGGCGCGCCGCACGCGCAGCGT